>ERZ761602.599-NODE-599-length-75460-cov-10.772774_pt1 | contig 75460 bp, 63 predicted proteins | sample MGYA00512165_ERZ761602 | MGnify/ENA primary metagenome ERZ761602 (study PRJEB28899, sample SAMN02445085) | bioreactor sludge metagenome | biome: EBPR sludge; isolation source: Thorneside wastewater treatment plant | place: Australia: Brisbane, Thorneside...
GCCAAGCGTTCAAGCCGCAGGCGCGAGCCTGCGAGCTGGAGTTCTTTGACAAGTTGGGTTGGTGGAACGAGATCGTTGAGGATCTCGAGTGAGAATCAGATCAAGCTAGAAAGGGTGTACGTGAGGATGCCTAGGCACCAAGAGCCGACGAAGGACGTGGCCAAGCTGCGAAAAGCCCCGGGTAGACGCAAGCAGTCGAAGATCCGGGGGTATCCTAGATTCGGAAACGACACGAAGTAGATCTTCGTGAGCCGTGCATGAATCCATAGTGTACGGTAGGGAACGCAGGGAACTGACCCATCTCAGTACCTGCAGGAAAGGAAAGAGACATCGATTCCCCCAGTAGAGGCGATCGAAAAGGGAAGAGCCCAAACCGAGCATGTGTCAAGCCCGTGAGCGTTGCATGTTCGGGGTTGAGAGAGCCGGGGTCACGATTACGGACGTGGCACGGAGTTACCAAACTGGTCTTTAGACGAGCAGGCTGGAAGGCCTGGCCGCAGAGGGTGAAAGCCCCGTAGTCGAAAGGGACTGGTCTCCGCCGGAGTTCTCGAGTAGCGCCCGTCCCGTGGAACCGGGCGTGAATCGGCGCGGCCCACCGCGCAAGGCTAAGTACTACTTGGTGACCGATAGCGAAGAGTAGCGCGAGCGAAAGGTGAAAAGAACCCCTGTCAGGGGAGTGAAATAGAACCTGAAACCGTATACCTACCAGCGGTCGGAGCCCCATTGATGGGGTGACGGCGTGCCTTTTGCATAATGACCCGGCGAGTTGGCGTACGCGGCAAGGTTAAGGGTTTGAGGCCCGAAGCCGAAGCGAAAGCGAGTGCGAAATGTGCGATACCAGTCGAGTGCGCCAGACCCGAAAACAGGTGATCTAACCATGGGCAGGCTGAAGCGGATGTAACAGTTCGTGGAGGGCCGAACCGGTGGATGTTGAAAAATCCTCGGATGACTTGTGGTTAGGGATAAAAGGTCAATCAAACCTGTAGATAGCTGGTTCTCCCCGAAATAGCTTTAGGGCTAGCCTCAGGTGTTTTCCCGTGGGGGTAGAGCGACTGTTCAGGTTGAGGGGGTGCATAACCTACCTCGCCCAGACAAACTCCGAATACCACGGGCAACAGCCTGGGAGTCAGACTGCGAGGGATAAGCTTCGTGGTCGAGAGGGAAACAGCCCAGATTGGCAGCTAAGGCCCCGAATCCATGCTCAGTGTAGATAAGGAGGTGGGGTTGCATAGACAGCTAGGATGTTGGCTTAGAAGCAGCCACCATTTAAAAAGTGCGTAATAGCTTACTAGTCGAGCAACTCTGCGCCGAAAATTAACGGGACTAAGCATGGAGCCGAAGCTCCAGACTGCACACGAAGAAGTGTGCATTGGTAGGGGAGCGTTGGACGAGCGATTGAAGGAGGACGGTAACGACCTCTGGACGTGGTCCAAGTGATTATGCCGGGATGAGTAGCGATAAAGAAGGTGAGAATCCTTCTCGCCGTAAGCCTAAGGTTTCCTGGGCAAGGCCATTCCGCCCAGGGTTAGTCGGTCCCTAAGACGAGGCTGAAAGGCGTAGTCGATGGGAAGCAGGTCAACATTCCTGCACCACTGTGAGCGTTGAACGAGGAGTGACGGCGGGTCGAAGGTTGTCCGGCTGCTAGATGCCGGTTCTTGGTTTGGGGTGGTGGATAGGAAAACCCGTCCACGGAATCTCCGGATCGAGAGGAGCCCTCGAGGCGAACCAACTGGAAGTCCGTCCGAGAAAAACTTCGCGGGAGCAGAGCAGTGACCGTACCCAAACTGACACAGGAAGGCGAGGCGAATAGCCTCAGGCGCTCGAGAGAACCCTACGTGAAGGAACTCGGCAAATTGACCCCGTAAGTTAGCGATAAGGGGTGCCCTCGCAAGAGGGTCACAGGAAAACGACAGCTGCGACTGTTTACTAAAAACACAGGTCTCTGCGAAGTCGTCAAAGGCGACGTATAGAGACTGACGCTTGCCCGCTGTTGGAACGTTAAGGTGACTGGTTAGCCGCAAGGCGAGGCTGGGAGCCGAAGCGCCAATGAAGGGCGGCCGTAACTATGACGGTCCTAAGGTAGCGAAATTCCTTGTCGGGTAAGTTCCGACCCGCACGAATAGCGTAACGACAGCTGTACTGTCTCCACGAGGGACTCGGCGAAATTGTAGCTGTGGTGAAGATGCCACATGCCCGCACCAAGACGGAAAGACCCCGTGAACCTTTACTGTAACCTAATACTGGCTCTAGGTTCGCCATGTGTAGCATAGGTGGGAGACGTTGATGTCGGGGGCGCTAGCCTCCGAATAGTCGTCAGTGAAATACCACTCTTGGCGTACTTGGAGTCTAACCTGCGACCGTGATCCGGCGTGGGAACAGTGTTAGGCGGGCAGTTTGACTGGGGCGGTCTCCTCCTAAAAGGTAACGGAGGAGTTCAAAGGTACCCTCAATGCGGTTGGCAATCGCATGTAGAGCGTAAAAGTATAAGGGTGCTTGACTGCGAGACACATAGGTCGAGCAGGTACGAAAGTAGGATTTAGTGATCCGGTGGTCCCGTGTGGAAGGGCCATCGCTCATCAGATAAAAGGTACTCCGGGGATAACAGGCTGATCACGCCCAAGAGTCCATATCGACGGCGTGGTTTGGCACCTCGATGTCGGCTCATCGCATCCTGGGGCTGAAGGCGGTCCCAAGGGTTGGTCTGTTCGCCCATTAAAGCGGTACGTGAGCTGGGTTTAGACCGTCGTGAGACAGGTCGGTCCCTATCTGGTGTGGGCGCAGGATGATTGCGGAGACTCATTCCTAGTACGAGAGGATTGGAATGAACGAACCTCTGGTGTGCCAGTTGTCGCGCTAGCGGCATCGCTGGATAGCTATGTTCGGACAGGATAAGCGCTGAAAGCATCTAAGCGCGAAGCCAACTCCAAGACTGGTCATCCCCATAGACGCCTGGTAGACCACCAGGTTGATAGGCCGGAAGTGTAAGGCCAGCAATGGCTTCAGCTAACCGGTACTAACCAGTCGATCGGCTTGATCTCATCCTCACTCTCGGTCCTCGACGACTCGTTCCACCAACCCAACAACGTCTTCCGCTACCGCTGGCGGCGGGCATCGATACCAATCGAAGCCCCGCTCCAACCACGCGATCGCGGAAGATCAAGCGCCTCCCGGTGCCCATACCTGGCTGGAAATACCCGTTCCCTTTCCGAACACGGCAGTCAAGCAGCCAGGGCCGATGATAGTGCTCAGCGCGAAAGTAGGTCAGTGCCGGGTCATTCCAACTCGCGGCGACGTCCTCACGGACGTCGCCGCGTTTCTTTGTACTGTCCCAATGCGCGGTGGGTCTCGGCGGTGCGTACCAGTGCGGCTGTGACCGCCGTCGGCTGCGCAGCCGGGGCTGCGCGACGAGGCGCGGGTAACGGCGTGCGAAGGTGGCGCGTGGGGTTGTCGAGCGCTTCGGATTCCACCCAGGCTGACCCGCGAGCCCTCGCGTCCGCCGGTCGGAGGTCATCGCCTGCGGGGCCATGGCCCGGTTTCCGTTGGCTTCGAGCTACTGCGTGAGCCAGAGTTCCGGCCTCCCGGTCATGAAGATCGCTCAGCTGTTCCGCGGAGCCGCGCCAGTGGTTTCGTTCGAGTTCTTCCCGCCGAAGACGCCGGAGGGCGTCGAGCAGCTCTATCGCACCGTCGAAGTGCTGCGGCCGTGCCGACCGTCCTTCGTCAGCGTCACCTACGGGGCGGGGGGGAGCACTCGCGATCGCACCATCGAACTCGTCACGCGCATCCAGCGGGATCTCGGAATCCTGACGATGGCACATCTGACGTGCGTGGGCAGTGCTCGGCAGGACATCAAGGAAACTCTGCAGCGGCTGCACGATGGCGGCATCCGCAACATCCTGGCGCTACGTGGCGATCCGCCGCAGGGCGAGAAGGAGTTCCGTCCCGCACCGGATGGCTTTCGGTTCGCATCCGAGTTGATCGCCTTCATCCGGAGCCAACCTTGGGATTTCTGTGTCGGTGCGGCCTGCTACCCGGAGGGGCATGTCGAAACGCGCAACCTCGAGGCCGACATGGCCAACCTGCGAGCGAAGGTCGATGCTGGCGTCGACTTCCTGGTTACGCAGCTCTTCTTCGACAACGAGGATTATCGGGCGTTCGTTCGGCGCGCTCGTTCCGCGGGGATGACGCTCCCGATCGTGCCGGGCCTGATGCCGGTCACCAACGTCAGCCAAACCGAACGCTTCACACAGATGTGCGGGTCGCGCATTCCGCAGGAGCTCTACCGCCGCCTGCGCGTGGTCGCCAACGACCCCTCGGCGGTGGTTGCGACGGGCGTGCAGTGGTCGGTCGACCAGGGTCGCGCGCTGCTGCGAGATGGCGCGCCAGGCCTGCACTTCTACACGCTGAACCGCTCGTCTGCGTCGCTCGCCGTGCACGCGGCCTTGGGACTCTGATCGATCCAACGCCGCCGGAGGTCATGAGCCGGCGGTCGCGTCTCGGTTGGCCGGGCGTGACGGCCGTGCTGCCGGCTGCACGCCATCCCCTCGTGCGAAGCACCGCAGCCGCTCGCACAGGCCCGAGTTCCGGTGGCCGTCGTCTGCGTTCTTCACGGCCATTTCGAGAGCTCGCCGTGAGCCGACCGCAACGACCAGGCGCTTCCCGCGCGTGATCGCGGTGTAGAGCAGGCTGCGGCGGAGCAGCAGGAAGTGGTCGGTCACGACCGGAATCACCACGGCGGGATACTCGCTGCCCTGCGAGCGATGGATCGAGATCGCGTAGGCCGGCACGAGGTCGCCAAGATCCTCGAAGCGGTACTCGTGTTCCCGTTCGGGGAACCGCACGAATGCCTTCGCTGCGGCTGTGTCGAGGTAGGTGATCCTGCCGACATCGCCGTTCCAGACTTCGCGGTCGTAGTCGTTGCGGATCTGCATCACGCGATCGCCGACGCGATAGCGCTTGCCGGATCGCTCGACTTCGATCTGCTCCGGATTCAGAGCGTCCTGCAGGTCGCGGTTGAGCGCATCGGCGCCAGCTTCGCCGCGATACATCGGGCACAGCACCTGCACGTCGCTGCGTGGGTCCATCCCGAATCGTCGCGGGATGCGCTGGGTGACGAGTTCGCGCACGACCTCGCGTGCTTGCAGGGAATCGCGAGTCTCGATCCAGAAGAAGTCGCCCTCTTCGCCGCCGGACGTCGGCACCTGCCCGGCGAGAAGGGCGTGCGCGACGCGCACGATGTCCGACCCTGCGCGCTGCCGGAAGATCTGCGTCAGCGAAGTCGTCGGGGCGCGCCCGCTGGCGAGCACGTCGGCGAGCACGTTGCCGGGGCCGACCGACGGCAGCTGGTTGCTGTCGCCGACGAGCACGACGCTCATGGTCGCTGGCACCGCTTGCAGCAACGCAGCCGCCAACTGGATGTCCAGCATCGACACTTCGTCGACGACCAGCAGGTCGCCCTCGAGGGGGTTCTCCGCAGAACGCGCGAAGCGGCCGGTCCCAGGCGTGAACTCGAGCAAACGATGGATCGTCGCCGCGGCGTGGCCGGTCGACTCTTCGAGCCGCTTGGCCGCGCGTCCGGTCGGCGCAGCGAGCAGCACGCGCCGTTCCTTCAGCTCGAGAATGCGCACGAGAGCACGGACGATCGTCGTCTTACCGACTCCGGGTCCGCCAGTGATCACCGAGACCGGCTCGGTCAACGCGCGGAGCAACGCCGTCCGCTGCCCCTCCGGCAACTGCATCCCGGCGGTGTTCTCGAACCACGCGACGGCCGATGGCGCGCGGATGTCCAGCAGCGCGTTGCTGCGCCGCAACAACCGGTCGAGGGCGCGTGCTGCCCCGTCCTCGGCAACGGCGAGGGCGACCGGGTACACGATCGGCCGCGGATCCTCGTGCAACAGGACCGGCCCGGGCGGCATCTGCCGGACGAAGCGTCCAGCGGTCGCGGACTCGGGGACGCGCGCAGCGATCCGTGCCTCGTCGCAACCGAGCAGATCCGCCGTGCGGCGCACGAGGTCCGCCTCGGGCAGGAAGCAGTGGCCGTCCTTGGTGGCTTCGCCCAGCACATGCTCGAGCGCCGCGTCCAGACGCTCCGGTGCTTCGGGCGCGATGCCCATCTGGCCGGCGAGGCGATCCGCGATGCGGAAGCCGACGCCGATCACCTCGTCGGCAAGCCGATACGGATTCGCCTGCACCAGCGCCGAAGCGCTCGCGCCATAGTGTCGGACGATGCGGGCGGCGAGTGCTGCGCCGAGTCCGTGGGTGCGCAGGAACACCATCACGTTCTGCAGGTCCTTCTGCGCCTTCACGGCCTGGGTCAGTTCTTCGATCCGGCGATGGCCGAGCCCGCGGACCTGGCCAAGGCGTTGCGGCTGTTCCTCGATCACGCGCAGCGTTTCGATGCCGAACGCCGCGACGATCTTCTTGGCCGTCGCGGGACCGATGCCGCGCACCAGGCCCGAGGCGAGGTAGGCCTCGATGCCCTCGGTCGACGAAGGTGCCAGCACCTCGAACGAGACGACCTTGACCTGGCGCCCGAACCTGGGGTGCTCCCCTTCGACGCCGGTCATCTCAAGCCTCTGACCTTCCTTGAGTTGCGAAAGCGGCCCAACGGCGGTCACTTGCCGTCCCGAGCCGTCCTCGATCACGCGCGCCACCGCCCACCCGGTATCGGGGTTGCGGAAGGTGAAGCGTTCGATCGTGCCCTGCAGGGTCACGTCGCGTTCGGCGTCACGGGGCGGCATCGCGGTCGATCGGCGGCATTGCCAGGGCGGCGCGAATCGCTATCGTGTCGCGCCCTTTGCCCGCCAGGGAGCGGCGTCACCTTACGCGACGCTGCTCACAGGTGCCAACCGGTGCCTGGCAGGCTTCCGAGTCCGCCCGAGCGATCCCTTTCGCATGATCCGAGTCCAGGTCCGTCCGAACGAGCCGTTGGAAGCCGCCTTGCGCCGCTTCAAGCGTCAGTGCAACTACGCCGGCATCTTTCGTCTCGCCAAGAAGCACGCCTACCACGAGAAGACGAGCGATCGCCGTCGCCGCGAAGAGCGTGAGCGCCTGCGCAACATCGTGATCGCCGAGCGGAAGCGCGGTGGGCTGCCCGTTGGCCGCACCAACAAGAAGCGGCGCGCCAAGTCCGGGAAGTTCAGCGATCGTCGCAACTCCGACCAGCCCGACTTCGATCCGTTGACCGCCGACACGACGATCCAGAAGACCGACGCGTAGTCGTGTCCGCGGCAGCCGAGCGCCCTGCAGGCCCGCCATGCTGCCCAAGTTCCCCGGCGATGCGCCGCGCGACCTGAGTCGCCCTCTGCAGTCGCTGAAGTTGCTCGTCGATCACCGCCTTGCCGGCCAGCGCCTCGACACGGCGCTGGCGACGATGCTGACTTGGCGTTCACGCGCCAGCGTGCACCGCCTGATCGACGCAGGCCTTGTTCATCTGGCTGGTCGCCGCGTCGCCCCGGCGCGGCGAGTGCGTGAAGGTGAGACGATCGTCGTGGAGATCCCGGCCGACGCGATCGCCCGACCCGACGAATCGGTCCCGGTCGCGTTCTCGGTGCTCTACGAGGACCGCTGGATGGTCGCGGTCGACAAGCCGCCCGGCATCGCCGTGCACCCGTCGGGGCGCCACCTCACCGGAACGCTGATGCAGGAGCTGCATCGCCGCTACCGGCGGCCGGACGATCCTGCGCACGATGTCGTGCCTCGCCTGCTCCACCGCATCGACCTCGAGACCTCGGGGCTCGTGGCGATCGGCCTCGACGAGCACTTCCACCAGCTCGTCGGACGCCAGTTCGAGGAGCGCCAGGTGCGCAAGAGCTACCTCGCCGTCGTGCACGGGCGCCCGGCGGTTCCCGAGGCGACGCTCGACCTGCCGCTCGTGCCGGACAAGCGCTCGGCGGTTCGACTCAAGCTCCGCGTGGGGGCCCACGGCGAAGGTCCGCCAGCGATCACGCACTACCGCGTCGTGCGCGCGAACCAGCGGTTCGCGCTGCTCCACGTGCAGCCGCGAACCGGGCGTACCCACCAGATCCGAGTGCATCTCGCCTCGATCGGCTGTCCGCTCGTGGGCGACAAGCTCTACGGTCCGGACGAGCGGTTGTTCCTGCGCAACATCGAAGGCACGCTCGACGATGCCGAGCGACAGGCGTTGGTGATCGACCGGCACGCCCTGCATTCGCACACGCTCGCCTTCCACCACCCGATGCTCGATCGCGAACTCGAGCTGACGGCGCCGTTGCCCGCCGACATGGCGGCGCTCGTCGCCGATGCGACCTGACGCCGCCTACTCGAGCGGCTGCCCGTCCAACACCTCGAGCACCCTGTCGAGGAACGCGAGCTGCTCGTGCGAGCAATCGCTCCAGCTGAGGCCGATCTTGTAGTAGTTGCTGTCGCCGCGGCGTTCGACGCGCATCACCTTCGTGCGCAGTTCGTGGATCGTGTCATCGAGGAGAAGCCGCAGCAGCACCGTCTGCCCCTTGAACGGTGGCTGACCGGTCTCGAGACCGATCCCCACGCGCGACACGTCGCGCACGGTGCCTACCGCCTGGTTGTTCGCGTGCCTCGAGCCGATCGACTCCATCGTGGCGATGGCGCCGAGACGGACTCGCATGGCGCGGCGCCGATCTTCACCTCGATGCATGCCGATGCATCGGCTGGAATCGCCCGTCAGGTCAAGTTCGCCTGGTCGCCGTTCACAGGCGCGAAGACCAGGGCATCACGAGCCGATAACGATCGGTCCGTCGCATCGGATCTTCGCTCGTTCGCGGCGCCGCGATGCTGCGCATGGCAGCAGGCTGACGGGTGCCGGCGTCGCTGCCGCGGACGTCGCGCGCGGGCGGCGCGCCTTTCGTCGCGGGAATCGTGCCTGATTGCGGCATCACCTCGGGGTTCGCTTCCATCGGCTGATCCTCGGTGAGGGGAGACGCGGAACGCTACCACGCCATCGGGACCAGACCTAGTCGCCCAGGTCGACGCGGCGATCCCCGCCGGGTCGTCAGGAAGCGAGCAGTCCGCCGAGCGCCAACGGCAGTCCGCAGAGGATCAGCAGCAGCCATGCGATCGCGCGCAACTCCCCACGCAGGGACGCCGGCGCCTGCTTGCGCTGCTTCTCCCGATCTGCTGGGCCGCCGTGAACTTGCGTCGACGCATCGCCATCCGCCGGCATGCCCGTGGCGTCCCGTTCCTGTATCAGCACCCCCGCTCTCGGTGCCGGACGAGCGAGGAGCCAACCGGCCAGCGCGCACGCGAGCAGCGCGCCCGGCCAACGCAGCGTCTCCGGCAACCACAGCCCGAACGCGAGCCCAAACCCCCCGAGCAGCAGCGCCGAGAGAAACAGCGACCCGAGGTCGGGTCCTGACTCGACGTCGCGAGCGGCAGTGAACGGAATGACGGCGAGAGCGCGTGCCGCCGGGCGGGCGGCCACAACGGCGATGCCGAACGCGAACGCCGCGGCCGGAAGCGCGCCGAGACCGGTCGAGCCCGTCACCGTGACCAGAACCGTCGCGAACGCGAACACCGGCAGGAGCACGTGCGTGACCAGCGCCCTCCACACGGCGTCGTGCATGGCAGCGATCGGCTGCTGCGGCGCCTGCGCGAACAGCCATTCGGTCCCCGGCTGGTCGGAGCGCGGCAGGAACGCCACGAGGAAGGGCAAGTAGATCGCCGGCAACTGCAGCAACGCGCTGGTCAGGGCGTACGCGTTCTCTGCCTCGGCTCGCGCCGACAGCAGCGCGGTCGCCGCGGGGATTCCCAGCAGCGGCAGCACGCGCGCGCGGAACGCGGCGTTGCGCCAGATGCCGATCGCCACGAACTCGGCGATTGCCCGGTGCGGTCCTCGCTCGGTGAGCCGGCGCAGCAGCCGGCGCAGCAAGCCGTCGCGGCCAACTCGCGTGGCGTGCCTCGCCGCGGGTCGGCTGGCGAGCGCTGCGACCAGCAGCAGCACGGCGCCGACGCCGGCCAGCAGGCCGAGGCGCCACGCTTCGGTCGACGGCGCCGCGAGCCACCGAGCAAGGTGCCACGGTGGTGTCAGCCAGGCGAGAACACTGCCGAACGGCAGGGCGTCGGCAGTGCCCTGCAAGCGCGGCAGGCACAACGCGAACAACACGACGCCGCCGCCGAGCAGCACCGCTTTGGCGGTCCCGAGCCACAGCGCCGTGCGTGCGGCGCCGGTCCACTGCGTGAGCAGTCGCCCGGCTGCGCCGAGCGCGCCGCAGGCAAGCCCGCTGCTGACGCAGGCGGCGACGACGTACGCCGGCGCTTGCCAGACGTCCTCTTGCAGATTCGCGAGCAGGATCGCCGGCGGCAGCGCCATGCCGACGGTGACCAGCGACGTGGCGAAGGCCGCGTGGGTGCTGCGCGCGATCGTGACCGTCAGGCTGGAGAGCGGCGACGTGCGAAGCAGGTGCTCGTTCGCCGCGACGCGCCAGGGTCGGCTCTCGTCGCCGAGCGCTCCGATCGTCACCAGGACCGTCGAGAGGCACAGGTTCGCCGCCGCGAATGCGACGGGCGGAGTCTCGGGGTACAGCAGTGCCGCGAACAGCAGACCGAGGAACGACTGCGTGAAGATCGTGCTGGTCAGACTGCTCGAATTGCCGGTGCCGGCGCGACGCGAGTCACCGAAGAAGTCGAGCACCAGCCAGGCGTGCACGAGCGTCAGCACCTTCTTCATCGGGGGCCTCCCGGCCGCAGCCGCGTCGACGACGAACGGGACGACGGCACGGTCGCGGCACCGCCAGCTGCGCCGAACCGACCTGCCGGCGCGCGACAGGCGGCCTCGAGGGCGGTTTCGGCAACCCGCGGGCGGTGGCTCTGCATCGTCGGCAGCGTAGGCGCGGTGCCGCGGCATTTCCGCAGCTTGCGCGTTGCGGCTGCCGGGTTGCCCCGCAACGTCGTGCCGTGATACTGCGGCAGCTTCCGATGTCCGCCGAGCGGTATCTGCAGCGCGTCGCGGCCTGCCGCGGGATCGACCCCACGAGCTTCGAGCCGTGGTTCGTCGGTGAACGCCGAGCCGGTCGTGTGCATCGTGATCACGTGCCCGAGCTGCTCGCCGGGCCGCCGTTCCGCCGTGCCGCGGGTCGCCTCACGCTCGACGCGCCGCCCGAGCACCGCACGCGCGCACTTGCGGACGTCGTCGCCCGGCTGGCCGCCGCCGGGCGTATCCGGCCGCTGACCGGCGAACCGTACCCCGTGCTCGCCGACGCCTCGCCGCCGTTCACGATCGACCGCGCCGGGGTTCCGTGGTTCGGCGTGCACGCGTTCGGAGTCCACGGCAATGGCTTCGTGCGCACCGCAAGCGGTCTCGAAGTCTGGGTCGCGACGCGCGCGCGCGGCAAGTCGACGTTCGCCGGGCACCTGGACAACCTGGTCGCCGGCGGCATCGCGGCCGGCTTGGACGCCGTCACGACGCTGCGCAAGGAGTGTCGTGAAGAGGCCGATGTCCCGGCAGAACTCGCAGCGCGCGCCGTTGCCGTCGGCCGGATCGACTACGTCCATGCCGACGGATCGTCGCTGAAGGACGACACGCTGTTCTGCTTCGATCTGGAGCTGCCGCCCGAGTTCGAGCCGCGCCCGGTCGACGGAGAAGTCGAACGGTTCGACCGCTGGCCCGCGGCCGTCGTTGCGGCATCGCTGCGTGGGGACGCGCTGTGGAAGCCGAATTGTGCGCTCGTCGCACTGCACTTCCTGCTGCGTCACGGCTGCCTCGACGACGAACTCGACCGCGCGTCCCGCGACCGCGTGTGGCAGGCGCTGCACGCACCGGCATGGCGATGAAGGCCGTCCCGCACGTGTTGATCGTGAGTTCGCCCGGAGCCGGCGAACTGCATTGGAGTCACGACTTCGCCGCCGCGATCGTCGCCGAGTGCCGCCGGCGGGGGGCGCCGACGAGTTGGCTGGCGGCGGTGCGCCGCGGGCAACGGCTGCCGGAAGAACCCACGGCGGCCGCGCCGACGCTGCTGCCGGTCGCGATCACGGCGTCGCCGACGCGGGTCGCTGCCGATACCGGTCATCTGGCGCTCGAACTCGCGGTCACGCGCGCGCTGCGCGAACGGCCGGGAACGGTCGTCGTGCACGTCGGCATCGGCGCGCGTGGTTCGCCGAACGTGCCCTGGCTCGCCGAGCGGCTCGGCGCCCGGGCGTTCGCGGTGCTGCGTTCGGCAGAAGTCGTCTGCCATCGGGGGGACCTCGTCGAGTGCACCGGCGATCCTTGCCGCGACTGCCGGTCGCCCGAGCGCTGCAGGTGGTGCTGCTCGGGATGGTGGAACCGGCCGGCCGCCGACGACTTTCGGAATCGCTCCGACCTGCTGGCAGCAAGCCTGCAGGCATGTGCGTGCATCTGGGTGCCCGCGGCCGCCGACGTGGCACCGCTCGGCGACTTCGGGTTGACGGCGCGGGTGTGCGAGGTCGGGCACGACGCTGCGGCCATCGTTGCGCGGCTGCTCGGGTAGTTCCGGCGGGCAACCCTTGCGCCCCATGGTAAGGGGATCTCCGCGCCAGGCGGCGGGCCGCGGCGCACGCCGACCCGACGCGAGCTCCCGGTCGCGCGACAGGACTTCTGCCGCCGCATGGCTATGCTCCGCACCCCATGCGGGTCGCGCCTTTCCTTGCCGGAGGCTTTCTCGCCGGGGCCGTTGCTGCCCAGGCGTGCATGCGGCCCGAGCCGCCGCCCGGCGGGCATCCGCTCGACATCGACCTGATCGTCCCCGTCACCTACTCGGACGGCTACCAAACGTTCGGTTCGCTGATCAAGCCGCAGGGCCAAGCTCCGACCTGCGGCTGGCCGCTCGTGGTGTTCGTGCATCCGCTCGGCAGCTTCCGTGGCTTCAACCTGCCGACGCAGGAGCTGATCGCGGGCCAGGGCTACGCGATCTGGAACTACGACGTCCGCGGCCAGGGCACCGCGATTCCGGCAAACGTCGCGCACCCACAAGCCGGCTCGACGATCTGGGGCGCGCTCGAGCGCCATGACCTGGTCGAGCAGATCCAGTTCGTCGCCAGCAATCCGGCTTGGACCGGCATCGTCGACACGAGTCGGGTGGCGGTCATGGGCAGCAGCCAGGGGGGCGCCCACGCCTGGATGGCGGCCGCCTACTCTGGCCAGTCCGTCTCGTATCCGGGACGCCCGACCCACGTCTTCCCGACGATCGCCTGCGTCGCTCCCGCGGACCTGGTTGCGGATCCGGCCGACAGTTGGCTGCGTGGCGGGCAGCTGTGGAACTCGTGGTTCGTCGAGGCGCTGGCCGGCAGCTACACGGCGATGCCGTTCGATGCCGGATTCATCACCGCCTGTCGCAACGCGTTCATCGCGCAGGATCCGAGCAGCCTGATCAACGCGTGGAATGCCGAGGGTCGCCTGCTCGGGTCGTCACTGGCCACGTCGAGCGTGCCGGTGCTCTACTCGCACGCCTACCTGGACATCGTCGACGGACCGCTGTCCGCCGTGATGCGGCTCGAGTCGATGCAGGGACCGGTCCGGGCGCTGCTCGGCCCGAACGGCCATGGCGCCACGCTCAACGCCGGCCTGCGCGAGTTCCGGTTCATGTCGATCGTGCGGTGGTTCCACCGCTTCCTGTGGGGTGAGCAGAACGAAGTCGAACTCGAGGCGCCGTTCGTGCTGCCCGAGATGCCGCTGCGCGCCGTCGAGCGCGACGACCCGAGCTTTGCGTGGAGCCGCGCGCACGTCGTGACGACCTCCTTGCCGCCGACGTCGACCCGCCGGTGGCTGCACGACGACTTTGCGCTGCGCGACACCGCCCCCGTGGCGCCGCAAGTCGACGCGATCGTGCAGCAGACGATCGATCCGCAAGCGACGACGTTCACGCCCCAGGAGTACCTGCTGCAGCCGGCCGTGAGAGACTTGCAGAACGTGCTCACCGTGTGCCCGTTGAGCGAGCAGGTGTGGTCGACGACGGTGGTCGACGAGTCGCAGATGGCCGCGAGCCCGCAGTTGCACCTGCGTCTCGTGCCGCAGCAGCCGAGTTGGATGCTGGTCGCGTTCGTGACGCTGCAGACGCCCGATCCCGGCGAGGCGGAGGTCGTCGTCGCCACGGCGGCGATCAGCTCGGCGACCAGCGTCGCCGGAATCGCCGAGGACCACGATGTCCGGATGACGCCGATCGCCGTGCGCATCCCCGCCGGATCGACGTTGCGCTTGCGGTTGCGCAGCCTGTGGCTGCGCATGACGCCGCAGCATCCGAGCCTCGAAGTCGCCCCGCTCTTCCACAACTTCCGCGTCGACGTCCAGCAAGGGGATCCGGCGGGCTCGTGGATCGACCTGCCGCTGACGCCGCCGGAGATGCGAGTGGCCGTCGATCGCACCTGGCTCGAACTCGCGGCGCCGGTGCCGCTCACCGCCACGGTGCGCGGCGGCACGCAGCGAGCCGGCGCGGTGTACTTCACCGTCGTCAGCTTCGGTGGCCACTTGCCCGGCGTGCAGGTCCTCAACACGACGCTGCCGATCGAGGCCGACTGGCTCGCCTACACGTCCGCCGGCTCGAACCTGCAGCCGTGGTTCAGCGGGTTCTACGGCGTGCTCGACCCTGCCGGCGAGGCCACGAGCGTCTTCGACCTCAGCAGCATCGTCATCCCGCAGGCGCTCAACGGGTTGCGCATCACGTTCTGCGCGTTCGCGTTCGATGGCGCTGGCGGCGCCGCGTCGAACCCTGCCGACGTGATGATGCGCTGACGCGTCAGCCGTCGCCGGCGGCGTGCATCCGGCGCTGCCGCCGTTCGTCGGCGGTCATTTCGCTGTCCAGGCGGCCGAGGAACGCGCCGCCCTCCTTGGCGCGCACGTACTCGGCGAACAGTGGCGACACCGTCTTGATCCGCGCCCACATGTCGAGCGCGACCTGGCGATACGAGAAGTGGCCCTCGGGACCGCTGCGCAGCTCGATGAAGTAGGCCGTCTGCCGTGGATCGAAGGAGATGCGCACCCGCTGCAGGAACGCGAACGGCGTCACGTAGCCGGCCGCCGCCGGGAACGTGCGCGCGACGCGCTGCTGTTGTTCGGCGGCGTGCTCGAGCACGTTGGCGTACTCCACTGCGAGTCCAGCCTGCTCCATCAACGGCGGCACTGCGTAGCCGTGGGTGGTGGTCAGCGCCTGCTGCTGCTGGAGGCCCTTGCGGTGCCGGCCGATGTCGCGGTAGGCGCCGAAGTCGAGCATCGTCTCGAACACGAACGGCGCCGCCCCCTCGAACGCGAGCGGCCACGCGTCGTTCGGGCCGCGCGCGGCCATCGCCCGACGCAGCAGCTCGCGGCGCTCGCCGTCGGTCATCGCCGCCACCCGCTGCATCAGGGTCGCGAAGGGCAGATCGGCGTGTTCGTACAGCAACGACGCCAGCAACCGGACGTCGAGTTGTGGGTCCCAGGCCAGCAGCTCGGTGTGGCCGACTGCGGCGTGGCGCTCGGCGGGCGCGCTGGCGAGTCCGAGTTCGCGCACGACTTGCGGCAGCAGCTGCTGCAGGTGCTGCACGAACGCGTTCGGACGCGCGTGCCTGAGCAGGGTCGGCAGCGCCTTCTCGGCTTCCCGCTGCATGCGTTCGCCGACGATGCGGAACTCCGCCAGCGTGTGGCTCCTCAGTTCGGTCACGACGTCGGCGAGCGTTCGCGCGTCGACGACCATGCCCCACTTGGTGAAGATCGCCGGCGTCAGCAGGTAGCGAGCGGCGTCGAAGGCCTCGGCCTTCAGCGTGCGCAGCCACGGCGCCTCCTTCTCGCCAGCCTGCAGCGGCCGCACGCGTTGCAGGTGGGCGAGCAGGGTCTCGGTGGCCTTCGTGTAGAGGGCGAACGTGCGCTGCAGCACCTGTTCGTAGGCGGCGGCGACATCGCCGCCAGCGGCGATGACGTCGGGGTCACGCCAGTGCATCTCGGCGGTGAACGGGATGTACCGCGTCGACGACTCCTCGAAGCTGCAACGGCGTTCGCGCTGCACGAAGCGCGTCACGAGCTGCGAGACGCGTTCGATCGCGAGGTGCACGACAGAGCCCTCGCGCAGCGAGTTGTGGCCGTGGTCGATCGCGTACGTCTTGAGGAACTGGCCCGACTTGTCGGCCATCACCGCCGACAGTGCGTCGACCGGCGGACTCAGCGACAGCGACTCGAGCTGCCGTCCTTGCGCCTGGAGCCCGGCGCGCAGGCGCTCGAGGAACTGGTCGCGCATCGACTTGCTCGACCGCGAGTAGACGCCGTTCAGCGTCGCCGCGACCTCGGCGGGCAGGTTGCGCACCAGGTAGATGTCGGCGTGATCCGGCCCGTCGACGACCGAGAAGTAGGTCGCGAGCAGCGTGCGCTCGAAGTCGGTGTAGCTCACGAGGAGGCGCGGTCGGCGGCGCGGCGGCGCAGCAACAACCAGGTGGCGGCCGAACCGAGCGCGATCCCGGCGGCGAAAGTGAGCCAGAGGACCGGCGCCTCGAGGGGGGTGATGTGCGCGAACATGGCGAGCATGCGCTCATGGGAGCGGTGCCCTGGCCTCGCGGCAAGTCGGCAGTCGCGCCGTGCCGGCAGCGGGACCTCGGCGCGAAGGCCACCCACGCCGGGCGCTGCCGGTCGTGGATTCCGTCGGAGGCCGCCCCCTGCAGCCCACCTAGGGGCATGGCCACTTCGATGCGGTTCGCGTTCCGGGTCGTCGTGCTCCTCGTGTTCTGGCCGCCCGCCTCGACGCCGGCGCAGGGCCTGGCTTGGGTGCTGCCGCCGCTCGGCGCCGCCGAGTATTCGCGCGAATGCCGCGGCACTTCGAGCCAGCCGGCGCGCACTGCCGGCGCCGCGCGCGCGGCACCGACGGGCGAGACGCTGCCCGATCGCTACCTGCACCGCCTCGCGCCCGCTCCCTGGGTCTGCCAGGGCGAGCTTCGCGCCGACCAGAAGGCGATCGCGGGCCCCGTGCGCGACCTGCGCGATCTCATGCGCGCGATCGCCTGCGACCTCACCGGCCCCGTGCATGGGCGCTTCCCGCGACTGCTGCCGTTCGGCGACGTCGTCGTCAGCGGCAGCTGGTCGGCGCTCGCGGCCGACGGCAGTCAGACGCTGCGCGCGACGGTGACCGCCGGTCCGATCCGGACCGAGAGCGGCGAAGGGCGCGACGTGGCCGAGCGCCTGCGCGCGTTCTGCGTCACGGACGCCAGCGGGACACTGGCGATGGTCCGCACCTTCGACCCCAACCGCGGCGTCGTCGCGGCGTTCGCGGGCACGATCGACGTCGTCGTCGAGGAAGGCGACCGCGCGTTCCGTCGTGTCGTCGTCGTCGACGAGTGGAAGCTGGTCGCCGTGCGCGACAACCAGGACGCCGACTTCCGGCGCCGGGTCGCCGAGGCGATCCGCGGCGGCACCGGCTGGGTGCGCGAGACGATCGACGCGCGCAAGTCGTTCCTCGTCGACAGCGGCGGCGACGAACGCAACTACGGCAGCGGCCGGCTGGCGCTCGGTCTGCTGACGCTGCTGCACGGCCACGTCGCCGCGACCGATCCGGTCGTCGTGAAGGGCTTCGCCGAGTTGCGCCGCCGGCGCCTCGAGGACAGCTACTCGCTCGCCGCCGCGTTGATGGCGCTCGCGGCGCTGCACACGCCGCCCGGCGAAGCGGCGCGGTTGCGCGAAGGTGGACTCGCGGCGTTGCCGGAGCGCACGTTGCCGGAGCGCGACCGCGAACTCGCCGAGCGATGGCTGCAGGCGCTGCTGCGCAACGTCGACCCGCGCGCGCCCGCGGACGAACTGCGGTTCAACTACGTCACCGGTCCGCGCTACGACACGTCCCTGCAGCAGTACGGCCTGCTCGGCATGTGGTCGGCGCGCACGATGGGACTCACGCTGCCGCCAGGTTCGTTCGGCGCCGCGGCAAGACACCTGCTTGCCGTGCAGTGTCCGCCGTCCGGTAGCGCGGCGCTACGGCTGACGAGCTACGCGCAACTCCGCGATGCCGCCGGCACCGATGCGCCGCCGGCCGCGCGCGAACAGCGGGCGCAGCAGCGGGGCCACGCCTACCAGGATGCCGCCGAGGCGCCGTTCGGCTCGATGACCGCCGCCGGCGCGAGCGGTCTGCTGCTCGCGCGCGCGGGCATGGCGGCCAATGGCGAGAACGACCGCGCGCTCGCGTCGCGCATCGACGTCGCGATCCGCGACGGCCAGGCCTGGCTCGCCGACGCGTTCTCGGTGCGCGTCAACCCCGGCTTCGCCGAGCGCGCCGACCATCACTGGTACTACTGGCTCTACTGCCTCGAGCGCGCGTGCGAACTCGCCGGCGTGGCGCGGCTGCAGGGGCGGGACTGGTACTACGAAGGGGGACTGCAGCTGCTCAGCGCGCAGCAGCCGAACGGCTCGTTCCGCGCGGAGAACGCCGGCACGCTGCTGCTCGACAGCACCTGCTTCGCGGTGCTGTTCCTCGCCAAGGCGACGGCGCCGTCGCCGATCACGGGGCGATGATTGCGCGTGACTCCGGTGCTACGCCGGTGCTCGAGGCCGATCGGCGTGTCGAGGCTGCGCTCTTCTCACGCATCGTGCTGCGACTCGAGCCAGCGCTCGACCTCGATCGCTGCCATGCACCCCGACCCCGCCGCCGTCACCGCCTGCCGGTAGTAGCTGTCCTGGCAGTCACCCGCTGCGAACACGCCCGCCACGTTCGTCGCAGTCTTGCCAGGCACCGTCTGGATGTAGCCCTTGTCGTCCATCGTCAGCACCCCGCGGAACAACTCGGTGTTCGGCTGGTGCCCGATCGCCAGGAACAAACCGTCCGCCTCGACCAGCTGCTTCTTGCCGTCCTTGGTGCCGGTGAGCTCGAGGCCGGTGACCTTGCCCTTCTTGACGTCGAGCACGTCGGTCACGTTCTGGTTCCAGAGCACTTCGACCTTCGGGTTCTTCAGCGCGCGGTCCTGCATGATCTTCGAGGCGCGCAGCGCGTCGCGGCGCACCACCAGCCGCACCTTGCTCGCGTACTTGGTCAGGAAGTTCGCTTCTTCGCAGGCCGAGTCGCCGCCGCCGACCACGTAGACCACCTTGTTCTTGAAGAAGAACCCGTCGCAGGTCGCGCACGCCGAGACCCCGCGCCCCTGCAGCGCCTTCTCGTTGGGCAGCCCGAGATAGAGCGCCGAGGCGCCCGTCGAGATGATCAGCGTCTGCGTCTTCCAGACCTTGCCGCTCTCGGTCGTGACGGTGAACGGCCGCTGCTTCAGGTCGACCTTCGTGCCGACCTCGTCGTGGATCTGGGTGCCGAACCGCGCCGCCTGCTCCTTGAACTTCTCCATCATCTCCGGGCCCATCACTCCTTCGGGGAAGCCCGGGTAGTTCTCGACCTCGCTGGTGATCGTCAGCTGGCCGCCGGGTTGGCGGCCGGCCAGCAGCACGGGCGCCAGGTTGGCGCGGGCGGCGTAGATCGCGGCGGTGTAGCCGGCGGGGCCGGAACCAAGGATGAGCGTCTTGAGCGGTGCGGTCATGGGAACGGGGCGCGCATGCTACGCGGCCGTCGCGGCCAGTTCCCTGCCGTTCTTTCGCGCTCCGGTGCGGTCAGCGGCCCGGCGGCGTCGCCAGTTCGTGCTGGCGGATGCGGTCGAAGTCTGCGGGCGTCAGTGGCCGCGGCTCGAAGCGATCTTCGGAGTGGGTGGCCTCGACGACTTCGGCGGTGAGGCCAGCCGACGCCACGAGATCGACGACCAGCTTGCCGTGCTCGCGCACGACGACGAACTCGCCGGCCTTGCCGTCGGCATTCGGGTCGGTGACCGCGACGCGGAACTCGTTGCCCTCGCGATGCGCGCCGCGCACGGCGAGCAGTTGGCGGGCACGGATCGACTGCCACGGCATGTCGACCAGGGCCTGCGCCGATTCGACGGTCAGCAGTCGGCGGCAGTCTTCTTCGTCGGCGCGATGCAGCGCGTCCTGGAACGCCGTGAACACCGCGGCCGCCGCCGCGGGTTCGGCGTCCGGTGCGCAGGCCGGAACCGCTGCGAGCAGCAGGAAGCCGAGTCGACCGATGCCGTGCATGTCGGCAACATCGGCATGTCTCCGATCGGGACTGAACCTCGAGGCGTGGGCGACGGCATACTGGCGGCATGCCGCGTTGCGCCGCACTGACGTTCCTGCTGGTCGCGACGACCGCGGCACTGCCGGTTGTCGCGCAGGGCGAAGCGGCGGAAGCGGCGCGGCGCGCGACCTTCGTGCGCGTCGAGAACGCCGCTGGCGAGCCCATCGCCGGCGCCGTGGTCACGTTCGTGGGCGGCGCGCCGCACCTCGGCGTCGCAGCGTGCCCGCCCGAGGTCCGGGAAGTGCAGAGCGACGCGCGCGGCCGCGTGCAGTGCAAGCTCGCACCCGGCCTCTGCTACGTCGCGTGGGCCACGGTCCCGGCCGACGCCAATGGGCGGGTGGCGGTGTCGCTGGCGCAGGGGTGGTTTGGCGCCGGCAGCCTGATCGTGCTGCGCTGCAACGAGGCGGTGGCGCCGACGACGATCCCGGTGGTGGTCGACGAGGGGTGGGCCGCGCACGGACCGCTGCAGTTCGTGGCGCTGATGCCGACCCCGGGCATGGCCCTGCCGATCGCCCGCGACGCCGAGCAGCGGCTGGTGGTGCCGCCCGGACCGGTGCAGATGATCGAAGTGCGCACCGCGGCGGGAGCGCCGCTGCTGCACGTGCCGACGACGGTGGAGGTCGTCAAGGTTCCGCCGCTGCAGCGCGTGCGCGTGCGCGTGCGCGACGAACAGCAGGCGCCGCTCGCCGGAGTCGTGATCCGGCACCGGGTCGGCCGCGTGACTTCGTGGCGGCTCGATCGGCTCGGCGGCGTTCCCGACGATCGCTGGCGCGAACTCGGTGCGACCGACGCCGACGGCGTGTGCACCGTGGAGGTGCCGTACGCCACGGACCCGCTGCGCACGCGCGACTCGAGCAACCTGCTGCTGTTCGCGGGCGCGCCAGGGCGCCCGGAGGTCGCGGGCGGCGTGATGCAGAGCGCGATGTTCGTCGACGACCGCAAGGACCTGCAGTTCGCCGGCGACGAGCTGCCGTTCACGTTGCGGCGCTTCGCCCCGCTCGCCGGGTCGCTCGGACGGGTGCCGGCCGGCACGACGGTCCACCTCGCCGCCGTGTGCAAGTTGTCGATGGACCGGAACGGCTACATGCACGACCCGCGGTCGTACGTCGCGACGGTCGGGCCCGACGGCACGTTCGCGTTCGGCGAAGTGCCCGGCGAACTGCACTCGTGCCGGCTGTCGCTGGTGCCGCCCGACGGGGACTCACGGCGATGGCCGCTGTTCCCGGCGCGGTCGGGGCGCGAACTGCCGCCCGAGGTCGCGGCGGGCGCCGCTGGCGTGTTGCACAGCGAGGGTTGGGCCGACGTGGCGGTGCAGTGGATCGAGCCGAACGGCGGACCGGCGCGTGGCGTCGTCTGCTTCGTGGTGCCGGCGAACGGCGCCAACGTGCTGGTGCGCGATGCCGCGGTGCGCGTGCCGCTCGACGCGCGCGGCGCGGCGGCACTGCGGCTGGTGCCCGGCAGGTGGGCGTTCGTGGCGCACTCGGCCGCGGGCTTTGGCGCCGAGGTGCTCGAACTCGCGGCGAACGAACGCTCGGCGACGATCGCGATGCAGCCGTACGCGATGATGCGGCTCGAACTGCGCGACGCCGCCGGAGCGCCGATCACGGGCGCGCGCGTCGTGGCGCGAGGCACGACGATGCGCGGCACCGGCGACCCGCTGCAGTCGATGCTGCAGTCGATGCGCGACCAGTGGCTCGGTCAGTGGAACGCGCTGCGCACCGACGCGGAGGGCCGTGTGCAGGTGCCGTTCGCGTCGGTCGAGGGCGTCACGCAGAAACTCGGGTTCTCGTGGGACGGCGGCACGTCGGAGGAAGTCGTGCTCGAGGCGACCGAGGACTGGCGGCTGGTGCGGCCGCAGTGAGCCCTTGCGGCGGAGGGCGGCGTCGCGGTAATCCCGCGGGCCGATGGCCGCCCAGCTGCGTTCGATTCCCCGCGTCTGCGACGTCGAGATCGTACGCGGCGCGGCTGCCGACCCGGACGCGTCGCCCGACCTGCTGCTCGAAGTGGCCCACGGTGCCACGCTGCAACGCCACTTCGACGACCTGCGCGCGGAGCTGCGCGGCAGCTACGGCGACGATCTGCGCGACTTCTTCTTCGTCAACACCGACGTCGGGTCGCCCGAGTTGGCGCGGGCCGTCGCGGCTCGGGTGGTGCGGGACACGCCGCGCCGCGTCGCGTGCATCGTGCGCTGCCTCGTGCCGCGCACGTTCGTCGACTGCAACCGCAAGATCGATCGCGAGGCCGTGCCCGCGGCGTCGAAGGCCGGCGAGATGACGCCGGGCATGCCGCCATGGGTCGCCGATGCCGCCGACCAGCGCCTCCTGCTCGACCGCTACTTCGCCTACCGCGGCGTCGTCACCGCGGCGTTCGACGCGGTCGCCGGCGCCGGTGGCCAGGCGCTGTTCGTGCACACCTACGCGCCGCGCAGCATCGACGTGCCGGTCGACGTGAACATCGGCAAGGCGCTGCGCGACGCCTACCGGCCCGAGCGCATCGAGTCGTTCACGCTGCGGCCCGAGGTCGATCTGATCACGCACGATCCAGCCGGTGCGCCGCTGGCGGCGGGCCCGCTCGCCACCGCCGCTGCCGCCGCATTCGCGGGCGCGGGGTTCCAGGTCGCGCACAACGCGACGTACCCGCTGCATCCGGTGACCCTCGCGCACGCGTTCGCGGTGCGCCAGGCTGCCGCGACGTTGTGCCTGGAGGTGCGGCGCGACCTGCTGCTGCCCGCGTTCGTGCCGTTCCGCGAACTGCACGTCGACGCCGCGAAGGTCGAACGCGCTGCCGCGCCGCTGGCAGCTGCCGTCGGTCTCGCGGCGAAGGGGGCGGCATGAGCCGCCCGGAGCGGAAGCGTGCGCGGCGCAGCCCCATCGGCAGTTCCCCGGGCACGCTGCGCCCCGCCCCCGACGCGTTGCCCGGGCGGCTGCTTGCCGTCGGCTTCGGTGCTGGCGGCGTCGACGAGTGCGCGGAGGTCACGATTGCGCAGATCCAGGCGCTGCGTCGCACCCGGGCCGTGGTCTGGGTCGACGTCATCGGCGTCGGCAACGTCGACATGCTGCGCGAACTCGGCGAGGAGTTCGGACTGCACCGGCTGGCGCTCGAGGACGTCGTCAACGTGCACCAGCGCGCGAAGGTCGAGGACTACGGCGAGCACGCGTTCGTGGTCATGCGCATGATCGACGCGCAGAAGCCGACCGGGACCGAGCAGTTCGCTCTGTTCGTCGGCGCCGACTTCGTGCTGACGTTCCAGGAACGGCAGGGCGATTGCTTTGGCATGGTGCGGCAGCGGCTGCGCGATCCGGCGGGGCAGTTGCAGAAGCGGGGTGCGGACTACCTCGCCTACGCGCTGCTCGACTCGGTCGTCGATGCCTATTTCCCGGTGCTCGAGCGCATGGACGACCGGCTCGAAGTGATCGAGCTCGAAGTGCTCGACGGCGAGGCCGTCAGCGCGGTGCGCGACCTGCACGACGTCCGCCGCTGCCTGCTCGAACTGCGGCGCGCGGTGTGGCCGCTGCGCGAGGCGACCAGTTCGCTGGTGCGCGGCGACGCGCGCCACTTCTCGGCCGACGTGCTGCCCTACCTGCGCGACGTCAACGACCACGTCGTGCAACTGCTCGACCTGCTCGAAAACGCGCGCGAGATGAGCAGTAGCCTGCTGGAGCTGCACCTGTCGACGATCAACCACAAGCTCAACGAAGTCATCCGCGTGCTGACGGTGATCTCGACGATCTTCATTCCGCTGACGTTCGTCGTCGGCGTCTACGGGATGAACTTCGACTGGATGCCCGAACTGCGCGTGTGGTGGGGCTATCCGGCGTGCCTGCTGGTGATGCTGGTGCTGGCGCTGCTGATGCTGCGGTGGTTCCGGAAGCGTCGCTGGCTGTAGGCGCTGGTTGCTCGAGGCGCGCTTGGTCTTCTCACGGTCGCGGGGAAGTACCCCGGATCGCGCACAGGCGCTGCCGAACGGACGCAGGCGGCGTTCCCACCTCGCCATGCCAGTACTCGTGCTCGACGAGTGCCCCACGCACGGCCTCGCGCAGTTCCCCTTCGCGCAGCAGGAAGTCCGGATTGCGCGGGCGGCCGAAGCGCTCGTTGCCGACCGCGAACGTCTCGTAGAGCAGCACACCGCCGGGGGCGACCGCGGCAACGATCGCCGGCAGCAGCGGTCGCCACAGGTAGTTCACGACCACCACGGCCGCGAACGTGCGCCCTGCGAACGGCCACGGCCCGCCTTCGAGGTCGGCGTGCACGACGTCGATGCGAGGATCGGGGCGCGCGAGCAGGGCGGTGACATCGCGATCGACCGCGACGACACGATGGCCGCGCGCCGCGAAGAAGCGCGCGTGCCGCCCGTTGCCGGCCGCCACGTCCAGCACGTCGCCACCGGCGGGCACGAGTGGCGCCCAACGCACGATCGCCGCCGACGGCGCGTCGTCGCAGCCAGCGTGCCCGCTCACACGATCGACGCCGTCTCGAGCACCGAGCGCAGCGCCTGCACGACGCCCTTGGTCTCGGGGTGCCGCACCAGCACCCAGCCGTCGCCCTCGTAGTGCTGCGAGCGCGTCTGCCCGACCGTGGGCAGCTTCCAGTCGACGAATGCGGGCCCGAGCCGCTGCCGCAGCGCCTCGAAGCCCTCGACCGCGCGCACCGTCGGTCCGCCGCCCTTCGCGCGCAGGAACACCGTGCCTGCGGCGAAGCGCCGTTCGGGGAACTGCCACTGCCGGTGCACCATCAGGTGCGCCCACGCCGCCCACGGATCCGCGCCGTGCGCGGCCTGCAGCAGCGGCATGATGTTGGCGCCCGGAGGCCGCGCGCCGACTTCGCTGACGACCGGCGAACCGTCCGCGCGCAGGAACCACTCCATGTGCGACAGCCCGTGCCGCACGCCGAGCGCCGCGAGCGCCTTGCCGTTCACCGGTGCGAACGCCTGCGCGTGCGGCGGGTGCATCTCGCGCGGCAGGATCACCGCGTACTGCATCCACGGATTCTCGAGCACTTGCAGCGGCCGCGGCACGTAGGCGGTCGACGACGACCACACGACCTTGCCGTCGATCACCACCGCTTCGAACGTGTGCTCGTCGCCTTGCACGAACTCCTCGGCCTGCGCGGGACTCTGCGCCGACGGCTGCAGCGCGTCGAGCGCCGTCGTCAGCGACGCCGCGTCCTGCACCCGCTGCGTGTTGCGCGCGCCGAAGCCGGCCAGCGGCTTGAGCACGATCGGGTAGCCGACCTTCTGGACGAACGCGCGCGCGTCATCGGCCGAGCGCACCAGTGCCTGCCGCGCGACCGGCACGCCGGCGCCGCGCAGCACTTCCTTCATGCGGTTCTTGTCGCGGAAGTTCTTGGCGACCTCGCCGCGCATGCCGTCGACCCCGAGCGCGTCGCGGGCTTCGGCGATCGGCACCTGCAGCATCTCGAGGTAGCCCTCGAGGCGGTCGATGCGGCCCCACCCGCTGCGGATCGTGGTGGCGCCGGCGACGATGTTCTTCGCGTCGGCCGGGTCGCCGATGCGTTCGCAGGCGGCAAGACGGCTTCGCAGTTCGGGCGGCACGCGGTCGAGCGGTTCTTGCGTGAGGATCCCGACCTTCGTGTCGCGCAGGTCGAGGAAGCAGCGCACGCAGTGGCGCATCACCTCGCTGAAGTGGGGGGCGACGAGAACGACGTGGAGCATGGGCGGGCGGGGATCATCACGGCCGTCCAGGCACTTGCCAGTCTCGCCGTCCGTGATCGGGACCGGGCCAGCCCGGGCAGCCGCCCATGGCGCGGGCGCCTCGGCATGCCCTGTTCGCTCGACGGCAATGCGCGGGCCGTGTCCCCATGGCCGGCAACGTATACAAGTGCGGGCCACCGCTGCCCCCGGCCCTCGCACCATGCGTCACTGCACTGCCGCCCCGTTCCTGTTCGCTGCTTGCGGTCCCCTGCTCGCCCAAGGCGACTTCGACTTCGACAAGGCCACGCCGGGCACACTCGGCACGACGTTGTCGATGCTGATCAAGAACGCGACGCCGAATGCGGGCATGGTCGGCCTGGTCAGCACCAATGCCGGACCGACGCCGGTGTCGCTGCTCGACCCGAACGATCCGCGGTCGGTGTCGATCGGCACCGACATGCTGTCGTTGAACTTCCCGCAGATCCTGAGTGGCGCGGGCACGGGTGCCATCAACGTCGCCTTGCCGAGTGGCGCCGGCTTCCAGGGCATCGTGTTGTACTGGCAGTGCGTGACCGCGCCGGGCGTCACCACGATCCTCGACGACATCAGCAACCCGCTGACGACCATGCATGCGATGCCGGCGACGAGCGCGGCGTTGCCGTTCCCGATGCAGGTCGCGCGCGCCAGCGCCAACGTCGTGCGCACGCCGACGCGCAACGCCGGCCTCGGCGACTTCCTGCTGATCAGCGGCGGAACCAGCGAGTTCTTCGGCTTCCGCGACTTCCGCACGCAGACGGGTCCGGCACCGATTACGCCGCGCGGCCTGCATGCGGCGGCGACGCTCAACGACGGGCGCGTCCTGTTGTGCGGCGGCGTCGACGGCGCCAACGTCGTCACTGCGTCGTGCGAGATCTACGACCCGGTCGCCAACACCTTCACGGCGGTGGCGTCGATGCCCGGCGTGCGCGCAGGCCACGCAGCGGCGACGCTGCCGGACGGGCGTGTCATGGTCGTCGGCGGCACGACGAACTTCACCGATCTGACTCTGGCAGCCACGAACTCGCTCAACACGGCCGCGCTCTACAACCCCGCGACCAACACGTGGGCGGCTGCGCCGAACATCGGCGGGCGGCGTCTCGTGCCGTCGCTGACGCGGCTGAACACGGGCCGCATGCTGATCGCGGGCGGCATCGAGGTCACGGTGATCGTCATTCCGATCGCGGTGACGTCGACGGTCAAGGCGCAGCTCTACAACCCGGGGACCAACTCGTGGTCCAACGCGGCGAACATGCCGGCCGGACGCGCCTACCACCAGGACAACCAGATCACGCTGAACGACGGTCGCGTGCTGCTGTCCGGCGGCGTGCTCGTTCCGGACCTCGCGAATGCGGCGAACGCGGCGTCGATCGACAAGGCCGACGTCTACAACCCGGCGACCAACACCTGGACCGCGACGACGATGAGCAGCACGCGCACCGGCCACGCCGCGGCCCTGATGCCCGACGGCACGGTGATCGTCTCCGGCGGTGCCGCTGGCCTGCTGTCGGCGCCGACGACGCTCGACACGATCGCGCGCTTCACGCCGGCGACGAACACGTGGACCGACCTCGGCGTCATGACGACGCCGCGCGCCGGTCACTCGGCGGTCGTGCTGCCCGACGGCATGCTGGTGCTGATCGGCGGTTCGGGCACGACGATCGAGGCGATGGAGTTCTGAGGCCTGGGCGCGACCGCGCCGCGCCCTGCGTACGACGCTACTTTCCGGCCGGCGCCGTCGTCGGCTTGTCGAACACCGTTGCCCAGCGAGTGCCCTTGAAGGGCTCCGCGGAACGAGGCCGCAGGTCCTTCGCCGGGTTGCCGTCGGCTTCGACTTCGCGCACGAACGCCAGCTTCTGCAGCGCCTTCAGGCCCGCGTCGACGTCGGCTGCCTCGGGCTCGCCGGCGAACGGCGCCTTCACCGCGGCCAGGCGCTTGCGCAGCGCCGCCACGTCATCGCCGGCCGCCGCGGCTCGCGCGATTGCGTCGAGTTCACCAGCCGCCCAGGTGCGCGCCTGCTTCTCCGCTGCGGCGATCGTGGTGCGCTCCGTGCAGCGGCCGGTCGAACGGGCGGCGTCCCGGGCTGCCTGCAGGATCACCTTCCAGTCCGACTTCGGCAGCGCGACGGCGACTGCGGCAGCGGGCTTCTCGAGGGCCTTGCGCACGGCGGGAGTCGCCAGCAGGAGTGGCGACTTGCTCGCCTGGTCGAGCAGTGCGAGCAAGGCTCTCTCGTCCTGATAGCCGCTCGCGCCGCAGATCCACTCACCCGCCGGCGTCAGGAACGCCACGAACGGCAGCATGCTCGCGTCGGGCAGTCCGGCGGTCATGATGGCGGTGACGGACTCTTCGGGGTTGTCGCAATCGGCGGCGAGGCCGATCGCTTCGCCTCCGATACGAGCCTTCACGTTCGCAGCCGGCAGGACGCGCTGCACGAGCGCGCGACAGTTGCCTCACGCCGCGCGGCCGTACTCGACGAAGATCAGGCGGTCGGCCTTCGTCGCCGCAGCTTTGGCCGCGGCGAACGTTGTGTGCCACGCCAAGGCGCCGCCGTCGTCGAAGTGGGGGTGCTTCTGCCCCAGGGCTGGATCGGCCAGGAACGTCGCGAACGCGATCACGATCGGAAGCGGGTAGCGCATGGGTCCTCGCTTCTTCAGGGTAGCTGCCAGCGTGGCCGTGGAAAGCCCGCGAAGGCACCGACCGGCAAGGCCCGAGCTTTCAACCGCCCCGGCGGGCTGGCTATCCTGCTCGCCCCCTCATGACCGACACCAAGAAGGTGCTGGCGACGTTCTCGGTGAACGGCGAGCCGCACGAAGTGGCGTTCCCGCCACACAAGACGCTGCTGGAGGTGCTCCGTGAGGAGATGAACCTGACCGGCACCAAGCACGGCTGTGAACTCGGCGAGTGCGGCACCTGCACGGTGCAGGTCGACGGCACGCCGGTGCTGAGTTGCCTCGTGCTCGCCGTCGACGCGGTCGGTCACGAGGTTCGCACCGTCGAGGGGCTCGCCGAAGGCGCCGAGCTGACTCCCTTGCAGCACTGCATGGCCGACCTCGGCGCGGCGCAGTGCGGCTACTGCACGCCGGGCGTGCTGATGGCGGCCGACGCGCTGCTGCGCGACAACAAGGCGCCGAGCCGCTGCGAGATCAAGGAAGCGCTCGCGGGCAACCTGTGCCGCTGCACGGGCTACCTGAAGATCTTCGAGGCGGTCGAACTGGCGGCGGCGCGCATGCGCGGCGAACGGGCCGAACCACGGCCGGAGACGATCCATGGTTCTTGACGATCCGACGACGCGCTCGGCGCAGGCGAAGAACGACGCGCCGTGGCGCCACGACGCCAAGAAGCAGGACCTGCAGCACGTCGGCAAGCCGATCCGCAAAGTCGACGCGCGCAGCAAGGTCGCGGGCCTGACCAAGTTCGCCGACGACCTGACGCTGCCGCGCATGCTGCACATGAAGCTGCTGCGCAGCGTGCACGCGCATGCCGAGATCGTGTCGATCGACACCAGGCGCGCGGCCGAACTGCCGGGCGTGAAGGGCGTGCTGACGGGCAAGGACCTGCCGATCCCGTTCGGCATCCTGCCGGTGAGTCAGGACGAACACGCGCTCTGCCAGGACATCGTGCGCTTCGTCGGCGATCCCGTCGTCGCGATCGCCGCGACCGAGGAGGAGATCGCGTGGGATGCGTGCCGGCTGGTCGACGTGCAGTATCGCGAACTGCGCACGATCGGCGGCGTGCACGAAGCGGCGGCGAACGACGAGCCGCGGCTGCACGACTACGGCGTGCGCGGCAACATCCATCGCCTCGAGAACCTCGAGTTCGGCGACCTGGCGGGCGGCTTCGCCAAGGCGGCGCACGTGCGCGAGGACACGTTCTTCTTCGAGGGCAACACGCACCTGCCGATGGAGCAGCATGCGACGCTCGCGCACTTCGACCGCGACGGCAAGCTGACGGTCTGGTCGAGCACGCAGACGCCGCACTACCTGCATCGCGCGCTGGCGCGCACGCTGCACCCGCTGCCCGCGCACCACATCCGCGTGATCGCGGTGCAGAACGGCGGGGGCTTCGGCGGCAAGAGCGACCCGTTCAACCACGAGATCTGCGCCGCGAAGATGGCGATGCTGACCGGGCGGCCGGTCAAGATCTGCCTGACCCGCGAGGAGGTCTTCTGGTGCCACCGCGGCCGGCACCCGGTGCTGATGCGCAGCAAGATCGGCGTGTCGAAGACCGGGCGCATCACGGCGCTCGACTTCCACAGCTTCCTCGATGGCGGCGCCTACGGCAGCTATGGCACCGCGAGCACCTTCTACACCGGCGCTCTGCAGACGGTGACCTACGCGGTCGAGAACTACCACTTCCGCGGCGCGCGCTTCTTCACCAACAAGGCGCCGTGCGGACCCAAGCGCGGTCACGGCACGCCGCAGCCGCGCTTCGCCCTCGAGGTGCAGCTCGACAAGGTCGCGTGCGACCTCGGCCTCGACCCGGCGAAGATCCGCCTCGACAACCTGGCGCCGCGCGATTCGCTGACCGCGAACTTCCTGCGCATCGGCTCGATGGGTCTCGGCGCCTGCATCGAGAAGGTCGTCGCTGGTTCGCGCTGGAACGAGCGCCGCGGCAAGCAGGAGAGCACGGCCGACGGCCGCATCCGCGGGCTCGGGCTGGCGTGCAGCAGCTACCTGTCGGGCGCTGGCCTGCCGATCTACTGGAACGGCATGCCGCACTCGGGCGTGCAGCTCAAGCTCGACCGCAGCGGGCTGGTGACTGCGTTCTGCGGCAGCACCGACATCGGCCAGGGCAGCGACAGCGTGCTCGGCTGGATCATCGGCGAGGTGCTCGGCATCGACCCGCTCGGCATCAAGGTCGTCACCGGCGACACCGACCTGACGCCGGTCGACCTCGGCTCCTACAGCTCGCGAGTCACGGTGATGACCGGCAACGCGGCGATGCAGGCGGCCGAACGGGCGCGCGAGATCCTCGCGCGCGGCGTCGCCGAGAAGCTCGGCGTGCCCGCCGGTCGGTTGGTGTTCGCGGGCGAACGGGTGTTCGACGCCGAGGACCCGAAGGTCGGGTTGTCGTTCGTCGAGGCGATCGGCGTCACCGAAGCGAAGTTCGGCACGATCGGCACGGTCGGCAGCTACACGCCGCCGCCAACGGCTGCGAAGTTCCGCGGCGGCGGTGTTGGGCCGAGCCCGAGCTACAGCTACTCCGCGGCGGTCGTCGAGGTCGAGGTCGATCCGGACACCGGCGTCTATCGCGTGCCGAAGGTGTGGATGGCCCACGACATCGGCCGTTCGCTGAACGCCGCGGTCGCGATGGGGCAGATCGAAGGCTCGATCTACATGGGGCTGGGCGAGGCGATGATGGAGGAGATGGCCTACCGCGATCGCAGCCACAAAGGCCAGCGCGTGTTCGTCCACAAGATCCCGTCGATGCTCGAGTACAAGAGCCCGAGCACGCTCGAGATGCCGGAGTGCGTGACCTACGTCGTCGAGGATCCGGATCGCAACGGACCGTTCGGCGCCAAGGAGGTCGGGCAGGGGCCGCTGCTGCCGATGATGCCGGCGGTCGCCAACGCGGTGTTCGACGCCGTCGGTGTGCGCGTCGACGAGATCCCGGTGTCGTTCGAGAAGGTGTTCGCGGCGCTGCAGGCGAAGAAGGAAGGCAAGGAGCCGCGCTTCGGGCCGAGCAACGGCCCCGACGGCGTGCCGGCCGTCGACTTCGGCGAGTCGCTGAAGATCAAGACGCCGTGGCAGGGCGGCGACGGCACGGCGTGGAACGAGCCCAAGCGCGAGAAGAAGGCCGCGAAGTAGGAGCCGAACCGACCATGCTGCGACTGCCCGAGTTCACCTACCACCGGCCGAAGACCGCGGCGGACGCCGTTCGTCTCGCCGTGCAACACGGCAAGGCGGCGATGTACGTCGCCGGCGGCACCGACCTGTATCCGAACATGAAGCGTCGGCACCAGACGCCGACCGAAGTGATCTCGCTGCAGGACGTGCCGGGCCTGCAGTCGGTCGACGTGCTGGATGGCGGCCGCGTCGCCATCGGCGCGATGACGAAGCTGTCGCTGCTCGAGCACCACCCGACGCTGCGCCAGCACTTCCCCGCGTTCGCGCACGCGGTGCGCGAGATCAGCACGCCGCTCCTGCGCAACATGGGCACGATCGGCGGCAACCTGCTGCTCGACACGCGCTGCACCTACTACGACCAGTCGCACGAGTGGCGTGAGTCGATCGACTTCTGCATGAAGAAGGACGGCGCGATCTGCTGGGTCGCGCCCGGCTCGCCGCGGTGCTGGGCCGTGCAGTCCTCGGACACGGTGCCGGTCGTGTGCGCGATGGAAGCACAGGTCGAACTGGTCGGCCCGAGCGGCGCCCGCACGATCCCGGCGGGCGAGCTCTACCGCGACGACGGCATCCAGTACCTGACCAAGAAGCCCGAGGAACTGCTGACGCGCCTGATCCTGCCGGCACCGAAGGGCTGGAAGGCGAGCTACCTCAAGCTGCGCCGCCGCGACACCTACGACTTCCCGGTGCTCGGCGTCGGTTGTTGCGTGTGGACCGACGCGGCCGGCGTGGTGACCAAGGCGAACATCCGCCTCGGTGGTGCTGGCTCGTACGCGATCCCGGCGACCGAGAGCGAGAAGCTGCTCGTCGGCAAGCCGCTGACGGACGAAGCGATCGCCGCGGCCGGTGCTGCGGCACTCAAGCCCGCGCGCACGATGGACAACACCGACCTCGACGTCTACTGGCGGCGCAAGGTCGCGCCGATCTACGTCGCCCGGGCGCTCGCTGCGTGCCGCTGAGAGGCGAAGGACGGCGGGCGTATGTCCGAGGTCATCAGGCCTGCGGAAACCGGGACTCGTACAGCTTCGCCGCTCTGCGGATCATGCTGTCGTAGTGCAGCACATCGCCGGGTTTGACAGCCGGCGGCTTGTCCACGATCTCCAGTGGAGATCTGCCATCGTTGCGCAACTTGACGACGACGCACGCGAGCGCGTCGAAGCCGGCCTCCTGCGTTGACCCTCGTCGGGGGATCTCACGAATCTTCTCGATGACGGCGATCGTGTCGTCAGGCTGCTTGTGCCGGGTCACGTCTGCTGCGTGGTCCTTCAACGACCACTTGTTCTTGTCGGGGCTGATGAACTCCTCGGCCAGATTCACCATGACGAATCCGGCCGCGACTGCGTTGCCCGAGCTGCCGTGGATGGTCAGGTGGCTGGACGATAGCTCGTCGTAGAGCCGCGGCCTTGCCTTGCGATGGGCTGTCATGCACGCCTTCGCCTCGAGCGCAACGTGGACCTCGCCAACGACGGCCTCCTGGACGATGGGGAGTCCGTCCAGGGCCTGTCTTGCCTCCGCGTCGAGCGCGACCTTCCATTCTGTTGCAAGCGCCGCCAAGTTCGTCGGCCTTCGTCCGTCATGGCGAGCGGTGCCGGGCGTACAGATCACGAGGTCGAGGTTCTTCTTGCCACCGGTTCGAAAGTTGCGCATCTCGTGATTGATGCCGAAGCCGACGCGGCCAGACCGGAAGTGGTCCGCCAGCAGGTGGCTAGTGAGCAGAAGGTCGAAGAGGATCCCCCAGCAGGCGACCTTGGAATGATGATCGCTCCGGGAATGGTACTGCCACGCGTTGTGGAACTTCTTGTCCAGCACGTTGCACGTGCTCAGAGTTCGCGCGAGGAGTCTGGTGCCGTGCATCTTCCTCTGCGGTTGTCGTGATCAGCCGTTCGATCGCGTGAGGGTCTGGATCCGCCGCTTCAGGGCGCTGCGGAACTCGTCGGGTGCGCGAAGCGAGCTCGACGAGAGGCGCCGCTCGAAACCCGAGATGGCCTTGAGGCTCAGATCCCTGGGCTCGAACTTCAGGAACTCCTCGATTGGTTGGCTTCTCCGAGCGACCGGCCACGACGTCGCGTCTACGGCGAATCGCCCTTCACGTGAGCCGAATCCGGCGTCGGGCCATGTCCCTTCGATCTTCCCTGCGGCCGCGATGGGTGTTGGGTGCCCGTCCTTGCGCAACTGACCGGCGATCCACTCGACGACATCGACGGTCACGGCATTGCCGACGAGCTTCCAGCGATGGCCGACACGGGTCACCGCCTCCGCTGGCTTCGTCCAGTCCATGCGGAAACCCTGCATGCGCTCTGCGTCACGGATGTCCGGCGTGACGAAGCGTCCGTCCGGCATCCACAAAGCAGGTGGACTGGGAATGCCGATTGTCGACCCACCTTTCAGCGTCGGCACCGCATCGACGGCCCAGCCGAGGCCGCGAATGCCCTCGGTCCAGTAGAAGCCACAGGGTCGGCCGCGGTGGTCCGTTGCCGGCGCCGGCTCACGGTTGGACCCGAGCAGGCGGCCAGAAGGTTCCTCTTCCAGTGACGCGAGGATGAACACGCGCTCTCGGCGCTGCGGGAGCCCGAATGCGCGCGTGTCGATGACGCGGTAGGCCCACCGATAGCCGAGGCGCTCGAGGCTCGTTGCGATGTAGTCCATCGCCGCGCCACGACCGAGCCGCAGCATGAAGGGGACGTTCTCGATCAGGACCCACGGCACCTCGGACTTCCGGAGCAGCCGGAACACGTGGGTGACCAAGCCGGACTTGTCGCCATCGATGCCGCGCGTGGCGCCGGCTTGCGACAAGTCCTGGCACGGGAAGCCCGCGGTTAGCAGATCCGTGCCACGAGGCAGCGCCGCGAGCGTCCGGATGTCCGTCGACCTCTCGATGTCGGGGAAGTGTTTGTCGAGGACGGCGTTCGCGCCCGGATCGTTCTCGCAGAGGAGTGTCGTCGCGTGCCCGCCCCTCGATAGTCCGAGTTCGATGCCGCCGATCCCCGCGAACAGGCCCGCGACCCGAAGCGACGTGCGAGCGGTTGGACGCGGGGCCACCATGCGGTCATCTTGTGGCAGTCGGGTCGTCGAGGTCAAGAAACCGCGCGATGCGCTGCCTGATGCGCTCTCGATCGCGCAGTGCGCATCCCCAGATGGTCAGCACGCGGAAGCCGACTGCGCGGAGGGCATCCGCCTTGCGTCGATCCCGGCGACGGTTTGCCTCCAGCTTGTCGGACCAGAACATCGCGTTGCGCATCGGCACCCTCGGGCGTGTGCGACTCTTCGTGACACGGCATCCCAGATGGCCGTGCCAGAAGCAGCCATGCACGAACACGGCCGTGCGGAATCGTGGAAGGACGAAGTCGGGCGATCCCGGGAGCGCAGAGTCGTTGCAACGGAAGCGGATGCCGAGCGTGCGCAGGATGCTCCTAACCGCGAGTTCCTCCGTCGTCTGTCGTTGCCCGACGCTGCGCATCATCGACGACCGCTTGGTTGCGCTGACGATGTCCCTGGGAACTGACGCCGCGGACTCGCCAGACCTTCGCGGCCTTCCCGTGCGGCCGCCGCTCACTGCATCAGGCTCATCAACACGGGATTCGTCACCGCCGTGAACATCGTCGTCGTGCCGAGCACGATGCCGACGAAGTGCGTCGACCCAGCCCCGCCCGGCATCCCCGGCGGCAGTGTGAACGTCGATTGCGCGCGGCCGGTTGCGTCGAGCACGCCGTAGAAGTTGCCGAACACCGGCCCGTTGAGCAGCGAGAGGCCGAGGTCGGTGAAGCCGTCGGGGTTCAACGGCAGCTGCAGGCCGGGCTGCAGCGTGATGCCCGGCGAGGTGCCGGAGCCGCCCCAGACCACGACGTAGGCCTGTCCGGGCGCGCAGCGCGCGACGAGGTGCGGATGCAGCGAACCGCCGGCGCCGAGCGAGAACGTCGCCGCATCGTGCGGGTAGAGCAGCGGCTCCTTGAACTCGAGCTTGGCGTCGCAGGTGCCGGCCGAGAGGAACATCGCGAACAGCCGCTCGTTGTCGTTCTCGTTCGACTCGTCGACGACGTCGAGCCGATCGACGACGGCGTAGCCGTACCAGATCTGCGGCGTCAGGTGCCACGGCACCGTGGTCGCGTGCGGCACCGTGACCTGCTGGCCGGCTGCGAGGCCTGGCACCGTGACCTTGCCGAGATACCAGTGGGTCAGCTGCCAGGGTGTGGTGGTGCCGAGGAAGAACTCGACGTCGAACGAGCCCGCCGCGGCGGGACCGTCGTTGACGATGGTCGTCGTGATCGTGACCGCGGCTCCGGGCGCCAGCAGCGGCGAACTCGACGCGGCGGTCGGCACGCGCAGCTGCGCCTGCAGAGGATTGCCGATCGTCAGCTGCCACGAATGCGACTCGAGCATCGTCGCGGCGGGGTCGGTCCGCACGAGTTGCGTCTGGTCGAGCACGCTGCATTGCAGCGTGTGCAAGCCCGCGCCGACGGCGGCCGAGTCGAGCACGAGGGAGGTGCCCGCGGCGCCGGCGATCACGTTCCCATTCAGCCGCCACGTCACCAGCGGCGCGTTGCCCGGCGGCACGATGTGCGTGAACGAGAACGTCTGCTGCGCGGGGATCTGCAGCGTGACGTTCGTGTTGGTCGGCGACGTGCTGGTGATCGTGTCGACGACCGCGTTGGTGAGTCGCGTGATGTTCTCCTGGCACACGCGGCAGAGCGGCGCGCCGAGCGCGCGCATCAGGCAGTTCGACTTCGGCCGGTACAGTCCGTACAGGTGGTAGCCCGCGCCTTGGAACGCGCTGATGCCGTCGGTGCCGTGCCAGGGCGCCCACTTCTGGCCGGTCGGCGACGTCGTGATGTTGACCGTGGTCGGCTCACCGCCGGTGTAGGTCTGGTACGGGTAGTCGTACTCGTCGGCCAGTTCGCCGAGGCTGTGGCCGAGTTCGTGCGTCTGCACTTCGACCATCTGCGAGCCGTTGTAGCTGACCGCGAACTGCGCCGCGCAACCGCCGTAGCGCGTGTCGTTGACCATCACCAGCACGCGCCCTTCGTTGGCCGGCGCCAGGGCGGCGTCGGCGAGCGCCTGCGACGTGTTCTGGATGTACAGGCACCGGTCGACGCCCGCGTAGTTGTAGGTCGCGTCGTAGACCGTGTTCTTGAAGACCGGCGGCGTCTCGTCGGGCCGATCGGCGCCGCTGTCGACGCTGGCGCGGAACACCGTGTGCACGTTGTAGTAGGCGGCGAACGTCTGGTACGGCTGCTTCTGGAACAGCCCGGCCAGGAACGCCGTCACGTCGGCGTCGAACTGCGCCTGCTGTGCGGCCTGGTAACCGTCGCCGAGGATCACGATGTCGTAGCGGCTCTGCGTCGTGCCGTTCGAGAGCACCGTCGTGACCGTGGGTGCTTGCGCGGCGAGCGCGCCGGCGAACGCTGCGGCGATCGTCAGGCGGCAGCCGTTCATCGCCCGACTCCCGCCAACTGCAGCACGGTGTGGGCGGCGACGACTCCGAGCGGCACGGTGCGGCCGTCCTCGATGCGCGTGAACGTGTAGCTGGCGGCGTCGGCGAAGGCCGGAGCGTTGACGAGCATGCCGATGCGGCTGTCGCGAACCACGCAGCCCTCGACCCGCACCCCACGCGCCCGTTCGGTCGCGAACGGCGACACGTCGAGCGGCACCGTCGCGAGCAGGGTGCCCGCGGCATCGTGGACCGCCAGCGACCAGGTCGACGTGAGGCCCTTCGGGATGCCGGCCCACGGGTCCTGCTTGCGGCTCGCCGCGGTGATCGCGAGCGCGTCGCGATTGCCTTCGACCACCAGCACGAAGTGGCCGTCAGCGACCGGCGGCGATGTCGTCGACGGAGCCCCGAGCGTCAGCAACCCGCCGAACGCCGCGCAGGCGGCGATGGCGCCGAGCCAGTGGGGGTGGTGCATGGAGGTGGGACGGAACCATATCGCGCATGGAAAGCGCCGTCGTCGCGCGCCAGCATGGGCCGATGGACTTTCGCGGCCAGGTCTTCCTCGCCCCACTCACCAAGGGGGGCAACCTGCCGTTCCGACGGCTGTGTGTGCAGCACGGCTGCACCGTCACCATGGGGGAGATGGCGTACGCCTACCAGGTCGTGCGCCGCAGCAAGAGCGAACTGGCGTTGCTGCGCAAGCACCCCGAGGAGCAGTGCTTCGGCGCGCAGATCGCCGCCTCGAAGCCCGCCGACGCGATCGCGGCCGGCATCGCCGCGGCCGAACGCGGCGCCGTCTGGGTCGATCTCAATTGCGGCTGCCCGATCCACGACGTCGTGAAGCGCGGCATGGGTGCGACGTTGCTGCAGCGTCCCGCGAAGCTCGCCGAGCTCGTCGCGGCGATGGTGAAGGGCATCCCGGTGCCGGTGTCGGTGAAGATCCGGCTCGGCTGGTCCGAAGGCGAGCAGAACGCCAGCGAGGTCGCGCGACTCTGCGAGGAGGCCGGCGCCTCGGCGCTGACCGTGCACGGGCGCACGCGCGAACAGCGCTACTCGCGGGCCGCCGACTGGGACGCGATCGCGCGGATCGCCGCGGAACGTTCGATCCCGGTGATCGGCAACGGCGACCTGCTCACGTGGTACGAGACGCACGAACGTTGGCGCAGCAGCGGCGTCGCGTCGGTGATGCTCGGCCGCGGCGTGCTGATCAAGCCGTGGTTGTTCCGTGAGATCGCCGAGAAGCGGGCGTGGGAACCGACGGCGAGCGAGCGGCTCGCGGTCTGGTGGGATCTCGCGCAGAAGATGAAGGTCCACTTCCGCGACGACGAGAAGGGCAAGGAACGCGCGATGCGGTTCCTGCCGTGGCACCTCGGGTTCCTGTGCCGCTACCGGCCGCTGTCAGCACCGCACTGGGTCGAGGCGTCGCGCAAGCACCCGTTGCTGCAGACGCGCATGCCCGACGACGAAGTCGATCTGCCGGTGCTGGAACGGCTGCTGCGCGACGCGCGGCCCGAACTGCACGCGCGTCTGGCGGAGCTGCTCTGGGCGGCGCCGGACGCGGCGACCGCCGAAGAGCGTGCGCTGCAACTCGCCGCGGAGATGCCTCCCGTCGCCGGCGAGGCCGGCGAGGTGGCCACCGCGCACGGGTGACGTCGCCGCGCCGTTACGGCTTCTTGGCGGCGACGGTGATCTTCACCGACGTGTGGCCGTCGCCGACGACGTAGTCGCCGGGCGCCGTCGTCGGGCTCGTCGCGAACGTCGCCTTGCCGTCGGGCAGCACGGGCAGTGAGGCGACCGCGGTCCCTGCCGCGTCGACGACGGTCAGTGCCGTCGCCTTGTTCTTGACCACGAACACCAGCGCCTCGCCCTGCACCACCGACGTCCGATCGCCCTCGGTCGACAGATCGACGACGGTGTGGTGGGCGGGCACGAGGTTCGGCAGCCACTGGTGCAGCAGGTTCGTGCGGTAGAGCACCCAGGTCGCCACGGCGAGCAGCACTAGCACGAAGATCACGGACGGCCACGGGCTCTTCTTCGGCGCGTACGGGTCGGTCAGATCGCGCTTGCTGCCGGCCGGGATGCGCGGCAGTTCGGTCAACGAGCCGCCGAGCGGGATGTTGACGCGGGTCAGCGTGTTCACTGCCCAGCCGTTGGCGTCGAGGATCGGGCCGAGGTTGCGCGTGCGCAGCTTCAGCCAGGCGATGAACATCGACGGGCCGCTGATCGCGAGCAGGACTCCGACGAGCCCGAGCGGGATCCACGGGCCGAGGTCGAGGAAGCCCATCAGCAGGGCCGTGACCACGCCGGCGATGCCGCTGACGGCGACACCCAGCGCAGCAACCGTGCCGACGTCGAACTTCGGCTTCGCCGGGGCGGCGCCGGTCTTGGCGGCGTCACCGGCCGCGGATGCGCTGGCGGCGAGGCGCGCGTTGGCTGCCGCGTCGGCCTCGGCGGCGCGCCGGGCGATCGACTCCTGGATGCCACGCAGCACCTTCTTGTACGGCGACCAGAAGGCCTGCCGGATGCTGATCGGGTTGCTGACGATCTTGGTGATCGTCGCGTCCCAGTCGAGTCCCTTGCGGTCGTAGAAGATGCCGTTCCGGCCTTCGAACAGGTTGTCGCTGTCACCGGCGGTGAACGCGCAGGCGACGCTCATCTTCTGGCCGCCCGGCCGCGTGCAGTCGACGTAGGCGAGGAAGCTGTTCGACATCGGCGCCATCTTCGCGTGCTTGCCCGAGTCGTGGACGTGGAAGCACAGGTCGCAGGCGCGACCGTCGAGGTAGAGCGTGCCGGCCTGGAAGATCGCGCCGCGCCGCGCGTAGAACTCGGTGAACGCGACGTAGTTGTTGAGCAGCCGCGCGAAGTCGCGGTGCAAACGCGTCAGCTTGTCGACGCGCGTCATCGCCTCGACTTCGTTGGCCACCGCGAGGTCGTCGGCGATCGCCTGCTGCAACACGGCCTTGGACTTGCCGGCGAGGATCTCACGCACGCGCTTGCTGCCAAGACCCGCCACCGCGCCGCCGGCCTGCTTGCCGAGCCATGCCTCGTAGCCCGCGAACTTCGCGCCAAGGGCGATCCAGTCCGCTTCGCTCAGGCTGTCCTTGTCCTTGCAGCAGGTGGCGCGCAACGTCGCGATCGCGCCGGCCCATGCCGGATTCACGCCCTTCGTCAGCGGCAACGGCTTGTCGGGTTGCACCAGTGCCAGCGGGAAGTGCACGACCTCGGTCGCCGTGATGGTCAGGTCCTTGGCCGCGGCGGCGATGTAGGCGTCCTGTTCGCGATTGACCGCGGCCAGCGCGCGAGGGTCGAACGCCGCGAGGCGGCAGCGGCCGAAGTAGTCGTCGACCTTGGCCTGCACCGCGCGGAACGCGGCGAAGGCGGCGGCAGTGCCATCGCCGAACGGCAGCACGTTCTTGGCGTCGGCGGCGCCGGCGGCATGCCACGCCTCGAAGTCGGCGCAGGCGGTGAAGAACGCGTCGAGCTTGGCCTGGTCGAAGCCCGGCTTGCCCGAGCGGTCCGGCGAACCGCCCATGCAGGCGACGATGTCGTTGGCGACGGCCTGGGCGGCGGCGTCGTCGACGGTGTCGGCCGGCACCACGCCGTCGCCGTTGCGTTTGGCCTTGGCGAACACTTCGGCGGTCTGCGCGGCGTCGGCGACCGTGATCTTGGTGGCGTTCTTGCCGAGGCTGGCGAGGATGTGCTTGGCGGAAGCCAGCAGCGCCTTGCCTTCGGCGGTGTCCTGCCGCAGGTTCGACAGGGCCACTCCGTCCTCGCCCTTCGCCAGGGCGTCGGCGTTGGTGAGAACGTCGCGCAGCCAGGCGACCGCCGCCACGAGCTCCGGCGGCCGCACGTGGGCGTCGTTGTCGCTGTCGAGCAGCTGCAGCGTGCGTTCGTCGATCTCGAGACCCTTCACGGGGCAACTCAGCGCCACCCAGAGCTTCTGGTCGAGCTGGTCGAGCGCGAAGATGTCGGCGCCGGTGTCCAGGCGGACCTGGTCGACACCTCCCGCGCGGTAGAAGGAGAAACGATGGGATCCGGGCTTCGGGGCAGCTTGGGGCATGAGGGGTCTGGTTGGGGGCGAAGAGTGTGCGGACCTTCGCTGGACCCCGCAAGCAGGATGCAGCCATTCATCGCCGTTTGGCGTTCTGCCGGGGCGTCGGCATGATCCGCGCCCCGTCGTGAACCCGCTGATCCGCCTCATCCCTGCCTTCCTGGTGCGGTTCTTCGCCAGCCCCTACGTCGCGGGGGACTCGCTCGACAAGGCGATGGGCGCGGTGAAGAAGCTCGACGCCGAACGGGGCCTGCTGTCGACGCTCGATCTGCTGGCCGAGGACATCCGCACGCCCGAGCAGGCGCAGCGCAACCTCGACACCTACCTGCGCATGGTCGACGCCGTCGCCGCGTGCGGGCTGCCGGCGAATCGGCGACCGACGTTGTCGCTGAAGCCGTCGTCCTACACGACGAGCCCGTTGCAGCACGGCGGCGACGCTGCCGGTTCTCGCGAAGCGATGCTGCGCATCGCCGAGCGCGCGCAGCAGGCCGGGGTCGGCTTGTCCATCGACATGGAGAGTCGGCACTGGACCGACTTCACGTTGGCGACGCTGCGCGAAATGGCGGGACGCGGCATGCGCCACGTCGGCGCCGTGCTGCAGACGCGCCTGCATCGGACCGAGCAGGATCTGGCAGCGCTGCCGCCGGGCATCCGGGTGCGGCTGGTGATCGGCATCTACCGCGAACCCGGGGACGTGGCCCTGACCGACAAGCCGGCGATGAAGGACCGCATGCTGGCCTACGCCGAGAAACTGCTGCGCGCCGGCCACTACGTCGAGTTCGCCACGCACGACGACGTCTACGTCCGGCGGTTCATCGAACAGGTCGTGCCGCGAACCGGCGTCGGCAAGGACCGCTACGAAATCCAGATGCTCTACGGCGTGCCGCGCGAACGCTTCCTCGCCGACCTGCGGCGCCAGGGCATCACGGCGCGGCTGTACGTGCCGTTTGCGCTCGGTTGGGACATGGCGATCCAGTACCTGCGCCGCCGGCTCGACGAGTACCCGGCGATGGTGTGGCTGGTGACCAAGAACATGTTCTCGCGGCGCTGAATCGGCGCGGCGGGGCGGCTGTTCCCAGTCCATGGTTGCCCGGCCCCTGGCCGCGTCGGTATAGTGCTCGCCCCCATGGATCCACTCGCCACGATTGTCGAACGGCTTTGCGCTTGGAAGGATGTTGCGCGGGAGAAGCGGGACGGAAAGGACTGCTTCCTCGTTCGCGGCCAGGTGTTCGCCTACCTCGGCAAGAAGGGCGTCGTCGTGAAGTTGGCGCCGCCGCAGGTGACCGAAGCGCTCAAGATCCTTGGCGCCAAGAGGATGCCCGACGACGGCGATCCGCACTCGCGCGAGTTCGTCGAGATCCCGGTCACCGGTCCGCGCGAAGTCGAGCGCGCGATGATGTGGTTGCGCCGGGCATGCCGCCTCGGGCGGACCGCCGCCGGGCCCGTCTGAGCTGACCCGACGCCCCGCGGGGGCGGGCGCATGCGGACTGGCGCCCGGCGCCCCGCTGCGTCGTTTCCGAGCGGGCTGAGCCGCGCGAGACCTGGCTCAGCTCGGACCGCTCGTTCCCGGGCGTGCCCACGGCACGTCGCCGACGCCGGCGCGTCGATTCGCGCGCCGCGCCCACGAGAAGAACAGGTCCGACAGGCGGTTCAGCCAGACGCCGATCGGCCGCGGGATGGCGACGGCGGGATCGCTGCCGACCGTGCGTGCCAGCGTCCAGTAGCGGCGTTCCGCGCGTCGCACGACGGTGCGCAGCACGTGCAACAGGCTCGCGATCCGGGAACCGCCCGGTAGCACGAAGGTGCGCAGAGGCGGCAGCTCGGCCTCGGACCGGTCGATCCACTGCTCGAGCTCGGGGATCGCGGCGACGACCCGTGGCAGGCTGGCCTTGCCGCCGGCCGTGGCGAGGTCGGCGCCGATGTCGAACAGCGCGTCCTGGATCGCCTTCAGCTGCCGGTCGAATTCGGCGTCGAGCCGTTCACTCCGCAGCAGCCCCACGAAGGAGTTCAGCTCGTCGATCGTGCCGTAGGCCTCGATGCGCGGGTCGTCCTTCGGCACGCGGTGGTTGCCGAACAGGCCGGTGTCGCCGTCATCGCCGGTCTTGGTGTAGATGGGCACGGGAAGGGCCTTGGGAGCGGCGAGAGGGTCGCCGCCTTTGCGGTGTAGTCGTGGTGCGCAACCGGTGTCAAGACAGCGCCGTGGCCGCTACCCGCTCGGCAAGTTCGTGCCGATCGCGCATGATCCCGGCCCCGAGGCCACCATGCGCATTGCCACCCTCTCGTTCGGTGTCGCCGGCTGTCTGCTGGCCCCCGCCATCGCCCAGGACCTGCAGCTCGACGTGCGCGGCGGTTCGCTGCCGGGGTTGCTCTCGACCGATGCCTGGCCGTCGTTGGTTCCGTTCGAGCCCATCCTGGTCGTGCCGTCGACGTCGTCCGGACCGACGCCGTGCTCGGTGTTCGACCCGAACGACCCGCGCTCGGTGTCGATCGGCCTCGATCTGGTGGATGCCTATTGGTGGGGCAATGCCGACCTCGACGGCCACTTCCGGTTCTCGTTCCCGCTCGCCGGGCCGGCGTCGATCCAGGACCTGCCCCTCTTCATGCAGGCGTTCACGCTGTCGCTGCAGGTGACGATCCTCGACCGCATCGGCAATGCGAACGTGGTCCGCCTCGGCAACAAGGGCACGTTCCGGCACCGCGGCGTCTACTCGCAGTACGACCGCGCGTTCGCGACGGTGGCGTCGCGCCTCGATCGCAAGTGGCTGCTCGTCGGCGGAGCGCGCGGCCAGTTGCTCGCGCAACAAGCGTGGTCGACGACCGAGGTCTACGACCCGATGACCGACACGTTCTCGCCCGGACCGGCGATGAACGCCCCGCGCTCGCTGCACTCGATGACGCAGTTGCCCGACGGCCGCTGGCTGCTCGTCGGCGGTGTCAATGCGACCAACGATCCGCAGGCGTCGTGCGAGGTCTACGATCCCGTGCTCGACACGTTCGTGTCGGTGGCTTCGCTCGGCACGCCGCGCATGGGCCACACCGCGACGCTGCTCGCGAACGGCAAGGTGCTGGTGACCGGCGGCATCCAGGCGATGCCGGTGACGCCGACGCAGCTCGAGCCGATCCACCAGACGGTGAGGACGACCGAGCTCTACGACCCGGCCACGAACGTCTGGACGCCGGGCCCCAACCTGCTGACGCCGCGTGCGGGCCACGCGGCAGTGACGCGGCCCGACGGCAAGGTGCTGCTCGCCGGCGGCATCAGTTGGGACACCAACATCATCCTGGGCTGGGTGCCGGCGGTGCGGCGCTCGTGCGACCTCTACGACCCGGCCGCGAACACCGTTGCGGCAGCGCCGCAGATGGCGAACGCGCGGTCGCTGATCGACCCGGTCGATCTCGGCAACGATCGCTGGCTGTTCGCCGGCGGCATCGCCGGCATCACGATCATCCCGTGGAATCCCGGCAACCCGACGGCGACGGCGGAGATCTACAACGCCGTGACCAACACCTGGACGACGGTCGGCTCGATGGCGTCGGCGCGCGGCAACCACAAGGGCTGGCGACTCGCGAACGGCGACGTCGTCCTTGCCGGCGGCGCCAGCGGATCGATGCTGTCGCCGACGCCGCTCGGTAGCACCGAGGTCTTCTCGCCGACCACGAACACGTTCTCGCCGGGGCCGGCGATGAACTTCGCGCGCGCCGGGGCCGCGGAGTTCCACACGCCGCAGGGCCAGGTGCACCTGTTCGGCGGTGCGACGACCGGCACGACGATCTCCGCGTCGTGCGAGTGGTACTTCTTCTGAGCGAGCGCAACGAACTGCTGACGCGGCTCGGGCGGAACGTGCGCGGCCGCCGCAAGGCGTGCGGCTGGAGCCGCGCCGAACTGGCCGCGCGTACCGGCATCAGCCTGCGGTTCCTCGCCGACGTCGAGGCCGGCGTCGCCAATCCCTCGGTGCTGCGGCTGCAGGAGCTGGCGGCTGCGTTCGGTGTCGAGGTCGTGGCGTTGTTCGCGGCGCGCGAAGCCGAGGTCCGGCACGTGGCGCTGCTCGGGCTGCGAGGTGCCGGCAAGAGCACCGTCGGGCCGCTGCTCGGCCAGCGCCTGGGATTGCCGTTCGTCGAACTCGACGCCTGCATCGAGCGTGCGTCCGGACTGCGCATCGGCGAGATCTTCCAACTGCACGGCGAGTCGTACTACCGGACGACCGAGCGCGCCGAACTGCAGCGCCTGCTCGCGGGTGCTCCGTGCGTCATCGCGGTCGGCGGCGGCATCGTCACCGACGCCGAGAGTTTCGCCGCGCTGCGCGCGCGCACGCGCACGGTCTGGCTGCGCGCCGCGCCGCAGGACCACTGGCAGCGGGTGCTGGCGCAGGGCGACACGCGGCCGATGGCCGACAACGCGCAGGCGTTCGCCGATCTGCGCCGCATCCTGACGCAGCGGGAAGGCCTGTATCGCCAGGCCGAAGTCGTCGTCGACACGTCGGCGCAGGATCCGCCGCACGTCGCCGAAGCGGTGGTGCAGGCCCTCGCCGCGAGCTGAGTGCGCGCACCCCGGCGGTGGCGGCGCGGCGCCGAAATTCGCTCCCACCGGCGGCGGTTCTTCCGTCATGACGAGCACCTCACTCGCGTTCTGCTTCTCGTCCGCAGTCGCATTCGCCGCGGCTACCCTGGCGGCCCAGGATGGTGCCACGAGCCCGCCCGCGAACGGCGGGTTCCTGACCGGCCTGCGTGGCTTCGAGCGGTTCCACGAACCCGTGGGCCAGCCGCTCTACTTCGAATCGCCGTTCAACGACACGGGCGTGCGCGCCCTGTGGCTGAAGCACTACTTCTCGCGCAACTCGGTGCTGCAGGGCGGCAACGTCACCGTCTATGCAGTGCAGGCGCGTGTCGCGCTGAGCGAACGGCTGGCGCTGATCGCCACCAAGGATGGCTACAGCGAGATCGAGACCGGGCTGCTCGGCGAGGATGAGGGATGGAACGATCTCGCCGCGGGCTTCAAGTACGTGGCCGTCGTCGATCGTGAAGCGGACCTCGTCGTGACGCCGGGCATCCGGTTGATGACGGAGCAAGGGCACCGGCTCTACGGAGTGATCAACGGCTCGACGGCCGAGGTCAGTCCGTTCGTTTCGTTCGCCAAGGGCTTCGACGACGTGCATGCGGTCGGCAACGTGACCCTGCGCGTGCCGACCGACAGCGACGAAGGCAACACGGTGCTGCACTGGGATCTGCACTTCGACATCGACGTGAACCCGAGCGAACAAGCCGTGTTCGCGCCGGTCTTCGAGCTGCACGGTCTGCACTACCTGAGCGACGGCGATCTGGCGCTGCCGATCGGCGGCGGTGACTACACCAACCTCGGTTCCCAGCCGGACACGAGCTTCGTCTGCTGGGCGAGCTTCGGCGCGCGCTTCGAGATCCTCACCAAGTACGAACTCGGCCTCGTCTACGAGGTCGCGCTGACCGACCCGGGCGACGACATCTGGAAGGACCGGGTCACGCTCGACTTCTGCATCCGCTGGTGATCCGCGTCGGCCCGTGCCGACGCGACGCCCCGCGCCTCACAGGTCCTTCGGCAAGCGGTCGGGGACCTTGTCGCCGCGCACGAGCACCAGGATCGCGCCGTGCGGGACGACCAGGAACTGCTCCTGCTCGAACGTGATCTCGATCGCCGCCTTGCGGAAGAACAGCGCGTAGTCGCCGAGCTGCACCTGCATCGGCAGGAAGCGCGGCGCCTTGTAGCCCTCCTTCCACGGCTCGTGCTCTTCGTGCGCCGGAGGCAGCGGCTGGCCGGGACCGACGGCGACGATGTGGCCGCCGCGGACCTCCTCCTTCTCCATCACGCCGGGGGGCAGGAACAAGCCGACTTTCGTCATGCCCTCGCTCTTCTCGGGCTGCACGAGTACTCGATCCCCGACGACCAGGAGCTGCTTGTTGCCTCGTTGCATCCGCGCCGGAGGATAGCGCGAACTCCCCGCGATGGCCGAGGTCCCCGAAGTGCGCCTGCGTGCCGTCAACGACCGCCCCGTGCGCGCCGACGGCTCGTACGTCCTGTACTGGTGCATCGCGGCGCGGCGCAGCAAGGCGAACTTCGCGCTGCAGCGCGGCCTCGAACTCGCGCGCGGCCTCGGCCGCCCGCTGCTCGTGCTCGAGGCGCTGCGCTGCGGTTACCGGTGGGCGAGCGACCGGCTGCACACGTTCGTGCTGCAGGGCATGGCCGACAACGCGGCCGAACATGCGGCGCGGGGCGTCACCTACCTGCCGTACGTCGAGCCGGTCGCCGGCGCCGGCAAGGGACTGCTCGCGGCACTGGCGGCGAAGGCGTGCGCCGTCGTCACCGATGACTTCCCGTGCTTCTTCCTGCCGCGCATGGTCGCCGCTGCCGGGAAGTCCCTGCCGGTGCGGCTCGAGGCCGTCGATGGCAACGGACTGCTGCCGATGCGCGTCGGCGACAAGGTGTTTGGACGCGCGTTCGACCTGCGGCGCTTCCTGCAGCAGGCGCTGCCGGCGCACCTCGGCGACTTCCCGGCCGGCGACCCGCTGCGCGGCTACGACCTCGGCGCGGCGGAGCTGCCGCGCGGCGTCGCAACGAAGTGGCCCGCGGCCTCGCCGACGCTGCTCGCAGCGGCGCCGGCAGCGCTCGCGCGTCTGTCGATCGACCACACGGTCGGGCCGGGCGCCGTGCACGGCGGCCCGAACGCCGCGGGCGCTGCCCTGCGCGAGTTCCTCCGCACGAAGCTGGCGCGCTACGGCGCGGAACGCAGCGAACCGGACGCCGACTGCGCGAGCGGGTTGTCGCCGTTCCTGCACTTCGGCCATCTGTCCGTGCATCAGGTGTTCGCCGGCCTGGCCAGGCAGGAAGGCTGGTCGCGCGACCGGATCAAGCCGACGAAGAGTGGCCAGCGCGGTTGGTTCGGCATGAGCGAGACGGCCGAGGCGTTCCTCGACGAGCTCGTCACCTGGCGCGAACTCGGTTTCAACTACACGTGGCAGCGCGACGACTACGAGGACTTCGCGTCGTTGCCGGAGTGGGCGAAGGCGACCGTGCAGAAGCACGCCGACGATCCGCGCGAGCACGTCTACACGCTCGAGGAGTTCGCGGCGTCCCGCACGCACGATCCGGTGTGGAACGCGGCGCAGTCGCAGCTGCGCGAGACGGGCGTGATGCAGAACTATCTGCGCATGCTGTGGGGCAAGAAGGTGCTCGAGTGGACGCGCACGCCCGAACAGGCGTGGTCGTTCTTGATCGAGCTCAACAACCGCTACGCGCTCGATGGCCGCAACCCGAACTCCTACACCGGCATCTCGTGGGTGTTCGGCCGCTACGACCGGCCATGGGCGCCAGAACGCCCCATCCACGGGGTGCTGCGGTGGATGAGCTCGGCCAACACGGTGAAGAAGCTGCGCATGAAGCAGTACCTGGCGCGGTGGTCGCCGGAGGCTGCGGCCGGGAGTTGATCGGCGCCGGGCGGCGCCGTCCCCGCGCTTCCCCGACGCGACAAGGGCGAGGTCGTCCGATCTGGTCCGACAGGATGCCGCGGCAATCGGTAACAGCGGCTACCTTCGCTCGACCCCGGACTGCTGCCCGTTGCCCATGAACCGCGCCCTCGCCCTCGGCCTCATCGTTCTCGTCGTCGCCGCTGCCGCGGTGTTCTGGAAGCTGACCAGCGCTGGCGGGCAGCCAGCACTGCCGGCTCCGCCCGGGGCCACGGCCGGCGCATCGGACGCAGGCACGGCCAGCGGCCCCTTGGCCACGTCGGATGCGCCGCCCGCAGGCGTGGTGCCGGCGACGGCGACGGTCACCGAGGAACGAGCCGCGGTGGCGGCGGCGGCCGCCGGCGACGACAAGCGGCCGGCTGTGACCGGACAGGTGGTCGGGCCCGAGGGGCAGCCAGTGGCCGGCGCCGTCGTGCACGCCGCACCCGGCTTCGGCTTCGCCAACGCGAACGGCGAGATGGACTTCGACACCTTCGACTTCGGCGACTTCGACGAACTCGAGGACTTCGATGCGAACACGATGATGGACGAGGTGCGGGCCCAGCTCGCAGCCCGCGTCTCGGCGACGACCGACGCGCAGGGGCGCTTCCGGCTGCATCCGCCCGGCGAGTCGCGCGGCGTCGGATTGCGCGTGCTCGCTCGTGGGCATGCGATCCTCGACCGCCGCGTCGAGCGGCCGGTCAAGAACGACGTCGACATCGGCACGCTGGCCTTGAAGCGCGGCGCGTTCGTCGCGGGGCGCGTGCTCGACCCGAACGGCACGCCGATCGTCGGCGCCCAGGTGAGTCGCGTCCACGAGATGGAGACGCGCATGCTCGGGGGCATGGACGTCGAGATGCCGGGCATGGGTGAAGTCGAAACGCTGCGCGGCGGCGAGTCGGCGACGACCGATGCCGAGGGTCGCTTCGAACTGGCGCACATCGCCGCCGGCGAGTTCGCATTGCGCGCCAGGCACCCGGACCACCCGACTGCGCGCAGCGCGTCCCTGCAGGTCGAAGCCGGCCGCGAAGTGCGCGACGTGCTCGTCACCATGCAGCGCGGCGGCGAGATCCGCGGCACGGTCTCGGGCCTGCCGGCGCAGTGGAAGGACCTGCAGGTGATGGCGGCGAAGAAGCCGCGCCCGGAGGCCGCCGACCCGAGCGGCATGCTCGGCGGCATGGGGGGCATGTTCGGCGACATGAGCGAGATGCTGTCCGAGATGGGCATGGGCCTCAGCGAGCGCACGGCGACGATCGCCGCCGACGGTGCGTTCGTGCTGCGTGGTCTGTCGCGCGACACCTACCGCGTCTGGGTCGCGCGCACCGGCCTCGGGTTCGCCGGCAACGCGACGTGCAGCGCCCGCGTCGAGGCGATGCCCGGCGGCAACGTCGAGCTGCGCTTCGAGCCGGGGGTGAGCGTCACGTTCCGCGTCGTCGCGAGCGGTGTCGGCACCCCGGTCGAGCGCCTCTGGGTGCGTGACCAGTTGCGCGGCGGCGACGGCTTTGCCGCGATGATGGCGGCGGGCATGCCGCAGCAGCGGCGGCAGGGCCACTACCCGGACGGTGCCGTCACCGTCGCGAACCTGCGGCCCAAGAAGGGGCAGAAGCTGACGTTGGTCGTCGAAGCCGTCGGCCATTCCCGTTTCGAGCGCAGCGACATCGAACTCCCGAAGGACGGCAGCCTCGATCTCGGCACGATCGAACTCGCCGTCGAACCGACGCTCGACGTTACGGTGACCGCCGACGGGAAACCCGTCGCGGGCGCCACCGTGCGGCTCGTCGAGTCGGACGACCGGGGCGACGCCAATCCGTTCGCCGCCTTCACGGATCGCGCGAGCGGCGGCGGACCGCAGCAGGCCAGGACCGATCGAAACGGCAAGTGCCGGATCAACCGGATCGCGAGCGGCATGCGGTGCGTCGTGGTCTCCGCCAAGGGTTGGGCGCCGTACCGCAGCGAGCCCCTCGAGTTCGGCCGTGAGGGTCCGAGCGAGTTCGCTGCGATCCTGCAGGTCGGTGGCAGCGTCGAAGTCCGCGTCGCGGATCTCGCCGACAAGCCGGTCGCTGGCGCGGTCGTCGAGCGTCGCGGTGAGTCGGCAACCAAGAAGACCGACGCGCAGGGCGTCGTGCGCTTCGAACACCTCGCGCCGGGCTCGCACGAGTTCCGGCTCGGCGAAGCCGGCGGCGCCATGGCAGCGATGATGATGCGCATGCGTGAACGCGACGAGCAGGCTGCCGAAGCGGGATGGCAGTCCGTTGCCGTGGTCGACAAGGCCACTGCGTCGCTGCGGCTGACCAAGCAGCCGACGGCGACGCTGCGTGGTTTCGTGCGCGAGAACGGCGTGCCGCTCGCCGGCGCGCGCGTGATGTTCCGCGAAGGGCCTGGCGCCGCCGACGAGCAGGAGGGTCCCGATGCGATGATCGGCGCCATGATGGAGAACTTCGGCGGCGGCAACACCGGCGCACGCAACGGCAAGACGGACGACCAGGGCGCCTACCAGCTGAAGGAGCTGCCCGAAGGCGAGCACCGTCTGCAGATCACGCACAAGGGTCGCGCGATGCCGGCTCGCGCCGCGATCGTGCTGCGCAACGGCGAGAACGTGTTCGACATCGAACTCGACATGACCACCGTGCGCGGCGCCGTGCTCGATCCGGCGGGCAAGCCGGTCGACGGGGCGCGGGTGCGGGTGCGGGTGCTCCGGCCGAGCGGTGATGGCGAACGCGAGCAGATCACCGATGCGGTCGAGGGCATGATGCCCGGGCTCGGCCTCGGCGGCGGCTCGTCGCTCAAGACCGACGCCGCCGGCGTCTTCGAACTGCGCGGCGTCGACCCGGACGTCGAACTCGTGGTGTCGGCGACCGCGAAGGGCTTCGCGTCCAGCTCGGTCAAGGTCACCGCGACGCGCGGGACGACGACTGCGGCACCGGAACTGCGCCTGCTCGCCGCCGGCAAGGTGAAGGTCACGGTCGCCGGGGATGCGCCGTTCGCCGGGGTCGCGGCGCGGTTCGTCGGCGAAGGCGACTCGGTGCCGCCGGTCGTGCAGATGCTGCGCCGCGGCAAGGGCACGCTCGACGGGCTGCGCCCGGGCACCTGGCAGATCGAGGTGCAGGGCATGCGCCGCGACGGCGAGCCCGAGATGAAGCGCACGGTCGAAGTCGTCGCCGGGCAGACGCTCGAAATCGAGTTCTGACGAACGCCGCGGCGGCGACTGGCGGTGCAGGTCCTCTGCCAGCAAGCGAGGGCGTTCCGGCACCGACGGCTTCCATGGAGTCGCCGTTGAAGCCGCCCGCGCGGCGCAGCCGCGAGGGGGGCGCCACACCCGAGGCCTGCCGGGCTTGCCTTCGCGGCGCTTCGCGCCGCGATTGGCACGCCCGACAGGAGTCGCCGTTGAAGCCGCCCGCGCGGCGCAGCCGCGAGGGGGGCGCCACACCCGAGGCCTGCCGGGCTTGCCTTCGCGGCGCTTCGCGCCGCGATTGGCACGCCCGACAGGAGTCGAACCTGTGACCTCCGGTTTAGGAAACCAGTGCTCTATCCAACTGAGCTACGGGCGCGTGCGCCGGGCAACGTAGCGGCCCGCCGCGTCGAACCAACGTGCTCGTCGAGGTAGATCCGACAGGCGCATCCGCCGACCGGCCACGGTCGCGCCTCTTTCCCGAACCGCCCCGTTACGCTGCCGAACCCCATGCGCCTGTCGCCATTCCGCGTTCGTCCGTCACTCGCCCTCGTCGCCGGACTGCTGCTGTCGTCCCTGCCCGCGCAGGAGGAGACCACGAAGGAGACCGCGGTCGCCGCCGAAGCGAAGCAGCCCGACAAGCCGCGCCTGCCGTTCCTGAAGCCGTCCGGCCGTTACGCCGACCTCGCGGAGGCCGGTTTCGACCCGACCAGCCTGCTGCTCGGCGGCGGTGGTGCTCCGCCCAAGCCCTTCTTCCCGTTCCTGGCGTCGATCGAAGGGCTCGCGAAGCTGCCCGAGGCCGAGGTCTTGCTCGACCTGACCGGGGGCGCTTCGTTCAACCTGCCGCAGCTGCGTGAGCTCGAACGTGCGCTCGCGCGCGTGCGCGCGGCCGGCAAGCGCATCGTCTGCTACCTCGAGAACGCGGACATCGGGACCTACCAGGTCGCGGCGCAGTGCGACCAGATCCTGCTCGCCGACATGGGCGCGCTCGATCTGCGGTCGCCGGCGATGCAGGTGATGCACTTCAAGGACGCGCTCGATCTGCTCGGTGTGCAGGTCGAGGTGACGCGCGTCGGCGCGTTCAAGGGCGCCGTCGAGCCCTACATGTTGTCGGCGATGAGCCCGCACCTGCGTGAGCACTACGAGGCGATGCTGCAGTCGATGAACGACGACGTCGTTCGCCGCATCGCGACGGGACGCAAGCTCGAGGCGAAGGACGTGCGGGCGTTCCAGGCACAGCGGGTGTTCGCGGCCAAGGAAGCGCTCGCGAAGGGGCTCGTCGACAAGCTGGTGCCGTGGAGCGGTCCGCAGCGCGCGATCGCGCTGGTGAAGGGCTCGGACGACTTCGAACTGGTCGACGCCGCGCCGAAGAAGAAGGCGCAGAGCCGCGACATCATGTCGATCGTCACGAACATGTTCCGGCAGAAGAAGGAGGAGGAGATCGAGGACCCGATGGTCGTCGTGATGCACCTCGCCGGACAGATCGTCGACGGCGAGAAGCCGTCGGCCGGCAGCATGGTCAGCGGTCCGGCGGTCAAGAAGCTCGACGAGCTGGCCGCGAACGACCAGGTGAAGGGCGTCGTCGTGCGCATCAACTCGCCGGGCGGCTCGGCGACCGCGAGCGAGGCGATCCGGCAGGGGCTCGCGCGGCTGGCGGCGAAGAAGCCGGTGGTGTTCTCGATGGGCGATCTCGCGGCGTCGGGCGGCTACTGGATCACCACGATCGGCCGGCCGATCCTCGCCGAGGTCGGCACGATCACCGGTTCGATCGGCGTGTTCGGCATGCGCTTCCAGACCGGCGCCCTGATGCGGCGACTCGGCGTGCACACCGAGATCGTGCGGCTCGACGACGGCCCGCTGATGGACGCGACGGACCGGCCGTGGAGCGACGAGGCGCGTGGGCGCATGCAGGGCCTCGTCGACGACATCTACGATCGGTTCCTTGGGCATGTCGCGACGTCGCGGCGCATGAGCAAGGAGGCCGTCGACGCGATCGCCGGCGGCCGCGTGTGGTCGGGGCAGCAGGGCGTCGCCAACGGGCTCGTCGATTCGATCGGCGGCCTCGACGATGCGATCGCGATGGTGCGGACGGAGGCGGGCCTCGCCGCCGACGTCGAGGTGACGCACGTGCCGGAGCCGAAGAACTTCGCCGACTCGATCTTCTCGTCGTTGTTCGAGTCGGCCGCTGCGAGCGGTGTCGACCAGGGCCTGCTGCGCGCCGTGCTCGCGCGCTGCGGCAATCTCGGCGAAGTCGCGGGCCTGTTGCACGAAGCGCTGGCCGGCGACGGCCGCATGAAGGTGCACGCGCTGCTGCCCGGTCTGCGCGTTCGCTGAACGTCAGCCCGGTCGGCGTTCGCGCCAGGCCGCCACGATCGCGGCGGCCTGCTGTTCGAGCGTGTGCGGCCAGCCGAGCACCAGGTCGGCCGTCGCGCGCGCCGGTTCGACGAAGCGCTCGTGCATCGGTCGGACCGTCTCGAGGTACTGGTGGACGACTGAGGTGACGTCGCGGCCACGTTCGACGAGATCGCGCTGCATGCGCCGCAGCACGCGAACGTCGGCCGGCGTGTCGATGTAGATGCGCAAGTCGAACGACTCGCGCAACTCCGGCGCGGCCAGCAGCAGGATGCCCTCGCAGACGATCACCGGGCGCGGCTCGATGCGCTGCGTCAGGCGCGTGCGCGTGTGGGTCGTGAAGTCGTAGCACGGTCGCTCGATCGGCCGCCCTGCGCGCAGCTCGTCGAGGTGCCTGGCGAGCAGTTCGCTCTCCAGGCTCTCGGGATGGTCGAAGTTCGCCTCGGCGCGCTCCGCCAACGGCAGGAACGCGAGGTCGCGGTAGTACGAGTCGTGGTCGATCACCGCGCACTCGCCGGGGCCCAGGCGCCCGGCGAGGGCCCGCGTCAGCGACGTCTTGCCGCTGCCGGAGCCGCCGGCGATCCCGAGCACGAAGGCGCGCTGCGAAGTGGGCACGCCGGGCACCGTAGCAGCCGCGGGGGATCTTCTCGACGGAGGGCTTGAGCCCGGCGTTTCTGGCCTTACCTTCGGCCTGTCCCCAGGTCCCCGGCTGTCCGACCCGCACCGTTGCCCTACGACCCGACCAACGTCTTCGCCCGCGTCCTGCGTCGGGAACTGCCGACGCCGCTGCTGCACGAGGACGAACACTGCGTGGCGTTCCGTGACATCGCGCCGCAGGCCCCGTTGCACCTGCTGGTGATCCCGAAACGCCCGGTGGCGCGCCTCGCCGAGTGCACGGCGGCGGACACGCAGATGCTCGGGCACTTGTTGCGGACCGGCCGCGAACTCGCGGCCAAACTCGGCCACGCCGATGCCCGGCTCGTCGTCAACGACGGTGCCGGCGCGGGCCAGACCGTGTTCCATCTCCACGTCCACGTGCTCGCCGGCCGCGCGCTCGCGTGGCCGCCCGGTTGAACCCATGGCCGCCCGCCGCCGCGATTCCGACCCGCCGGACACCCGAGCGATGTTCCTGCCCCTGGCCGTGCGCCCGGGCGACTGGGGCGCGCTCGACGCGGCGGTGTTCGCGCGCCGCATCCCGGACTTCTGCCACCAGGTGCTCAACGAAGGCACCAGCGAACCGACGGCGATGCTCGAACTGCAGAGCGTGGTCGACGGTGGGCCGGTCGGCTGGATGCGCATCGACGAAGTGCCCGAGCGCGAGGAAGCGTTCGCGATGCTGCCGCCGGACTTCGAGGCCGCCGCGGTCGTCGTGGGGGAGATCGCGCCGGTCGACGGCGGTCTGCGCCTCGAATTCGTCGCGCATGGTGCCGAGGACGACGACGTGGTCACGGCGAAGGTCGGTGGGACGATCCCTCTCGACGATCCGGTGCCCGGGTTGTTGCGCATGGTGCGCCATCTCGCGCGCCTGCTGCAGCTCGATTTCCGCGAGCCGCCGCGTGGTCTGCTGACGCGCAACGGCAAGGCGTTCGCGTGCTTCCTGCGCGGGCTCGACGGCGAGAAGCTGCTGAGCGGCGAACTCGACATCGCGGTGCCCGACGACCGCGAGTCGCTCGTGCAGCCGTTCGCGGAGGCGCTCACGCTCGATCCCGGGTTCGGGTTGGCGCTGCGCTTCGCGAACGCCACCGCCGCGCTCGGCCTGCAGGGCGATCGCCTCCAAGTCGACCACGTGCAGCGGTTCCTGGACCGCTGCTACGCGGCGCACCCGGCGGACGGCGAGGCATGCGTCGCGATTGCCGAGCAGCTCACCGACCTCGGCGACGACGACCGCGCGTTGTGCTGGCTGCGGCACGCGACGCGGCTCGATCCGCCGCCGCCGCGCGGCCTCGAGAACCTCGGCATCCTGATGGCGCGGCGCGGCGAACGCGGCGCGGCGCGCGACCTCTGGCAGCGCGGCATCGACATCGACGGACATCCGGACTTCTGCTCGCACCTGGCGCAACTCAGCTTCGCCGAGGGTCGCGAAGCCGATGCCTGGGCGTCGACGATCGACGGACTGCGGCGCCTGCGCGAGCGGGCGAGCCGGCCTGGCGAATGGGACGACGGCGGTCGGGGCGGCAGCGCCTTGCTCGAGTGCCTGCACGCGCAGCTCGGTCGCCGGAGTTCGCCGGCAGCCGTGCGTGACGCCCTGATCGCGTTGTGCCGACTGCTCGGCGGCGAGGACCGCGTGATGCTCGGGCTGTGCCTGCAGACCCTCGGCGAACGCGCCGCCGCGCGCGGCGAGCTGGTCGGCGGGCTGCGCGCGGTCGTCGACTTCGAGCTTCGCGACCAGTGCGTGCGGGCGATGCTGCAGATCGACATCGCCGACTTCGAGAGCCGCTTCGCGCGGGCTGCGCAGATCGCGGTTTCGGGGCGCCGTCCCGTGCGCGCGCTCGCCGAGTTTCGCCTGTGGCTGCACCTGCAGCCGGAGTTCTGGCCGGCGCTCTTCTACTCGGCGTTGGCGAAGATGCGCATGCGCCAGGACGACGAGGCGCTCGATCTGCTGGCGGCGGCGCTGGAGATCTCGCCGGAGCAGCCCGAAGTGCTGTTCGCCATGGCCGAGGGGTTCGATCGCCGGCGCAATCCCAAACGCGCGCTCGAGCTGATCGATGAGGCGCTGGCCGTCCGGCCGCGCGATGCGCGGCTGCTCGCGGCGCGCGTGCGCTACCTGGAGCGCCTCGATCGCATCGACGACGCACGCCTCGTGCTCGATGCCTGCAAGCGGAACGGCGTCGACAGCGCCGAGCTGCGACGTAGCGCCCGCCGGCTGCGCCGCCGCCGCTGACCGTCGCCGTTACTTCGGCGGCGTCGCGAGCGCGGGTGCCGGCCGCGGCTGCAGCAGGTGCTCGAGCCGTTCCTCGGTGAGCCAGTCGTGGATCGCGCGGATCGGCGTGCACAGCCCCATGTGCGGCACGACCACCGGCGTGCCCTTGCCGTGCGTGTAGATCTTGCTGAAGACGCCGATCAGTTCGTGCGTGTCGGCGCGGTAGATGCCGCCGCCGCTGTTGCCGAAGTAGGTCGGCGCGTTGACCATCCAGTAGTTCGCGCCGTTGAGCTCGTTCTTGAGCGAGCTGACCTCGCCGTGGCTCGGCACCGGGTCGTTGCCGAGCGGACAGCCGACCGCGCAGACCGGATCCCAGACCTTGACCGCGTCGATGGCGTCCCGCGGCAGCACGCCGGCCACGAACGGCAGTTCGCGGTCGGTCGACAGCCGAACCAACGCGGCGTCGATCTTCTGCTGGCTCGCGACCATGCGGCCCTTCACCACCAGGCGCTCGGTGGGCAGGTAGATCGTCACGTCGAAGCCGTCGCCGGCGGCGCGCGGTGTGTCGGCCAGGATGTTGCGCACGACGTGGTACGAGGTGAGCGCGTAGGTCTCGACGGCGTCCGCGGCGCGCGCATTGCGGCCGGAGAACACGATGGTCCCCGAACCGACCGTGTCGTCACCGTTGAGCTGGACCGTCGGCAGCAGCATCGATCGCGTGAGCTGGTCGGGGTCGCGGTAGACGGCTCGCGCCAGCTTGTCGATCGCGCCCTGCGTCTGCGTCAGCCGATGCGCGGCGTCCTCTTCCTTCGCGCGCACTTCGCGAATGTAGGCGTCGACCAGCGCCTTGGTCCGCTCGACGTCCGTCGACACCTGATCGCGGAACCTCGCGACGTCGGTCTTGGCTCGTTCGAGTTCGGTCGCGATCGCGTTGGCCTGTTGCGAGCCGGTGGCCGCGACGCGCAGTTGGGCCTCCAACTGCTGCATGCGGGCAACGGCCTGTTCGACCGAACCGCGCACCCGTTCGAGGTCGCGCATCGTGTCGGCGAGGCCGGCGGCGGCGACGGCGCGGTCGACCCGGCGCTCGATCGCGGCGGTGTCCTGTTGCTGCGACCGCAGGTGCGTGACCTGATGGTGCAGCGAGACCAGCAGCACGGCGGCGGCCAGCGCGCAGGTGGTTTCGAGCCAGATCCGTTTCATCCCCGATGCTCCCGTCCCTGGTGTGCGAACTCGGACGCGTCCGGCTTCGGCCACGGCGGCGGCGACGCTGAAACCAAAGGCCACCATGCGGACGCGGTGGCGCCAGAGCGCCGTGCCACCGGACGCTGCGCCGGCGGCACCGAGACGACCGCCGTGGCGAACCCGCGCGGTCGAAGGGGTAGACTGGGCGCCTTGTCCGCAATGACGTTCGCACCGATCCCCGAACTGCTCGACGAACTGAAGGCCGGCCGACCGATCGTCCTGGTCGACGACCCTGGCCGCGAGAACGAGGGCGACCTCTGTTTCGCGGCGCAGTTCGCGACGCCTGAACTCATCACCCTGCTGTCGCGCGAGGCCTGCGGCCTGATCTGCCTCGCGCTCGACGCGCCGATCTGCGACCGGCTGCAGTTGCCGATGATGGTCGCCGAGAACAAGTCGCGCTACGGCACGGCGTTCACGGTGTCGATCGGCGCCGCGCAGGGCGTGACGACGGGCATCTCGGCGAAGGACCGCGCGCGCACGGTCCAGGTTGCCGTCGCGCCCGACTCACGGCCCGAAGACCTGGCACGCCCGGGCCACGTGTTCCCGCTGCGGGCGCGCGAGGGCGGCGTGCTCGTGCGTTCGGGCCACACCGAAGCGATCGTCGATCTCTGCCGCATCGCCGGGCTGCAGCCTGCGGGCGTGATCTGCGAAGTCGTGCGCCCCGATGGCGAGATGGCGCGCGTGCCCGAACTGATCGACTTCTGCCAGCGGCACGGCTTCAAGCTGGGCTGCATCGCCGACCTCGTCGAGTACCGCCGTCGCCGCGAGCGCATGATCGAACGTGTCGCCGTCGCCCGCATGCCCACGGCTCACGGCGAGTTCGAGTGCCACACCTACCACAGCCTCGTCGACGGCCGCACGCACATGGCCCTGACGGTCGGCATCCCGCGCGTCGGCGAGGGCCAGCGCTTCCCGCCGATCGACGAGCCGGTGCTCGTCCGCGTGCACAGCCAGTGCCTGACCGGCGACGCGTTCGGTTCGCTGCGCTGCGACTGCGGACCGCAGTTGCAGCTGGCGATGCAGCGGGTGCAGGCGGAAGGCCGGGGCATCGTGCTCTACATCAGCCAGGAGGGCCGTGGCATCGGGCTCGCCAACAAGCTGCGGGCCTACGCCCTTCAGGACGGCGGCATGGACACCGTCGAGGCCAACACCCATCTCGGGTTCCGCGCGGACGAACGTGAGTTCGGGACCGGCGCGCAGATCCTGCACGACCTCGGCGTGCGCAGGATGCGGGTGCTGACCAACAACCCGAAGAAGCTGGCCGGGCTGCAGGGCTACGGTCTCGAAGTGGTCGCCCAGGTCCCCTTGGTCGTCACACCCAACCAGCACAACCAGAAGTACTTGGAGACGAAACGCGACAAGTTGGGCCACCTGCTCGGGTGAGCCGGCAAGTCGCGGCTGCCGGGAAGAAAGGCCCGTGCGCCCCCTCCAACGCCCCGTGTTCGCCTTGCAACATCGCACCGAGAACTCCGATCGCGACCTGATCGCCGCGGCCATCGAGGGCAGCGAGTCGGCGTTCGCCGCGCTGGTCGATCGCTACAAGGACCGCGTGTTCCGGCTGCTCGGCCGCTACTGCCGCGATCCGGTCGAGTGCGAGGACCTGCTGCAGGATGTCTTCCTGAAGGTCTTCCGCAAGCTGCACACGTTCCAGGGCGAGTCGGCCTTCTACACTTGGCTCTACCGCATCGCGGTCAACGCCGCGACCGACCACCTGTCGCGCGCGAGCCATCGCCGGCTGCGGCTGGTCGGTGACGACGACGCCCTCGATCTCGGCACCGAACCCGACCAGGCGCCCGAGGCGCCGCTGGTCGCCGCGGAACTCGCCGCGGTGACGCGCCAGATCGTCGACTCGCTGCCGGAGAAGTTCCGCACCGTGCTGGTGCTGCGTGAGTTCGAGGACCTGTCCTACACCGAGATCGCCGCCGTGCTGCAGATCCAGATGGGCACCGTCGAGTCGCGCCTGTTCCGCGCCCGCCAGCGCTTCAAGGAAGCGCTCGAGCGCCTTCACCCCGAACTGTTGCCGACGGGCGAGCCTTCGTCCGGCCGCGGAGGCAGCCGATGACCCTGTCCCAACACGATTTGCTTCTCGTGCAGCGCCACGTCGATGGCGCGCTGGACGCCGCGGCGGACACCGCCTTCCGCGCGCGTCTCGCCGCCGAACCCGAACTGGCGCGCCGCGCCGCCGAACAACGCTCGACGAGCGATCTGCTGCGCGCAGCGCGCGGCGCCGAACGCCGGCCGTCGCCGGGGTTCACCGCCGGCTTGTTGGCCGCGGTGCGGCAGCTGCCGACCCGACAGCAGCTCGAGCAAGCCGACCACGTCGCCGGCGCGATCACCTGGTGCCGCCGCATCCTGATGGCGGCCGTGGTGCTCGCCGCGCTCGGTCTGGTCTGGCAATCGGGCCTGGTGCGCCGCGAGGCCCCGGGCGTGATGGAGGCGGATTCGGCCGCCGTGCAGCGGGAGATCGAACGGCTCGACGCCGAAGTGCGCGCCGGGCGCGTGCCGCCGCCGGCCCCGGAGACCCAAACGGGTCGCTGAGCGGCCGTGGCGTCGCTTCGCGTATGGATCATCGCCGTGGCCTGCGGCAGCTTCGCCGCGGGCGCGGTCGTCGGCTGGATCGGCAGCGCGCACGCCCATGGCAGCAGTTCTCCGCCCGAGGAAGTCGCCTACGCCGCCGACGTGATCGAACGCTACGGCCTCGACAACGCGCAACAGTGGCGACTGCGCGCCGTGCTGCAGAATGCCCGCGAGAAGGAGATCGACATCCTCAAGAGCGCGCAGGTGAGCGAGCTACCGCCCGACGTGATGCGGCGGCTGCTGGACCTGCGTGGGCGCACCGAACAATACGTGCGGGCCGTGCTCGACGACGAGCAGCGGGCCCGTTACGACCGCGACAGCCGGCCGCAGGGCCTGACCGCGGAACCGACCAAAGAACGTTGATCGCGACCGCCGCGCGCGACCCCACGCGGCGACCCGACAGGTGAAAGCATGGTGAGGAGCATCGGCATCGATCCCGGCGACCAGGCAGTGAAGGTCGTCGAGGTGGACGGCAGCTACAAGAAGACGCGGCTGCTCGCGCTGCACGTGGTGCCGGCCGGGGCGCCTACGGCCGAAGGCTCGACGCGCGTCGAAGCGATCGCCGCGGCCGTCGAACAGGCCCGCAGCGAAGGCATGCGCGGTGAGTGTGTGCTCGGCCACCCGTGCCGCGAGGCGGTGCTGCGCATGCTCGAGCTGCCGTTCAAGGGCCAGGACGCGATCCGCAAGGTCGTCAAGTCCGAGATCGAAGGCGAGATCCAGAGCCAGTCGATCGACGACATGGTCGTCGACTTCCACGAGATCGGGGCGGGCCAGTCGGGCGGCACGCGCATCCTCGTGGCGTCGGTGCCCAAGCCCGGCCTGCGGGCGGTGCTCGGTGCGCTCGCGGCGCACAAGGTCGAGCCCGATCGGATCGACCTGGACACCATGGCGCTCTGGCGCGTCGCGCACTGGGCGGGGGCCTTCGCCGCCGCTGCCCCGGCGCCGCCGGACGCACCGCCGCCGGTGACCGCGGTCGTCGACATCGGCGCCCGCAGCGTGCGCGTGCTGCTCGTCGAGGGCGAGCAACTCGTCGAGATGCGCGCCCTGCGGCTCGGCGACGGCGTCGTCGCCGAAGAAATCGCGCGCCGCCACGGACTCGATGCGGCCAACGCGCGTGACGTCGTGCGCAAGTGCCTGGCGACCGGCGCCGACCAGCGGCTCGAAGTGGCCGCCGCGCTGCCGGCACCCGAGGGCGCCGCGCCGGTCGAGGGTGCGCCGACAGCGCCGCCGCGCGCCGTCGTGGTTCCTCACGGCGACGTCGAATCGGCGCACACCGCCTACCTGCAGCGGCTCGCGCGCGAACTCACACGCTTCCTGACCGCGTCCGGCAAGCAGCCGCGTCTCGGCTCCGTGTTCGTGACGGGCGGCGCGTCACGCAATCCCGGCACTGCCGAGATGCTGGCGGCGGTGTTCGGCGTCGAGTGCAAGGAACTCGACGTGCTCGGTCGCCTGCAACACGACCTCACGCCAGAGCAGGTCGCGGAGCACGGGCACCGCCTCGCGACGGCGCTCGGCCTGGCGCTGGCGCGCCTCGGCGGCCCCGAGGGTTTCCAGTTGCTGCAGGAAGACCTGGTGCAAGCGCGCGGCTTCGAGCGCGTGAAGTTCCCGCTCGCGATCGCCTGCATGGTGGCGATGCTCGCGCTGTTCGTGCACTGGAACAAGAAACACTTCGAGCTCACGAACCTCGAGTTCCAGATCGGCCGCACCTACATCAACAAGGACAAGCCGAAGGACCCGCCGGTGTTCTACGGCTTGCTCAACTCGGTGTTCGGGACCGGGTGGTTCGCACGGGACGACCAGTTCCGCCTCACCCAACAGAAGGGCAAGGACTACACCAACAAGGACCTGCTCGCCGAACTCATCGCTGCGCCCGTGCACCAGCGCCTGGGCATCGTGCACGACCGGGTCAAGGCCGTCGCCAACCAGAAGCAGAAGGACTCGGGCGTCTTCGAGGACGTTTCGATCGAGTCGGGCCTCGCGGTACTGACGCGGTGGTCCGAGCTGATGCGCATGGTCGAGCCCGAGCTCGGTCGCTTCCTGGTGACGCGCATCGATCTCAACATGAAGACCGGGGCGCGCCGCCTCGAGTTCACGATCGCCTTCCGCGGCGAGGACTTCCGCAGCCGACGCCAGCAGCTGCAGCGCGCGATCGACGCCGAGTTCGCGCGCGCCGACTCGCCGTTCGAACCGCCCAAGCGCAGCGACGAGCGCAAGGACGAGGACACCTTCAAGGACATCGCCGAATCGGGCGTGCCGGGCGCCTACTTCCGCGTCACGCTGCCGATCAAGGAAGTGTTCGCGCCGTTCGGCATGGGTTCTGGCGCGGGCGCGCTCGGCATGGCGCCCACGCGCACGCCCCCGGCATCACCCCTGCCAACGCCAGAGAACGACGCGGGGGCCGGGGCGCCTGCCCTCGCCAGCAAGGAGGAAGGGCGATGAACCCGTTCCGCGACATGGACCTCTACAAGGGAATCGTGCTGGCGTCGCTGGTCGTGCTGCCGCTCGGCGGATGGCTGGTCAAGGTGCAGAACGACGAGATCGCCGCGTGCAAGAAGGCGATCCACGACGCGACCAAGTCCGGCGGCCTGATCGAGCAGATCGGCGCGTTGCAGCGCAAGGTCGAGGTGGTGGTGCAGAACAAGCGCAGCACCTCCGACGCGATCAAGGACCCGCGCACCTACATCGAAGGTCAGGTCCTCGCCGCGGCCGGCGGCCCCGGTGCGGGACTCAAGACCACCGACTTCCAGCCGAGCGAGCCCAAGGAAGAGCGGCTCGTGCTGCCGTCGAAGCAGCCGGTGACCGACCACGTCGTCGACGTCACGTGGTTGCGCAAGGACCTGACCGTCGGCATGGACTTCGTCTGGGCCGTGCTCTGGAACTGCGAATCCGGCGCGCGTCGGAAAGGCGATCCGCCCCAGCAGTCGGTGTGGAAGCTGCGGGAGCTGCAGATCGTGAACGCGACCGACGAGCGTGGGTTCGGCCAGTTCAAGACGCCGCCACCGGAGCTGGTCGACAAGTGGTCGATCAAGGTCATGAAGTTCGCGCGGCGCGAACCGCGCAAGGCCTGATGCGGGCGCCGCGCGGGATCTGGCTCGCCGGCGCCTGTCTGTGGCTGGTCGGCTGCACGCCGGTCGTGCGCTACGCCGACTCGTTGGTCGACGACCGTGGCGGTCGCACGTGGTTCACGCGGCTGCCAGCCACGCTCGGCGGCACTGCCGGGTTCATCATCGGCGTGCCGATCGACGTCGCTGCGTTCGTGCCGGCGTGGGTCTACTACCGCTCGCTGCCGCGCGACACCCGCGATCCGTTGTCGGTGTTCCTGTTCCCGTCGTTCGTGCTGTGGAAGGTCGGCGTGCTGGTCGGCGCACCGTTCGACGTGGTCGAGTGGGGGGTGTATCGCGCGTGGTGCGATGCGCCGCCGCTGACGCAGCAGGAGCGCGAGGCGATCGAGCGCGAGTGGGACAGCCGTGGGTGGTTTGGCGAGTACCCGGTCACGCCGTTGCATCCAGCGCCGGTTGCCCCGGGCGGTGGGTGACGAGCGCGGTGCGTGGCGTGCGCCGGCGCTGCTTGTAGATTGTCTGCGATGGACGAACGCGCGCGCGCCAAGAAGAAGCTCGCCGAGCGCGTGCTCGGCAAGGGCGCCGACCTGCCGCTGTCGCTGCTGCTCGAGTTCGTAGCACCAGTTCGCGCGCTGCGCGACCTCGCCCGCGAGCTGGGGCTGTCGCCGAAGGGCTTCCGCATCGACAAGGCGCCGGCGCCCGTGCTGGCGTCGTTGCTGGCCGAACAACGCGACGCGAAGGTGCTCGACCGGGTGCTCGAACTGCTGCTGCAGCCCGCTCCTGCCGAGACCGAGCCAGCCGACGGCGGTGGCGCGGCGGCCGCGGCGGTGCCCGATCCGCTCGCCGCGCTCCGCGACGCCGAACTCACGCGCACCCGCGACGAGATCGAACGTGGCCGCGAGTCGTTGGCCCGCGCCCGCGAACGCGAAGCCGACCTTGCCCAGCGCCTGCAGACTGCCGAGCAACGGCTCGCGGCGATGCGGGCCGAACTCGCCGCTGCCCGACTGCCGGCGCGCGGCGACTCATCGCGTGACGATCGGGCCCTCGAGCGCCGGGTGCACGACCTCGAGAACGAGCGCGAGGGCTTCCACGCCGCCGACCAGGCGCTGCGCCGCCAGCTCGCGCACAACCAGTCGCGTCTGCGGGAGCTCGAAGGCGAGGTCGCCGAGCTCGAAGCGCTGCTGCCGAAGGGCAAGCGCCGCCGGAAGCCGCAACCCGAACCGACGCCGTCGCCGGACGACCGCCGCTTCCGCCTGCCGCGCTTCACCGCCCCGTTCTACAAGTCGCTCGAAGGCAAGGACCGCAAGGCGATCGAACGCGCGATCCAGGCGATCCTGCTGTTCTGCACCGAGGGCCACGCCTACCCGGGGCTCGAAGTGAAGCAGCTCGGCGGTCAGGACACCTGGAGCCTGCGCGCCTCGCTCGGGCTCCGCGTCTACTTCCGGCAGCTCGACGACGGCGACATCGAACTGCTCGAGCTCGGCGATCGGGAAGCACAGAACACCACGCTGCGACGCCTGAAGGAGCGCTGATGGGGAAGCGCCGGCGAGCGACGCCGGTGGTCCTGCCGATCCGCGGCACGCCCATCTTCCCGGACCCGGAGCCCTACGACGGCGAAGGCCTGGTGGCGATCGGCGGCGACCTGCGGCCGGCAACGCTGCTGGCCGCCTACCGCGCCGGCATCTTCCCGTGGTTCGGCGAAGGCGAAGTGCCCTTGTGGTGGAGTCCGGATCCGCGCGCGGTGATCGACCCCGAGCGTTTGCACGTGTCGCGCAGCCTCGCGCGCCGGTTGCGGCAGCCCGGCTTCCGCCTGCACTGGAACGGCGACTTCGTCGGCGTGATGACCGCGTGCGGCGAGAGCCGCGCGACCGGCACGTGGATCGTGCCGGAGATGATCGCCGCCTACCACGAACTGCACCGGCTCGGCCACGCGCACTCCCTCGAGGTTCGCGTGGACGGCGCCCTGGTCGGCGGCGTCTACGGCGTGCAGATCGGCGGCCTGTTCGCGGCCGAGTCGATGTTCCATCGGCAGACGGACATGTCGAAGGTCGCGCTCGTCGCCCTCGTGCGGTCCCTGTTCGCCGCGGGCGTCGAACTGCTCGACGTGCAGTTCGCGACGGACCATCTGCGGTCGCTCGGCGTCCACGAACTGACGCGGCGGGAATACCTGGCGCGGCTGCGCGTCGCGGTAGGGCGCACGGTCGACTTGCGCACGCTGGTGCCGTCGCTCGAACCCGTTTGACTCGTCGCTCCCGCGATCGCGACGCCGTGATACCCTGACGCGCCCTCTGGAGACCCGATGCGCTGCCCGCTGACGACGTCCCTTGTCGGAGCACTCTCGCTGTCGTTCGCCGTCGCGTTGCAGGCACAAGGCCCCGGGCCGGTGCCGCCGACGCCGGCCCCGATCGTGGTGAAGGGCAGTGCCGTGCTACTGCCGGCCCGGTCGACGCTCGCCGTGCCGATCGCCGATGGCGCGATGGCGCCGACGGGCATCGAGGTCCCGCAGGATCCCGCCGCAGCCGCCGCGGCAACAGCGGCTGCGACGCAGCGGGTGCAGAAGTGGAAGGCGCTGCAGTACGACCGTCGGCCGTCGACGGTGTTGCAAGCGTGGTCCCAGCCGGAGTTGAAGCCGTACGACCCGGCCGAGGAGAAGGACAAGGTCGGCACGGCAGTGCCGGGCGCCGCGAGCGCCACGAGTGCCCCCGGCGCCGACGCGCCGCCGCCGAGCCGCGAGGAGATCGAACGGCTGCTCGTCGCCCAGTTCGGTTCGCCGTCGCCGCCGCCGCCGCCCGCGGCCGGTCCGTCCCCCGAACAGCAACTCGCCGACAAGACGCTGCAGCGCGAGTTCGAGATGTTCCAGCGTGATGTCACGCTCGGTCGCTGGCAGCGCGTCGGCGCGTTCCTGCAGACGCTGCCGGAGAACGAGCGCCGCGGCTGCTACGAGCACCTGCTGCGGGCGCTGCCGAACCATCCGCAGCGGCCCGAGGACCAGCGGGTGCCGCCGCACCTGCAGGAGAAGAACCGCTTCGCGTTCGAAGACGCGCTGGCGCTCGCGGCGCTGGCGCCACCGCCGGCGGGCTTCGACAAGAAGCTGGTGCCGATGCTGGCGCCGCTGGTGCAGCGCGCGATCGAGCACGGCAGCGTCGTCGAGGAACTGCTGCGCCTGCTCACAGCCGAAGTCGGCAAGCCCGCGGCCGAGCAGCGCATCGACCGCCGCGAGGCAGCCCTGCTGCTGGCGGTGATCGGCCAGGAACTCGAACTGGGGCCGTTCCTGCCGACCCCGGCCGAGGCCGAGCAGGCCAACGATCGCGAGGCGCTCAACCTGCTCGCGCGGCATGCGCTCGCCCGGCACGCGAAGGAGAAGCGCAACTCGTGGCTCGAGACCGCGTGGTCGGTGACGCAGATGGCGCTCGCCAAGGGCGACATCGGCGAGGACGAGAAGAAGGAAGCGCTGCGCCGCGCGGTCGAACTGGCGCCCAAGGTGCGCCAGGATCTCGGGCCATCGTGGCTCGCCGAGAGCTTCACGTCGCGCCCCGAACGCGGCATGGAGATCGTCGCGACGATCGGCGCCCAGGTGGCGAGGGGCTTCCAGGAGCGTCCGGGCGACACCACGTTCCGCGCCGCCGGACTGCGGCTGCAGAAGACCGCGGTCGAAGCGTTGCTGAAGACCGCGCCCCAGCTCGCGGCCGAATGGCGGCCGACGCTCGGCCTGCTCGCATCGGGTTGGATCGTCGAGGCGTCCTACGCCTACGCCAACTCGCAGTCGGACTCGATGGGGCCGGTGATGGAGCGCGACGAGTTCGGCAACCTGTTCTGGACCACGCGCCGCCGCGGCGGGGGCGGCCAGGTGATGGCCGTGGAGCCGGCCGACGTGCTCGAGGCGCAGCCGAGCATCGAGTGGGCGGCGCTGCTCGACGACGCGATGCGTCCGCACTTCGCGACGGTGTCGGCGCAACTGCTGCTCAAGGTCAACGAGGAGCAGAAGGCGTTCCCGTTCATCGAACAGCTCGCCGCGATCAACCCGCGCAAGGCGAAGGAGCTCGCCGACGAGTTCCTGCGCGTGTGGATGCGCAACCACAACCCCAACTCGCAGAGCCGGACGAACGCGTACATGTTCATGTACGGCTTCGACCAGCGCAGCAACGGCATCCCGCTGACGCGCAGCAAGCAGGAGCGCAACCTCGCGGACCTGGCGGGCTGGGTCGAACGGTTGCGGCGGCTGCCGATCGGCGGCGTCGACCAGAAACTGCTCGGCGACGCGTTCGTCGCGGCGCACAGCGTGGCCGAGGTCTACCGGCTCGAGACCATCGAGAAGGTGTTCGGCGACGTCGGCGAACTCGATCCGGTGCTGCTCGGCGAACTGCTCGGCAAGATGCGCACCAACCTGGCGACGATCTGGCGCGTGCCGGCGGTGCAGGAGCGCGAGAAGACGCGCCGCAACCAGCGCGAGATGCTCGAGGAGGTCGGTCGCGGCTACGCGACCGCGCTGGAGATCGCGCAGCAGGCGCTGCAGGCGCGCGGCCAGCACTGGGCGCTGCTGGTGGTCGTCGCCTCGATCCTGCACGACCAGAACAACTTCTCGCGCGAGCTGCAGCGCGACGCCAACTTCGCCGAGGTGCGCAAGGGCGCGTTCCAGCTGTTCGCCGCCGCGGCCGAGCACTACGCGACCGTGGCCGACGGCCTGCGGCTGGACGAGGAGACGCTGCGGCCGTTCGACACGTGGTTCTACGCCGCGCTTGGCGCCTCGGACCTCGGCGCCGTCGACGAGGACACCGTGCTCGCGAAGAGCCAGCTGCCGCTCATCCGCGCCGCGATCGACGCGTTGCCGGCGGCCTCGCGCGATCGGCACCTCGGCATGTTCGCGAACGCGATGTTCACGCGCATGTCGGCGGTGAAGCCGCAGATCAAGTACCGCTACCTCGACGCCGGCTTCGCAGTGATCGGCGACCACGCGCAGGCGGTCGAAGCGAAGAAGGTCTGGGACTACTACCAGGACCTGCTCGGCGAGCTGCGGCTCGAAGCGTCGGTCGAAGGGCCTGCGGCCGTCGGCACGGCACCGTTCGGGCTGCGCGTCGACATCGTGCACTCGCCGGAGATCGAGCGCGAGAGCGGCGGCTTCCAGAAGTACGCGACCAACCAGAACAACCAGCCGTACGCGTGGAACTACGGTCGCCCGCTCGAGAACTACCGCGACAAGTTCCAGGAAGCGGTCAGCACGTCGCTGCAAGAGCACTTCGAGGTGCTGTCGGTGACCTTCAACAGCGAAGCGATGACCAGCAAGCCGACCGACGCGCCGGGTTGGCGACGCACGCCGTATGCGTGGGTGTTGCTGCAGGCGCGCGGGCCGCAGGTCGATCGGGTGCCGGAGATCAAGCTCGACCTCGACTTCCTCGACACGTCGGGCTTCACGATCCTGCCGATCGGCAGTTCGCCGGTCGTGATCGACGCCTCGGCGAAGGCCGAGGAGAGGCCGTGGTCGAACCTCGAAGTCACGCAGCTGCTCGACGAACGGCGCGCCGACGAAGGCAAGATCACGCTCGAGATCAAGGCCAAGGCATCCGGTCTGGTGCCGCCACTCGAGTCGATCCTGCAGCTCGACCTGCCGGGGTTCGTGATCGGGAAGCGCGATGACCAGGGCGCGTCGGTCAACCGCTTCCGCGAGGACCAGGACGGCATCGAGAGCGAACGCGTCTGGCTGCTGTCGCTGCAGCCGAAGGACGGTGAGTCGCGGCCGACGCAGTTCGTGTTCGGCAAGCCGCGGGCCGACGGCATCAAGGCCGTCTACCAACGATACGACGACGCCGACCTGCAGACGGTGACCCCGGAGGTGGCACTCGGCCACCTGCACGCCAGCGGCAACCCGGCCTGGGCTTGGGTGCTGCTCGGCCTCGGCTTCCTCGGCTACATGGTCTGGTTCCTGACGCCGCGCGAGCAGGCGTCCGCCCGCGCGGCCGAGTCGGCGCTGCGCATGCCCGAGCACGTGAACGCGTTCACCGTTCTCGGACTGCTCGAGCAGGTGCGTTCGCGGGCGCGGCTCGCCGCTCCGGAGCAGCAAGCGCTCGCCGCCGACATCGCGCGCATCGAAGCCTGCCACTTCGGACGCCAAAGCGATCCCGATCTCGACCTCGCCGCCGTGGCCCGCAACTGGCTCGCGCGCGCCGTCTGACCGCGCCTCCTCGCCGAAAACGCCGCAACGACCTCCTTCGCCGCCATGACCTCACCGCAAGCCGTCAGCGCTCCACGCTTCGCCGAGACCCGGCAGTTCCTCGACCAGATCCGGACCCGCGTCGGCAAGGTCGTCGTCGGCCAGGACGTCGTCGTCGAACGCGTCCTGATCTCGCTGCTGACGTCCGGCCACCTGCTGCTGCAGGGCGTGCCGGGCCTCGCCAAGACGCTGCTGGTCGCTGCGATCAGCCGCACCGTCGATCTCGCGTTCGCGCGCATCCAGTTCACGATCGACCTGCTGCCCTCGGACATCGTCGGCAGCGAGATCCTCGACCAGAAGACGCACGAGTTCCGCACCCACAAGGGGCCGATCTTCACCAACCTGCTGCTGGCCGACGAGATCAACCGCGCCGCGCCCAAGGTGCAGAGCGCGCTGCTCGAGGCGATGCAGGAGCGCCGCGTGACGATCGGCAACACGACCTATCCGCTGCCCGCACCCTTCCTGGTGATCGCGACGCAGAACCCGGTCGAGCAGGCGGGTACCTTCGAGCTGCCCGAGGCGCAGCTCGATCGCTTCATGCTGCTGCACCGGCTCGGCTACCTGACGACCGAGCAGGAGAAGGAAGTGCTGCGTCGCAACGCCGCGCTCGGCGTGCGGCGGGACGGCAAGGGTGCTGTCGCGCGCACCGAGTTCGACGTGCTCGGCGAACAAGACACCGGCAGCAGCCAGCAACTGGTGGCGGCGATGGAGGACGTGCAGCAGGTGTACGTCAGCGAAGCGTTCCTCGAACACTGCGTCGAGATCGTCAACCGCACGCGCAAGCACCCGCTGCTCGATCTGGGCTGCAGCCCGCGCGCCGGCATCTCGCTGGTCAAGGCATCGCGCGCCCGCGCGCTGATCCACGGCCGCGACTACGTGCTGCCCGAGGACCTGTTCGCGCTGGCCGACGACGTGATCCTGCACCGCATCCGGCTCTCGTACGAGGCGGTCGCCGACGGCCACACCAGCCAGCAGGTGCTGCAGCAGATCCTGGGTGAAGTGGCGCGATGAACGCGTCGCGCGGCAGTCCGGGGCACACCGTGGGTCGCGTTCCCGAACGCGACCTGCCGGGGCGGCTGCCGCCCGTCGAACCGCTCGCGGCGCGCAAGTTCGTGATCGGCGTCCGCAAGCTCGCCGACGACCTGACCTACGGGCTCGACGGCTCGCGGTTCCTCGGCTCCGGCATCGACTACGTGCAGTCGCGCGTCTACCAGCCGACCGACTCGGTCAAGGCGATCGACTGGCGGGTCACCGCGCGGTCACGCAAGGTGCACGTCAAGGAGTACGAAGCGCCGCGCCGCCTCGCCGCGTGGATCGTGCTCGACACGTCCGCATCGATGGTGCAGAGCTCCCTCGCGCGCAGCAAGTACGAGCTGGCGCTGCACATCGCCGGCGGTCTCGCGCTCGCGTGCCTCGATCGCACGAGTCCGGTCGGTGTGCTCGGCGGGGGCTCGCGCGACGTGCGTGTCGAGCCGAGCCTCGCCAAGGACCAGGTGCTGCAGTGGCTGCTGCAGCTGCGGCGGCATGCGTTCGACGAGTCGACGCGCCTCGTGCGCCGGCTGCACGAACTGCGGCCGACGCTGAAGAGCCGTTCGATCGTGATCGTCTGCAGCGACCTGCACGAGCCGGGAGCGGCGCATGCGCTGGCGTTGCTGGCGCAGCGGCACGAGGTCGCGGTGGTGCAGTTCCAGGACCCGGCGGAGCTCGGGCTGCCGGGCAGCGGCTTCCTGCGCGCACGCGAAGCCGAGACCGGCCGTGCGTTCGTCGGCGGCGGCCGCGGTGCGACGATCGACGCGGCCCGAATCGAACACGAGCTGCGGCGCGGCGGCGTCGACCACCTGCTGGTGCGAACCGACTGCGCGTACCTGCACCGCCTGCGGCAGTTCTTCCGCGCGCGTGGCCTCGCCGGCCGTGGAGGGCGGTGACGATGCGCGCCCTGGCGTTGTCGATCGCCGGTCTCGTGGTCGCCGCGACGACGACGGCGCAGGCGCGCGACCAGCGCACCGCCGCGGTCGGCATGCGCGCGCACATCGAGCAACTCGTGCTGCCCGGCAGCGAACTCGGGCCGGCGCCGTCGACGTTCGGCGCGCCCGTCGTCGTGCGCGTCGTCGCGGTGTGGCCGCACGGCGAACTGCGGCGCTACGACCTCGAGTGGGTCGGGCTCGAGGCCGGTCGGCACGACCTCGCGCGGTTCCTGGTGCGCAAGGATGGTTCGCCGACGGCCGACCTGCCGGCGATCCCGGTCGAGGTGACGAGCGTGCTGGCCGAGGGCGTCACCGAACCCGGCGAACTGCCGCCGCGTGCGCCCGAGCGCCTCGACGGGTACCGCACGACGCAGATCGTCGCGGCGGCCGTGTGGGGCGCCGGTCTGTTGGCGATCCTGCTGGTCGGGCGCCGTTTCCGCCGGGCCAAGGTCGTCGTCCAGGCGCCGCCGACCTTGGCCGATCGCCTGCGTCCGCTCGTGCAGGCCGTCGTCGACGGCAGCGCCGACACCGCCGCCAAGGCCGAGCTCGAACGGCTGCTCGTTGCGTTCTGGCGCGCGCGGCTCGGGCTGCACGAGGCGCACCCTGCTGCTGCGATCACCGCGATCAAGCAGAACGCCGAAGCGGGCGCCCTGCTGCGCCAGGTCGAAGCCTGGCTGCACATGCCGTCGCCGCCCTTGGCGACCGACGTGCACGAAGCACTGGCGCCGTATCGCACGGTCACCGCGGACGGGCTCGCGCCGATTGCGGCGCCGGGAGGTCGTTGATGTTCGCCCGCCCGTGGCTGCTGCTCCTGCTGGCGTTGCCGCTGCTGCAGTTGGCTTGGGTGTGGCAGCGCCGCGGCGGTCGCGTGGTGTTGCCGTACGACGGCGGCGGTCCCGGCCGCGGCTGGTTCGTGCGCGGCGCGCTCGGCGTCGCCGAGTCGCTGCCGGCGCTGCTGCTCGCGGTCGCCGTGATGCTGCTGGCCCTGCCGCAGGAACTGGCGGCGCCGAAGCAAAAGCGCGCGCTGACCAACATCCAGTTCTGCGTCGACATCTCCGGCTCGATGACCTTGCCGTTCGGCAGCGGCAACCGCTTCGACGCGGCGATGGCCGCGATCAACGAGTTCCTCGACTACCGCAAGGGCGACTCGTTCGGGCTGACGTTCTTCGGCAACAACTACCTGCACTGGGTGCCGCTGACGAGCGACCCGTCGGCGTTCCGCTGTGCGGCGCCGTTCATGGGGCCGGACAACAACGTGCCGGGCTTCGGCGGCACCGAGATCGGCAAGGCGGTGCTCGGTTGCCGCGAAGTGCTCACGTCGCGCGCCGAAGGTGGGCGCATGCTGATCCTGATCACCGACGGCTGGAGCAGTGATCTCGACAACGGCGCGGAGATCGACATCGCCAAGCGACTGAAGCGCGACGGCATCACGCTGTTCGCGGTCAACATCCAGGACATGGAAGCGCGCGGCGAGATCGTCAACCTCGCGCGCCTGACGGGCGGCGAGGTGTTCAACCCCGGCGACACGCAGGCGCTGCGGCGCGTGTTCCAGAGCATCGACGAGATGACGAAGGCGCAGATCGAGCAGGGCATCGCCGAGCAGGTCGACTGGTTCTTCCCGTTCTGCCTGGCCGGGCTCGTCGTGCTCGGTCTGTGGGCCCTGGCGCAGCTCGGGCTGCGATACACGCCATGGTGATCCTGGCGGTGACTCTCGGCGTGGCGGTGCTGGCGTTGCTCGGCGAACTGCTGCTGCATCGCCGCGTCGCGCGGCTGGCGCACCTCGCGTTCGGCCCGACGGGTCGCGCCGCGCCGCTCGGGCGCGTCGCGCCGTTCTTGCGCGTGCCAGCGGCAACGGCCCTGGCTTGGGGGCTGGTGACGCTGCTGTTCGTCGAGCCGAAGGTGCACAAGGGCGAGGAGATCAAGCCCGAGGACTGGCGGCACCTGGTGATGGTCTACGACGTGTCGCCGAGCATGCTGCTGAAGGACGCCGGGCCGAACGGCGACCAGACGCGCGCCGAACGCGCCAAGGTGCTCGTCGACTCGCTGTTCGAGCGCGTGCCGATCGGCAAGTTCAAGATCACGGTGATCGCGACCTACAACGGCGCGAAGCCCGTGGTGGAGGACACGGCGGACCTCGAGGTCGTGCGCCACATCCTGACCGAGATCGACATGCGCTTCGCGTTCAAGGCCGGCAGCACCAAGCTGTTCGACGGGCTCACCGAAGCGGCGCGCATCGCCAAGCCTTGGCGCGTCGGCAGTGCGCTGCTGGTGATCGTCAGCGATGGCGACACGGTGCCGGCGACCGGCATGCCGCCGATGCCGCCGTCGATCGGCGGCACGCTGGTGATCGGCGTCGGCGACCACCTCGCAGGCAAGTTCATCGCCGGCCATCAGTCGCGCCAGGACGAGAGCACGTTGCGCCAGGTGGCGATCCGCCTCGGCGGTGAGTTCCACAACGGCAACCGGCGGCACGTGCCGAGCGACGTGCTGGCGGCGGCGGCCGCCGATGCGAGGAAGCCCCTGATCGAACGGCTGACGCTGCGCGAGTATGCGCTGCTCGCGATCGCCGTCGGCAGCGCGCTACTCGCCATGCTGCCGCTGCTGCTGCACTGGTTCGGGACCCGCTGGCGGCCGGGGGTGCGGGATGCAACTTTCCTGCGTCGCTCCCACAACGAGGCTCCCGCGCCCGATAGGCTTCCCGACCTGTCGCCGACCGGGCGCGCCTGACGCGCCCGACCGGCCTGCCCGGAGACTGTCATGCGCAACATCCTGCTGGTGTCGTGGCTGCTGCTGCCGATCGGCGCGTGGGCCTACCACGAAGGACCGGGCCAGCATCGCGAGGACCTCGAGGCGACCGACGCCGTGCTCGTGAAGGCGCATGCCGCGGCCGACCGTGGTGCTTGGCGCGACGCGGTGAAGCACTACGAGGAAGCGATCAAGTCGCTGCCCAAGGACGCCGACGTCGTCGACAAGCGGTTGACGCAGCGACTGCAGCTCGAGCTCAACAAGGCGCGCATGCAGGCGAGCGGACTGCCCGACGCCCGCGAAGAACTCGAGACCCTGGTCGAGCAGATGAACGGCGACAAGGACAGGGACCCGCAACTGCTCGGCGAGGCACGCCAGGCGTTGGCGCGCGCGCAGTTCTACGTCACGTGGCTGATGCGCCTCGAAGGCCTCGACCGGAAGGAGTGGGAGCCGGAGATCGAGGCGGCGCGCCAGAATTGGCGTCTCTTGGCCGAGAGCGCGGCCACGCCGGCGGAGAAGGCGCAACACCAGGCCGACCTCGAAGCCGCGGTTCGGCTCTCGCGCATCGAGATCGAGGACCTGCAGGGTCTGCCGCTACCCAGTGAATGAGAAGGCTGCGGCACGAAGGCCGGTCGGCCTCGCATCGGGAAGAACAAGAAGCATGGTCCGCCGAAGAACGGCGCGGGCAGCGGTCCGAAGCCGGACACCGGCGGCTCCTGAGCCGCACGATCTGCACGCGCGCGCTTGGCGTCACTTCGCCGGCGGCGCGATCTCGCGGATGACGGCGCCGCGCTGCTCGTCGAGGACGAGGACGGCGTAAC
>ERZ761602.600-NODE-600-length-75421-cov-8.270016_pt1 | contig 75421 bp, 65 predicted proteins | sample MGYA00512165_ERZ761602 | MGnify/ENA primary metagenome ERZ761602 (study PRJEB28899, sample SAMN02445085) | bioreactor sludge metagenome | biome: EBPR sludge; isolation source: Thorneside wastewater treatment plant | place: Australia: Brisbane, Thorneside Wastewater...
GCCTTGTCGTCGGCAGTGGGCTTGGAGAGCTTCTTCAGCTCTTCGACGGCGGCCTTGACGGCCTGGTCGATGCCGCGCTTCAGGTCCATCGGGTTCATGCCGGCGGCGACGGCCTTGGAGCCTTCGCGGATGAACGCCTGCGCCAGCACGGTGGCGGTGGTGGTGCCGTCGCCGGCGTTGTCGGAAGTCTTGGAGGCGACTTCCTTCACCATCTGCGCGCCCATGTTCTCGAACTTGTCGGCAAGCTCGATTTCCTTGGCGACGGACACGCCGTCCTTGGTGATGGTGGGTGCGCCGAAGCTCTTCTCGAGCACGACGTTGCGGCCCTTCGGACCGAGGGTGGCCTTGACGGCATTGGCGAGGATGTTCACGCCGCGCACCATGCGGGTACGCGCGTCTTCACCGAAACGGATGTCTTTCGCTGCCATGTTGTGTAACTCCGGAATGGATTCTTGGGTTCAAACGGGAAGGGGGAAAGGGAACGGGGAATGCGGCGCCATCGCCGGGGGAAACGGAACGCCGCACCGATGCCGCGTTGCCGGTTCCCCGGTCCTCGTCGCCGGCTTCGTCAGCCGAGGACGGCGAAGATGTCGTCTTCCTTCACCACCAGGTATTCGGTGCCGTCGAGCTTGACCTCGGTGCCGCTGTACTTGCCGAACAGCACCTTGTCGCCCACCTTCACCACCGGCGCGCGCACGTTGCCGTTGTCCAGGACCTTGCCGCCGCCCACGGCGACGACCTCGCCCTTGATCGGCTTCTCGGTGGCCGAATCCGGGATCACGATGCCGCCGGCGGACACCTTCTCTTCTTCCATACGCTTGATGACCACGCGGTCGAACAGCGGCTTGATGTTGCTCATGTCAATCCTCTTAAGTGATTGATTGGACTGGGAAATGGGCGGCGATGTTAGCACTCGTACCAGGAGACTGCCAGCGCCGCGGACACGAAATACCCGGTCGCCCGGGATGCGTGGGGATGTGGGGCCCGGCCGGAGGCTTTCAAGGGGGTGGCCGCAATTTTTGTGAGGCGGGCGGCGGACGGCTCCGCGGCGTCGCCTTCCGGGGCTCGCGCCCTTCGCCGCACCGGGCCCGCGTCGCCGGGTCTGCGATAATCCGCGGCCATGTCCGTGCACCTGGTCCTGTCCACCTGCCCCGATGCCGATGCCGCCGACCGCCTGGCGCGCGCACTGGTGGGCGAAGGACTGGCCGCCTGCGTCAGCGCCCTGCCCGGCGTAGTGTCCACCTACCGCTGGAAGGGCGAGGTGGAACAGGCCACGGAAGTCCAGTTGCTGATCAAGACCACCGCCGACCGGCTGCCGGCCCTGACCGAACGCCTGGCCGGGCTGCACCCGTATGAACTGCCGGAGATCCTCGCGGTCGAAGCCGCCGCCGGCCTGCCCGCGTACCTGGACTGGGTGGCCGCCCAGACCCGCGCCGCCGACCGACCCGCCTAGAGTGAACCGATGCTGCCGACCCGCGTGATCCGCGCCCTGTCCTGCCTGCTGCTGTGCCTGTCGGCCGCGCTGCCGCCGCCGGCGCGCGCCGCGGTGGACCAGGACGACCTGCTGCCGGTGGACGAAGCCTTCGTGCTCACGGCCAGCGCGCCCACGCGCGACCGCATCGAGGTGAGCTGGAAGATCGCCGACGGCTATTACCTGTACCGGCACCGCACCGGCGTGGAGGCCGGCGCCGGCTTCGCCGCCCAGCCGCTGCAACTGCCCAGGGGCAAGGCCTACAAGGACGAGTTCTTCGGCGACGTCGAGACCTACCGCGACCGGCTGGACGCCGTCCTGCCCGGCCGCGCCGCCGACGGCGCGGAGACGGTGAGCCTGAAGATCAAGTACCAGGGCTGCGCCGACGCCGGCATCTGCTATCCGCCGCAGACACGCACGCTGATGGTCGCGCTGCCGGCGCCGGCCGGGACCAGCGGCTTCGTGCCGCTGGGCGCACCCGGCCTGGCCGGCGGCCTGCTCGGCGGCCGCAGCGCCGGGGCGGTGGACGAACGCCCGCTGCCGGCCGAGCAGGCGTTCGCCTTCGAGGCCATCGCCTTCGACGGCGACAGCCTGCTGCTGCGCTTCACCCCGGCGCGCGGCTACTACCTCTACCGCGACCACACCTCGATGGCGCTGGAAGGCGCGCCCGGACTGGCGCTGCAACCGCCGCGCTGGCCCAAGGGCACGTCCCACCGCGACGAGCATTTCGGCGAGGTGGTGGTGTATTTCGACCAGGCCGAAGTGCCGGTGCCGCTGCGCCGCGAACACGGCCGCGCCGCCGACGCCACGCTGCGGGTCACCTTCCAGGGCTGCCAGAAGGATGGCATCTGCTACCCGCCGATGACGCGCCGGGTGGCGCTGTCCATCCCCGCCGGCACGGTCACGCCCGCCGGGACACCGGTGGCGCCGGCCAGCGTCCCGGCCACCCCGCCGCTGCCGACCGCGGCGGAGACGGCCACGGGCTCCGAAACGACGGCACCCGCCGATGCGCCCGTCGCCGGCACGGATGTAGCCGCCACCACCGGTACCGCGGCCGATCCGGCCCCGGTCGAACGCACCCGGCCGCCGGAAGACGTGCTGCGGCAGCGCAAGGGCGGCGCCGGCACGCTGCTGGCCGCACTGGGCCTGGCGCTGCTCGGCGGGCTGATCCTCAACCTGATGCCGTGCGTGCTGCCGGTGCTGTCGCTGAAGGCGCTGGCCCTGGCCGAGAGCGGCCGCAGCGGCGGCCATGCGCGGCGCGGTGCGCTCTGGTACACGGCCGGCGTGCTGGCCGGCTTCGTGCTGGTGGGCGCGGCCGCGCTGGCGCTGCGGGCGGCCGGGCAGGCGCTGGGCTGGGGCTTCCAGTTGCAGCAGCCGTGGGTGGTGGGCCTGCTGGCCTACGTCATGTTCGCCGTGGGCCTGAGCCTGTCGGGCGTGTTCGCCGTCGGCTACCGGCTGGCCGGGGCGGGCCAGGGCCTGGCGGCGCGCGGCGGCGCGGCCGGCGACTTCTTCACCGGCGTGCTGGCGGTGGTCGTCGCCAGCCCGTGCACGGCGCCCTTCATGGGCGTGGCGCTGGCCTATGCCTTCACCGCCCCGGCGCCGCTGGCGCTGCTGGTGTTCGCCGTGCTGGGGCTGGGACTGGCGCTGCCGTTCCTGCTGATCGGCTTCGTGCCCGCGCTGGCGGCGCGGTTGCCGCGGCCGGGCGCGTGGATGGAAACGCTGAAGCAGGCGCTGGCCTTCCCGATGTACCTGACCGCCGCCTGGCTGCTGTGGGTGCTGGGCAGGCAGCGCGGCATCGACGCGGTGGGCCTGGCGCTGGCGGGACTGGTGCTGCTGGCGCTGGGGCTGTGGTGGTGGCAACGCCTGCGCCTGCGCGCGGCGCCGTTGCAGCGCGCGCTGGCGGTGCTCGTGCTGGCCGCGGCGTTGGTGCCACTGGCGCTGGCGCAGCGGCTGCCGCGGGAGTCATCCGCCGCCCCCGCCGGGCAGGGCCAGGTGGCCTATTCGGCCGAACGGCTGGCGGCGCTGCGCGCGGAGGGCCGCATCGTCTTCGTGGACATGACCGCGGACTGGTGCGTGACCTGCAAGGCCAACGAGAAGGCGGTGCTGAACACCACCGCCTTCCGCGACCTGCTGGCGGCGCACGACGCCGTGCTGATGACCGGCGACTGGACCAGCGTGGACCCGGCCATCACCGCCTTCCTGGAAGAGCACGGCGCGGTCGGCGTGCCGCTGTACGTGGTCTATCCGCGCGGCGGCGGCGCAGGCGAAGTGCTGCCGACCGTGCTGACCCACGACCTGGTGCGACGGGCGCTGGAGCACGCCGGCCGATGAAGGCCACCCTGCCCCGCGTCCTGCTGGTCGCCGTCCTGGCCGGCGGCCTCGGCCTGCTGGCCAGCCTGTGGTTCGACGGCAACCCGCTGTGGCGGACCCGGGCCGGCGAACGCGCCCTGCACGCGGCCGCCAACGCCACCGCACCCGCCCCGCCGGCGGGGGTGACCGCGGCCGGCATCGGCGACCCCATGCCCGCCATCGCGCTGCCTGGACTGGGCGGCAAGTACGTCGATCTGGCGGCCGACTACCGCGGCCGGCGCCTGCTCATCAACGTCTGGGCCAGTTGGTGCGGGCCCTGCATCGAGGAGATGCCGGAACTGCAGCGCTTCGCCGAAGCCCAGGGCGCCGGCGGCGTGCAGGTGGTGGGGCTGGCGCTGGATACCCCCGAAGCCGTGCGCGGCTTCCTGGCCCAAGTGCCGGTCGGCTACCCCATCGTGCTGGACACCCCGGGGCCCGCCGACGCCAGCGTCTGGCTGGGCAACGCCAAGGGCGTGCTGCCCTATACCGTCCTGGTCGGGGCCGACGGTCGCATCGCCCGGCAGAAGATCGGCCCCTTCAAGCCCGGCGAGATCGCCGGTTGGGCCGAATGAGCCCAGGCCGCGATCACCGGCCAACGGGCCGGCAACGCGCGGGCTTCGTTCCGGTTTCACGCAGGCGGCCCGGCTGCCGCCCTGCCGGTGGCCTGCCGCAACCTTTTGATCCTCCAGGCCCGCGACGGAATCAAACAATCGCTTAAAACGAAGCAAACTTCGGCGAACTGGACAGCATTCCCCGCTTCGCGCAGACTGCCGCCCTTCCGCTGGAGACCCGAATGGCGAAACTGCTTGTCCTGCACGGCCCCAACCTCAACCTGCTCGGCACGCGCGAGCCGGAGGTCTACGGGCATGCCACGCTGGCGGACATCGACCAGTCGCTGGCCGCGCAGGCGCAGGCCGCCGGGCACCAGGTGCAGTCATTCCAGTCCAACGCCGAACACGCCCTGGTCGATCGCATCCAGGCCGCGCGCACCGACGGCACCGCTTTCATCCTGATCAACCCCGCCGCCTTCACTCACACTTCGGTCGCGATCCGCGACGCCCTGGCGGCGGTGGGTCTGCCCTTCATCGAAATCCACCTGTCCAACCCGCACGCCCGCGAGCCGTTCCGCCACGCCAGCTATTTCAGCGACAAGGCGGTGGGCGTGGTCTGCGGCTTCGGCGCCGACAGCTACCGCTATGCGCTGGACGCCGCGCTGCGGCGCCTGCCGGCCTGACTTCCCTTTTGTTCCCCGCGGGGAACAGCGTTCAACCACGAGGCTCCCATGGATCTCCGCAAAATCAAGAAACTGATCGACCTGCTGGAAGAGTCGAACCTGGCCGAAATCGAGATCAAGGAAGGCGAGGAATCCGTACGCCTGGCGCGCACGCCCAAGGGCGGCTACGCGGTGCCGGCCCCCGTCACCTACGCCGAGCCGCGCGCCGCCGCGCCGATGCCGATGCAGTCCCCGGTCGACGCCGCCACCGGCGGCAGCGCCAAGCCCGCCGGCAACGCCCTGCCCGACGGCCACGTGGTGCGCGCGCCGATGGTCGGCACCTTCTACGCCTCGCCCGCCCCCGACAAGCCGACCTTCGTCAGCGTCGGCCAGGCCGTGAAGGCCGGCGAGACCCTGGCGATCATCGAGGCCATGAAGATGTTCAACCCCATCGAAGCCGACGTGTCCGGCACCGTGCTATCGATCCTGGCCGAGAGCGGTCAGCCGATCGAGTTCGATCAGCCGTTGTTCGTGATCGGCTGAAAGCCGGGACCCGGGACCCGGTCCCCGGTCCCGAAGACCCCTGTGCTTCGGAACCCTCTTCCATGCTAGACAAAGTCGTCATCGCCAACCGTGGCGAGATCGCGCTGCGCATCCTGCGCGCCTGCCACACCCTGGGCATCCGCACGGTCGCGGTGCATTCCACCGTGGACCGCAACCTCAAGCACGTGGCCATGGCCGACGAGTCGGTCTGCATCGGCCCGGCCGCGTCGAAGGACAGCTACCTCAACATCCCGGCGATCATCGCCGCGGCCGAGGTGACCGACGCGCAGGCCATCCATCCCGGCTATGGCTTCCTCAGCGAGAACGCCGACTTCGCCGAGCGCGTGGAGCAATCCGGCTTCGTCTTCATCGGCCCCAAGGCCGACACCATCCGCATGATGGGCGACAAGGTGGAGGCGATCCGCGCCATGAAGGCCGCCGGCGTGCCCTGCGTGCCGGGCAGCGGCGGGCCGCTGGGCGAGGACATCGTGGCCAACACCAAGATCGCGCGCGAGATCGGCTACCCGGTGATCATCAAGGGCGCCGGCGGCGGCGGCGGCCGCGGCATGCGCGTGGTGCATTCGGAAGCCGCGCTGGCCAACGCCATCACCACCACCAAGTCCGAGGCCAAGGCCGCATTCGGCAACGACCAGGTGTACATGGAGAAATTCCTGGAGAACCCGCGCCACGTGGAGATCCAGGTGCTGGCCGACGGCCAGGGCAACGCCATCCACCTGGGCGAACGCGACTGCTCCATGCAGCGCCGCCACCAGAAGGTAGTGGAGGAAGCGCCCGCGCCCGGCATCACCGAGGAGCTGCGCAACGAGATCGGCCGGGTCTGCGTGGAGGCCTGCATCCGCATCGGCTACCGCGGCGCCGGCACCTTCGAGTTCCTGTTCGAGGACGGCCGCTTCTACTTCATCGAGATGAACACCCGCATCCAGGTGGAGCATCCGGTCACCGAGCGCATCACCGGCATCGACCTGGTGTGCGAGCAGTTGCGCATCGCCGCCGGCCGCAAGCTGACCATCAAGCAGTCCGACATCGTGCTGCGCGGCCACGCCATCGAGTGCCGCATCAACGCCGAGGACCCGGACACCTTCATGCCCAACCCGGGCCTGATCCAGCACTTCCACGCCCCCGGCGGCCCCGGCGTGCGCGTGGACACGCACATCTACGAGGGCTACCGCGTGCCGCCGAACTACGACTCGATGATCGCCAAGCTCATCGTGCACGGCCCGGACCGCGAAACCGCCATCGCCCGCATGCGCGTGGCGCTGAGCGAGATGGTGATCGACGGCATCAAGACCAACATCCCGCTGCAGCAGCGCATCATGCGCGACCAGGGCTTCCAGGCCGGCGGCCAGAACATCCACTACCTGGAAAAGCGGCTGGCCGAGCGCAAGAACAAGACAATCTCGCTGACCTGAGCCGTTCCGCGGCGCATGAAACGGAGAGGGCCGGGATGGCGACATCCCGGCCCTTCTTTTCGCCTGCATCCGCGCAGGGTCAAGCGGCGCCCTGCTACCTTCCCGGCGCCTGCTGCGTCCCCGGCACCGGCGCGGCGCCAAGCGGGGACGAAGGATCGGTGACGCGGATGGTTTCGGCGGAACCGTCCGGCCAGACCACGCGGATCGTGCTGCCGGGCGCCAGGGTGGAGAACGGGGTGCCGCTGCGTGCGCGGTACAGCGCGGCCACCTGCGCGGCGCCCAGCCGGCGCAGGTCGTCGGGAGCATGGATGGTCATGTGGCCGACCCGCGTGAGGTCGCGGTACTCGGGGTCGTGCGTCTCAATGACGATCGTCGCGGCGGCGGCGGCGTAGGCCACCACCACCAGGATCCAGACCAGGGCGTTGGCGCCCGGCCGCATGCGCTTGTATTTCATCCTTCCACTCCCGTGCGGGCCAACAGCGTGCCCACCATTTCGTCCACGTCGTCCTCACCCTGGCGCGGCACGCCGGCATCGCGCGCGAAGGTGGGGAAATCCTGCGAGGTGTCCTGCGAACAGACGCCGCCGTTCACGCAGTAGTTCGTCATCAGCGACCCTTGCGGGCTGCAATCCATGCCCAGTTCGCACGAGGCGATGCGCCAAGCGATCTCCGACAGTTCGCTGCCCGACACGTCGCCCAGCGTCCGCCGGCGGCCGCTGCCGATGGTGCCCATCGCCGGGGCGATGGCGACGAAGGCGTAGGGGTCGCCGGAATCCAGCACGCGTCGCACCAGGTCCTGCAGATAGGCTTCGTCGGCCGACAGCGGCTGCTCCATCGCCAGCAGCGACGCTTCCGCCGCCAGGCTGCCGGCCTGCGCCGCCTGCACGCGCTGGGTGAGGATCTTCGGCAGGGTGAAGCCGTCGTCCGGCGCGAAGCGCCCGCAGCGCTGCTGCACGCGCTGGCGCGCGGCCAGCATGGCGGCGCCGCCGGAAAGCCCGAGCCGGCCGATGGCCTGCGTGTCGCGCGCAAAACCGGCCGGGTCGGCGGCATAGCCGGCGCAATAGTCCTGCACCAGGCTGAGCAGCCACATGGCGTCGGCGTCGCCCGCTTCCATCTGCGCGAGCAGCGCCTGCGAATACGCGAACAGATCGGCGCTCTCCTCGAAGCCGCGCCGCAGCGGCGACGGCATCGGCGCGTGCCGCCGCGCCGTCCTGTGCGACACCGGCAGCGGCAGCGGCGAAGCCCAGGCGCCCGCGTCACCAGCGGTTTCGACCATCGCCGTCGCCGGCAGGGAAAACCCCGCCAGCCCCGCATTGCGCAAGGGCGCCCACGCCAGCGCCGCCAACAGGCCCGCCAGCGCGATCGGCAATAGCAGCTTCCGCGACATGGGCGGCATTATCCGGGCGTATCCGGCCCGGTTCAACGCGCGCCGCCGCGGCGGCGTGCTTGCGCGGGCATGCGACAATCGCCGCCGCCGTCCCCGTCTTCACGCCGCCCGAACATGCCCTACCTGGAACTCACCCTGCGTTGCAGCGAATCCGAACAGCCCCGCTACGAGCACGCGCTGGAGGACGTCGGTGCGCTGTCGGTGACCCTGCTCGACGCGGACGCGGACACCGGCAACGAGCACGCGATCCTGGAACCAGGCGTGGGCGAGACGCCGCTGTGGAAATCGCTGGTGCTCACCGCGCTGTTCGAGGCCGACACCGACGCGCTGCTGTTGCTGGCGGCGCTGGAAGCCTTCGACCCCGGGCTGGACTGGACGCAGGCCGGCTTCCGCCAGGTGCAGGACGAGGACTGGGAGCGCGCATGGCTGGACCAGTTCGCGCCCATGCAGTTCGGCCGGCGCACCTGGATCGTGCCCTGGAACCACGAGATCCCCGAACAGGCACGGCATGCCGACGCCGCCGTCGTGCGGCTGGACCCGGGCCTGGCCTTCGGCTCCGGCACCCACCCGACCACCGCACTGTGCCTGCGCTGGCTGGACCGCTTGGCCGACGACGGCCTGCTGCCGGGCGCGCGCGTGCTCGACTTCGGCTGCGGCTCCGGCATCCTGGCGCTGGCGGCGCTGAAGCTGGGCGCGGCGCAGGCCGTCGGCGTGGACAACGACCCGCAGGCGCTGATCGCCAGCGCCGACAACGCGCAGCGCAACGGCGTGGGCGATGCCTTCCGGGTCCATCTGCCGGAAGACGAACCGGCGGCCACCTATCCCGTCGTGGTCGCCAACATCCTGGCTTCGGCGCTGGACGCGCTGGCCGAGACCCTCGCCGCGCGCGTCGCGCCCGGCGGGCGCATCGCCCTGTCGGGCATCCTGCACGGCCAGGAAGACGAACTGCTGGCGCGCTACGCCGGATGGTTCGACCACCTGGCCGCCACCCGCGACGGCGACTGGATGCGCATCGACGGTGTGCGCCGCTGAAACCGCGCCCATCGCCGGCGGACGTCACCCGCCGGTTCCGCCGCATGGTTGAATAGGGCCATGTTCACGGCCTGCCCCCATTGCCAGCACCTGCTGGTCCGCGACCTGCGGACCAGCGCCCTGCCGGCCGCCTGCCCGCATTGCGGCAAGCCCTTGTCGATCTCCACCGCCGCGCGCGATGCCGCGGCCGGCACGGTGCCGAGCCTGGCGACGTATCTGCACGCCCCGGCCGTGGCGCCGGACGATGCGAGCACATCGAAGCAGGACGATGCCGGCGAAGCGCCCCGGGAAGCGGTATCGCGCAACGCGCATGGCGAAAACGAAGCGGACATGGCGCATGTCTTCTCCATCGAGGATCAGGCGCAGGCGCCGATGGGCAATACGGTTGCCGATGCTGCTGCGGTTACTGCTTCTACTTCGTCCATTACTACTACCGCCGCAGCGGACGACGAAGACAAAGCCGAAGCCAGGCGCGAACACGAAAAAGAAACCCTCTTCGATGCGCCCGCTCCAGTTGCATCGGCAATGGCATCCGCAGACATCGCAACCGTGGAAACCGCGGACGCGCCATCCGCCGCAGCATCCGCGCGCGATGCCATGCCGAACACAGGCGGTGAGCCGACCAGCGACAAACCAGCTCAGCCCACCGCCACGGCTCCCATCGCCCCCATCGCCACCGGGCCGCGCTTCGTGCAACGCCCGGCGCCCGTGCCGGTGCAGGCGCGCACTCGCCGCCGGCAAGGCGTCGCTGTCGCGACATTGCTGCTCGTCCTCGTCGTGCAGGTACTGGTGGCCGATCGCGACCGGCTCGCCTTGCAGGCCGGCTGGCGGCCCGTCGTCTCCGCGCTCTGCGGCGTACTCGGCTGCGAATTGCCGTCCTGGCGCGAACCGCAGGCGTTCGCGATGCTCGGCCGCGACGTGCGGCCGTTGCAGGGCGCGCCCGGCGTGCTGCTGGCGCAGGCCACTTTCCGCAACGACGCACGCTGGGCGCAGGCGTGGCCGGTCATCCTGCTCACGCTCAAGGACGCCGACGGCCGCACGCTGGGCGCGCGCGCGCTGCAGCCGTCCGACTACCTGCCCCGCGACGAAACGTCGCAGGCGATCGCACCCGGACAGAGCGCCCAGATCGCCGTGCGCGTGCGCGAACCGAGCGCGAACGTCGTCGCGTTTTCCTTCGACTTCCGTTAAGCCTCGCGCATTCATCCAAAAAGCGGATGCGCGGGCGGCGGCCAGGCGCTAGACTCGTCCCCCCGCCGCAGGCCGCCCGCCGCCGGCGGGCACCCAGCCTCCGCGCCTCTTTGGGAATCCGAGTGAACGCTGCCTCCACCCGCCAGGACAATCCACGCGGCACGTCGCGGCCGCCGTTGCGCGAGCATGTCGCGCAGTCGGTGCGGCGTTACCTGCGCGACCTCGATGGCTGCGACGCGGACGACGTGTACGAGATCGTGCTGCGCGAGATGGAGATCCCGTTGTTCGTGGAAGTGCTGAACCACTGCGACGGCAACCAGAGCCGCGCCGCCGCCATGCTGGGCATCCACCGCGCCACCCTGCGCAAGAAGCTGAAGGACTACGGGCTGGCCTGAGCGCCGTCGCCCGCCATCCGCCGCGCAGCACCGGATGGGCTAGACTCTCCCCGCGACCGGCAGGGGGCCGGTGAACATCGCCGCCGCGCATCCGCCCGCCACCATGCCGGCCCGTGCGACGCGGCAGGGGGAACACGTCGAATGCGATCCACCATCCCGTTGCCGGCACGGCTCGCGCCGCTGCTGGCGCTCGCCGCATCGGCACTCGCCGCGCCCACGGCGGGCGCGCCGAAGAACAACGGCGCACCCATCGTGCCCAACGCCACCGAGCTGGCGGTCTACGTGCCGCCGGCGGCGCTGGCGGCGCGCAGCTACCTGCCCACGATCAACGTCTGGATCGAGCCGGGCAAGGCGCTGGCCGACGCGCTGGACGACGTGGGCAAGCGCTACTTCCCCGCCCTGCACCTGGTGCCGGACGACGACGCGGCGCGCTACGCCCTGCTGGTGGACCTGGCGCCGAAGTGGTCGGCCGAGCGCGGCAAGACCCAGTTGACCGTGAAGTACGAGGTCTACGGCGTGGACGGGCAGAAGCTGCTGGACGGCAGCAGCGTGCAGCCGGTGCAGATCCGCGGCGGCAACTTCAACGCCGCCGCCCAGGGCGCCTCGGCGCTGGCGGTGCAGCAGGTGATGGCGGACATCCAGCGCCGGCTCGATCCCGGTCCCGAGCGCTTCCCCGCCACCGGCTCGACCACGGCGATCGACTACGCCGCACTGGTGGACCGCAGCAAGCCGCTGCGCACCGGCACCGCCTTCTTCATCAATCCGTCCGGGCAATTGCTGACCGCCGCGCACGTGGCGCGCGACTGCATGGCGATGGACGTCCACCAGGACGGCACCACCTATCCGGTCACCGCGCGCGCCTCCAGCGCCCTGCTCGACGTCGCCGTGCTCGAATCCGGGCGGCCGCGCGCATCCGCGCTGCCGCTGCGCCAGGGCCATGCCATCGAGCTGGGCGAGACCGTCACCAGCGTCGGCTATCCGCTGTCGGGATTGCTGGGCGATTCGCCCAACCTGACCCGCGGCAACATCAGCGCCAGCAAGGGCCTGCGCGGATCGCTGGGCATGTTCCAGTTCTCCGCGCCCATCCAGCCCGGCAACAGCGGCGGCCCCATCGTGTCGGACAACGGCGAACTGCTGGGCATGGCGGTGAGCACGCTCAACGCCGGCTCGCTGGCGCAACTGGGCCACATCCCGCAGAACATCAACTTCGCCCTGGACGCGCGCTACGTGGCCATGTTCCTGCAGCGCGAGAAGATCGCCTACGAGGTGATCCAGCCCAAGGGCGCGGGCAGCATGCAGGCGGCCAACCAGGCCGCGCTGTCGAACACCGTCCAACTCAACTGCTACCAGTAGGGCCGCGCCATGATCCGCGCCTCGATCTTCCTCCTGCTCCTGTCGTTATCCGCGCCTGGCCACGCCGCGGAACCGCCGGCCGCCGATACGGATGCGGATGCGCCCGCGGCCACCGCCGAACCGGCCGGGTCCGCCGCGGGCGACGGGCCCGTCAACTCCGCCGAACTCGCCGGATCCGCCGAAGCCGCCGCACCCGTGCCGCCCGCAGCGGCCGCGAACGCGCTGCCGACGATGCGCTTCATCAGCTCGATCATGGAGACCGAACTGCTGGAGGCGCTCAAGGCCGAGCCCGCCCTGTCCGCACTGGACAAGGAACTGGCCGGCAGCCCGCTGGTGCTGGTGGTGACCCACACCGTGCGCCCCACCGCCGGCGGCCAGGCCGCCGGGCTGCTGACCGCGTTCCTGTCGGGCAGCACGCTGGGCCTGATCCCGCTGGTCACCAACGACCGCCTGGTGATCCGCTACGAAGTGCTGCTCAACGGCAAGTCCATCACCAGCCACAGCTTCGAGCGCACCGCCACGCGCGCGCAGAACCTGTGGACCGCCGGCAAGGACGGCTACGGCGGCCTGGGCAAGGAGGGCATGGAATGGACCCGCTCCACCGCGGCGGAAGCCGCGGCCAAGCTGGCCCGCGACCCGGCCCTGCTCGCGGTACGCGAGGAGATCGACTACTACTTCGCCCCGCAGGCGGCCGCGGCCGTGCCGGCATCGCCCGCCCCCTGAAGCGGGCCCGTCTATAATTGCCGGGTTTCCGCATCCCGACGCCCCCCGCATGAGCATCCCCGCCCCCGCCTCGCCGGTGAAACTCCGCCGCGCGCTGCTGTCCGTTTCCGACAAGACCGGCCTGGTCGAACTGGCCCACGCCCTCGCCGGCCGCGGCGTCGAACTGCTGTCCACCGGCGGCACCGCCAAGGCGCTGCGCGACGCCGGCCTGACCGTGCGCGACGTGTCCGAGGTCACCGGCTTCCCGGAAATGATGGACGGCCGGGTCAAGACCCTGCATCCGAAGGTCCACGGCGGCCTGCTGGGCCGCGCCGGCACCGACGACGCGGTGATGGCCGAGCACGGCATCGGCGCGATCGACCTGCTGGTGCTCAACCTGTATCCGTTCGAGTCGGTCACCGCCCGAGCCGACTGCACGCTGGCCGAGGCGGTGGAGAACATCGACATCGGCGGCCCCGCCATGCTGCGCTCGGCGGCCAAGAACTTCGCCCGCGTGGCGGTGGCGACCTCGCCGGAGCAGTACGCCGGCATCGTCGAGGAACTGGAGGGCAACGACGGCGCGCTGTCGGCGGCCACGCGCTTCGCGCTGTCGGTGGCCGCGTTCAATCGCGTGGCGCAGTACGACGCGGCGATCAGCAACTACCTGTCGGCGATCGCCGACGCCTCGGGCGAAGTGCCGGTGCGCGCGGAATACCCGGCGCAGATGAACTCCAGCTTCGTCAAGGTCATGGACCTGCGCTACGGCGAGAACCCGCACCAGAGCGGCGCGTTCTACCGCGACCTGTACCCGGTGCCGGGCACGCTGGCCACCTTCGCGCAGTTGCAGGGCAAGGAACTGAGCTTCAACAACCTGGCCGACGCCGACGCGGCCTGGGAATGCGTGCGCCAGTTCGACGCGCCGGCCTGCGTGATCGTCAAGCACGCCAATCCCTGCGGCGTGGCGGTGGGCGCGGGCTGCGGCGACGCCTACGAGCTGGCCTACGCCACCGATCCGACCAGCGCCTTCGGCGGCATCCTCGCCTTCAACCGCACGCTGGACGCGGCCACCGCCAAGGCCATCCTGGACCGCCAGTTCGTCGAAGTGCTGATCGCCCCGGACTACGAGGACGGCGCGCTCGACTACGCCAAGAAGAAGGCCAACGTGCGCGTGTTGAAGATCCCGCACGGCGCCGGCCTGAACAATTACGACAGCAAGCGCATCGGCTCGGGCCTGCTGCTGCAGTCGTCCGACAACCGCGGCATGACCCTGGACGAGCTCAAGGTGGTGTCCAGGGCCGCGCCCGACGAGGCCCAGTTGCGCGACCTGCTGTTCGCCTGGAAGGTGGCCAAGTTCGTCAAGTCCAACGCCATCGTGTACGCCAAGGACAACCGCACCATCGGCGTGGGCGCCGGGCAGATGAGCCGCGTGTACTCGGCGCGCATCGCCGGCATCAAGGCCGCCGACGCGGGCCTGGCGGTGGAGGGCTCGGTGATGGCCAGCGATGCCTTCTTCCCGTTCCGCGACGGCATCGACGCCGCGGCGCAGGCCGGCATCAAGGCGGTGATCCAGCCCGGCGGCTCCATGCGCGACGGCGAAGTGATCGCCGCGGCCGACGAGCACGGCATCGCCATGGTGTTCACCGGGGTGCGGCACTTCCGCCACTGAGCGCGCGCAGGAACCCGCCATGTGGATCCGCAGCGAGACCAGGGCCGACCATGCGGCGATCCACCGCGTGGTCGAGGCCGTGTTCGCCGGCGCGGCGCACGCGTCCGGCACCGAGGCGCGCATCGTCGACGCGCTGCGCGAAACAGACGCGTTGAGCCTGTCGCTAGTGGCCGACATCGACGGCCGCATCGCCGGCCACGCCGCGCTCTCGCCGGTGCCGCCGGAGGACGGCGCGCACGGCTGGTACGGCCTGGGCCCGGTAGCCGTCGATCCGCGCGACCAGGGCCATGGCGTCGGCAGCGCGCTGGTGCGCGCGGCGCTGGCCGAACTGCCGCGGATGGGGGCGGCCGGCTGCGTGGTGCTGGGCGACCCGGCGTACTACGCGCGCTTCGGCTTCCGCGCGCGCGCATCGCTGCACTACCCCGGCGCGCCGGCCGGCTGCTTCATGGCCCTCCCCCTGGGCGATGCGGTGCCACGCGGCAGCGTCGCCTATCCTTCCGCCTTCTCGGCCGCCTGATCCGCGGCCTTTCGCACAGGAGTCCTGCATGAAAGTCCTCGTCATCGGTTCCGGCGGCCGCGAGCACGCGCTGGCCTGGAAACTGGCGCAATCGCCGCGGGTGGACGAGGTGATCGTGGCGCCGGGCAACGCCGGCACCGCGACCGAGGCCAAGTGCCGCAACGCCGCGGTCAAGGTCGCCGACATCGAAGGGCTGCTGACGCTGGCGCAGGAAGAAACCGTCGCGCTGACCGTGGTCGGCCCGGAAGTGCCGCTGGTGGCCGGCGTGGTGGACCGCTTCCGCGCCGCCGGCCTGCGCATCTTCGGCCCCACCGCCGCGGCCGCGCAGTTGGAAGGCAGCAAGGCCTTCGCCAAGGACTTCCTGAAACGCCACGGCATTCCCACCGCGTTCTACGCCGTGCACACTGACGTGGACGCGGCACTGGCCTACGTGCGCGAGAAAGGCGCGCCCATCGTGGTCAAGGCCGACGGCCTGGCCGCCGGCAAGGGCGTGATCGTGGCGACGACGCTGGCCGAAGCCGAGGCGGCAGTGCGCGACATGCTCTCGGGCAACGCCTTCGGCGACGCCGGCGCGCGCGTGGTGATCGAGGAATTCCTCGAAGGCGAAGAGGCCAGCTTCATCAGCATGGTCGACGGCACGACCGCGCTGCCGATGGCCACCAGCCAGGACCACAAGCGCGTGGGCGACGGCGACACCGGTCCCAATACCGGCGGCATGGGCGCGTATTCGCCCGCGCCGGTGGTCACGCCGGAAGTGCACGCGCGGGTGATGCGCGAAGTGGTGGAGCCCACCGTGCGCGGCATGGCCGCCGACGGTGCACCGTTCACCGGCTTCCTCTACGCCGGTCTGATGATCGACGCCGACGGCGCGCCCAAGGTCATCGAGTTCAACGTGCGCTTCGGCGACCCGGAGACGCAGCCGGTGATGCTGCGCCTGCAATCGGACCTGGTGGACCTGGTGGAAGCCGCCATCGACGGCCGCCTGCATGCAACCGAAGCGCAATGGGACGCGCGCCCGTCGCTGGGCGTGGTGATGGCCGCGGCGCCCTACCCGGACACGCCGAGGACCGGCGACGCGATCGCCGGGCTGGACGACGTGCCGACGACGGCCAAGGTCTTCCACGCCGGCACCGCGCTGGACGCGGACGGCCGCGTGGTCAGTGCCGGCGGCCGCGTGCTGTGCGTGGCCGCACTGGGCGACTCGGTGTCCGACGCGCAGCGCAATGCCTACGCCGGCGTCGACGCGATCACGTGGGCCAACGAATTCCACCGCCGCGACATCGGATGGCGCGCCATCGTCCGCGAGCAGGCATGAACGCCCATCCCGCAGGGTGGAGCCTGCTCCGCCCTGCGGGATTCCCGCCGCTGCCTCAGCGATGCACGCTGCCGATGCTGGACGCCGGATAGCGTTCGCCGGCGGCGGCGGCCACGGGGAACACCGCATCGATCCGCGCCCGCTCGTCGGCACTCAACACCACATCCAGCGCGCCGAGGTTTTCCTCCAGGTAGGCCAGCCGCTTGGTACCCGGAATCGGCACCAGGTCGTCGCCCTGCGCCAGCACCCAGGCCAACGCCAACTGGCCGGCACTGATGCCCTTGCCTGCCGCCAGCGCGCGCACCTGCTCCACCAGCACGAGGTTGCGGGCGAAGTTGTCGCCCTGGAAGCGCGGCGAATGGCGCCGGTAGTCGTCCGCATCGAAGTCTGCCGGCGTGCGGATGGCGCCGGTCAGGAAGCCGCGGCCCAGCGGCGAGTAAGGCACGAAGCCGATGCCGAGTTCGCGCACAGCATCCAGCACGCCGTTCTGCTCCGGCTCGCGCGACCACAGCGAGTATTCGGTCTGCAGGGCAGTGATCGGGTGCACGGCATGCGCGCGGCGGATCGTCTCCGGCGCCGCCTCGGACAGGCCCAGGAAACGCACCTTGCCCTGCTCGACCAGCCGCGCCATCGCGCCGACGGTGTCCTCGATCGGCACCTGCGGGTCCACGCGATGCTGGTAGTACAGATCGATATGGTCCACGCCCAGCCGCCCCAGGCTGGCCTCGCAGGCGGCCTGCACGTACTCGGGGTGGCCATCGACGCCGCGCGCCTGCGGATCGGCCGGATCGAGCCGGATACCGAACTTGGTGGCCAGGAACACCTGCCCGCGACGGTCGCCGATCGCGCGGCCCACCAGTTCCTCGTTGGTGCGCGGGCCGTACATGTCGGCGGTGTCGAGCAGGGTGACGCCACGCTCCAGCGCGCGGTGGATCACCTGGATCGAAGAGGCATCGTCGCGGCTGTCCGGGCCGTAGAACGCGCTCATGCCCATGCAGCCCAGGCCAAGCGCGGATACTGCGGGGCCGTTGCGGCCAAGGGTTCGGGTCTTCATCGCCAACTCCATCGAAGGGGAACACCACTGTAGGCATGGCCCGTCGCGCGATAAACCGCGACAATGGACATTCGCCATGAAGCCACACTTCACAATCGACCCTTCGCTGCTGCCAGCGCTGGCTGCCTTCGCCTGCGTGGCGCGGCACGCCAGCTTCTCGCGCGCGGCGATCGAGCTGGGCATGTCGGCCTCGGCGCTGTCGCAATCCATCCGCAACCTCGAACGGCGGCTGGGCGTGCGCCTGCTGCACCGGACCACGCGACGGGTCGGGCTGACCGAACCGGGCGAACATCTGCTGCACGAGGCGGCGCCGGCATTGGCGCGCATCGGCGGTGCGCTGCAGGCGCTGGAAGAAACCCGTGACGTGCCGGCCGGACGGCTGCGGATCACCGCACCGCACATCGCGGCGGAACGGCTGGTGCTGCCGCACCTGCCGGCGTTCCGCGCGCGTTACCCGCAGGTGGACGTGGAACTGGACGTGCAGGCGGCGCTGACCGACCTGGTGGCCGCCGGCTTCGATGCCGGCATCCGCCTGGGGGAGTCGCTGGCAGACGGCATGGTCGCCCTGCCGCTGGGCCCGCCGCAACGACTGGTCGTGGTGGCCGCGCCGGCCTATCTGGAAAGGCACCCGGCGCCGGACACGCCGCACGCACTGGTCGACCATGCCTGCATCCGCTATCGCCGCAGCAACGGCCGGCTGATGCCATGGGAATTCACCACCCACGACGGCCACGACTTCACCGTGGAGGTCGGCGGCGGGCTGGTCTTCAATGACAGCGGCCTGGGCCGACGCATGGCCGTCGCTGGACAGGGGCTGGCGCAGGTGTTCGAAGCCGCGGCCGAGGACGACATCGGCGCCGGCCGGCTGGTGCGGCTGCTCGACGCCTGGCAGCCGCCCTTCCCCGGCTTCCACTTCTACTATCCGTCGCGCGCGCATCTCGCGCCCAAGTTGCGGGCGTTCGTCGATTTCATGCGCGCCGCCAACGCACCTTCTCCGCAACCTGCGCCCGCCACCGGAACGGCCTGACCTCGCGCGGGCAGCAGCCCGCCAAGGCCATCTGCTAGGCTGCGCGCAACCCACGGAGGGCGCATGTCCAGCTACAGCCAGTTCTCGCTGCTGACACAACGGCGGTTCCTGCCTTATTTCACCGTCCAGGCGCTGGGCGCCTTCAACGACAACGTCTACCGGCAGGCGATCATCGGCCTGCTGATCTTCCTGGGCGCCAGCACCGAGGAGCGCTCGCTGTACGCCATCCTGGCGCCGGCCATCTTCATCCTGCCGTACTTCCTGTTCTCGGCCATCGCCGGGCAGATCGCGGAGAAGCTGGAGAAGCAGCGGCTGATCGTGATCACCACGACGATGGAAATCGCGATCATGTCGCTGGCCGCGGTCGGCTTCCTGCTGCAGAACATGCCGCTGCTGCTGGTGGCGCTGTTCTCCACCGGCGTGCAGTCCACGCTGTTCGGGCCGGTGAAGTACTCGGTGCTGCCTTCGATCCTCAAGCCGGAGGAACTGACCGGCGGCAACGGCCTGGTCGAGATGGGCACGTCGATCTCGATCCTGTGCGGCATGATCGCCGGCGGGCTGATCTTCCAGGTCGCCGGTGCGCACGGGCCGCAGGCGGCGGCCGTCGCCATCGTGCTGCTGGCCGTCCTGGGCAATGCGATGTCGCGGCTGATCCCGCGCATGGACGCCGGCGATCCTTCCCTGAAGGTCCGCTGGAACCCCATCCCCGAGTCCATCGCCGTGCTGCGCATGGCGCGGCAGCAGCCGGCGGTGCGCAACGCCATCCTGGGCGTGTCGTGGTTCTGGTTCTTCGGCACGCTGCTGACCTCGCAACTGCCGGTCTATGCCGAACTGAACCTGGGCGGCGCGGCCGACTCGGCCACGCTGTACGTGTTCGCGCTGGCGCTGTTCTCCATCGGCACCGGCGCCGGCTCGCTGCTGTGCGAGAAGCTATCCGGGCGCACGGTGGAGATCGGCCTGGTGCCGGTGGGCGCGTTCGGCATGAGCGCATTCCTGCTGGACCTGTATTTCGCCCGGCCGGGCGCGGCGCCGGCCAGCGGGCTGGAGCTGGCGCAGTTCCTGCGCCAGGACGGCAGCCTGCGGATCGTCGTGGACCTGCTGGGCATCGGCCTGTTCACCGGCATCTTCGTGGTGCCGCTGTTCGCGCTGATCCAGAGCCGCACGCCCAACTCGCGGATGTCGCGCGTGTTCGCCGCGCTCAACATCCAGAATTCCGGCTTCATCGTGCTGGCCGCGGTGGCCGGGCTGGTGCTGCAGCGCGCGCTGGGCTGGAGCAGCCCGCAGATGCTGCTGGCGCTGGCGGTGGCCAACGTGCTGGTGGCGGCGTGGATCTTCACGCTGGTGCCCGAGTTCCTGATGCGCTTCCTGAGTTGGCTGCTGGTGCGCACGCTGTACCGGCTGCGCCTGCACGGCATCGAGAAGCACGTGCCGGACGAAGGCCCGGCGCTGCTGGTGTGCAACCACGTCAGCTACATGGACGCGCTGATCCTGGCGGCGACGATCCCGCGACCGGTGCGCTTCGTCATGTACTACCGCATCTTCAACATCCCGGTGATGCGCTGGATCTTCCGCACCGCCAAGGCCATCCCCATCGCCGGCGCGAAGGAGGACCCGGAACTGATGCGGCGCGCGTTCGAGGAGATCGACCGGGCGCTGGCCGAGGGCGAGATCGTGGGCATCTTCCCGGAAGGCGCGCTGACGAAGGACGGCGGGATCGCCGCCTTCAAGTCCGGGGTGGAGAAGATCCTGGAACGCCGGCCGGTGCCGGTGGTGCCGATGGCGCTCAAGGGCATGTGGGCCAGCATGTGGAGCCGGCGCGACTCGCGCCTGGGCCGCATGCGGGTGCCGCGCCGTTTCCGCGCGCACGTGGACGTGGCGGCCGGCGAGCCGGTGCCCGGCGAAACCGCTACCGCCGAGTCGCTGGAAGCGCGTGTGCGCGCGCTGCGCGGCGACGCCGCATGAAGTGGCTTTCCGGCCACACCCGCCTCGGCTAGGCTAACGGCCGGGGAATCGCCTTCGCCTGCGCCATCGCCGCCCGCGGCGGGCCGCTTCGCCACGTCCACACGCCCGCACGAGAACCTTCCATGAGCGCCATGCCGCCGTCCGCGCCCGGTCCCTACGTCCCCAACCACCTGGTCTGGGCCATCCTCAGCACGCTGTTCTGCTGCCTGCCGCTGGGGATCGTCTCCATCGTGTTCGCCGCGCAGGTGGACGGCCGGCGCGCCGCTGGCGACCTGCAGGGCGCGCAGGAGGCTTCGCGCAAGGCGCTCAACTGGGCCATCGGCTCGGCGCTGATCGGCCCGGTCCTCGCCGCGCTGTGGTTCTTTTTGTTCGGGGGTCTGGCACTATTGGGCGGCATGAGCGGCATGTGAGCCCGCACCGTCCACCCTTCGCCGTACCAGGAGAGCCTGCATGAGCACCGTACCCCCCGTGACGCCCGCGCCGGGCAGCGTGCCCAACCATCTGGCCTGGGCGATCATCGCCACGGTCCTCGGCCTCTGCCTGTGCTGCCCCTCAATCATCCCCGGCATCGTGGCGATCGTGTTCGCGGCCAAGGTCAACGGCCTGCTGGCTCAGGGCGACCTGGCCGGCGCGCAACGCGCCTCGTCCAACGCCAAGACCTGGTGCTGGGTGACCACCGCGCTGGCCATCATCGGCCTGCTGTGGACCGTCTACAGCCTCACCCTGGGCGACGGCCTGGCCCAGTACCAGATGATGCTGGAGCAGATGCAGAACGCGCAGTGACATCGCGCCTGCTGCCCAACACGCTGTTCCTGACGGCGGCCGCAATCGCGGCCGTCGTCGGTTTCTGGCTCCTGCGCCACTACGATCCCAATGCCGCGGGCAGTCCGTTCCTGCCCTGCATGTTCCGCGCGTTCACCGGCTTCTACTGCCCCGGCTGCGGGCTGACGCGGATGCTGCACGCGCTGGCGCACTTCGACCTCGCGCGCGCGTTCGCCATGAATCCGCTGGCGATGGCGCTGCTGTCGCTGTCGCCGCTGCTGGCGGCGTGGAAGCTGGGCTGGCAGCCGCGCCTGCTGGCGCCACTGGTCGGCGTGCTGTCGATGCCGGTCTTCTGGCTGGTGCTGCTGCCGGGGTACTGGATCGCGCGCAACCTGCCGTGGTTCCCGTTCACCCTGCTCGCGCCGGGCTGACGGCGGCGGGCAGGCCTACTGCCCAGGCGACATCTCTTCAACGAACGCGCTGGGCGCGCTTCAGCTCACCCAGCCACCGATCACGAATACCGCCAGCAGCGCCAGCCACAGCAGCAGGATGCGCCAGACCAGGCTCATCGCGTCGCGCAGTTCGGGCAGTTCGCGCATCGCCTGCACCATGCCTTCCTCGGCGTATTCCTCGGCCTCTTCGGCCAGTTCGCTGCGCACGCTGGCGCGGGCGGCATGGCCGAGGAAGGCGGTGGACAGGCGCCAGCGGTTGCCCTGCGCCTCGCGCCAGGCGCTGGCGACGGTGTCGAAGCTGCCCACCAGCGCCATCGCCAGCGTCATCAACTGCGCGACCGGCCAGTCGAGCGCAGTGTGCAGGAGGTCGGCGCCGGCGCGGTTCGGGCCGGGCAGTTCCTGCGCGAACGCGCCCTGGCTGGACAGCCAGGCGAGCCGGTACAGCAGCGCTCCTACCGGGCCGAGCAGCAGGAACCAGAACAGCACGCCGAACCACCGGTGCAGGGCGTTGCGGAACACCGCCTCCACCAGCGACGCGCCGTCCGGCGACACGTCGCCGGCCAGGCCGAGGCGCGCGATGGCCTCGCGCCGCGTGGCGGCATCGTGGGCGTCGATGACGGCTTCGACATCGACATCCAAGTCGCGCGGGCCCCAGGCATAGACCAGCACGGCAATGTCGAACAGCAGGCCGACCAGTCCGTACAGCGGCTCGTCCAGCGCCCATTGCAGCAGCGCCACCGGCAGCAGCACCGGGACCAGCGCCAGGGCGATGCCGTAGCGACCGCGCCAAGTCCCTTCGCCGGTGTGCCGGTCCAGCCAGCGCAGCCAGCCGCCGTACCAGGCGTACTGGCGCGCGGACGTGACCAGCACGGGCGCCACATGCCCCAGTACCAACGCGACCACGACGGCAACCAGGGTGACGGACATGCGGGTTCCTCCGGCGCGGATTCTAGCGTGGCGGCGCGTTAATGCCGGGTCTCGGCAACGGCGGCGTGCCAGTGTTCGATCAGCGCGCGGGCGATGGAGATGGAAGGCGACAGCAGCAGGCCCTCGCCGTCGTCGCGGCCATCGCGCGCCAGCGCGGCGTCGATCTCCTCCCATTCGAACCAGCGCGCGTCCTCCAGTTCGCCGTCCACGCACGGCGGGTCGGGTTCGCCGACGGCGCTGAAGCCGAGCATCAGCGCGCCCGGGAACGGCCACGGCTGCGCCGCCAGGTAACGGCATTCGCGCACGCGCACCTGGGTCTCCTCCAGCACCTCGCGCACGACGGTCTGCTCCAGCGTCTCGCCGGGCTCGACGAAGCCGGCGATCACCGAATACCGCCGCGGCGGCCAGGCGCTCTGCCGCCCCAGCAGCAGGCGCCGGCCGTCGCTGACGGCCACGATCACCGCCGGGTCCACGCGCGGGTAATGGTCCTTGCCGCACTGCGTGCAATGGGCGATGTAGCCGGCGCGGCGGAAGGTGATGCGTCCACCGCAGGCGCTGCAGAAGCCGGTGACCGACTGCCAGTGCAGCAGCGCGCGCGCCATCGCGAACACGCCGGACTCGAACGGCGGCCAGGCCGCCGCGGCGCGGCGCAGGTCGATGCGCGACGGCGCCTGGAAGGCATGGTGCGCCGCGTGCGCGGCGAACCATGCAGTGCCGTCGCGCAGGCCGAGGAACAGGCTGGCGCCAGGCCCGCCGCCCAGTTCCGCGCCGGTCGGCGCCAGCAGCGCGCCGGCCGCGTCGGCGCCGGCGCGGCCTTCCTCGTCCAGCAGCAGCACGCGCGCGCCGGGCCACAGGCCGGCGAGCGCCTCGGCGTCGTCGCGCAGCGCATCGGCGCGGTCCAGCGTGTCGCCGGCGAAGGCGAAGCCGGAAAGCGCGGGCGGGGGAACGGAGCGGCCTGTCACGCGGGGCAGGCCGGGATCACATGCTGAAACTGCTGCCGCAGCCGCAGGTGGTGCGGGCGTTGGGGTTGCGGATGACGAACTGCGCGCCCTGCAGGCTTTCGCTGTAGTCCACTTCCGCGCCCATCAGGTATTGCAGGCTGAGCGGATCGACCAGCAGCGACACGCCGTCGGTGTCCACGGCCACGTCGTCCTCGGCGCGGTTCTCGTCGAACTCGAAGCCGTACTGGAAGCCCGAGCAGCCGCCGCCCTGGATGTAGACGCGCAGCGCCAGCGCCGCGTTGCCTTCCTCCTGGATCAGCTCGCGCACCTTGGCGGCCGCGGCCGGAGTGAAGTCCAGCGGGCGGTCGATCGACTGGTAGTCCGGCGCGGCCGGCGCCGAGGGCAGGGAAACGACGGTGGTCATGGCGGAAGGATGGGGGCTTGCGGCAGGCAGTTCAAGCTCATTGCGCGCCGGCGCCCGCGCCTTCCTTGGCCGCCGCTTGCGCCCACGGGAAGGATTGCTCGACGGCCGCGCCGTTCTGCGGCACTACGCGCGCGACCACGCGCACGGGCTTGAAGCCCGGCGGCAGCAGCAGGTCGCCTTCCACCTGCTGGAAATACTTGAAGGAATACGGCACGCCGGGCGCGCCGGGCTGCTGGCGCAAATCGACCCAGGCCAGCCGGCGCAGCCTGCCGTCCTGGGTGCCTTCCACCGACACCAGCAGGCGGCCGGCGTTGACCGCGCCGCGGTTGAGGTTCTGGGTGAGGGTGGCGGTGAAGTGCCAGGCCTGCGCGTCCTGCGGCTGCAGGGTGAATTCGTGCACCGACAGGCCGCGGCGCTGCGCGGTGGCGCCGACGAAGCGCTCGTAGAAAGCCACGTCGGCGCGCAGGCCGGCGATCTCCTCGTCGCGCTCGGCCAGCGCGGCCTGCAGGTCGTGATTGGCGTCGCGGCTGATCTGCTCCGAGCGCGCCAGGGTCGCCGCCTGCTGCTCCAGTTCGTCCACCCGCGCCTGCTGGGCGCGCCACTGGGCGGGGGTGGGCTCGCTGCCGGCCGGCGCGGGAGCGAAGGTGCGCCACAGCCCCCAGCCGCCGGACAGCAGACCAAAGGCCAGCACCGCCCACAGCACGGGGCGCCCGATCAGCACCGGGGGCGGGACGCTGGGAGGCACGGGCCGGGAATCCATGGCGCCGGAGCATAGCGCGGCGCTTCCCAGCCGCCTCTGAACGGGCTCAGGCGTCGGCGGTGGCCAGGGCCGCGGGGACGGGCTGGCCAACCGCCGGCACGGCCGCGGCGTCGGCGTGGACCAGGCGGCCGGTCAACTGCGCGCCGGCGCTCATCTCCACCACGCGGTAGTGCAGATTGCCCTGCACGCGCGCCTTGGCGGCCAGTTCGATGCGCTCGTCGGCGTGCACGTCGCCGGCCATGCGGCCGTTGATGACCACCACCGGCGCCCGCACTTCGCCCTCGATGCTGCCCTGCTCGGCCAGCGTCAGCACCGCGCGCTCGCCGTCTTCGGCGACCACCTTGCCCTGGATGTGCCCTTCCACGTACAGGCCGCCGCTGAACACCACGTCGCCGCGGATGGTCACTTGCGGGCCGATCAGGGTGTCGATGGGGCCCACGTCGGGGCGGATGGGCTTGGGGGTCTTGAACTTCATTTCACTTGCCTCCTGCGGCGGTGGCGGTCTTCCAGTCGAAGGCCTGCTCCACCGACGCGTCCTGGCCGCTCAGCGTCACCTTGACGCGCTGCGGCGTGAATCCGGGCGGCAACATCACGTTGCCGTCGAGTTGCTGGAAGTAGCGGAACGAATACGCCTGCCCCGGCGCGTCGCGCCGCTGGTGCAGTTCGTCCCAGGCGACCGCGGCCAGCTTGCCGTCGCGCACGCCTTCCACGCTGAAGCGCATCTGCCCCTGGCTGATGGCGGCGCGGTTGAGCGTCTGCGTCAGCATGATCTGGTAGCGCCAGGCGCCGCCGGCCTCGGGCTCGAACTCGGCCACGTGCACGTTCAGCCCCTTGCGCGGGCCGGTCGCGCCCACCAGGCGTTCGTAGAAGGCCACGTCGGCGCGCAGCGCGGCGATCTCCTCGTCGCGCTCGGCCAGCATGGCCTGCACCTCGGCGTTGGCGGCACGGCTGATCTGGTCCGAGCGCGCCAGGGTGGATTCGCGCTGGGCCAGTTCGCGCTGGCGTTCGCGGGTCTGGTCGAGCTGCGCGCGCGTCTCGGCAAGTTCCTTGCGCGCCTGCGCCAGCCGCGGCGCCGCCGTGTGGCTGGCCGCCCACCAGGTCGCCGCCACGCTGGCGGCCCAGGCCAGCGCCAGCAGCCAGCCCGTGCCGCGGCGGCGCACCGCGGCATCGCGCGGCACGATCCGGTAACGGGAAGGAGGATGCGCGGACATGACGGACAGGCGGCGGCGCGACACTCAGCCGGCAGCCAGACGGGGCCCCTATACTCGCCGCGATGGCGGAAGCCGACGAGTTTAACGGGAGCGGCCGGAATGTCCGAAGCGCATCTTTTCGTAATTGGGATCCTGTTGGCATGGATGGCCGGGATCCGCGTCTACCTGACGGTGTTCGGCCTGGGCCTGGCTGGTGCGCTGGGCTGGCTGGACCTGCCCCCGGCCCTGCAGGTCACCCAGTCGTGGTGGGTACTGGGCACGTCCGGCGCGCTGGCGCTGACGGAGTTCTTCGCCGACAAGATTCCCGGGGTCGATTCGGGCTGGGACCTGTTGCAGACGCTGGCGCGGGTGCCGGCCGGGGCGTTCCTGGCCGCGGCCACGCTCTCGCCCGACGGCCAGCTCAGCGGCGGCGCGCTGGCCGCCGGCGCCGGCGTGGCGCTGACCAGCCACCTGCTGAAGACCGGCTCGCGCGCCCTGATGAACACCTCGCCCGAGCCGGTCAGCAACTGGACCGCCTCGGTCGCCGAGGACACCTTGGTGATGGGCGGTCTGGCGTTGGCCTTTGCCCACCCCTGGATTGCGTTGTCACTGGTAGTGGGCGTGTCCGTGATCGCGGCGCTGGTCGTCTGGTGGATCTGGCGCAAGGTCACGCGCGGGCTGAAACGCCTGCTGCAACCCGCACCCGCGGCGACGGACGCCGTGCCCCCCACCTTCGGCCGATGACAGTCCTGCGGCCATCGGAGATCATGGATTGCCTCCGCCCGCGGACTTCATCGCATAATGAGGCTCAGCTTGGGGAAGCCTGATGTCCACCGTCGATCCCACATCCCGCGCTCAGGATGAACCTTCGCGTTCGCGCCTGCGCGCCGAGACGCCGCCGGCGCATTACTGGCGCCGCTGGACGGGGGACGCACCCGCCGAGGATCCCGAGGAAGCGCCCGCGGCCGCGGAGCCGGCGATGACGCCACCCTCCCCGCCCCAGGACGCCCTGCCGCCGCTGCCGCCCACCGGCGGCGACGCCGCGCCCGCGCCGCTGGACAAGGACGCGCCCGGCCCGGCCGATCCCGATTCGCCCTACCGCGTGCTGATCGTCGAGGACGACCGCGGCCAGGCGCTGTTCGCGCAGAGCGTGCTGCACGGCGCCGGCATGCAGGCCGAAGTGCAGATGCAGGCCGACGGCCTGCTGGACGCGATGCGCCGGTTCCGCCCCGACCTGGTGCTGATGGACCTGCACATGCCGGGCAAGGACGGCATGTCGCTGACCGTGCTGCTGCGGCAGCAGCCCGAATACCTGCACCTGCCGATCGTGTTCCTCACCGGCGACCCCGACCCGGAGCGCCAGTTCGAAGTGTTGGAGAGCGGCGCCGACGATTTCCTCAACAAGCCCATCCGCCCGCGCCACCTGATTGCGGCGGTGTCCAACCGCATCCAGCGCGCGCGCCTGGTCCAGCAGGCGAAGGCGGCGCCGCACCCCAGCGTCAACACCGACACCGGCCTGCCCACGCGCTCGTTCGTGCTGCAGCAGTTGACCGACGCGCTGAAGCGGGAGACTCCCGGCGGCCTGTTCTTCATCGAGGTCAGCAGCGCGCTGAGCCTGCGCGAGCGCTACGGCTACGCGGTGTTCGAGCACCTGATGAACCAGGCCGGCCGCCAGTTGGCCGCATGCGCGTCGCCGCACCCGGTCGCGCGCCTGAACGACAACAGCTTCCTGATGCTGGCCGAAAGCGTGGACGAGGGCACGCTGGCCGCGCTGGCCCAGCAGTTGCGCGACGGCCTGACCGGCCACGATTTCCAGGCGCGCGCCGACGAGCCCCTCAAACTGCGCGGCGCCATCGGCTACACCGCCCTGTCGCTGGGCTTCGCCGACGCCGGCAGCGCGCTGGAGGCCACCGAGCGCGCCGTACTTCAAGCGCGCCTGAAGCCCGAGAGCATGACCGCCTACGCGCCCGCGCAGGTGGAGGAGGACGCGCCGCGCATCTCGCTGGACGACGGCCGCTTCGAACTGGCCTACCAGCCCATCGTCGCCGTCGCCGGCAGCGAACAGGCGCAATACCAGGTGCTGCTGCGCCTGCGCCAGCCGGACGGCTCGCTGTTGCCGGCCTCGCAGGTGATCCCGGCGGCCGAATCCGCCGGCGGCATCGCCCAGATCGACCACTGGGTGCTGGAGCACGCCCTGTACGTACTGGCCGAACGGCAGGCGCAGGGGCCGTCGCTGCGCCTGTTCGTCTCGCAGTCGCCGCGCACGCTGGCGCGCGAGACGCACGCGCAGTGGCTGCTGGACACGCTGCGCGATCGCGGCATCGAAGGCACTTCGCTGGTCATCGACCTGCGCCTGGCCGACGCGCTCATCCATACCGTCACCCTGCGCCAGTTCTGCCAGCAGTTGATGCCGGCCGGGGTGCAGTTCTGCCTGAGCCAGTTCGAGCCCGGCAGCGAGGCCAACGCCCTGCTGACGCAGTTGCCGCTGGGCTTCGTGCGGGTGGCCAGCAAGTACGCCGCCGCGCACAACGATCCCAAGCTGCGCGACCAGTTGCGCGGCGTGATCGACGACGCGCACCGCCAGGGCCTGCAGGTGATCGGCCAGCAGATCGAGGACCCGCAGGCCGCCGCCGCGATGTGGATGGGCGGCGTCGACTTCATCCAGGGCAACCTGGTGCAGGCGGTGGGCAGCGAGCTGGGCTTCGACTTCCACAACGCGGTGCTGTGAACGTGCCCACCGACTGGCGCGCACCGGCAAGCCCCTGGATCGCGACGGCTCTGGCCGCCGCCACCCTGGTCGCCCTCGCCCTGGATTGGGCCGGCGTGGCCGGCCCGTGGCGGGCCGCCGCCGCGGCCGCGGCCGCCGCCGCGCTGGCCGCCGCCGTCGCCGCCGCGTTGCAGGCGCGCGGACAGGCGCACCCCGCCGCGGGGATACAGGACCGCGCCGCCATGGCCGAATCCGAGCGCGACGGACTGCAACGCGAGCTGCATCGCCACGACCGGCTCGAACAGGACCTGATGCGCGCCAAGCAGGCCGCCGAATCCGCCGCCATGGCCAAGGGCGAGTTCCTGGCCACCATGAGCCACGAGATCCGCACGCCGCTCAACGGCATCGTGCCGATGCTGGAGATGCTGGCGCGCGCGCCGCTGGCGCCGGACCAGCGCGAGATGCTGGCCACCGCCAGCGCGTCCTCGCACCAGTTGCTGCGCATCGTCGACGACATCCTCGACTACTCCAAGCTGGAAGCGAACAAGCTGGACCTGGAGATCACCGGCTTCAATCTGCGCGAGCTGCTCGACAGCGTGTTGCAGCTCATGTACCGCCCGGCCGAGAACAAGGGCCTGCGCCTGAGCCTGCAACTGGACCCGTCCGTGCGCCTGCCGGTGCGCGGCGACCCGGTGCGCCTGCGGCAGGTGCTGACCAACCTGGTCGGCAACGCCATCAAGTTCACCGACCGCGGCTCGATCACGGTGGTGGTCCGGCGCCTGGGCGAGACCGCCGCCCAGCACCTGCTGCGCTTCGAAGTGCGCGACACCGGCATCGGCATCGAGGAGGACGCGCGCCACCGGCTGTTCCATTCCTTCAGCCAGGCCGACGCCTCCACCACGCGCCTGTACGGCGGCACCGGGCTGGGGCTGGCGATCTGCCGCCGCATCGTCGACCTGATGGGCGGACGCATCGACGTGGTGTCGGAAGTCGGGCGCGGCTCGACGTTCTGGTTCGAGATCCCGCTGATGAAGGTCATCGGCGACCTGCGCCAGCGCGAGACCGGCGCGCTCGACCACGGCCGCGTGCTGGTCCTGTCACCCGACGCGCGCCTGCGCCAGCGGCTGAGCCTGCTGGTCACCAACTGGGGCATGCAGGCGGTCGCGGTGGAGACCACCCAGGAAGCCCTGGACAAGCTGCGCCTGGTCGGCGAACTGTCGCAGCAGGACTACCTGGCGGTGCTGGCCGACGTGGGCGCCATCCGCAGCACCGCGCTGGCGCTGCACCGCGCCATCGAGCGGCGCCCGCAGCCCGACAGCCTGCGCCTGATCTGGCTCTACGGCGACGAAGCCGTGCCACCCGAACTCCACCCGCGCAGCACCCTGCTGCCGCGCCTGGCGCCCGACGCCGACCTGCGCGCCGCGCTGACAGGTGGCGCCCCCGAGGCCCAGCCGGACGAAAACGCACCCGACCTGGAGGCGATCTTCCCTGCCCCTCCCGCCACCATTCCGCCCGCCGCCCCGCCAGTCCAGCCCGATCTGCACGCCGATACGCCCACCGCCGTAGTACCCGCTTCGGACGGCGCGCCGGAAAGCCCGCTGGTGACCGCCATGCGCACACGCCCGCGCCTGCTGCTGGTGGAAGACAACCCGGTCAACCTGCTGGTGGCGCAGAAGCTGCTCTCTGCCCTGGGCTTCGAGGCCGAGCCCGCCGCCAACGGCGACATCGCCCTCAAGCGCATGCAGGCCGAATCCTTCGACCTGGTGCTGATGGACTGCCAGATGCCGGTGCTGGACGGCTACGCCGCCACCCGCCGCTGGCGCGAGCACGAACTGTCGCGCGCCCTGCCGCAGCGCCTGCCGATCATCGCGATGACCGCCAACGCCATGTCCGGCGACCGCCAGCGCTGCCTGGACGCCGGCATGGACGACTACCTGGCCAAGCCGGTCTCGCGCGAACAACTGGAAAGCTGCCTGCAACGCTGGCTGCCCGACCGCATGACCTTCGTACTGCGCAATGCCGCGCTGGCCGCCACCGGCGGCCCGCCGCCGCCGGCTCCCGCGCCGATGCCGGCCGTGGCCACCGCGCGCGCGCCGGCGCCGAGCTTCCCGGTGCTGGACCAGACCATGCTGGAGGAACTGCGCGAGATCGCCGGCGAGGAGACCGTCCGCATCATCGCCGTCTTCCTGGAAGACGCCCCGCGCCTGATCGCGGTGCTGGAAAAAGCCGCCGCCGCGCCCGACCTGGACGCCATGCGCGACGCCGCGCACACGCTGAAGTCATCCAGCGCCAATGTCGGCGCGATGGCGCTGTCCGCCGCGGCCAAGCGGGTCGAACTGGGCGCACGCGCCCACAAGCTGGAGCGCCCCGCCGTGGCGGTGGCGCTGGTCATCGCCGAATACGCGCGCGCGCGCATGGCGCTGCAGGGCTACGCGGCCCAGCAACTGGGCCACCCGCTGTCGCCGCAGGCGTCCGCCGCGGCGTCCCACTGACGGGTCGTCAGTCGTCCAGCTTGGTCAGCAGGTAGTTCGGCTCGCCGATGCGATCGATCAGCGATAGCTGGGTCTCCAGCCAGTCGATGTGCTCTTCTTCCGAATCCAGGATGTCGGCCAGCAACTGCCGGCTGACGTAGTCGCCCACGCTCTCGCAGTACTTGATGCCCTCGCGCAGCAGCGGCAGGGCCTCGCTCTCCAGCGCCAGATCGCACTCCAGCAATTCGCGCGGCGCCTCGCCGATGCGCAGCTTGCCCAGCGCCTGGAAGTTCGGCAGGCCGTCGAGGAACAGGATGCGCTCCGACAGCTTGTCGGCGTGCTTCATCTCGTCGATGGATTCCTTGTACTCGTGCTCGGCCAGTTCCTTCAGGCCCCAGTTCTTCAGCATCTTGGCGTGCAGGAAGTACTGGTTGATCGCGGTCAGCTCGTTGTAGAGCGCCTTGTTGAGATAGTCGATGACCTTGGGATCGCCTTTCATGGCCGTTCTCCGTGGGGGAAGACGGGCGCAAGGTTAGCCGCTCCGCGCCCCAGGCGACGGAACGCGAATCGTGTTCATCTCGATGCGGAGGGGGAACCCGCCGCCCATAGGCGGCCCCGCGCTCAGGCGGCGTGGGAGAGGAGGATCGGGAACAGCGGCTCGCGCTGGGCGGCATGCACGCCGTCCAGGACCGACGAGGCGGTTTCCAGGCAACTGCCGCAGTTGGCGCCGCAGCCGGTACGCATGGTGAGCTCGGCCACCGTCGAACAGCCATTGGCGGCGGCTTCGAGGATCTGGCGTTCGGTCACGCCATTGCAGATGCAGACGTACACGGCGGCGGCGGTGTGTCGGGCGCGGAACGGCCCGGGGCCTATTTGAATACGGATGAGAATGATTGTCAATTATTCGCAGGCTCGCCACCGCCCTGCCGCCGCCCCGGGCGCGGCCGGCCACGCCGCCGCCCCTCCTGGACCCGCACTCCCGGCAACTGCGGCGGAATCGCCTGCGGCCCCGCCACCCCCCGGGCCAACGCCGCCAGATGCTCCAGCGCCCGGGCATAGACCCGTCGCTTGAACATGACCACGTGTTCCACCGGGTACCAGAAATCCACCCAGCGCCAGTGGTCGAACTCGGGGCTCTCGGTGACGTCCAGCCGCACGTGGGCCTCGTCTCCCACCAGCCGCAGCAGGAACCACACCTGCTTCTGGCCGATGCAGACCTGGCGCTCGTTGCGACGGATCGCGCGCGGCGGCAGCCGATAGCGCAGCCAGCCCGGCGTCGTGCCCAGCACTTCCACGTGCTCGGGCAGCAACCCGGTCTCCTCGCGCAGCTCGCGGTACATGGCCTCGACCGGCGTCTCGTCGGTGTTCATGCCGCCCTGCGGGAACTGCCAGCCGTCCCGGCGCACCCGGCGCGCCCAGAACACCCGGCCGTCAGGACGCATCAACACGATGCCGACGTTGGGTCGGTAACCGTCCGGATCGATCACGATGCGGACTCCATAAATCTACTGTCTCGGACTCTGCCACGCCCCGCCACGCTGGACAAGCGCGCCGCCCGCAGTTGACAGGCAGGGGGCGGAAATGAAGAATACGCGGTTCGCGAGGCTATGTAGCTCAGCCGGTTAGAGCACAGCACTCATAATGCTGGGGTCGGTGGTTCGAGTCCACCCATAGCCACCACGCGGAAGTCCCGAGACAGTCCAATCAAGGTCGGAAAGCCCAACGAAATCAAGGCTTCCGGCCTTTTTTGTGTCCGCGATAGTCTGCAGACATCCGCTGCAAGCCGGCGGTAACTCCGGCGGTAGATGGCAGCCGTCCGGATTGTTACCGCCAAGGAACTTAAGGCATGCCTCTCACCGATGCCGCCATTCGCAACACGAAGTCTGAAAAAACCCCTCAGATTGCGTGATGGAAGGGTCTACCTGATCCTCTTAGGTCAGATGGCGCGCGCTGGTGGCGGCTGAATTACCGACGCCCTGTTCAGGCAAGCGGAACACCCTCGGCGCGTGTACCGGCCCCGATACAGGCCTTGCAGAGGCGCGAGCTGAGCGAGATCGGGCTCGCAAACAGCTCGCCGCGGAGATTGATCCTGAAGAACATCGGAAGGCAGAGCAGTCTGCCGGCACCGAACGAGCCTGCAATAGATTTGAGGCCATCACGCGAATGGCTGCCATAAAGGCTCATGGCTGGAACGACAGCCATAAAGCAGGAAAGCAGGTTCGTTCACATGTGGACTGATCCGCCCTTTGTGGCACGTGCCCCATCCGATAACCCTTCGGCCTTCGGATTGGCACACGCAGGAGGATGGAACCAAGCCCTGGAAGTCCCAAGTTGAGGTACAGGGACTATCCGTTGACATCGTCAACTAGATCGATCCAAACTCGGGATACGTCGAGGCACCCAAGGATGGTGCCGTGATGGAGGCTGAGCATGGGAAACGTGTTCGCGATGATCGATCAGGCAGGAAATCTTCAGCCTTTCCTCGCTGCCGACATCGGCGGCACGCATGCGCGCCTGGCTTTGGTGCAAGCCGCGAGCCACGGACGATCGGTCGAGCTGCTGGCGTTCCACAAATACGACTGCACAAACTACGACCGCCTGGGTGACTTCATCGCCGACTTCCTCGCAAGGCACGTCAGGACGAAAGTGGACCGCGGCGTGATCGCTGGCGCCGGCTATGCGCCTGAAGACGGCAAGATCATCACCGCCAACCTGCGCTGGCTGCTGTCGATCCGCGAAACTCAAGAACGGCTCGGCTTCGTCGACCTGCGACTGGTCAACGACTTCAAGGCGGTGGCCAATGCGGTTGCCGCCTTACCCTCATTGGTGACGACCCGCATCGCAGGGGACGCAATCACCGTCGCGGCCCGGGACGATGGCGATACACCCGCAGGCAAAACACTCGACGCCTTCCACGCATTTCTCGGCAGCGTCGCTGGCGACATGGTTCTGGCCTGTAGCGCCGTCAGCGTCCGTCTGGCTGGCGGATTCCTGTTGCGGATTGGTGAACGCCTCGTCGGCAGCCGTTGCGCCGAACGCTTCCTCGACAAGGGCGCGGTGCGCACCTCGCTGGGCCAAGTCCCTGTGCACCCAGTCGAGCACGGCCAGCTCGGCATCGTCGGCGCCGCCCACTGGTATCTCGAATAGCTCCACCGTTCCACGCCTCAGGGCAGCAGACGGGGCGAACCGACTGCCCTGATGAGGCTTTCGATCCACCGTCGTCTCCGCCACAGCAACCCACCCTACGCTCCCAAGGAGTGCCGTGAAGGACCACAAGCCAATGCTATCGGCAGCCATCGCCGCCCGCAGCGCATTCGGTGCGCAGGCGCAGGATGCGGACAAGGAACAGCCGACGGAATTACGGTCAACTCGGCGGCGCCCTGGCTCCGGGCGACAGGACTTCATCGGCAACGGCAGCAATACCGACCTCAGGCCTTACGAGGCCGGCCACTACGACCTGTCCCGGCTTCCAGCTTCAAGTTTTGACGAGGTGCGGGCGGGCGGTGTGCCGGCCGGACAGGAGGAAATCCCATGACCCTTTCGCTCAATGCCGGCCGGTGCGGCTGCGCGCACTCGCCGCCGCATGCCCCGGATATCGAACGCCGCCTCGCACCGCGTGCGAAGCCGCGCACGCTGGTCCTGCTCATGCTGGCCTGCACCTGCCTGCCCGCGCGCGCCGGCGAAGCCGAGGATCGCGCCGCCGCGCTGGTGGCGCAGATGACGCGCGAGGAGAAGATCGCGCAGTCGATGAACAACGCGCCGGCGATTCCGCGCCTGGGCATCCCGGCCTACGAATGGTGGAACGAAGGCCTGCACGGCATAGCCCGCAACGGCTACGCCACCGTGTTCCCGCAGGCGATCGGCCTGGCCGCGACCTGGAATGCCGGCCTGCTGCACGAGGTCGGTGCGCTGACCTCGACCGAGGCGCGCGCCAAGTTCAACCTGGCCGGCGGTCCCGGCCGCGACCATCGCCGCTACGAAGGCCTGACTATCTGGTCGCCGAACGTGAACATCTTCCGCGACCCGCGCTGGGGCCGCGGCATGGAGACCTACGGCGAGGATCCCTACCTCGCTGCGCAGTTGGCGGTCGGTTTCGTCACCGGCCTGCAGGGCGACGACCCGCTGCGCCCGCGCACCCTGGCCACGCCCAAGCATCTGGCCGTGCATAGCGGTCCGGAGCGCGGCCGCCACGGCTTCAACGTCGATGTCTCCGCACACGACCTGGAGGCGACCTACCTGCCGGCCTTCCGCGCCGCACTGGTTGACGGCCGCGCCGGTTCGACGATGTGCGCCTACAACGCGCTGCATGGCACCCCGGCCTGTGCTTCGGAATGGCTGCTCGACGGACGCCTGCGCGGCGACTGGGGCTTCACCGGCGTGGTCGTGTCCGACTGCGGCGCGGTCAGCGACATGACCCTTTTCCACCACTTCCGCGAAGACAACGCGGCCTCTTCGGCGGCCGCGCTCAATGCCGGCCTCGACCTCAGTTGCGGCGGCGCCTTCCGCGAACTGGGCACGGCGATCGACCGCGGCCTGACCACCGAGGCGCGGCTCGACCGTGCCCTGGTGCGCCTGTTCGCCGCGCGCGCACGCCTGGGCGAACTGGCGCCCGCCGCCGACGATCCGTATGCGCGGCTGGATGCGGCCGACATCGATGCGCCCGCCGGCCGCCGGCTCGCCCTCGAAGCGGCGCGGCAGTCGCTGGTGCTGCTGAAGAACGAAGGCCGGGCACTGCCGCTCAAGCCGGGCCTAGCGCTGGCGGTGATCGGCCCCAACGCCGATGCGCTGGCCGCGCTGGAAGCCAACTACCAGGGCACCGCGACCGCACCGGTGACGCCACTGCACGGCCTGCGCCAGCGCTTCGGCGAAGCCCGGGTGCGCTACGCCCAGGGCAGCGTGTTGGCGGCGAAAGTGCCGCTGACCATCCCCGAGACCGCACTGCGCGGCGACGACGGCCAACCCGGACTGAAGGGCGAATACTTCGACAGCGTCGACCTGTCCGGCAGTCCGCGGCTGGTCCGCCGCGACCGCGTGGTCGCCTTCAACTGGGATCGCGTCGCGCCGGCGCCGGGCCTGTCGCCGGAGCGCTACTCGGTGCGCTGGAGCGGCCTGCTGCTGCCGCCGTCCACAGGCGAGCACGTGCTGGCGGTGCGGGTGGCGCGCTGCTTCGACTGCGGCGGCCACGACCCGGTGCGGCTCTACGTGGACGACAGGCTGATCATCGCCGGCAACGCCGACGATCCGACCGCCGCCGGCTTGGCCAACGCAGACGGCCGCAACCTCGAAGCGCGATTGCACTTCGACGACACCCGCCCGCGGCGCATCCGTTTGGAAGTGGAACACCGCGGCGAAGACCAGGGCCTGCGCCTGGAATGGCTGCCACCCGCCGAAGCGCAACTGGCCGAGGCCGAGCGCGCGATCGCCGGCGCCGACGCGGTGCTTGCCTTCGTCGGCCTGTCGCCGGACCTGGAAGGCGAGGCGTTGGGCATCGAGGTGCCCGGCTTCGACGGCGGCGACCGCGTGACCATCGATCTGCCGGCGCCCCAGCAGGCCCTGCTCGAGCGCGCCAAGGCCAGCGGCAAGCCGCTGGTGGTGGTGCTGATGAGCGGTAGCGCGGTGGCGCTGAACTGGGCCGACCGGCATGCCGACGCGATCCTGGCGGCGTGGTACCCCGGCCAGTCCGGAGGCGAAGCCATCGCCCAGGTCCTGGCGGGCGACAGCAGCCCCGGCGGGCGCCTGCCGGTGACCTTCTATCACTCGACCGACGACCTGCCGCCATTCAGCGACTACGCGATGCGGGGCCGCACTTACCGCTACTTCACCGGCACACCCCTGTATCCGTTCGGCTTCGGCCTGGGCTACACCACCTTCGACTACGCCGTGCCGATGCTGTCGACCCGTCGACTCGCCGCCGGCGACGATCTGGAAGTGAGTACTACCGTGCGCAACAGCGGCCAGCGTCGCGGCGACGAGGTGGTACAGGTGTACCTGGAGTATCCGCGTCGGACGCATTCGCCCATCCGCAGCCTGGTCGGCTTCGAGCGAGTGAGCCTGGCCCCGGGCGAATCACGCGAGCTGCGCTTCACCCTGGATCCGCGCCGGCTCAGCGATGTCGATGGCGAGGGCGTGCGCGCGGTCGAGGCCGGCCGCTACAGGATTTTCGTCGGCGGCGGCCAGCCCGGTACCGGCGCGCCCGGCCATGCCGTGGACTTCAGTATCCATGGCCGTGCCCCGCTGCCGAAATAAAGCGCACCGCACGGATCCATCGAAAGCGCCGAATCATTCAACCGTGAACCCGAATCGCTCAGGAATCCGACCATGCCGACCCGTCGCGACATCCTCCAGTTGCTAGGCACCAGCGCCGGCGTCGGCCTGATCGCCGGTGCGCTGCCCACACACCCCGCCGCCGCCCGGGCCGCATCAGGCGCCAAGGCCTTCGTCAGCCGACGTCCGCCGACGGGCAAGCGCCGCTTCGCCAGCGCCGCAGTGGAGCGGAAGATCGCCCAGGTCAAGGCACGCATCGGCGATCCCGAACTGGCCTGGCTGTTCGAGAACTGCTACCCGAACACGCTCGACACCACCGTGCACACGGGCACCCGCGACGGCAGGCCGGATACTTTCGTCATCACCGGTGACATCGAGGCGATGTGGCTGCGCGACTCCTCCGCGCAGGTGCATCCCTACCTTTCGCTGGCCGCGCAGGACCGCGCGCTGCGCACCATGCTGCACGGCCTGATCCGGCGCCAGGCGTACTGCATCCGCCTGGATCCCTATGCCAATGCCTTCCTCCCGGACGGCGCCACCGAGGTGCTGGAGTGGTCGCTGCACGACATCACCGAGATGAAGCCGGGCGTCGGCGAGCGCAAGTGGGAAATCGATTCCCTGTGCTACCCGGTCCGCCTGGCCCACGGCTACTGGCGCGCCACCGGCGACGTGGCCCCGTTCGACGACGGCTGGCGCGAGGCGATGCGCGTGGTGGTGCGCACCTTCCGCGAACAGCAGCGCCTGCACGACCGCGGCCCGTACACTTTCCTGCGCCCGGCCACGCTGGCCACCGAGACCCTGATGCTGGCCGGCTACGGCGCACCGGCCCGCCCGAACGGCATGATCCATTCGATGTTCCGACCGTCCGACGACGCCTGCACCTTCCCGCTGTTCGTGCCCGGCAACCTGTTCGCGACGGCGGCGCTGCGCTCGCTGGCGACAATGAGTGCGGCGATCCACCGCGACGCCGCCTTCGCCGCCGAATGCACCGCACTGGCCGACCAGGTCGAACAGGCCACACGCCGGCATGGACTGATGCACGACGACGACGGCCAGCCGTTCTGGGCCTACGAGGTCGACGGCTACGGCAACCGCATGTTCATCGACGACGCCAACGCCCCCGGCCTGCTCAGCCTGGCCTACCTGGGCTGCTGCGACCGCGCGGACCCGCTGTTCCGGCGCACCCGCGCGCTGGCCTGGAGCGAGCGCAATCCGTACTTCCACCGCGGCAAAGCCGCCGAGGGCGTCGGCAGCCCGCATAGTGGCGCGGACACGATCTGGCCGATGGCGATCATCCAGTACGCCATGGCCAGCGACGACGACGCGCAGATCCGGCAGTGCCTGCACTGGCTGCGCACCAGCCATGCCGGCACCGGCTTCATGCACGAATCCTTCCATCGCGACGATCCGGCGCGCTTCACCCGCCCCTGGTTCGCCTGGGCCAACTCGCAGTTCGGCGAACTGATCGTCGACCTGGCCGCGCGCAAGCCGCACCTGCTGCAGGCATGAGCGCTACGTCCACGTTGCAATCATCGGAGAACACGCCATGCCGTCACGCCGCGGATTCCTGAAGGGCACCGCCGCCCTGGTGCTGCTCGGCGGCGGCTCCGGCACGGCGCGCGCGCGGACCGGCAACTTCGGCCTGCCCGACGACGCCAGGACCGACGCAGCGCTGACCGGCGAGGTCGACGTGTTCATCGGCACTGGCGGCCACGGCCATACCTTCCCCGGCGCCGTCCTGCCCTTCGGCATGGTCCAGCTCAGCCCGGACACCCACAACGCCGACTGGGACGCGTGCAGCGGCTACCACGCCTCCAACGACTCGATCATGGGCTTCTCCCACACCCACCTGTCCGGGACCGGGATCGGCGACCTGATGGACCTGCTGGTGGTACCCGCGCTGGGCGAGGTGAAGCTGCAGCCAGGTCCGCTGGACGATCCGGACGCCGGCTACCGCCAGCGCTTCGATCATGCGGACGAGGCCGCCTCGCCCGGCTACTATCGCGTGCGACTGGAAACCGGCATCCAGGCCGAACTGACCGTCACTTCGCGCGCGGGCCTGCACCGCTACCGTTTCCCGAAGGGCCAGCCGGCGCACCTGCTGCTCGACTTCAGCCATGGCATGCAGGACAACCCGCAGACGCCGACCCGGGTCAGCGACGCATGGATCCGGATATTGGACGAGCGCACCGTCGTCGGCGGGCGCCGCGTCTGGCAATGGGCGCGCGGCCGCCACGTCTACTTTGCGCTGCAGGTCTCGCGTCCGTTCGCACGCGCGCAGCTCTACAGCGACGATGCGGCGCTGCCCGCCGGCACCCGGCACAGCGAGGGCACCCGGCTCAAGCTGGCCCTGCACCATCCCGACGCGGGCCAGGCGCCGCTGCTGGTCAAGGTCGGCATCTCCGCGGTGAGCGCGGAGAGCGCCTTGGCCAACCTCCAGGCCGAGCTGCCGGATTTCGACTTCGCCCGGGTGCATGCCGACGCCGTCGCCGCCTGGGAGAAGGAACTGGGCCGCGTGCGCATCGACGGCGGCAACGCGGCGCAGCGCCGGACCTTCTACACCGGCCTCTACCACGCGCTGCTGGCGCCCAGCCTGTTCGACGACGTGGACGGGCGCTACCGCGGCATGGACCTGCAGGTGCACGAGTTGCCGCCGGGCGAGCACAACTACAGCACCTATTCGCTGTGGGACACCTACCGCGCCCTTCACCCGCTGCTGACCCTGGTCCAGCCCGAGCGCGTGCCGGGACTGATGCAGTGCCTGATCCGCGGCGCGGCGCAATGCCCCGACGGGGTGGCGATCTGGCCGCTGCAGGGCGTGGAGACCGGCTGCATGATCGGCTACCACTCGGCGGTGGCGCTGGCCGAAGCGCACGCCAAGGGCTTCGCCGGCATCGACTGGGACGCGGCCTGGCCGCTGTACCGCAAGCGCGCGATGGACGACGATTTCCACGGCCTGCCCTATTACCGCCGGCTCGGCTTCATCCCCAGCGACAGGATCGCCGAGGCGACCAGCCGCACGCTCGAATACGCCTACGACGACTGGGCCTGCGCGCGGCTGGCGCACGCGGCCGGGGCCGAGGACGACGCGCGCCTGCTGCGGGAGCGTTCGCGCAACTACCGGCATGTGTTCAACCGCGGCAGCGGCTTCGTGCAGCCACGACTGGAGGACGGTAGCTGGGCCGCGCCGTTCGATCCGCGCGCACTGGGCCACGGCACGCGCTGGCACGACTTCACCGAGTCCAACGCCTGGCAGGCCACCTTCCTCAACCAGCACGACCTGTACGGCTACATGGAACTGTTCGGCGGGCGCGACGGCTTCGTCGCCCGACTGGACGAACTGTTCCGGACCAGTTCCGACCTGCCCGACGGCGCGCCGCCGGACATCGCCGGCATGGTCGGCCAGTACGCGCACGGCAACGAACCCAGCCACCACGTCGCCTACCTGTACGTCTATGCCGGGCAGCCATGGAAGACCCAGGCCATGGTGCGCCGGCTGTTGCTGGAGCAATATCGCGACGCGCGCGACGGCCTGTCCGGCAATGAGGATTGCGGGCAGATGAGTGCCTGGTTCGTGATGAGCGCGCTGGGCCTGTACGCGGTCGATCCCGTCAGCGCCAATTACGTGGTCGGCAGCCCGCTGTTCGAGCGCGCCGAGCTCGACGTCGGCGGCGGGCGCACCCTGCGCATCGTCGCCCACGGCAACAGCGCGCGGAACATCTACGTGCAATCGCTGCGCCTGGACGGGCGGCCACTGGCCCGCGCCTGGCTGCGTCATGCCGAGATCGCCGGCGGCGGCACCCTCGAGTTCGAGATGGGCCCCGATCCGAACCCGGCCTTCGGCACGCAGCCGCAGGATCTGCCGCCCTCGTTCGCGTGAGCGCGACGCCGCAGCGCCGCCGGCAGCGCACGCTGGGCCGAAGCGTGGAACTCGCGCGCGCCGGCGGTCAGCGCCACCACCCCGCTCTCGCAGCCGGCGGCGTCAGCCTCGATTGAAGGTGAGCGCAGCGAACCCCAACACTGTCGACCATGACACGGGGCGATGTTGGACTTCGCCACACTCACTCCGACCCATGCGAGTCATGGGTCGTGCGATGAAACCGGCGCGCCCAGCAGTTCGATCTCGGCCAGCGAGAAACGCCCCTGCTCGCTGGCCGCGTCGAATACGAACCGGTATTGCCTATACCGGGCGGGCGAGGCCAGCCGGAACGGACGGGTGTAGCGCGCCCACTCGAAGGTTTCACCGCTGCGGCGGTCCAATACCTTCCACCGCTTCCCGTCATCGGAGCCTTCCAGCACCCATGCGGTCGGATGGCCGCCGGCGCTGCCGGAAGTCAACGTATAGAAGCTCACTTCATCGCGCGTCGCATCGTCGAGCGCATACGTCACGGTCGCCGGCGCAGAGAACGTCGCCTCGGTGCGCGAGGTATCGTCGAACAACGCATCGGCCTCCACACCGCCTGCATCGGTCGAGGCTGCGCCGCGACCGTGGCCGGTCAGGTCGGCCAGCGGCTCGGCAGGCGCGTCGCCCGGGGTCAGCGACGGCGGCAGCGCCGCGGCATCGCTGCCCCAGTCGCTGCGCCGGGGCGACATCCTGAACTCGATCCTTCCGCCTTCGGCCAGCAGCCGGTGCGGGATGAAGGTGCGGTTCCAGGGCTGGCCGTTCACCATAACGCCAGCGACATGGATGTTGTCGCGGCTGTTGCCCGGCGCATCGATCACCAGCTTGCGTCCGTTCGGCAGATGCACGGTCGCCCTGGTGAACAGCGGCGAGCCGATCGCCAGGTTTTCGCTGCCCATTTGCAACGGGTAGAAACCCAGCGCCGCGAACAGCCACCACGCCGACGATTCGCCGTTGTCCTCGTCGCCGGGATAGCCCTGGCCGATTTCCGAGCCGACGTACATCCGCGCCAGCGTTTCGCGCACGATCTCCTGCGTGCGCCACGGCTGCCCGGCGTACAGGTACATCCACGGCACGTGGTGGGCGACCTGGTTGGAGAAGCCCCACTGGCCCATGCGCACGTCGCGCGCCTCGACCATCTCGTGGATGACGCCGCCGTAGGAACCCGGATGTCGCGCGGTTTCCAGCGTGGCGAAGTAGGCATCCAGCTTGCGCGCCAGTCCTTCGCGCCCACCGTACAGGTTGGCCAGGCCCCGGCCGTCGTGCGGCGTGAGAAAGGCGAAGCCCCAGCCGTTGGTTTCGGTGTAGTCGTGGTCGTGGCCCCAGACGCGCGGGTCATAGTCCGCGGCGGCCGATTTCCACTTGCCATCCGCCGCCCTGCCCTGGAAGAAACCGATGGCCGGGTCGAACATGCGCACATAGTTGCGCGCGCGGTCGCGGTAGTACGCGCTTTCCGCCTGCAGCCGTTCGCGCGCGACCGGCGGCGCGGGCTCCTTCGCCAGCGCCGCCAGCAGATTGGCGATGCCGTAGTCGTTGATGTAGCCCTCCAGGGCCCACGACACGCCCTCGTGCACCGTGTCGGGCGTGTAGCCGATGAACGGCGAAACGTCCATGCCCTTGCGGCCGACGTTGTCGTTCGGCGGGACGACGGCGGCGTTGCGAACGACGGCCGCGTAGAGCGCAGCGGCATCGATGCCTTCGACACCTTTCACATAGGCGTCCGCGAACGCCACGTCCGAACTGGTGCCGGTCATCAGATTGGCGTAGCCCGGCGAGGACCAGCGCGGCACCCAGCCGCCGTCGCGGTAGTGCTGCAGGAAGCCGTTGACCATCTCCCCGGCGTCGCCGGGCGCCAGCAGCGCATAGGCCGCCCACGCGGTGCGGTAGGTATCCCAGAAGCCGTTGTTGACGTAGACCTTGCCGTCGGCGACGGCCGCGCCGGTGCGCGTTTCCGTGGTGCCGGGCGCGATGTCCTCGCTTGCGGAAGACTGCACGGCGTGGCGCCAGACCGGCGCGGCGTTGCTGCCGACGTTCTCGTGAGCCGAGTTCGGATACAGGAACAGCCGGTACAGGTTGGAATACAGCGTGGTCAACTGGTCCGGCGTGGCGCCTTCGACTTCGACCGTGCCGAGTTTCTTGTCCCAAGCCCGCTGCGCGCGCTCGCGTACGTCGTCGAACGCGTCGTGCTCGGCGATTTCCAGCGCCAGGTTTCGCTTGGCCTGCTCGACGCCGATCAGCGACGTGGCGATGCGCATGACGACGGTGCGGGTTTTCCCGGCGTCGAAGCGGAAATAGCCGGGCACGTCGACGCGCCTGCCGCCCTTCGGCCCGTCGGTCGCGACCAGCTTGCCGCCGGCCACGACCGGGCGGTCGAACTTCGCGTAGACGAACATGCGGCCCGCGCCGTTCGACAGTCCGCTGCGGGTGTCGGTGTAACCGGTCAGTTCGCCGGTGTCCGGCGACAGGAACAGGCCGCCGCGGTCGTCGACGTTGTCGAAGACCAGGCTCGCGTCGTCTCCGGGAAAGCTGAAGCGGAACATCGCCGCGTGGTCGGTGGGCGCGATTTCGGCGACGATGCCGTTGTCCAGCGCGACGCGGTAGTAATGCGCGCGAGCGGTTTCGTTCTCATGGCGGAACGTCGCCGCGCGCTCGGCGCGGTTCGCGCCCGGCACGCCGGCGACCAGCGAGGGCATGACCTGGAAGGTCTGGCGGTCGCCCATCCACGGGCTGGTTTCGTGGCTCAGCGTCAACGCCTCCAGCCGCGGGCGGTTCTGTGCGTCGTTGCGGCGGGCGTATTCGTAGAACCAGCTCAGCGAACCGGCGTCGGTGACCGGCGCCCAGAAATTGAAGCCGTGCGGCATCGCCGTGGCGGGGATGTTGTTCCCGCGCGAGAAGTCGCCGCTGGAGTTCGTGCCGCGCGTGGTCAGCACATGGTCGCTGGGCCGTGGCGACGGCGCTGCGGGCGCTGCGTCGGCGATGCGGATGTCGTCGATCCAGCCGCGGAATCCGCCCGGCCCGGACGGACTCCGGTAGCCGACCGATATCCGGTCGATGGTCTTGCCCGCGGCCACCTCGCCGATGCGCGACTGCTTGTGGTTCCACTGGCGTGTGTACAGCGACTTCGATTCGCCCTGCGCCAGCGGCGACAGCGCGAAGCCGTGCTGGTCGCGCGCACCCAGTTCGGACAGGCGGGTGCCGTCGGTGAAATGCAGGTCGAGGGCGACGTAGGTGGCCAGGTAGTGCGGATCGCCTTCGGCGAACTGCGGGAACACCCGGTAGGAGAGTTCCGTCGCGGCGGTGACCGGAATGGAGACATCGAAGACTTCCTTGTCCGCCCCGCCGCCGGCACTCGTTTTCCCGGAATATTCCAGCGCACGCACGCCGGTGAAGCCGACGCCCGTCCGCGCTGTATAGGCGGCGTCGGGGCCGCCGGCGACGCGAAGATCGAGGCTTGCGCCTTCCACACGCTCGACCTGGCTGTCACCGGGCTGCGGCTCGCCGGCTTCAAGCGAGGAGCCGAACAGAACTCGTGGCGCCGGCAAATCGGACCGGCTCGGCGTCTCGGCCCGCGCCGCGCACCCCGCCAATGTGGCGGCAAGAACGACGAAGGCGGGCAGACTTCCCCGCAAGCCGGAAATCACATCCCACCCATCGCATCGGCCAACGAGCGCACGCGCAGCGCCTTGCGCAGCGCGTTCAGGCCGGCGTCGCTGCGCAGCGCGATCTCGACCCGTTCGCCCGGCGCCAGGTTGAAGGCGTTGTCCGACAGTTGCACGTCGGCGTCGCCGAAATCCAGCCATACCGCGCGCGCCAGTTTCTGCGCGGAGACGGTCACGCGGTAGCCGTCGCCGGCCTCGTCTACCCGCACCTGCAGCCCGGGATCCGGCAGCGCCAGCGACTTCGCTGCGTCGAACCAGACGAAGCCGCGCGAAACCGGCTCGCCCGCGACATGCAGTTCGAACACCGCCACGCTGCGCTTCGGGTCGGCGCCGCGCAGCAGGTCGGCATCGACGAACTCGCCCACGGCCTTCGACGACAGCGGCGGCAGTTCGTCCATGCGTTTTTCTTCGTGCAGCAGCCTGCCGTCCGCGTCGAACACGCGCAGACGCAGTTCGCCCTTCAGCGTCGCCGTGCGGTCGTTGATCAGCGACACCGCGGTGGCGCCGTCCTTGCGCAGCGCGGCCACCGCGACCGGCGCGAAGAAATGGCGCGCACGGTAATGCAGCGCCTTCCAGTGCCCGTAGTAGTCGAGGCTGGACCACGAAGCCCCCGGCCACACATCGTTGAGCTGCCAGTACAACGAGCCCATCGTGTACGGGCGCGAGGCGCGGTGGTGCAGCGCGGCCAGTTCGATGCCTTCGGCCTGCATCACCTGGCTCAGGTAGAGGAAGTCGGCGAAGTCGCGCGGCGCGCCGTATTCGCGCTCGATGTAGAGCATCAGCCGCGTGTTGCCCTCGCCGGCCATGAACTTCTGGTGCGCGCGGATCACCGGGCTATCGACGCTCTGCTCGCCGCGCGCGGCGAAGGCATCGACGGTCGATTGCTGCGGCCATGCCTGCAGGCCGAATTCGGACATGAAGCGCGGCGTCTCGCCCAGGTACGCCACCGGCGGATGCGCCGGCCCGCCCCACACGTCCCAGTAATGCTTGTCGCCGCGCTTAGAATCGTTGGCCTTCTCGTCCAGGTCATTACCGGGCGAACTGGACCAGTACGGCACGCCCAATCCTTCCTCCGCGACCACCTGGCGCAGGTCGTGGCCGAACAGGTCCACGTAGCCCTGCCAGACCTTCGCCGCGAACGCGGGATCGGCTTCCGTGAGGCTCTTGCGATGGCCCCAGTCCTTCCACGCGGTTTCTTCCTCGTTGTTGCCGCACCACAGCACCACGCTGGGGTGGTGGCGGATCCGGCGCACGTTGTCGCGCGCCTCGGCCACCACGTTGGCGCGGAACGCCGGATCGTAGCCCGGCTGCATGCCGCCGCCGAACATGAAGTCCTGCCACACCAGCAGGCCCAGTTCGTCGGTCAGTTCGAAGAAATCGTCGGATTCGTAATAGCCGCCGCCCCAGTTGCGCACCATGTTCATGTTGGCGTCGCGCGCGGATTGCAGGTCGCGGCGCAGGCGTTCGCGGGTGACGCGCGCCGGGAAGGCGTCGAACGGAATCACGTTGGCGCCCTTGGCGAACACCGGCACGCCGTTGATGACGAAGGCGAAACCCTGGCCGCCGTCGGCGTCCTCCTCGCGCAACAGCGCGACCGTGCGCAGGCCGGTCTTCCGCTCGGCATGCAACGTTTCGCCGCGCGCGTCGGTCACGCGGACGGCAAAGCGATAGCGGTCCTGCTCGCCGTAGCCGGCCGGCCACCAGCGGCGCGGCTTGTCCAGCGCGGCCGGCAGCGACAGCGCGTTGTCGCCTGCCTTCAGGTCGAAGCCGCGGCGCAGCGTGTCCACGCGCTTGCCATCGGGATCGACCACGTCGATTTCGACCTGCGCGCGCTGTGCGACGCCGCTGGCGACCGAAAGCGCCAGCTCCAGGTCGGCACGCGACGCATCCAGCGCCCTGGCCCGCACCGAGAAATCGACGATGCGCGTATCGTTCCAGCTTTCCAGCCGCACCGGCCGCCAGATCCCGGCGGTGACGTAGCGCGGGCCCCAGTCCCAGCCGAAGTGATAGCCGGGCTTGCGCACGAAGTTGCCGACCATCGCGTCCTTCGGCTCGTCACCGTAGGGCGAGGGATAGTTGCCGGCGATCTTGTGCGGCATCGCCTGCACCTGCGGCAGCAGCTTGCGGATCGGCGAGCGGAACACGATGCGCAGTTCGTTGCCCCGCGCCTTCAGCAGGCTATCGACCGGCACCCGCCAGGTGCGGAAGCTGTTGTCGGCGCGCAACAGCTCGCGGCCGTTCAACTGCACTTCGGCGAAGGTGTCCAGGCCTTCGAACACCAGCGCCGCATGCTTGCGCGCCAGCGTTGCGGCATCGACGTCGAAGCGGCCGAGGTATTCCCAGTCGGCCAGGCCGATCCACTGCAGGCCCGCCTCCGGCGCGCCAACGTAGGGGTCGGGGATCAGCTTGTTTTCGAACAGGTCGGTGTGCACCGAACCCGGCACCGTCGCCGGCCGCCATTCGGCGGCATCGCGATGCGCATCGGCCCGGGCATCGCCGGGGACCAGGCGGAACCGCCAGTCGCCGGTGAGGTCGCCCGCCGCCGCTGATGCACAGACCAGCCACAAACCCAGCAATGCTCCGCCCAATCTCCGCATCGTGTCGTTCCTCTTCATTCGCGGACGGTGCGCACGATGTTCAGCACTTCGTGGCACGCGCCCATGGTGTGGTGGTCGGTCTTGCCAGCCGGGCTCTTCTCGTCGTCGTACTTGCGGTTGTCCGCATCGAAGGCGGCCGGGTCGATCGCGCGCGGATGGTAGAACGCCATGGTGTCGGCGACGTGCGCGCACAGGAAGTGCGGCGAACGGAAATCAAGCGCGGGGGTTTCAGGCAGCATGGGCTTGTTCCTGCAGCAGTCGTTGCACTTCGTCGCGGGCGGGCATGGCGGCGAATGCGCCCTTGCGGGTGACCGCCAGCGCGCCGACCGCGGCACCGTGGCGGATCGCGTCCTCGATGGCGGCGCGGTCGCGACAGAACTCGGCAAAGCCGGGACCGTCGCCGCCGCGCTCGCCCAGGCGCACCAGCAGGCCGCCGACGAAGGCGTCGCCGGCCGCAGTGGTGTCCAGCGCGGTCACCCGGAACGGTGCCATCTGCCCATGTTCCTCGCGGGTGAACCAGCGAACCGGCGCGGCGCCATCGGTGACCACGACGCATTGCGCGTTCGCGGCGAACAGCCGCGACAGCGCTTCGGCTTCACCGGCCGCACTGCCGCCCAGCGGCCGGGCCAGGTATTCGAGTTCCTCGCGCGAGAGCTTGACCAGGTCGGCCGCGGACAGCGCCTGCCACAGGCGCGGCGACGGATCGACGCCGGACGGCCACAGCGCCGGGCGCAGGTTCAGGTCGACGCTGACCACCGCGCCGGCCGCGCGCGCGCGCGCCATGCCGTGCAGCGTGGCCTCGGCCACGGCTTCCTCGGTCAGGCTGTTGGAACAGACGTGGAAAACGCCGGCGCCTTCGAAGCAGGCCGGCCCGAAATGTCCGGCGCGGAACAGCAGGTCGGCCGCCGGCGGCCGGTAGAAGCTGAAGCTGCGCTCGCCGTGGGCGTCCAGCGCGACGAAGGCCAGCGCGGTATTCGCTTCGCCGGTGCGGACGATGCAGTCGGTGGCCACGCCCATCGCGACGAAGCTGTCGAACAGGAAATCGCCGAACATGTCCTCGCCGAGCATGCCGGCGAAATGCGCATCGGCGCCGAGCCGGGCCGCGGCGACCGCGACGTTCGCCGGCGCGCCGCCCGCATACTGCAGGAAGGCGCGCGGCGCGTCCGGCGTGGCCGGTGGCTGTGCCAGCATGTCGATCAGGGCTTCGCCAAAACAGACTATTTTCGGCATCGGGGATTCTTCGGCATGGCGCACGGCGCCGGTCAGGGTTGCTTCGGCACGCCGCAGCTTTCGCGGATGCGCAATTCCACCGTCGCCACGGTATGGCGCGGTTCGGCCTCTGGGTGCTCGATGCGTTGCAGCAGCAGTTCCGCGGCCTGGCGGCCGCGTTCGCGCGGGTTCACCGCGATCGTGGTCAGCGCCGGCGTGGTCGCCGCGGCCTCGGAAATGTCGTCGAAACCGGTGACGGAGAAATCGCCGCCGGCGCGGATGCCGCGCGCCGCCAGGCCCAGCATCAGGCCCAGCGCGACGTTGTCGTTGTAGCAGATCGCAGCGGTCGGCACGGTCCCGCCCACGAACAGTTCGGCGGTCCGCGCGGCGGCCTCGAGGCGGTTGGGCGCCGATTCGATCAGCCACTCCGCGGCCACTTCCAGCCCCGCTTCGGTCATCGCCTGGACGAAGCCCTCGCGGCGCTGCTGGCACGAACTGGATTCCGCATGTCCACCGAAGAAGGCGATGCGGCGGTGGCCCAGGCCGATCACGTGACAGGTCGCCAGATAGGCGCCGTGGCGGTTGTCCAGGGCGAGGAAATCCCAGTCGGTGCCGGCGACCGCGCGGTTGAACAGCAGCACGTTGCTGTGGCCGAGCACCCGGCGCAGGCTGTCGCCGTCGCTGCCTTCGGCCGGCGACAGGATGAATCCCGCCGGCGTGTGCTCCATCAGCGAGGCCAGCACCGCCTGCTGGCGCTGCGGCGATTCGCCGGCGCTGCCCAGCAGGGTGACGTAGCCCTTCGCCGCGAGCGCCTGATCGACGCCGGCGGCGAATTCGGCGAAGAACGGATTGGAGAGGTCGTTGATGACCAGCGCCACGCTGGAGGACGTGCGCCGGCGCAGGTTGGCGGCGCCGCGATTGTAGACGTAACGCTGGCGCGCCAGTTCCGCCTGCACCCGTGCGCGCGTGTCGGCGTGCACCAGCGGGCTTTCGCGCAGCACCAGCGACACGGTGGCGCGCGACACGCCCACGGCGCGCGCGATGTCGTTGACGGTGACCGCCTGCTGCTTCGGAGGCACAATGCCCCGCGCTTTCTTTTCCGCCACTCCGCGTCGCTCCCCTCGGTTCGCGCCTCTACTGCAGTGCTTCGTCCCGCCTCATTGCGCCGGCGACGGGCACAGCGGCGCCGGCGCGTCGGCCGGGTTGGTGCCCCAGCCCCCTGTCGGCGGCCCGTCGGCCAGGTCGAAGCGGATTGCGCCGCCGCGGCTCAGTCGCTCCCAGTCCAGCCACACCGAAGTGTAATCGCTGCCGTCCACTTTCACCGAGCGCACGTACTGCAGCTTGCCGCCATCGGCTCCGGGTGCTTCGACCCGCAGGGTCTTGCCGTCGCCGAGGTCGATTTCGACGCGTTCGAAGCGCGGCGCGTGCAGCAGGAACTGTCCGGAACCCGACACCGCCGGGTACACGCCGACGGCGCTGAACAGGTACCACGCCGACATCGTGCCCAGGTCGTCGTTGCCGGTGACGCCGTTGGGCGCGTTGGTGAACAATCGCTGTGCCGCGCGCAGCACCGTCGCGGTCTTCCACGGCTGACCCAGCAGCGTGTAGAGCCACGGCGCGTGCAGGTCCGGCTCGTTGTTCGGGTTGTAGCGGTACTGGTTGTAATAGCTGTACGGGCCGACCACCCAGTCCTTGCGCGCGGCGTTGGCCGGATCCTTGGCCAGATCGTCGTAGGCGAAGAACGCATCGAGCCGCTTCAGCGCGGCGTCGCGGCCGCCGAGCGCCTCGACCAGCCCTGGCAGGTCCTGCGACACCAGCCACTGGTACTGCCAGGCCGTGCCTTCGTGGAAACCGTGGTTGGAACGCGGGCCGTAGCCCCCTTGCGGCGGCGCATAGAACGCGCCGCCCTCGATGCGCGGGCGCGGGAAACCCTTGAAGCCGAGTTCCGCATCGGTCGTGTCCGCATCCCACACCTTGCGCCAGTTTCCGCCGCGCTGGCGCAGCAGCGCGGCTTCCTTTTCGTGGCCCAGTGCCCCGGCCATCTGCGCCAGCGAGCAATCGGCCAGCGCGTATTCCAGCGTCGCCGAACCGCCATGATGCTGGTCCACGTCCATGCCCTTCGACGGATAGGCGCGGTCGTATTCGACGTAGCCGTTGGCCAGGTAGTTGTCGTTGCCGGCGCGGCCTTGCGCGCGCGACGCCATCGGCGGACGCCCGGACGCGTTCTGCCACAGGGCCTGCCACGCCTGTCGCTCGCGGCCCTGCAACGCGCCGAAGCGCCACAGGTCTACCAGCCACGGCGTCACCGGATCGCCGGTCATGATGTTGGTGTCGAAATTCGCGTATCCCCAGCGCGGCAGCCAGCCTCCCTGCTCCTGGACCGCCAGCACCGAGCGCGCCATGTCGCGCGCACGCTGTGGGCGCAACAGAGCCAGCAACTGGTTCTGCGTGCGGTAGGTGTCCCACAGCGAGAAGTACTCGTAGTAGGTCCAGCCGTCGGCGGTATGGATTTCGTCGTCGTAGCCGCGGTAGCGGCCGTCGGCGTCGCTGCCTGTCATCGGATGCAGCAGCGCGTGGTACAGCGCGGTGTAGAACACAGTGCGGTCGTCGGCGCTGCCGCCCTGCACGCGCACGCCGGACAACTCCTTGCGCCATGCGTCCTGCGCCTGCGCGCGCATCGCGTCAAAGGTCGCCAGCCTGCCGCCGTGTTTGCCGTCGGCCGCCAGGTTCCGGCGCGCGCCTTCCGCATCGACGTGCGAGATCGCGGCGACCGCGGTGACGCTGCGCGACTTGCCCAGATCGAAGCTCAGCCACGCGCCATTGGCCACCTGCCACTGCTCGCCCATGCTGTGGCGCGAGCCGGGCGCGGCGCCCTCCCTGTCCCAGGTACCGAAGGACTCGAACGGGCGGTCGAATTCGATGCGGAACCAAGTGGTGTACTGGTGCCCGCCGCAGAAGCTCTTGGTGACCAGCTTGCCCTCGACGGCACGGTCGCCGACCACGTCGATCACGCTGCCGACGACTTCGTGCTTCTCGTTGGCCTGTCCGGGATTGACCAGGATGTGCCCGGTCTTCTGCCCCGCGGCGAAGGTGTAGCGCTCGGCGCCGGCGCGGGTCAGCGCGGTGGTTTCGGCGTCGATGCCGCCGTAATCGGTCAGCCGCACCTTGTAGTAGCCGGCCTGGCCGATCTCGCCTTCGTGGGTGAAGGCGGAAGCGTATTTCCTGTAGTCGAACGATTCGGCTTTCTTGTCCGTGTCGAAATCGCCACCGGGACCGATGATTCCGGTGACCGGCATCATCGACAGGTTACCGCCCTGTTCCCAGCAGCCCGCACCGGAAACGAAGGAATGGCCGAAACCGCGGATCTTCGGATCGGTGTAGCGGTAGCCCGCGTAGTAGTCGGTGATCGGCCCGACCTGGATCAATCCGAATGGCGCCGATGCGCCGGGGAAGGTGTTGCCCTCGTCCTGGGTGCCGATGAAGGTGTTGACTTCGGCAGCCAAGTCGGCGGCTTGCACCGGGCACGCCATCGCGGCCAGTACGCCGAGGAGAACCATCGTGCGACGCATCATGCCCGCCGCACCACGCTCGATCATGTGCCGCCCCCCTGCCCTCATGCCTGTCCCCTTCATTGTCCGGATCATTATCAGATGTACAGATTTCGATTCGAAACGTTCCGATTTTTGAATCGAACGCTCCGTCGGGCCATCGATTTCGTCGACAATCGGAGCGAGATTGCATCCTGCGCCGCAGCAATTCACGCAGACGAGGCCCGGCTGCCGTTAAACCACAGTCGAATCAGTTGATCCACGCGGGCACCGCTCCCGGCTGGCGGATTTCGCGCAGATTTAGCCATTCCCCGCAATGAAAACACCGGCATGAAGCCGGTGTTTTCTTGGTCGGCCGCTCACGCGCCGATCAGTCGAACCTCCAGACGTACTCCACCGACACTTCGCGGCCGGTCGGATTCCCGCGGTAGTACACGTAGTCTCCGGCGGCAGGATCGGAATAGATCTTGTCCGTCAGGTTACTGACGGCAAAGTTGACGCCCATGCTGTCGGTGATCTGGTAACCCGCGGTCAGGTTGTAGATCACCTGCGCCGGCAGGTAGCCGTTGAGCTCGAAGTTGCCGCTGCGACGCTGCGGCAAGCGGGTGGCGAACAGCATGGCATTCCAGTTGCCCTTGTCCCAGCCGACGCTGGCGCGGGTCTTGGTGTGCCAGTCGCTGCCGTGGTGTGCGCCGTCCTTGCCATTCGACCATTTGCTGGCTTCCGAAGCACGTTCGGCCGCCTTCAACAGGTTGGTGTAGTTGAGCGCGAAGGTGAAATTGCCCAGGTCGGTTGCCCAGCGATAACGGGTAGCCAAGTCGATGCCTTCACGACGCATCCCGGCCTTGTTGAACGGGCCGACCTCCACCATGGTGATGGCATTGTTCGGGCCGCCGCGGTGCACGCGTGCCGTCATCAGGGCGCAGTACTCGCTGTCCGGGGCAGAGCCGGTGTTCGGATTCACGTAAGGCGTGTTGTTGACGGTCAGGCCGGTGGCGCAACCGGCCTCGGCGGCCAGCACTTCGTCTTCGCCGACCGTGCTGATGGCGTTCTTCAGCTCGATGTTCCAGTAGTCGGCGCTGATCGACCAGTTGTCGAGGACGTCCCAGACGACGCCATAGGTGAAGGATTCGCCTTCTTCGTACTCCAGCAGCGGCGAGCCCTTGCTCGTGATGATGATGTCGTACCAGTTGCTGACGGCCGGATCTTCGTTGTCGCCGTTGACCGCGATGCAGCCGGGATTGGGGTCGAAGTTTCCCTTCTGGATGCAGCGCAGCGCGTCGACGCGTTGCGCCAGGCCTTCGCTGCCCTTCGAGTAGACCTGATACATCTCCGGCGCGCGGAAGCTGGTGGCATAGCTGCCCCGGATCAGCAGTTTGTCCGTCGGCCGCCATTCCGCACCGGCCATGTACGTCGTCTTGGCCTTGCTGACGGTCTGGCTGTAGTCGTCATAGCGCGCGGCCAGCGTGGCGGTGGCTTGCGACCACAACGGCACGCGGAACTCCGTACCCACGGCCCAGCGATCGCGCGAGCCATTGCCGAGCAGGTAGCCGTAATGCGGCGCCTTGTACGGCGTGTTCCATACGTTGCCGGTGGCGCCACCGAACACGCCGCTGCCGGCTACGTAGGTATTGGGATCGGGAGTCAGGCGGAAGCTCTGCCTGGCGGCTTCGGCCGTCGCGGCGAAGCTGATCGGACCGGCCCAGCCTTCGAACAGATCGCCGGAGAACGTCAACTGGAACTGGTCCGCCTTGGTTATGTTGTGGTCGTGGCCCGTGGTGGAAATCTGGTCCCATACCTCCCGGTTGATCGGGGCAAAGAACTTGTTGATGTCGACCCGATGGATCGGCTGGCCGCTCGTCGCATCCACGCCCAGTTGCGGGCCGAGGTAGTACTCGTTCATGCGGGCGTGCACCACTGCCGGGTAGTACTTGTCGATCTTGTATTCGGAGTGGTTGTACGCGGCGTCCCAGTCGAAGCGGCCCAGCGAGCCCTGCAGGCCGAGCGTAACGTCGTAGGAACGCTCCTTGTTGCGGGTCAGCGCGTCGCCGATTTCCCGGCGGGTGAAGAAACGCTTGCCCTCCAACACCGCACCGATACCGGCGTCGTACCAACTCACGCCGGGCCAATAACCCAGGCCGAAGTCACCGACACTGTTGGTGACGGTGTTCATGTTCGCCAGCACGGTAGCGTATCCGTGCAGACTGTCGGTGAAGTCGTAGCTGCCGCGCAGGTACAGGGACTTGTTGCTTTCGCCGTTCAGGATCGTCCAGTTGTTGAAGAAGTCACCCTGCGAGCAGTACTTGCCCATGGCAGGGCCCAGGGTCGTGCCGTTCCACTGGCGGTAGTCTTCCAGCGTGCTGCCGGTGCCGTAGAGCGAGCAGTCCAGATTCGCCGGCGAGATGCGTTGGCCGTTGTCAGTACGGCTGATGCGGGCGATGTCGTAGGCGTTGTTGTAGCGATTGCCGCGGGCGAGCTGTTCTGCGCTCCATGTCTGGATATCCGCATCGTTCGGATTGTTGGTGAAATCGCGCTCGCCGGCGAACAACGGATCGCGGCTCACGAACTGGACTCCGTACACCAGGTTCCACCTGTCGCCGCTGGTTCCGCCGGTATACGAGAAATCGAACAGGTCGCGACCGCCACGAGTGGAGGTGCCGCCCTTCAGGCGGATTTCATTGCCCTCGAAGTCCTTCTTCAGCACCACGTTGACCACGCCGGCGACAGCGTCGGAACCGTAGATGGCCGACGCGCCGCTGGCCAGTATTTCGATGCGTTCGATGGCAGCGGCGGGAATGCTGCCGTAGCTCTGGAAGCCCTTCACGTCCCAGATAGGACCGGTCTGACCCGGATAGTCGGGAGCGCGGTGGCCGTCGATCAGCAGCAGGCTGCGACCCGGGCCCATGCCGCGCAGGTTCAGCGGATAGGAGTTGCTGGCGGAACCCCAGCCTTCCTGGCCCTGCACCTGGCCGGTGAACTCGGTCAGCGAGGCCAGCGCGTCATAGGCGGTGGCGAAGCCTTCTTTCTTGATCTGTTCGGCGGTGATCACGGTGACCGGCGCCGGACCTTCCACCGCGGCGCGCTTGATGCGCGAACCGGTGACAGAGACCGTGTCGAGGGTCTGAGCCGGCCCCTCGGTTTTCTGCTGATTCAGGGCGTCCTGCGCTGCGGCAGGCATGGCGGCCGACATCGCCAGAAACAGCGCAGCGGCGAGCGGACTGTAGTGAAGCCGGGTGGACGTAGACATGAAGGATTCCCAAGGCGATGGACAGGGCAGTACGCGGCTGCCAGCGGATTTCGATCAAAACCCCAATTTGGAACGTTCTAAATTCGGAACCTGAACCGCCGGCTCCAGCGTCAATTTCGGCATCATTCAGGGATTTTTTGCATCCTGCGCCGCAACAATGGCTGGACCAATGGACCAAAAGTGAGTTAATTTCCTGTTAAATCAAATGCTTACGTCAACTCGATCAATTTCAGGAAAAAATCCATTTCAGGCTGGGTGGCGCTGTTTTGCGCGAACGTGACATGACCGTATGCGCGTCGCCGGCTGCCGCGGGTGGCATTCCCCATCTGTCCGCCAAGGCCAGTCGCTGCCGCAGGCGCGAGGCGTCGTCCCGCCCCTCCATGCAGTTCCACGGCCTGGTACGTTCGAGTACCCGGCAGGCCTTGCAGCCACCTTGACCAACGCGCCTGAGGGTTCGCACGGCACGGTGGAGCTACGTGTCCGGCGCAGGGAGTTGATCGCCCTTCGATGCAACTTGGCCCGTGGCCGCAACCCTTCCCTCCCCGGTCGCGGAAGTCGCCTGCAATCACTGTCACGTATACAGGCAGGCGGTTGATCCGATTACAGCCTCCGTTGCAGGAACACGGTGTCCCTGCGCACCCTCGCGGACACTAAAGACCAGCACGGAATACGCACTTCGACGGCTCACGGGCCGGGGAGCGCGATGCGTCGATAACGGCACAGCGGCGGCCGACACCATGATGGCCAGATGGATCACGGTGACCGGGAGGCGGCCGTTCGGAGCACCCCGGCTTGCGGCGGGCAGCGGGCGGAATGCGGCGACGATACCTGCCGCCTAGCCCGCGCAGCGCGGATTCACTCGGTCGCGTTGACCGCGTGCGGGCGGGTGCCGTTGTCGGCATCCATCCGGTTGCGCTCCTCGTGCAGCGTCTTGGCCTGCTCGGGAGTCAGGCCGTCGTGCAGGGTCTTCTTCAGCCGGTTCAGCCAGGGAATGCGCGCGTTGTCCGGCAGATCGCGCACGCGCAGCCGCAGGTCGTATCGCTGCTCCGGGGTCATCCGCAGATAAGCCTGCGCCGTGGGCACCTCCGGCACCGGCAGCGGCGGCGACAACATGAAATACACCGCGCGGCTGATCGCCGCCGGGATCACGCTGCCGTGGTCCTCGCCGGCGATCTCGGCGAAACGGGTCTCGCCGCCGCCCTGGCCGACCAGCTCGGCGATAGCGCGCGCGCTGTCCACCTGCCGGCGGTCGCGCAGCAGGCTGATCATCCGCGCGGCGTCGGGCTGGACGCGCATCGCCGGCGAAGGCGTCTGTTCGTATTCGCCTGCAGTGACCAGCAGGCGCGGCATGGGCTCGCCCTGCTTGCGCGTGCGCAGCATCTGCGCCAGCGCGTCGCGGATCAGCGGGTCGGCGAACCACACCGACGGGCTGGCGGCCATGTAGGACTGGAACACCTGCGGGCGCGAGGCCAGCGCGTGCAGCACGAACAGGCCGCCGAAGGAATGGCCGAAGATGCCCTGGCGCGCGGGATCGACCGGGGCCAGCGCGGCGATCTTCGGCTTCAGGTCGCGCTCGATGAAATCCAGGAAGGCGTCCGCGCCGCCGCTGGGCGCCTTGATGCGCGGATTGCCGCTGCCGGCGGGAGTCAGGTCGAAGGTGCGGGCGGTGCCGATGTCGGTGCCTTCCGGGTAGCCGATCCCCACCACTACCGTCGCCAGGTCCTTGGGCACATCCGGCCGCCGCTCCAGCGCGCGCACCGACTCCAGCGCGGTCAGGAACATGGCGTTGCCGTCCAGCACGTACAGCACGCCATAGCCGGCCGCCGGCGCGGGCTTGGCCGGCACCGAGACGAAGACGCGGTACTCGCGCTCGCCGGCGCGCAGGTCGAACTGCTGCGCGCCGGGTACCGCCAGCGGCGTGGCGCTCGCCGCCTGCCACGCACCGGCGACGCACAACGCCGCCGCCAGCCACCATGTCTTCGCCAATGCCTGCATGTCCGGCTCCGTCGATTGTCGTCCTGCGTGCGCGCCGGGGCGGCGCGCACGCCGTTCTCCGCTTACCAGCGCTTGTCGAACGACAGCACCAAGGTGCGGCCGAGCACCGTCGCGTTGGCCGGGTCGTAGGGATCGGCCAGGGCGTCGTTCGCCGCGGTGCCGCCGTCCACGAACGGCGGGTCCCGGTCGGTGAAGTTGAGCGCGGTGAAGTTTACCCGCGCGTCGCGGAAGAAGCCGCCGTGGGCCGACAGGTCGTAGCCCAGGTTGAAGTCGAACGTCTTCCACGAGCCGATCCGCACCGGGCTGGTGATCGCCACCGGCACGCCCGCCGCGTTGGCGCGGAAGCAGCCGGAAGCGCACTCGTAGTCGTCCACGTAGTTCATCGTCAGCGACGCGGCCAGGTTGCCGTAGTTCCAGCGCAGGCCCTGCATGGAACGCAGCGGCACCGGGTTGCCGACCGCGCTGTACTTGCCCAGTTGGTCCACGTAGCCCGAGCCCGGCGTGGCCTCGACCTCGTAGGAGTTCAGCCAGGTGCCGCGCGAGAACAGCTCCAGCGAACCCGCGCGGTCGGTCTCGAAGGCGTAGCTGAAGTTGAAGTCCACGCCGTCCATCTTCAGCGAGGCCAGGTTGAGCTGGGTCGCGTTGACGATCATCGCCACGTCGGCCGCGCTTTGCACCGGGCCGGCGCCGAGCTGGCCCAGGTAGCGCGGATCGTTGTTCATGATGTCCTGCACGCGCGCCACGCCGGGGTTGATCTCCAGGCTGTTGATGTAGGGCGTGGTGCCGGTCGAGAACAGTTGCGCCAGGATGCCGCCCAGTTGACCGGCCTGGATGCGCACGATGCGGTCGTCGATCTTCAGGTTGAAGTAGCTGGCGCCCACATGCAGGCCCGGCGCCCATTCCGGCTTCCAGTCGAAGCCCAGCGTCCAGGTCTTGGCTTCCTCGGGGCGCAGCGTGGGGCCGGCGCCACCGGAGACCACGATGGCGGTGAAGGTGCAGTTGCCCGCGCCGCCCGGGGTGCCGGTCACGCCGTTGAGCGGGACCAGGGTGGTGGTGCAGGGCGCGGTGTACAGGTCCGCGCGCATGAACGCGCCGTTGCCGCCGGTGATCGGCTGCACGCCGTTGTAGGCGTAGCGCATCGGCGGTGCGTGGAACGAAGTGCCCCAGCTACCGCGCAGGGTCAGGCCGTCGGTCGGCTTGAAGTCGATGCCGACCTTGGGATTGAAGGTGGAGAAGTCGCCCAGGCCGCGGCCGCGCTCGTAGCGGCCGGCGATGGACACGTCGAGCTTCTTGGCGAAGGCCATCTCGTTGTCCTTGCCGATCAGCGGGAAGGCCAGTTCGGTGAACAGCGCGCCCACGTCGCGCTCGGTGGTGCCGAAGGTTTCGTGCCTGTCCGAGGTCGAGCGCCAGTTGAAGTCCAGTTCGCCGCCGATGTTCTCGCGGCGGTAGTCGATGCCGGCGGCCAGCTTGGCGGTGCCGCCGGGCATGTGGAACAGGTCGCCGTCCACCTTGAAGCTGGCCTGCGCCAGCCACGAGGTGAACTTGAGGTCCTCGAAGCCGATCAACTGCGCCAGCACCGCGTCGGGCAACGCGTTGGTGGTCCACGGGTTGAACGGCGTGTAGTTCAGGCCCGCGCAGTACGCCTGTGCGGCGGCGCTGGCGTTGGCGGCCAGGCCCTGGCTGCACTGGATGGCGGTCGGCGCCTGCACCCGCGAGCCGCCCGGGCCGGGCAGGTAGTCGTAGATGTTGGCGTTGCGCTGCACGTCCGAATCGCGGCGCTGTTCCTCGCGGCTGTAGGACAGCGTGGCTTCGCCGCGCCAGCTTCCGCCCAGGTCGAACAGCGTGCCGAACGAGGCGGCCAGCGTGTCGGCCTCGATTTCGCGCTGCAGGGGGCGGTCGTCGATCAGCACGCCGTAGTTGTTGGCCACGCCGGGGATGAAGTACGGGTTGTTCGGGCCCACGGTGCCGTACAGCGCCAGGTAGCCCTGGTTGTAGGTGCCGCGGCGGCGCGAATAGCGCAGGTCGCCGTGGAATTCCACCGCCTCGCCGACGCCGTGCTCGAAGCCCAGGAAGGCGCTGTGGCGTTCCATCTCCGGCAGGATGTCCACCATGTCCCAGGCGTTGTAGGTGTTGCCCACGCCCTCGGTCACCGGGATCAGGCTGCCGGCGGTGAGGCCGGTGCCCGCGCCGCCGGGCACGCGGCGCGCGACCACGCCGTTGCCGGCCGCGGTGCCGTTGAACAGGTTGGCGGCCGAGCCGGCGCGCGCGGTCATGCGCCGCCAGTTGATCCCGCCGCGGTTGCTGAAATCGCCGCCGTTGTAGATCTCGCGGTCGTTCGCCAGCACGTTCTCCTGGCGGTTGTATTCGTAGCCGGCGATCATGCCGCCGCCGTCCCACTGCGTGCCCCAGGTCTGGCCGACCTGCAACTGCTCGCCGCCGCCCTGGCTGGTGCTGCCCAGGCGCACGCTGGTGCGCGCGCCGTCGTCGCTGCGCTTGAGGATGATGTTGACCACGCCGCCGACCGCGTCGGAGCCGTACACCGCCGAGGCGCCGTCCAGCAGGATCTCCATGTGCGAGACCGCGTTGGTCGGGATCGAGGAGATGTCGACGAAGTCGCCGTACTGCCCGGCCGCGGCCGCGCGGCGGCCGTTGACCAGCACCAGCGTGGACAGCGCGCCCAGGCCGCGCAGGTTCACGCCCTGGCCGCCGGTCATGTTGGAGCCGGCCACGCTGGAGTCCTGGCCGCCCTGCACGTTGTCGCTCATGCCCACGCCGCCGGCGAAGTTGGCCGGCAGGTCGCGCAGGAAGTCGCCGACCGTGGCCTTGCCGCTCTGCTCGATCTGCTCGCGGGTGATCACCGCGACCGCGTTGCCCGCCGGCTGCGCGCCGCGGATGTTGGTGCCGGTCACGACGATGGTGTCCAGCTCAGTGGTTTCCGCCGGCGCCTCCTGCGCCTGCAACACTCCGGCGATGCACATCGCCAATACCGACATGCCGCCGGCAATCCCACGCGCACGACCTGCTCGACTGCTCATCATTCCCCCAAAGGCTCGATTGGCTGACAGATGGATCGCCCGCCGGTCCGCGCATGCCCCCATGGCACCGCGCGGCCCGGCCCGCTCCCGGCGCGGCCCGTGGCCCGCCGGGAACCGGACGAAATTTCGTTGGAACCGCGTCCGGATCACAACAAAGCCCCCCGGCACTGTCAAGAATAATTACGATATTTTTTTCGTGGCAGCCTGCAACTGATTCTTGATTCCTTGCCAAACCACGATTTTCTTCTTTTCAATCATTAGCTTGTATTTTTTGACCCGGAACCAGGCTTGAAGGGAGTGTCGAAATTCCACCGGAAGCTGCTGCAGCGCAACACAAACTTCGTCTTGATTTCCGAAATTCACTCCGCACACTGGCGGTATGAATGCCCAAGTCGTCCCCTCCTCCGCGCGCACCCTGGCCCGCCGCGCCTATCACCGGCTGCGCCGCGACATCGTCCACGGCCAGCTCGCCGCCGGCAGCAAGCTCAAGCTGGAAGCGCTGGTGCAGCACTACGAGATCGGCATGTCGCCGCTGCGCGAGGCGCTGGCGCGGCTGGTCGGCGACCAGTTGGTCAAGACCGAGGACCAGCGCGGCTTCTGGGTGGCGCCGCTGTCGCTGGACGAGCTGGACGACATCTCACGCGTGCGCGACCTGATCGAGACCGAGGCGCTGCGGCTGTCGATCGAGCGCGGCGACGCGGAATGGGAGCGGCGCCTGCGCGCCAGCTTCGACGCGCTCAGCGAGGTCGAGCGCGACGTCACCGAACTGGCGCCGGACCTGCCGCAGCAGGTCCTGGACGAATGGGAGGAGCGCAACCACGCCTTCCACTACACCCTGATCTCGGCCTGCGCCTCGCCGTGGCTGATCAAGCTGCAGGAACTGCTGTACCACCAGGCCGAGCGCTACCGCCGGGTCTCGCTCAGCGCCTCGCGCGGCAAGCGCTTCGTGCACGACGAGCACCAGGCCATCTTCGAGGCCGCGGTGGACCGCAACGCGCTGCGCGCCTGCCGCCTCACCCACGACCACCTGATGCGCACCTACGACGAGGTGCGCAAGGCGGTCGCCGCGATGGACCCGGCCTGACGGCCGGGCCGGCGCCGCGGGTTCAACCGGGCGAGCAGATCCGCGGCTGCGCCTTCAGCAGTTCGCGGGTCTTCTCGAAGCCCGCCACCGCCTTCGGATCGAAGGGCTTGACGCCCTCGGACACGTACAGCCCGACGATCAGGTCGCCCTGCCTGTCGTAGAAGCCCAGGATGCGGGTGAACTTGTCCGCTTCCTTGGTCGGCAACTGCAATGCCCAGATCTGGTCGACCTCGGCCGGGGTGATGTGGCCGTGCACGCCGTCGCCGTTGTCGGCGTACATGTCGTACCAGATCGGCGTGGACGTGGACTGCGTCTGCGGCACCTTGCTGGGGAAGTTCCAGACGTGCTTGCCGCCGGAGGTGAAGACGATGCCGATGCGGGTGTCGGCGCCCCAGGCGTCGACCGACTTCCACACGTCCTCGAAGAACAGCCGGTTGGAGCGCACGCCGTAGGCCTGCGCCGCCGACAGCGCGCTGACCACCGCGGTCTCCTTCATCCGGAACAGGCGGGCGACCGCCGGCGGCGGCGCGCCCGGGCGGGTCTTGGCGTAGTAGTGCTGGATCACCTTGGCGTCGTCGGCCGAGGCGCAGCCATCGGCGGCGGCGGCGTGGCCGGCCAGGCCCAGCGTCGCCAGCAGGAGGACGCGCATCAACAGGGTCTTCGTGCGGATCATGCGGTGTCGTGTTCCGTCGGGGTGGAGGGAGCGGGGAAGGAAGGCGTCAGCCGGCCGCTTCGGGATCGCCGGCCGTCAGGTAGTCCCACATGCGTTCGAGCAGGCGACCGTTCCAGGTGGCGCGGGCCTCGGCCTGCGCATCGGTGAAACGGGTGGCCGCGCGCGCGGTGGACAGGCAGTCCAGTTCCACCCGCGCCGCGTCTTCCAGGTACCAGGCCAGCACGACGGCGGCCTGCAGCGATTCGCCGGCAGTGACCGCGCCGTTGCCGCGCATCACGATGGCGCGCGCGTCGCCGAGCTGCGCGGCCAGTTGCACGGCCTGCTCGTCCGAACGCAGCAGCAACGGGTCGTCCCACAGCGGCGGCTGCGGATGGAAATAGCTGCCGAAGCCGTGCCGCGCTACCGGCGTCAGCCCGAGCACGCTCAGGCTCATCGTCTTGGGCGGCTGCACGCGCGCCACGCCGCCCACGTCGCGGCGGCGGCGGTAGATCTCGCGGTGGATGCGCACTTCCGGCAGCACGCCGTCCGGCAGCGGCCCGTCCAGCGGCACCACCGTGCACGGCTCGCCCGGCGCCACCAGCCCCAGCGGGCGCGACGGCGCCACCAGGAAGGAGGCATCGTCGATGCGTGCGCTGCAATGGCCGTAGGCGTGCACCAGGCCGGTCCGGCCCAGCGCGCGCGCCGCCGCGCGCACCGTGCGCGACAAGGCCGCCAGGTCCGTCACGCCTTGAATTCCCGGATGTCCGGCTTGGCGCCCCATTCGCAGAACCCGGGCGGGCCGAATTCGAACTGGCGCTCGCGGTAGGCCAGTTCGTCGGCGATCGAGCGTACGCCCGACGAATACTCGTAGACCATGCCGTCGGGCCCTTCGAAGTACAGGAAGCGCGCCGACGAAGTGGGATGCCGGCCCGGGCCGAACACCACCGGGATACCGCGCTCGCGGATGAAGTGGAACGAGCGCTGCACGTCGTCGGAGGTCTCGACCTGGTGGTTGATGTGCTGGATGCCGGCGCGGTTAGTCGGGAACAGCGCGATCTTGTGGTGGATCTCGTCGATGCGCAGCAGCGGCGCGTCGCCGATGCGGTCGCTGACGCGGGCGTTGCAGACGGTGGTCCAGAACGCCTCGTCGCGCACCGCGTCGGTGGTGCACAGGCCGACGTGGCTGAAGCCGGTGATGCCGGCGTCGCGACTGCCGTGGTAGCGGCGAGCGCCCATCTGCGGGCGCCAGGCCAGTTCGATGCGGTTGCCGGTGGGGTCGCGGAAGGCGATGAATTCGCGCACCTTGCGCTGCGCCGCTTCGTCGGCGGTGCCGCGGTGCACCGGATGGCCCAGGCGCTCCAGTTCAGCGCCGGCCGCTTCCAGTTCGGCGCGGCTGTCGATCTCGAAGGCCACCGTCTGTTCGGCGGGATCGCCTTCGAAGTAGCACAGCGTGTGCTCGCGCTGGTCGGACTTGAAGTAGACCGCGCCGCGCGTGCGCTCGCTGGCCTCCAGGCCGAGGATATCGGTGGCGTAGCGCGTCGCGCCTTCCAGGTCGCGCGTGCCCAGCCTCACGTAGCTGACATCGCGCAACCGGATCATGGCCGCGGCACTCCGCGCAGGGCCGGGCGCGCGGGCGCGGCGGCGCGGCCGTCCAGTTCGGGCACGCGGCATTCGCTGCCCCAGGCGCAGTGCGAGGTCGGTCCGTCGGCGAACTGGCGCGGGCGCGGCGGCGCGGCCGGATCGACCTGCCGGCCTTCGGCGACGAAGCCGTACAGCACGTCGTCCGGCCCCTGGAAGGTCAGGAACACCTGCTCCGAGACCGGGCGCCGGCCGGGGCCGTGCACGATGGTCTCCGGCGCCGGGCGCAACCGGTAGAACTGCTGCATGACCTGGTTGATGCCTTCCACCGCGAACTCGGCCGCCAGCACACCGGCGCGCGCGGCCGGATGCAGCGCCAGCCGGTGATGCGCGGCATCGAAGCCCAGATAGGCCGCATCGCCCACCCAGTCGGCCACGCGCGCGCCGAACACTTCGGTCCACAGCGCTTCGTCGGCCGCCACGTCGGTGCTGCGCAAAGTCAGCGCGGCCAGGCCGGTCACGCCGGCGTCGCGCGTGGGGAAGAAGCGCCATGCCTGGTTCTGCGGACGCACCACCAGTTCCACCCGCACGCCGCCGGGCGTGGTGAACGCGCCCAGCGCGCGCACGTTGCGGCGCGCCGCCAGCGCCGGATCGCGCGCCAGCGCGATGCCGCGCGGCTTCAATGCGTCTTCGGCGGCACGCAGCGCCGCTTCGTCGCGCACCTCCAGGCCGATGGCGTGCCGGCGTGCGTCGTCCTGCGCGTAGACCAGGCTGTACTGGCGCTCGTCCGAGCGGAACATCGCCTCGTCGGCACCGGCGGGCACCTGTTGCAGGCCCAGTTCCTCGGCGGCGAACCGGCGCGCGGTTTCCAGGTCGCGGGTGCCCAGGACAACGTAGCGCAATTGTTCGATGGCGATCGTCATGGCCTTGCCTGCAGGGTCGGGAACGTGGGGTGGGAGGGCATCATGCACCCGGCGGCGGAGTCAGCCCAACCGCCGCTGCACGATGCGGGCGAACACGCTGGCGGCCACCGGCAGCAGGCCGTCGTCGAAGCGGAACGTCGGGTGATGGCACATCGCGCTGTCCATGCCCAGGAACAGGTAGGCGCCGGGCCAGCGTTCGAGCATGTAGGAGAAATCGTCGGAGAACGGATACGCGCGCATGTCGGTCTTCACGTTCTCCCCGCCCAGCACGTCGCCGATCGCCTCGGCCGCCAGCGCGGCCTGCTCCGGCGCGTTGATGCACGGCGGGCAGGAATGCGGGATGGCCAGCGAGACCTTGCAGCCGGAAATCTGCGCATGGCCTTCGCACAGCGCGCGCAGGCGCTTGAGCAGTTCCTCGTGCACGTCCTTCGACAGCGCGCGGATGGTGCCGCTGAGCGAGGCGGTCGACGGAATGATGTTGTGGGTGGTGCCGGCCTGGAGTCTGCCGACGTTGATCAGCGCCGGCTCCATCGGGTCGATGTGGCGGCCGACGATGGCGGAGATGTCGGTCGCCAGGCGCGCGGCGACCTGCAACGGGTCGTTGGCCCGGTGCGGCGCCGCGGCGTGGCCGCCGACGCCTTCGATCTCCACTTCGAACACCGCCAGCGATTGCAGGGTGGCGCCGCTGCGCACGCTGGCCTGGCCGGTCTTCAGCGCCGGCATGTTGTGGAAGGCGTAGACCTCGTCGCAGGGGAAGCGCTCGAACAGGCCGTCCTCGACCATCTTGATGGCGCCGCGCCCGCCCTCTTCGGCCGGCTGGAAGATCAGCACCACCCGGCCGCTGGCCGGCGGATGCGCGACCAGGTATTCGGCCGTGCCCAGCAGCGCGGAGGTGTGGCCGTCGTGGCCGCAAGTGTGCGCCACGCCCGGACGCTGCGAGCGGTATTCCAGGTCGTCGTTGTGCTCGTCCATCGGCAGCGCGTCCATGTCCGCGCGCAGGCCGATGGACAGGCCCGGCTTGCCGCTGTCGATCACCGCCACCACGCCGGTGCCACCCAGTCCGGCATGCACTTCGAGACCCAGCGCGGCCAGCACTTCGGCCACCAGCGCCGAGGTGCGCTCCTCCTCGAAGCCCAGCTCCGGCCAGGCATGGATGCGGCGGCGCCATTCGGTCATGCGGGGCGCGAGGGCGATCAGCGGGTCGAGCACGGCGGCCATCGGGGGCGGAACTCCGGAACGAAGACGGTCTGAGTGATGCGATCAGACCAGAGCCGGTGCAGGTTGTCAAATATAATTTCGATATTTACGCGACAACAGCCCAAAGATGGTGCATCATGCCGCCTCGCAGATTGACGAATTTCGACTTTTTATCCTAAGTTCCTGGGCAGGCCGTGCCGGCTTCCGCCGCGCAGGCCGCTCCCTGGAATTTCGTAAATCCGAATGGAATCCATCACGGACGCCCCATGAACACGCCTGCCGCGCAGCCTCAGCAGTCCCCGCTTCCCACCCTGACGCATTACATCGGCGGCCAGCCGGTCGCCTCCACCCGCCCGCCGTTCGCCAACGTCGACCCGGCCACCGGGCAGGTCGTCGGCTACGTGCACGAAGCCGACGCCGCGATCGTCGACCAGGCGGTGCAGGCCGCGCGCACCGCGCTGCACGGCCCCTGGGGCGCGTACACCGATCCGCAGCGCGCCGCGATCCTGCGCAAGGTGGCCGACGGCGTGCGCGCGCGCTTCGACGAATTCCTCGCCGCCGAGATCCGCGACACCGGCAAGCCGGCGGACCTGGCCAGCCACCTGGACATCCCGCGCGGCGCGGCCAACTTCGACGTGTTCGCCGACCAGATCGCCAACCTGGCCACCGAGAGCTTCCGCAGCCCCACGCCGGACGGCAAGGGCGCGCTGAACTACGCCCTGCGCACGCCGCGCGGGGTGATCGCGGTGATCTGCCCGTGGAACCTGCCGCTGCTGCTGATGACCTGGAAGGTCGCACCGGCGCTGGCCTGCGGCAACACGGTGGTGGTCAAGCCGTCGGAGGAAACGCCGAGCACCACCACGCTGCTGGCGGAAGTGATGAACGAGGCGGGCGTGCCGCCGGGCGTGTTCAACGTGGTGCACGGCTTCGGCCCCGACAGCGCCGGCCAGTACCTGACCGAGCACCCCGGCGTGAACGGCATCACCTTCACCGGCGAGACCCGCACCGGTACCGCGATCATGAAGGCCGCCGCTGTCGGCGTGCGCCCGGTGTCGTTCGAACTGGGCGGCAAGAACGCCGCGCTGGTGTTCGCCGACTGCGACCTCGACGCCGCGGTCGCGGGCGTGACGCGCTCGGCTTTCCTCAACGCCGGCCAGGTCTGCCTGGGCACCGAGCGCGTCTACGTCGAACGGCCGATCTTCGACGAATTCGTGCGTCGGCTGAAGGCCGCCGCCGAAACGCTGCAACCGGGCGACCCCTATGCCGAAGGCACCAGCTTCGGTCCGCTGATCAGCCGCGAACACCGCGACAAGGTGCTGTCTTATTACGCGCGCGCGCGCAACGAGGGCGCCACCGTGGTGACCGGCGGCGGCGTGCCCGAACTGCCGGCGCCGCTGTCCGGCGGCTGGTGGGTGGAACCGACCATCTGGACCGGCCTGCCGGCCGATTCGGCGGTGCTGACCGAGGAGATCTTCGGACCGTGCTGCCACATCACTCCGTTCGACCGCGAGGACGAAGCCGTCGCCGCCGCCAACGACAGCCCCTACGGGCTGGCCACGTCGATCTGGACCCGCGACCTGGCCCGCGCGCACCGCGTCGCCGCCGCGATCGAAGTCGGCATCGCCTGGGTGAACTGCTGGTTCCTGCGCGACCTGCGCACCGCCTTCGGCGGCGCCAAGCAGTCGGGCATCGGCCGCGAGGGCGGCGTGCACGGGCTGGAGTTCTACACGGAGCTGCGCAATGTCTGCATCAAGCTTTGAAACCTTGCGCGGCCACCCCGGCGTGCGCGAGGCCGCGACGCTGCTGTCGTCCGCCCTGCGCGGGCGCGCGCCCTGCGATCCGGTCAAGCCGCTGATCGAACCGCTGGGCGTGGACGCGGCCTACGCGGTGCAGGAAGCGTTGACCGACGAAGCCCTCGCCGGCGGCCGCCGCATCGTCGGCCGCAAGGTCGGCCTGACCTCGGCGGCGGTGCAGAAGCAACTGGGCGTGGACCAGCCCGACTTCGGCATGCTGTTCGACGACATGGCCTACGGCGACGCGCAGGAAGTGCCGCTGGCGCGGCTGATCCAGCCCAAGGTCGAAGCCGAGATCGCCTTCGTCCTCGACCGCGACCTGGACGGGGAACGGCCCACGCTGGGCCACGTGCTCAACGCCGTCGGCTACGCGCTGCCGGCCATCGAGATCGTCGACAGCCGCGTGCGCGACTGGAAGATCAGCATCTTCGACACCATCGCCGACAACGCCTCCTCCGGCCTGTACGTGCTCGGCGGCGCGCCGAAGAAGCTCGACGCGCTGGACCTGCGCCTGTGCGGCATGAGCCTGGAGAAGGCCGGCGAGCCGGTCTCGCTGGGCTGCGGCGCAGCCTGCCTGGGCAATCCGCTCAACGCGGTGGTGTGGCTGGCGCAGACCGCCGCGCGCACCGGCCGCCCGCTGCGCGCCGGCGACGTGGTGCTGTCCGGCGCGCTGGGGCCGATGGTGCCGGTGCAGGCCGGCGACGTCTTCGAAGCCCGCATCTCCGGCCTGGGCCGGGTGTCGGCCGCATTCTCCGGGGAGTGACGCGATGGACAAGACCAAGGTCGCCATCATCGGTTCCGGCAACATCGGCACCGACCTGATGATCAAGCTGCTGCGCCACGGCCGCCATCTGCAGATGGCGGCGATGGTCGGCGTGGATCCGGACTCCGACGGCCTGGCGCGCGCGCGCCGGCTCGGCGTGGCCACCACCCACGACGGGCTCGACGGCCTGCGCGCGATGCCGGAATACCGCGACATCGGCATCGTGTTCGACGCCACCTCCGCCGGCGCGCACGTCCGCCACGCCGAAGTGCTGCAGGCCGACGGCAAGCGCGTGATCGACCTCACCCCGGCCGCGGTGGGTCCCTACGCGGTGCCGGCGGTGAACCTGGACGAGCACATCGGCGCCGCCAACCTCAACATGGTCACCTGCGGCGGCCAGGCCACCATTCCCGTCGTCGCGGCGGTGTCGCGGGTGGCACCGGTGCGCTACGCCGAGATCGTCGCCAGCATCGCCAGCAAATCGGCCGGCCCCGGCACCCGCGCCAACATCGACGAGTTCACCGAGACCACTTCGCGCGCGCTCGAGACCGTGGGCGGCGCGCAGCGCGGCAAGGCCATCATCGTGCTCAACCCGGCCGAGCCGCCGCTGATCATGCGCGACACCGTGTACTGCCTGACCGAGGGCGGCGACGAGGCGGCGATCCGCGCCTCCATCCATGCCATGGTCGCCAGTGTCGCCAGCTACGTGCCCGGCTACCGGCTCAAGCAGGACGTGCAGTTCGAGAAGCTCGACGCGGCCGCCTGCGCGGCGATCCTGCGCGCGCCGTCTGCGGCCGCGGGGCTGAAGGTGTCGGTGTTCCTGGAAGTGGAAGGCGCCGGCCACTACCTGCCGGCCTACGCCGGCAACCTGGACATCATGACCTCCGCCGCGCTGGCCGCGGCCGAGCGCATGGCGGAACTGGCACAACGCGAGGAGGTGGCGTGATGGACGGCAGGCTCTACATCCAGGACGTCACCCTGCGCGACGGCATGCACGCCATCCGCCACCAGTACGGGCTGGACCACGTGCGCGCCATCGCCGCGGCGCTGGACGAGGCCGGCGTGGCGGCGATCGAGGTCGCCCACGGCGACGGCCTGGCTGGTTCCAGCTTCAACTACGGCTTCGGCCGCCACAGCGACCTGGAATGGATCGAGGCGGTCGCCGCCAGCGTACGGAAGGCCAAGCTGACCACCCTGCTGCTGCCCGGCATCGGCACCGTGCACGAGCTGCGCGCGGCGGTGGCGGTCGGCGTGCGTTCGGTGCGCGTGGCCACCCACTGCACCGAGGCCGACGTGGCCCGCCAGCACATCGAGGAAGCGCGCCGGTTGGACATCGACGTCGCCGGCTTCCTGATGATGAGCCACATGACGCCGCCGGCCGCGCTGGCCGAGCAGGCGAAGAAGATGGAGAGCTACGGCGCCTACTGCGTGTACGTGACCGACTCCGGCGGCGCGCTGACCATGGACGCCACCCGCGATCGCGTGCGCGCCCTGCGCGACGCGCTGAAGCCGGAGACCCAGATCGGCATCCACGCCCACCACAACCTGTCGCTGGGCGTGGCCAATTCGGTGGTCGCGGTGGAGAACGGCGTGACCCGCGTGGACGCCTCGCTCGCCGGCATGGGCGCCGGCGCCGGCAACGCGCCGCTGGAAGTGTTCATCGCCACCGCCGAGCGCATGGGCTGGGACCACGGCTGCGACCTGTTCACCCTGATGGACGCGGCCGAGGACCTGGTGCGCCCGTTGCAGGACCGCCCGGTGCGGGTGGACCGCGAAACCCTGAGCCTGGGCTACGCCGGCGTGTATTCCAGCTTCCTGCGCCACGCCGAGAAGGCCGCGGCCGACTACGGCCTGGACGTGCGCTCGATCCTGATCGAGCTGGGCGAGCGCCGCATGGTCGGCGGGCAGGAGGACATGATCGTGGACGTCGCGCTGGACCTGCTGGCGCGCCAGCGCAAGGCCGAAGGAGAAGCCGCATGAGCCAGTACGACCTCGCTTCGCTCGCCGAGCGCCTGGACGGCGCCGCGCACGCCGCCAGCGCCACGCCGCAACTGGAGGAAGCGATCTCCCTGGACGATGCCTACGCGATCCAGCGCCTGAGCATCGAGCGCCGCCTGCAGCGCGGCGAACGCCGCATCGGCATCAAGATGGGCTTCACCAGCCGCGCGAAGATGGTGCAGATGGGCGTGTCCGACCTGATCTGGGGCCGGCTGACCTCGGGCATGCTGGTCGAGGACGGCGGCAGCATCCGCCTGCGCGACTACGTGCATCCGCGCGTGGAGCCGGAAGTGGCCTTCCTGATCGGCCGGCCGCTGTCCGGCCGCGTCACCGCGCCGCAGGCGCTGGCCGCGGTGGACGCGGTGGCGCCGGCGCTGGAGATCATCGATTCGCGCTACCGGGACTTCCGCTTCTCGCTGACCGACGTGGTGGCCGATAACAGTTCGTCGTCCGGCTTCGTGGTCGGGCCGTGGCGCAGCGCCGCCACCGACCTGGACAACCTGGGCCTGGTGATGGCCTTCGACGGCCGCCCGCAGGCGTTCGGCTCCACCGCCGCCATCCTCGGCCATCCGCTGCGCTCGCTGGTCGCGGCCGCGCGGGTGGTCGCCGAGGCGGGCGAGGAACTGCGCCCCGGCGACATCGTGCTGGCCGGCGGCGCCACCGCCGCCAGCGCGCTGGCCGCCGGCATCCACGTGTCGCTGGAGGTCGAGTCGCTCGGCCGCTGCGGCTTCCACGTCGAGGACTGAACCATGCCCATCCTGCACGCCCACATCCTGGCCGGCCGCACGCCGGAACAGAAGCAGGCCTTCGCCCGCGCGGTCACCGAGGCCGCCACCACCCACCTCGGCGTGCCGGCGACGGCGGTGCGGGTGCTGGTCCACGAGATCGCGCCAGCCGACTGGTTCACCGCCGGCGAACCGAAGGCGCCGCCGGCCGGGGCGTCCTGACGCGCGCCCGCCCCGCGCCGCCCGCCCCCGCCTTCCGGAGACCCGCATGTCCGCAGCCCCCGAGCACGCCCCGATCGATCCGCGCGCGATGCGCCGCGCCGTCGCCTCCTCGGTGATCGGCAACGCCTTCGAATGGTTCGACTTCCTGATCTACGGCTTCTTCACCGGGCTGATCGCCAAGGCGTTCTTCCCGGCCGACGACGCCTTCGTGGCCACCCTGCTGGCCACCGCGACCTTCGCCATCTCCTACCTGGTGCGCCCGTTCGGCGGCGTGCTGCTGGGCATGTACGCCGACCGCGTGGGCCGCAAGCCGGCGCTGACGCTGATGATCATGATGATGGGCGTGTCGACGCTGCTGATCGGCGCCACCCCGCCCTACGTGGCCATCGGCATCGCCGCACCGCTGCTGATCATCCTGGCGCGCGTGCTGCAGGGGCTGTCGGTGGGCGGCGAGTTCGCCAGCGCCACCGCCATGCTGGTGGAATACGCGCCGCCGCGGAAGAAGATGCTCTACGGCAGCCTGCAGATGTGCTCGCAGGCGCTGGCGATCTCGGTGGCGGCGCTGTTCGGCTTCGGCCTGAGCGCGCTGCTGGCGCCGGAGGACCTGGAGAGCTGGGGCTGGCGCATCCCGTTCCTGCTGGGCGTGCTGATCGCGCCGGTGGGCTTCTACATCCGCCGCAAGGTCGAGGAATCGCCCTCCTTCGTGCAGGCGAAGCAGGGCGAACGGCTGACGTTCCGGCAACTGCTGTCGCGCCACTACGGCGCGCTGCTGGCCGGGCTGGGCGTGTGCGTGGTCGGCACCGTGTCCAACTACCTGTGGTTCATCTACATGCCGCTGTTCGTGGTGCAGCAACTGGGCCTGCCGTTCTCCGAAGCACTGCTGGGCTCGTTCGTCTGCGGCGCCATCCTGTTCGCGTTGTGCCCGCTCACCGGCATGCTGGCCGACCGCTTCGGTGCGCGCCGGGTGCTATGCACCGGCGCGGTGCTGTTCGGGCTGATGTCGTACCCGCTGTTCGCCTGGGTGGTGGCCGCGCCGGAACTGTCGCGCCTGCTGACCGCGCAGATCGCCATCGCCGTCGTCATCAGCCTGATCTGGGGGCCGACCCCGGGCATGATGGCCGGGCTGTTCCCCACCGGCGTGCGCTCCACCGGCATGGCGATCTCGTACAACTTCGGCGTGCTGCTGTTCGGCGGCCTGGCGCCGCTGACCATGACCACCCTGGTCGGCCTGACCGGCAGCAAGCTGGTGCCGGCCTACTACATCATGTTCTGCGCCGCACTGGCCCTGCTGCTGATCGGCTACGGCACCACCCGCAAGCCCGCCGCGCAATGAACGCGCTGCCGCCGGCCGTGCACGCCGCCCGCCCCTCGCGCTGGAGCCGGCCGGTGCGGCTGCTGCACTGGCTGGGCGTGCTGCTGATCCTGGCCGTGGCCTGCATCGGCCTGGTGATGGTGGACCTGGAGCGCGGCACCGACCTGCGCAAGACGCTGTACGCCCTGCACAAGTCGCTGGGCGTCAGCGTGCTGGCATTGGCGCTGCTGCGCCTGCTGGTGCGCCTGGCCACGCGCGCGCCCGCGCCGCTGGCCGGCCCGGCCTGGCAGTTGCGGCTGGCGCGCGCCAGCCACGGAATGCTGTACGCGCTGATGCTGGCGCTGCCGTTGTCGGGATGGCTGCTCAACTCGGTGGCCGGACAACCGCTGCCGTGGTTCGGCGTGGTCGACCTGCCGGCGCTGGCGGCGAAGAACGCCGCATGGCGCAAGCCGGTGGACGCCGCCCACGTCGCGCTGTTCTGGACCCTGGCGGCGCTGGCCTGCGTGCACGCCGGCGCCGCCCTGCACCATCACTGGCTGCGCGGCGACGCCACCCTGCGGCGCATGCTGCCGCTGCCGGCCGACCGCGCCGGCTGAGCGCCGCGCTTCAGCGCGGCTGCACGCCGGACACGCCCGGCGCCGGCCAGCCGCCCTGCCCCTGCATGTGCTTGGGATACTTCACCCGGCGCGACAGGACCTGGCCGTCGCGGCGGTCCATCAGCAGTTCCACCTTCATGCCGCGCGCGTCGTAGCCCTTCGCCTTCAGCACCAGGTCGCGCACTTCCAGTTCCGTCACCTGCGCCATCTCGCGCGCCGCCAGGCGTTCGAGCTGCTCGAACGGCAGCACCGCGGCCGATGGCGCATGGGCAGCGCGGGCCTGCGGCGCCTGCGCGGTCGCCGCCTGGACGAACGTACCCGCCGCCACCGCCAACACGAGGGCGACCGGGACATGCTTGTACCGTGCAATCATGATGCTGCTCCGTCTATCCGCCGCAATCCGGCATTGCCGGTATACGGCAACGCGGCTGACGGCAAGCGCATCCCCGGCGTCAGGCAGGAGTCAGCCGGACGTCACGCGACCTCGACACGGCCTGGCACGCGTGGACGATGAACGGACGCACCGGCATCCGGGCGCATGTCCATGTGCCGCCAGGCTTCGGCACCCGCGACACGGCGGGGCAGATCGCATCCCGCAAGTGAGCGTGATCGCTCTGGCGGGCGATCGCCTGCATCGGCAGGAAAGCGCAAGCGATGCGCCGGCATGCGTGAAGACGGCAGCGTGCGCTTCGCATGCACGTGCGCGGGCGAAGCGGATGCACGCATCGCTCAGCGCCGTAACGCAGCTTGCTGCGTCGTCAAACGCGACGCGTCCTGCCGTAGGCATGGCATGGCATGGAAACGGCAGGCGCAGGTCGGGTTCGCAATGAGCGGTGTCGGTGCCAGTGCACGCGGTAGCGGCCGGTGCCGATGCATCGCCGGCAGCGCGATGCTGCCCTGTTCGCCGCACGGCGAATGCCGCGCGCGGCCCGCGTCATCGCCGCCGCGGCAGCATCCTGGCAAGCGTGTTGTCCTTCCACAGGTAATGGTGCGCGAGTGCGGCGAATGCATGCAGGCCGATCAGCCAGTAGCCGAACGTGCCGACGGTCTCGTGGACTTCCACCACCCGCTTCGCCAGCGCCTTGTCCGGGCCGACCAGCGCGGGCAATTCCAGGCCGAAGAAGGGGATCGGCTTGCCGGCCGCGCTCAACACCAGCCACCCGGCCAGCGGCATGCCGATCATGAAGACGTACAGCAGGCCCTGCACGCTGCGCGCGGCCAGCCGCTGCCAGGCCGGCGGCGCGGGGACGATGGGCGGCGCGGGATGCTTCAGCCGCAGCAGCAGGCGCAGCCACACCAGCGCGAAGACGAGCAGGCCGAACATGAAATGCAGGCTCTTCAGGGTCTCGCGCGGCACACTGCCCTTCTCGAACAGCACCCTGCACTCGATGAATGCGTAGACCAGGACGAACAGCGCGGCCATCAGCCAGTGCAAGGCGATGGAGCCGCGGTCGTAGGCCAGGCGATGTTCCGGTGTCTTCATCTCGATACTCCGTAGGCCAGTCCCCGTCGCGCGCCGCCGCTCCTTGCGGAACCTTGGCGCCGACCCTCGCTCCGGCGTCGCCGGCCGGGCCGGGAACGCGCTGGGATCCGCGCGCCGGCGGTGCAAGCCGCGGCAGCACATCACGCGAATTCCCTTCTAGCCCTGCTCCGCTGACGCCCGCCGCACGGCGCGCGTCAGCCGGCCGTCAGCGGCCGTGATGCGTGCGTGCCGGCCCGCGCGTCGCTGCCGCGCACGGCCGGCGGCGCTTCACTTCTTCGCCCGCACCGTGCTCTCGAAGCGGTGCTGGTAGCTGCGCGCCTCTTCCTGGCGCCGGTCCTGGTCCTGCTTTTCGCGCATTTGTCTGATCTGCGCATCGACGGCGGCGATGGCGGTCATGTTGACC
>ERZ761602.601-NODE-601-length-75398-cov-17.927677_pt1 | contig 75398 bp, 61 predicted proteins | sample MGYA00512165_ERZ761602 | MGnify/ENA primary metagenome ERZ761602 (study PRJEB28899, sample SAMN02445085) | bioreactor sludge metagenome | biome: EBPR sludge; isolation source: Thorneside wastewater treatment plant | place: Australia: Brisbane, Thorneside...
AGTCAAATATACCATTTTGTAAACGTATGTTTGATGTCAATTGCGTTGTCATAGATTTAAGATTGTCACCCTGAGCGATAGCGAAGGGTCTCTACGATTATCTTCGAGATTCTTCGCCACAAAAAACAAGAGCGTGGCTCAGAATGACATGATCTTAATTGGAGGCGTTATGTCCGAATCAAAAATTACAGTCTATGGTGCGTATTGGTGTCCTGATTGTCGTCGCGCAAAAAAATTCTTAAGCGAGCAATTTGTGCCATTCAATTGGATTGACATTGAGCAAGATAAAGAGGCTGAGCAATACGTCTTGCAAAAAAATAATGGCAAACGAATTATCCCAACCATTGTGTTTGAAGATGATTCGTTTTTAGTTGAACCATCGAATGCGGAATTGGCGAAAAAACTTGGATTGAAAACCGAAGCCAAGAAAACTTATTATGATTTGATAATCATCGGCGGCGGACCAGCAGGATTAACCGCCGCGATTTATGCCGCCCGCGAAGGTGCGGATACGCTTCTGATTGAACGGTCAGGCTTGGGTGGGCAAGCGGGAATCACTGTCGGGCTTGATAATTTCCCCGGCTTCCCCGAAGGCATCAGCGGACAAGAATTTTCCGAACGTGTGGCTCAACAAGCCCGCCGCTTCAATGTAGAAATTTTACAAGCGGTAGATGTTGAAAAACTTGAAGCAGAAAATGGCTATCATGAAGTGTATACATCTGATGGAAAGCATTATCATTCATCTGCTTTGTTGATTGCAACAGGTGCATCGTATCGTCGTTTGGATGTGCCCGGTGAAGAAGATTACATCGGCGCAGGGATTCACTTCTGCGCCACATGTGATGGTCCATTTTATAAAGGTGCCAAAGAAATTGTTGTAGTGGGTGGTGGTAATTCCGCTGTAGAAGAAGGTTTACATCTCACAAACTTTGCCGAAAAAGTGACTTTGCTTGTGCGCGGAGATAAACTCACAGCCAGCCAAATTGCAATTGATAAAGTTAATCAACCTGATTCAAAAGTAGAAGTCAAATACAATGTGATTGTAGATGCGTTTGAAGGACAAGATTCAAAACTCAAGACGATTAAATATCATTACAAAGATAGTGACAAACAAGAAGAAATTCATCCAGCCGCAGCGTTTATATTTATTGGTCAAACCCCGAATACGGAATTTTTGAAAAATTATGTAGATATGGATAAATACGGTTTTGTGCTAACAGGTCACGACTTGACGCATAAAGAAGAGGCAAAGCAAGCACTTCCATTTGAGACAAATATCCCCGGTATTTTTGCGGCTGGTGATGTACGTCATAGCAGTACAAAACAAGTCGCTTCGGCAGTGGGCGAAGGCGCGGCGGCTTCAATCTCGATAAGAGAATTTTTACGAGCGAAGTAAAATAAAAATTCGGAAGTCTTTAAGACTTCCGAATTTTGTTTATGTACTCATCAACTCATCATACTTCTTGCGGATTTCTTTTACATCTTCCCACATCAAAGACTTTGGAGAGCCAGGTGCTTTCGATTGATTTCTCAATAAATAAGATGGATGAAAAATCGGCATGAGCCAGCGACCATCTAATTGAGTCCATTGACCGCGTAAGGATGTGATGCCGGTCTTCTGTAAAACCGATTGACATGCCACATTTCCAGTCAACAAGATGACCTTAGGGTCAATGAGGCGGATAATTTCAAAAACGAAGGGGCGATAATATTCAATCTCTTTATCATTTGGTTTACGGAATGATTTTCCATCATCCCCGGGTGGCATACGAAAAACAGAGTTGGTGATGTATACATCTTGCTCTGGGTCAAAATTCCCCGCTTGCAAAATTTTATCTAATAGCTGACCAGCAGGTCCGACAAACGGCTTGCCCTTGATATTTTCTTGCGGACCGGGTGCTTCGCCAATTAACAGCAACTTGGCATTTGGATTCCCACGGCTGATGACAATGTTCGTGCCAGCATTTGCGAGCGGGTCATCTTTTAGGCTTTTGATGGCGTTTAGAACTTCATCAAGCGAGTTGAAAGGCTGGGAAAATAAATTTGATTGCATGGGCAATTTATACCACTTCTGCTTTCCCCGTTACAAGGTGAAAAAATATAGCACAACCACAGGGTTAAAACATTTTTAAATCATTGCAGAGCGATGTCTTTTCAGATTTGTTAAGAAGTCTCTCTGCAACCTTTTTGTCAGGTTTGTTTTCGCTTAAATGGGTATTATCGCCTTTATTTGAAATTATTTATTGTAAAGGGAATTGCTTCTACTATGCAAACAGAATCCATCACTATTCATGCTACGGATAACGATATTCTTTTACCCACAACGCATTTGCGTGAGTTGTTGATGGCGAATCACGTCTCTGAAGAAATCATCAAAAGTTGCGAAACTGCCTTAGCCGACCTGCTTAAAAAAATTGTGGTAGATGCCTACCATAATGATGAACAGCAACTCATCACAGTTAACATTTCCTATAATGGCAAAGGTGTTTATATTGAAACACAAGATGAAGGTAGCCCTTCTGAAATTCCTGTGCATAACGTGATTATGGCAAAAAATTTATTGCCTCCTGAATCAGAAAACGAAGTTGATACGCAAACTAAAACAAAACAATCTATCTTAGATGAAGTTTGGTACGAAGTAGATATGGGGAAAAACATCTGGCAATTGGTTAAGTATCTTTAGCAATTATTCAAATGTACTTCCATACCGTCCCGCAGATGCGGGACGTTTCGTATTTTGGCGTATTTCACATTGGGCGATATAATACGAGTTCAATAAAAAAATTAGAGAAAATGATGAATCACAAAAAAGAATTTACCGGACCCAACTTCGCCTATATTTTGGAATTGTACGAACAATATCGGGCGAATCCAAACTCGGTTGATGAAGAAAGCCGAAGACTATTTCAAGACTGGTCTCCACTTAATGGAGACACCGCGCCTCGTGATGTATCCAACGCTTCACTTCCTATGGTCAACCTGTCTGCCATTACTGGAGCAGTTCACTTAGCCCGCTCCATTCGCTCGTATGGCTATCTCTCAGCAGACCTCAATCCTTTAGAAAATACACCCAAAGAAAATCGCCTCGTCAGCCTTGAATTTCATGGATTAACCCCAGCAGATTTAGCCAGCCTGCCCGCCAGTGTTTTAAGCATCTCCGGCGCACAAATTGATGGAAATGCTCAAGATGCTATCGAAAGATTGCGTTCTATTTATTCAGGAAGCATTGGCTATGATTATGGTCACATTCGCACGCCAGAAGAACGTGATTGGCTATATCAAACTGCCGAAAGTGGCGTGTATCGTCAACAAGCATTCGATAAGAAAAAACTTTTAGAGAGATTAAGTCAAGTAGAAGCGTTTGAACTTTTTCTACATCGAATCTATCCCGGCAAAACTCGTTTCTCTGTTGAAGGTTTAGATATGCTCATCCCCATGTTGGATGAGATTGTAGATTCAGCCGCCAACGAAAGAATACCGACCGTATTCATGGGCATGGCACATCGCGGACGATTAAACGTCCTCGCGCATATTTTGCATAAACCTTATACACAAATACTCGCAGAATTTGCCGACCCAAAAGGTCGCGCCACTACTTGGGATGAACTCGGTTGGACTGGTGATGTCAAATATCACATGGGTGCTCAAAAAAAAGTTGGCAGTGATAAAGAAACACATACCATCATCCACATGCCAGCCAACCCCAGCCATCTCGAACAAATTGACCCCATACTTGTCGGTATGGCAAGGGCAAACAACACGAAGGTAAATAGAGGCGGTGCTCCAAAGTATGAAAATGTTTCCTTACCAGTTTTGATTCATGGCGATGCATCCTTTATTGGTCAAGGCATCGTAGCAGAGACGTTAAATTTTTCACGTGTGCAAGGTTATGCAACCAGTGGCACGTTGCATATTGTGGCGAATAATCAACTTGGTTTTACTGCCAATGGTGATGAATCGCGCAGTAGTTTACATGCCAGCGATTTAGCCGAAGGTTTTGAAATTCCAGTCATTCACGTCAATGCGGATGACCCAATTGCTTGTTTAGAAGCTGTAAAAACTGCTTTTGCATATCGCCAAAAATTTCAAAAAGATTTTGTGATTAATTTAATTGGCTATCGTCGTTATGGTCACAATGAAGGTGATGAGCCACGTTTTACTCAGCCAGTGATGTATAAGAAAATTGACGCGCATCCAACCGTCAGAAAAATTTGGGCAAGCAAGTTGGAAGAAGAAAATTTAATCAATCAAAATGAAGCCGAAGAAATATTGCAAAGTTTTTTGAAAAACTTGCAACAAGCCAGTGAACAATTAGATGCAGAAAAAGCATTGGTGGAACCGCTTCCGCAACCGCCACCCAAAGGTGCTGCTCAAAAAGTAAAAACGGCTGTGACGCAAAAACGCCTCAAAGATTTAAATGGAAACCTGCTCCAGTTCCCTGATGGTTTTCAACTTAACCCGAAACTGGTTAAGTCTATTGAAAAAAGAAAAACTTTATTCAATGATGCACAAGCTAAAATTGATTGGGCAACTGCCGAAGAATTAGCTTTTGCATCTATTCTTGAAGATGGAATCCCGATTCGTTTGACAGGGCAAGATAGTGCACGTGGGACGTTTAGTCAACGCCATGCTATGTTTTATGATTCGGAAACAGGCGAGCCACATATTCCATTACAAACTATTCCACAAGCCAAAGCGGCGTTTGAAGTGTTGAATAGCCCATTAAGTGAAGCAGGCGCCATTGGTTTTGAAATTGGTTATAGTCTCGCCGCACCTGAAAGGCTTGTCATTTGGGAAGCCCAATATGGTGACTTTGTAAATAACGCTCAAGGTGTGATTGATGAATTTTTACTCTCAGCACGTGCCAAGTGGGGATTAACTCCCTCATTAGTTTTGTTATTACCGCATGGGAATGAAGGACAAGGTCCAGACCACTCTAGTGCACGCATAGAACGGTTTCTTGGGTTAGCCGCTGAAACAAACGTCCGCATTGCATATCCATCTACTGCGGCACAATATTTTCATTTATTGCGTCGTCAGGCTTTGATTGTAGAAACAGACCCATTGCCATTGGTTGTTTTCACTCCAAAAGGATTACTACGACATCCTCTCACGAGTTCTTCTATAGAAGAATTATCTTCTAGTAAATGGGAACGTGTGATAGATGATTCAAATTTACCTGGCAAAAAATCCGATGTTCGCAATTTAATCTTATGCAGTGGACGCATTTATGTGGATTTAGTCACCAGTGAATTGCGTAAAGAAAATAAAGATGATGCAGTGGTGCGAGTGGAGCAACTGTATCCTTTCCCTGAAAAGCAATTACAAGAATTGCTGGGTGAATATCCAAACTTAGAAAGATTGATTTGGGCACAAGAAGAACCACTCAATATGGGCGCATGGAATTATTTACGTCCGTTGTTGAAAGATTTAGCAGGTAATGATTTTTCGGTACACTATGTCGGTAGACCAGAAAGCTCGAGTCCATCTGAAGGTTCTACAACTTTGTATCGAATTAATCAAAAATATTTAATTGAGCAAGCCTTTGCAATTGAAAAACAATTAGAGACGTCAAGCGTCGTGAAAACAAGAGGTTAATATGGCAGTAAAAATTATTGTCCCTGAATTAGGTGAATCCGTTTTAGAAGCAACGGTCTCTGCTTGGCTTAAGCAAGAAGGCGATTTCGTCAACATGGGTGATGTGTTGGTTGAATTAGAAACAGATAAAGTGAATGTTGAAGTCGGTGCGAAAAGTGCTGGTGTGTTGCAAAAGATTCAAGTTCCGAAAGGCAGTGATGTTAAAGTGGGTGATGTGTTAGGCATGATTGATGAAAAACAAAGTGCGTCACAACCTGTTGAAACATCCAAACCTGTGGAAGCAAAACAAGAAGTGAAAGAAACAGTTGTTGAACGTGAATCTATTCCGCAAGTTTCACCAGTGGCATCTCGTTTTGCAAAAGAAATGAATGTTGATATTAACAAAGTAGTTGGCACAGGCAGTGATGGACGCATCACAAAGGCTGATGTGGAATCTTATTTACAAGGTGCATCAAAACAGGTTGAGGTTAAGTCGGAAGCGAAAGTTTCATCATTTCAAAAAATAATTGATACATCATCAAGAAGTGAAGAACGTGTGCGAATGTCGCGCAGGCGTCAAACAATTGCAAGGCGATTATTGGAAGCAAAACAAAGCACTGCCATGTTGACGACGTTCAATGAAATTGATATGAGCGCCACGATGGATTTGCGCAAACGTCGCAATGATGAGTTTCAGAAAAAGCATGGAATTAAATTAGGTTTTATGTCTTTGTTTACGAAAGCGGCTGTGAGTGCGTTGAAAGCGTTTCCAGCAATCAATGCTGAAATTGATGGTGATGAGATTGTGTTTAAAAATTATTACGATATTGGCATGGCGATTGGTTCTGAAGAAGGTTTGGTTGTGCCTGTGATTCGGGATGCCGATAAACTTTCGTTTGCTGATATTGAAAAAAGTATTAAAGATTTTTCTGAGAAAACACAACAAGGAAAATTATCGGTTGAAGATTTACGCGGTGGAACTTTTACAATTACAAATGGTGGCGTGTTTGGTTCTTTATTAAGTACGCCCATTTTGAATCCGCCACAAGTTGGGATTCTCGGTTTGCATAAAATTGAAGAACGTCCGATTGCATTGAATGGCGAAGTTGTTATTAGACCCATGATGTATGTGGCGTTGAGTTATGACCATCGCATTGTGGATGGTCGTGAAGCTGTTCAATTTTTGGTGCATATCAAAAATTTATTGGAAGACCCCGCTTGGATGTTGGTGGAAGGATAAAAATAATGCGCTGATTTTACTCAGCGCATTATTTTTTAATCGCTTGTTCTATTGCTTGTGTAACAATTTCTGCTAAAGATTTTTTTTCTAAAACCGTATGTGAGATTTGACCTTCGATTGCCAGTGCAATGATGCCATGTACTTGACCCCAAATGATGACAGCTAACACATCCGCTTCACCAGATTTGATGATACCTGCTTCTTGACATGCCTCAACAATTTCTACCACCTGATGAAATGTTTTTTGCGAAACTTCTACGAAGGCGGGATATTCTTTTTCTTTTTCCAATGCGCTTGAAAACATAATTTTGAAAATATCTTTGTTGGCGAAAGCAAACTTGACATACGCCTGAGCACTTTCAATTAATTGTTTCTTTGGATTATCTGCATGAGATTTAATGACAGAATCTAAAGACTTAGATAATTTTTGAAACCCTTCAGTTGAAATCGCCGCAATCAATGATTGTTTGTCTGAAAAATGTGAATAGGGGGCAGTGTGGCTGACCCCAGCTTTTAAAGCCACTTTACGAAGGCTTAACTTTCCAATGCCTTCTTTTGCCAAAATTTCTACGCCTGCTTTTATAAGCGCATTTTTCAAATCGCCATGGTGATAGGTTTTTGATTTCATATCTCGCAATCTTGCCTTAAAATCTTGACACTGTCAAGATTACAATCTAAAATTCACAAGAAAATATAAACTGGAAAAAACTATGTCAGATTTTTATGCTTTGAAACAGCAAATTGTTGAAACCGCCCAAAAACTTGTCCACAAAGGGTATTTGATGGCGACTGGTGGTAATTTATCAATGCGTGTAGTCGGTCAAGAGGCTTTCGGGATTACACCTTCCAATTACGATTACATGAAAATGAAACCCGAAGATGTGTGCATTTTGGATTTTGATTTGAATGTCATTGAAGGTGAACTGAAACCTTCTGTTGAATCTGCAATGCATGGCGCAGTCTATCAGGTACGCAAAGATGTCAATGCGATTGTGCATACCCATCAAGTGTACACAAGTGCACTTACTTTGATTAAGGCTCCTATCCCTGCTTTGTTTGATGAACAAACCCGCTTCCTTGGTCGTAGTGTAGATATTATCCCGTATGCGCCATCAGGGACTTCACTTTTGAAGAATGCAGTGGCGAAACATGTCAAAAATCATAACAATGCTTACATGATGCAAAATCATGGCGCATTGATTTTTGGTCACGATATGGAACGCGCTGTTCATAACGTAGAAATTTTAGAAAAATGTGCGCTTGCTTATTTATTAGCCATTTGTAGCGAGAGAAAAATTAGCAAAATTCCTTTGGCTGTGCGTGAGATTGCCTTCTCAAAATTGCGTAATGACCAAAAGAAAATTGAAAAAGGCGAGAAAGCAACTGGCGGAGAATAAAATGACCGAACAAGGATATGCCATTCGTGAATATCACGATGTAGATGAAATATATAAAAAATTAAATAATCTAGTTCGTCAACCATTGCGTCATATTCGACAAGATAAGATGCAAGAGTTTATGAATTATTTTGATAATCTATGTAAACGCTCAAAAGAATTAACTGACGAAGCAAAAAAATATATCCCCGGTGGAGTGCAACATAACTTAGCATTCAATTATCCATTCCCATTGGCAATTGAGAAAACAGAAGGCGCTTATTTATGGGATGCCGATGGAAATCGTTACATTGATTTTTTACAAGCGGGCGGTCCCACGTTATTAGGTAGTAATTATGAACCTGTACGTGAAAAAGTTTTTGAGATGTTAAAGTCTTGCGGACCTGTAACAGGTTTATTCCATGAATATGAATTGAAGTTAGCAAAGTTAATTAATCGCTTCATGCCTGATGTTGAAATGTTTCGCATGTTAGGCTCTGGTACTGAGGGAGTCATGGCGGCTGTGCGTGCGGCAAGAGCATACACAAAGAAAAAAAATGTTATCAAGGTAGGCGGAGCGTATCATGGTTGGAGTGATAGCATGGTGTATGGGTTACACATCCCAGGTACGGGCAGGTTAGAAGCGACAGGTATCCCGCGTGGTGGAAGTTCATCAACAAAAGAATTTTTTCCAAACAGTTTAGCATCATTGAAACGTCAATTAATTTTGAATCAATTACGAGGCGGAACAGCGGCAGTGATTGTGGAGCCGTTAGGTCCAGAATCAGGAACACGACCTGTGCCATTTGATTTCAATCAAAAAGTTCGTGAGTTGTGTGATGAGTTTGGTGCGCTTTTGATTTTCGATGAAGTTGTGACTGGCTTTCGTGTTGGTTTGGGTGGTGCCCAAGGATTTTTTAATGTGAAGCCGGACTTAACTGTTTTTGGAAAATGTATTACGGGCGGATACCCAATGGCTGGCGGTGTGGGTGGGCAAGCGGAAGTGATTCAGCGTTTTGCGGCGGGCATTGGTGGCATTGGGGAACGTGCATATATTGGTGGAACACTTTCAGCAAATCCGCTTTCGTGCGTGGCGGGGTATTACTCATTGCTTGAAATGGAAAAAACAAATGCGCCTGTGATTGCAGGGCGTGCAGGTGACAGACTAGCAAAAGGTTTGCAAACCATTATTGAAAAATATGATTTGCCTTTTGTTGCCTATAACCAAGGCTCGATTGTGCATTTAGAAACATCGGGTGTGATGTTATTGGATTTAAGAAATCCATTTCGTTTGTTGAAAGAATTAAAACCACGCAAACACATGATGGAAGAAATGGGCGCGGCATATACTTCGCAAGGATTAATTACATTGGCGGGTTCACGCATGTATACATCCATGGCGGATACAGATGAAGTGATTGATGACGCATTAAATAAATTTGAAACAGTGTTAGCGGCTTGTGCTTAAAGGAGCATCATGGCAAACAATTACAAACTTTATAGTTATCGTTGGATAGTATTAGCTTTATTTATGTTTATTAATTTAACCATCCAAACCTTATGGATTACGTATGCTCCCATCACTGGACCTGCTGCAAATTTTTATGGCGTAACAGATTTACAAATCGGATTTTTATCCATGACATTTATGATTGCATTCATTCCATTATCAATTCCAGTCTCTTGGTTAATTGATACGTATGGTTTCAGAATCGCCGTTAGCATTGGTGCAATTTTGATGAGCATCTTTGGTTTGTTACGTGGCTTTGCGGGTGAAAATTATTCTATGGTTTTATGGAGCACCATCGGGATTGCTGTTGCTCAACCCTTCTTATTAAATGCTTGGACGAAAGTACCTGCCAATTGGTTTGCGATGGAAGAACGCGCCACTGCTGTCGGATTGGTGACACTGGCTAACTTAGTTGGTACTGCCTTAGGTATGGTCTTGACTCCGATTCTGACTGAAACGATTTCGATTCCAAATGTTCAATTAATATATGGTGGTGTAACAGCATTTTCAGCATCTTTATTTTTACTGTTCGCAAAAGAGAATCCACCTACACCTCCTGGACCAGATGGAAGCCAAGTCCGTGCTTTGATGTTAGATGGACTCAAACATGCTTTTACAGTTAAATCATTTTGGTTATATTTATTTGTTTCATTTATTGGGTTAGGAATTTTCAACGGCATGACTACATGGGTAGAAAATATTATTCGCCCACGCGGATTCACGCCCACAGATGCAGGCACACTCGGTGCATTGATGTTAGTGGGTGGTGTGTTAGGCGCAGTCATTATTCCGCCGTTTTCAGATAAACAACGAAAACGTCAGCCTTATATTTTGTGGGGATTATTGCTCGCTATTCCTGGATTGATTGGCATTACTTATGCAACAAATTCAACACTTTTATTTGCTTCTGCTTTTGTAATGGGATTCTTTTTGGTCAGCACAAATCCAATTGGAATGCAATATGCATCTGAAGTGACACATCCAACGCCTGAAGGCACATCGAATGGATTGATTCAATTATTTGGTCAAGCTTCGGTTGTGTTTGTATTTATTATGGAAGCTTTGAAAACATCAGATGGTTCATTTACTCCTGCATTAATACTGGCAATTATTTTATTAGGTGTGAGTGCATTTCTTGTAACCAAAATGAAAGACCCACAAAAATAAGTTCTACTATAATGATCAACATGAACAACGAAAAACTCATCCTTGCTGTTGACCTTGGCACTTCGGGTATGAAGGTTGCCTTAATCACAATCAATGGAAATGTCATTGATTGGGAACAAGAGGCGATAAAAACCATTATCACGCCTGATGGTGGCGCTGAACAATCTCCAAACGAATGGTGGCAAAAGTTTTTATCTGCATCAGGAAGATTGTTGAAACGTACACAAGCAAATCAAAATGTGATTGCGATTTGTTGTTCTACACAAGGCGAAGGAACCATTCCCGTTGATAAAGAACGCAACGCATTATCAAACGCAATTTTGTGGATGGATATGCGTGGTAAAGCCAATTTACAAAAGCAATTAAGGGGATTAATCAACATTGATGGGGTAGATGTTCTTAAAGTTTTACGCTTCATTCGTCTAACCGGAGGCATGCCCTCGCCAACTGGAAAAGACCCTGCATCTCATACATTGTTCATCCGCGATACACATCCTACAATCTATGAAAAGACTTATAAATTTCTAAATGTATTAGATTACATGAACTTGCGTTTGACTGGCGAGTTTGTAGCGAGTTATGATTCAATTATCACTTCATGGGTGACGGATAATCGCGATGCGAAAAATATTAAGTATGATGATGGTTTGATTCACATATTAGGAATTGACCGTGAAAAACTCCCTGATATTGTTTCATGCACACAAGTAATTGGAAATTTACGAAGTGATATTGCGAATGAATTAAATCTTTCAAAAGATGTAAAAGTGATTGCAGGTGCTATTGATAATACAGCTGCATCTATTGGTGCAGGTACAGTCAATGACTATGAACCGCATTTATACATCGGCACTTCATCATGGATTGCGGCGCATGTACCATATAAAAAAACAGATATTACTTCGGGCATTGCTTCAATTCCATGTGCGGTGGATGGAAAATATTTACTCACAGCATTACAAGCCACTGCTGGTGGAAATTTAACGTACTTGCGTGATAATGTTATTTATCATAAAGACGAATTACTCCAAAAAGCAGAAGTGCCAGATATTTTCAAAGTGTTAGATCAAATGGCAGAGCGTGTGCCTGCTGGTGCAAATGGAGTCATGTATACGCCATGGTTGTGGGGCGAACGTGCACCGATTGAAGAATCTACGCTTCGGGCTGGGCTTTATAACTTATCACTCAACAACACCAGAGAAGATATTATCCGCGCATTTTTGGAAGGAATTGCATTTAACACGCGTTGGTTACTGTCTCCCGTAGAAAAATTTTTAGGGAAACAAGTAACAAGCATCAACATCGTAGGAGGCGGGGCACAATCAGATGTATGGTGTCAAATCTTTGCGGATGTGATGAACGTAGAAATCAAACAAGTCACTGATCCGATTTATGCGAATGCTCGCGGCGCGGCTTGGATTGCGGCTGTCGGTTTAAACGAAATTCAATTCAACGATATTCCACAATTAGTGAAATTCAAAAAAACTTATCAACCACAATTAAAAAACCGCGCGTTATATGATGATAAGTTTGATGTATTCAAAATCATTTATAAACAAATGAAAAATGTTTATCGCAGGTTGAATGGGTAGCAAGAATCAAAAAACACACAGCATTTGCTATGTGTTTTTATTTACCTGGTTCTTATATCTTCGGCAACTTAAAACCTGACTTACTCATCACATAATCACGCGACTCGATAACTGCTTTCTTCATTGAATTCCAATCCACATGCAATAATTCGCCGTTTCGTTTCATGGGTTTACCTGCCACAAAAACAGAATCAACGTTACTTGTATCCATGCCCCAAACCACCGCACCAATCGGGTCGTTGACTGGGAATACATTTGGCTTGTCAGTGCGTAGCATTATTACATCGGCTTCTTTGCCCGGCGTGAGTGAACCAGTTTTATGTGCCAAACCATTCGCGCGTGCGCCTTCAATGGTTGCATATTCCAATACATCACGTGATGAAATCAAGTCTGGTGCTTTGCTATTGCCAGCCAATTGTCTTTCAAATGACATAGCACGTTGTAAAGACATGACCGAACGCATTTGCGTAAACATATCACCGGGTACATTGGTTTCTACATCCACACTTAAACTTGGTTTCAAGCCACGATCTAAGAATTTTTGAATGGGTGGCATACCATGCCCCATCATCATTTCAACGGGTGCGGCTAATGAAACAGTACCACCTGTATCCACAATCATTTGAATTTCGGTTAAGTTTAATGTTGTGCAATGAATGTAGGTGGTATCTTCTCGTAACAAACCCGCTTCACCCATTTCTTGCACTTTACCTTCTTGTCCATAAGAACCAACGCCAACATGCGTCGTGATGCGTGCATCAACTTCACGCGCAAGTTTCCAATGGTCACGTGCAATTTCAAAATCAACAAACTCAGGTCCAGGCGCGGCTAAAGCATACGTCAACAATTGGTCTTTCGATGAAAAATATTCTTTCGCCGCACGCACAAACCAACTTGGTTGTCTGTCATTCCAATCTCCCCACCACGGGAAGCCATACGCAAACACACCGCGCATTCCCGAATCTTGTAAGGCTTTAATCACAGCATCGGTATGTTCAGGTGAGCCTTGAATATGTGACCAATCCAATAAAGTCGTAATGCCTGCATCTAATGCGCCCAAAGCACTGACGAGATTTCCAACATAAGCATCTTGTGGACGAAAGGCTGGAGCAAATTTTCCTAATACAAAACGGATGTAACCCTCGCGTCCTTCTAAGGGGGTATCTGCTCCTACATTCCTCAACAGACCTTCCCAAATGTGACGATGTGTATCCACAAAGCCCGGCATCACAATCATGTTAGAAGCGTCAATCACTTCTGCGCCGTTATAAGCCAAATTAGGTCCAACGGCTTTAATTTTTGTACCTTCAATTAATACGTCTGCATTTCTGAAATTTCCTAAAGATGGATCCATGGTTAAGACTGTTCCACCTTTAAGTACAATTTGTTTCTTTTCAGGTGGGAAGGATGTTGCATCACCAACATACACTTTTGGCAAATCACGCAGTTGATTTAGGCGTGAGCCTTTCATCAATCTTTGCACACGTTTGTAATTGAGTTTGATTAATTCTTTTAAGTCGTTGATTTGGTAAAAAGCCAAACCTAATAATAAAAGTACACCAATTGCAAGTAAACCGACAACATTGCTTAAACCAAGTAATGGCAAAATATTAATAATAAGTGTTAGGAATAATGCTGAAACAATTGCACCGATAAATGTTCCACGCCCACCCATCAGGCTAGAACCACCTAACACAGCCGCGGCTAAACTTGATAGTGCATAACTTGACCCAGCACGTGGGTCACCGACACCGACTTGAGCGGCAAGAAAAAATGAAGCCACTGCCGCCATCAAGCCGGACATGACAAATGCTCCAACGCGAATTCTCGTTGTGGCGGCACCGATTCGGCGTGCGGCTTGGGCATCATAACCGACTGCTCGAAGTGTGAGACCTGCTGGGGTTGCATATAACCAAATGTCCCATAAGATTGCGGCGATAAACATCACGATAAATGCTATGGGAATAAATCCAACTGTTTCGGTGATTGAATCCAGAAAATCAAAATTAATCAAACCTGCGGCGATAGGACGAAGCGAAAGCGCAATACCATCTAAAATACTTAATGTAGCCAGTGTAGCAATAATGGCGGGAAGTTTTACCCAACGCACAAGCGTTGCATTGAAGAGACCAACAAAAATACCCATCGCAAGAATTGCTAAAATTGCTAATGCAATTACACTGGCTGATGCACCATCAATAATCATGAATGATGCAATGATGACACCCATTGTCATAATAGAACCAACAGATATATCAAGATAGCCAGCGACCAAAGCATTCATTTGTGCCATCGTTACCAACGCAAGCGGAATGGTAGCAAGCAATAAACTTTTTAAATTAAATTCGGATAAAAACGCAGGAGACTTTGAAGCCGTATAGTTGGCAACAATAAGAATCAAAATAATTTGAAATGCGACAGAAGTCCAAGCCCTCACTCGGAATACGTGTTTAATTTTTTGCCATAACATACTGCCGTTGCGAATATCTCGAATGGCATTTTTTATTTTGCGGCGGGCAAGGTTGATTAGCTCGAGCATGATTATTCTCCTCTGTCTTTATTTAAATTGGTTGCGGCTCGCGGACCAGCAACCCGTGCACGACCCTTAAGCCCAAACCCTATGCCGCCTACAATCGATTCAATAATTCGTTTTTCGCTTAAGTCGGCTCGTTGAATTTCATCAATAACTTGCCCGCGCGACATCACAATCACACGGTCGCATAAGCCGCTTAACTCAATTGGGTCACTTGATTTAACAATGACTGCCGCACCTTCTTCAGCCTTGGCGCGTAAGGCTTCATAAATATCAAGGCGAGCACCTGCATCTACACCTTGGGTAGGTTCATAAGCCAAAATAACATTTACCGTCTCGCGTAAGTGCGGACGTGCTAACGAAACTTTTTGTTGGTTGCCGCCAGAAAGAAATTGAACTGGCTGATCCAACGAGGGAGTACGCACTTTGAGACGTTTTATCAATTCAGTTACTGTTTTGGTTTCGCGGTTTCGATTTACTAAACCCAAACTGCTAAATTTATCTAAAACTTGAATTGTAGCATTATTACGCACACCTAGTACTGGGAACAAGGCTTCATGTTTTCGATTTCCCGCTAGTAACAAAATCCCTGCACGCACTGCATCTGCTGGCGAAATTAAAGTTAACTCTTTGCCATCACACATCACCAAGCCGGCTTTGGGAGGAATTTGCCCTGATAAACATTTGAAAAATTCACCTTGACCATTTCCCTCAGCACCTGCCAAGCCGACAACTTCGCCTCTTTTTAGGGTCAAGTTGATCGGTCCAAACAATGGACCTTGGAATCCCGTCAACATCAGTACACTTTCAGAGTCTTCTGAGGTTGGAGAAACAGGTGGAAAGGCATCATGAAACGCTCTGCCTATCATCAACGAAACTAAATCTTTTTCAGACATATTTGCCGCATCATAAGTGCCTTGGCTTTGTCCATCTCGCAAAACAGTGATGCGATTTGCAACTGTTAATACTTCTGGCAAACGATGGCTTACATAAACAACGCCCATACCTTGTTCTGCGCGAGTCTGAATCATGCGATGTAATAAATCCACTTCATCTGGACCAAGAGCAGTGGTTGGTTCATCAAGCAAAAGTACTTTGGGTTCACTGATCAATGCTTTAACAACTTCAAATAATTGACGTTGTGCCAACGTGAGAAACATGGTCGGTGCATCTGGGAATAAATCCAGTTCATATTCTGCGAGTGTATCAGTCGCCCATTTTTTCATCTTCCAATAGGATGGGCGTAGTTTTTTCGGTGTTGACATAAACAAGTTCTCTTTTACTGATAAGTGAAGAACTTGTGAATTATCTTGATATGCCATCCCCAAACCGAGGCGAATCGCCTCGGCTGGGGAATCTGTACGGAGTCGTTTTCCATTAATCAAGACAACACCTTGATCTTGTTCAACGAATCCACTTGCTATTCCGAGAAGAGTAGATTTGCCAGAACCATTTTCACCAACCACAGCATGAATCTCACCTGCTCGACAATCAAGGCTGACGTCGGACAAGGCTTGCACTGTGCCATATTGTTTTGATACTTTTTGAAGTTCAAGAACCAATGTGTGATTATCTCTTGACATAAACGATACTCTTCTCGGAATATTTTTTACTTGCCCATTGATTGGAAAATCTCTAACGGAATCATGGATGAGGTTGAGGCTTCCTGAGGCACATCGGGGTTGCAGGTGCCTGTGGTTAACTCTCGCAACACCGGAGGAATGATGATGCCATCGGCAGGGAGTTCATAACCTTTGAGTTTCATCATAGCGGCAGTGAGGGCTATGCGAGATTGATAGTTGCCACCCGACCCATAGAAGACCTTAAAGTTCGGGTTATTAATCTTTTCCCATTCACAGAACAGGCTCATTTCATCAGTTCGAAGCGTCAAAACAATATCAAGTGGTAAACCAGCTTGTTCGTAAGCACGCACACCACCCATAAATGAGTCGGCGGCTTCGTAACTGTAGCCTTTAATATCTGGGTTAGCACTGATGAAACCAGAGACTGCTTGTAGCGTACCTTCACGAGTCCAACTTGTATCGGCACGACCGACCAATTCAATATCTGGGCTGAGGGCGGGTTCTTCACAAGATTGCCAGTAAGCAGATAAGGCATTACCCGGGGTACCACCGAGGAAGGCAACTTTACCGCTACCAACTTCTTCATTTAGAGTTTCGGCAAAGAGTTGACCCAATAGACAGACATCTTCAGCCACAAAGGTAGGATAGTCTGTACCAGGCTGGCCAATTGCACCGTACGAGTGTGGAATAACAACAATACCTTGTTCGGTCGCTTCACGTACAGCAGGTAGAAGGGCATCGCCTGCATCAGGGAAGAACGCAATGATATCCACTTCCTGTGCTATCAGACTATTGAAATCAGCGATAGAACGAGCGGCATCACCAGTAGAATACATGAAGGCGGTGGTGTAAATAATCTTGCCAATTTCAGGATAAGTCAGTGCTTGCAAGATGAATTCCATGTGGGTCATTTGTCGCCAGAAATTTTCACCAAAGCCATCTGCCAGTGCAACAGTGATGGGACCGCCAGTGCCGGTCTCGCAGACTTTATCCTCCCAGCATTTAATGGCAAGGTCCATACGTGCTTGGTCAACAGGTAGCCCGGCGCGATAAAGTGCCGCTCGTGCAATTTCAGATATTCCATCTGCTGTACCAATAGATTTCGTCAAGATTGCAGGGTCGACATCGTAGCGTTCACCATATTGGTCAGCGCCATCGATTCCGGGACCCAAATCTGTTGCTGGGGCATCGGCTGGTTCTTGCGCTCCTCCGCCACCACATGCGGCGATTGCCAGCATCAATATAATCATCGCATTAATTACAAATAAACGTTTCATTTTCTTCTCCTTAGGTTGGTTAGTCTATAAAAGGATATGTTGAATTCTTGGATGTCCGCTGTAACCAGCGAGCATCGAGTCATGTTGCCTGCACGCCTCCTTTCTCATCTTCGGCATTATTCTTTTTGAATCGGGAAATACCTATCAGCGAATTTTCGATTAAGGTGACGATGCGGTCACCGGAAATGACCATACCGCCAATAATCGCAATGCCAAACACTGTAAATTGCAATGCGGTGGGGAGTCCTAATACCCGCAACATTTGGTTCAACAATACGAGGAAGAAAGCCGCTCCCCAAGTGGAAATAGCATTTGCCAATCCACCCGTGAGCGATGCGCCTGCAATCACTACTGCCGCAATTGGACCCAGCAGATATGGCGCACCGAGTACCAAACTTGGACTGCGAAGAAATCCTGCCAGCACAATGCCATTCAAACCGTACAATAGATAAGCAGTCATATAGGCAAGGATGACATACCCGTTGACACGCAAGCCCAATATCCAAGCCGCGTGTGGATTGGCACCAACTGATTGAAATTTACGACCAAATTCTGTGTAACGAAATATCAGAACCAAAACAATGGAGATTATTACAACCATCCATACGACATTATTCAAACCAAGAAACGGTGCAGTAATCCATTCCGCAAAGCCAGGCGGAACAGATGCTTCGTTCGGGACATTATCAGCATATGCCAGTGCCGCACCGTAGATGATTTGTCCCATTGCTAATGTGACGATGAGCGGATTTAATTTCAACACCCCGACCAACGTCCCTGAGATAAGCCCAAGCAAAAGAGAAACGCCTAATGCTGTTGCAATTGCAACAGGCAAACGTTCATCAAGATTGCCTGAGATTCCCACTGTAACCAGTGCGGCGAGCGTCATCACACCGGGGATTGATAAGTCAATGCCGCCGGTCATCACAACTAGCATTTGACCCAACGCGGCAAGAGCCAAAAAGGAGGTCAGAGGAAGAACCGTTGTGAAGGAGGTGCGTGTGAGCGTTGATGGAGCAATCCAATAGCAGGCGAGAATCAGCAATAAGATAGCAATCCAAACTGATAAGTAACGGGACGAAACCACAATGGAAGTGAGAAGTGGGGAGGTTGTCAATTTTTTCATCGTAATTCCTATAATTCTGGCAACTTGAAGCCTGATTGAGCAACGACATAATCACGTGATTGATACGCCTTGTTACGCAAATCATCAATATTTACATTCAACAAATTTCCATTTCGTTTCAATGCTTTACCTGCTACAAAAACTGAATCAACATTACTCGTATCCATGCCCCATACCACTGCACCAATCGGGTCGTTGACCGGCAAAATGTTTGGGCGGTCTGTTCTTAGCAGTATCAAATCGGCTTCTTTGCCGGGCGTGAGTGTGCCAGTTTTATCCAACAAACCATTGGCGCGTGCACCTTCAATGGTTGCAAACTCAATCACATCACGTGAATTTAAAAACGATGGCAAGCCACGTTTGCCAGCAAGTTGCTTATCAAAAATTATTGTCTTTTGTAATGAATGTACCGAACGCATTTGCGTAAACATATCGTTTGGCATGTTGGTTTCTACATCAATGCTCAAACTTGGTTTCAATCCACGGTCTAAAAAGCGCTGAATCGGTGGCATGCCATGTCCCATATTCATTTCAACTGGTGAAGCGAGAGAAACTGTTCCGCCACTATCAACAATCATTTTGATTTCATCATCACTCAATGTAGTGCAATGGATATACGTCGTATCATCCTTAAGCAAACCTGCTTTGCCCATTTCGGCAAGTTTTCCATGCTTGCCTGCTGTGCCAACGCCGACATGCACGGTGATGCGAACATTTAACTCACGTGCTAATCCCCATTGTGATTTTGCAACTTCAAACGGAGTGAATTCTGGTCCCGGGGGTGCAATTGCAAAAGTCAGCAATTGGTCTTTGGATGAAAAATATGTTTTCGCAACATCACGAATCCATTGTTCTTGTTGTTCATCAGGGTTTTTCCACCACGGATAGCCATACGCAAACACAGCCCGCATTCCAGATTCACTTAATGCTTTAATGACCGCATCGGCATGGTCACGTGTGGTTTGGATATGTGACCAATCAAGAATCGTTGTAATACCTGCATCAATCGCGCCATACAAACCGACAAGATTGCCAATGTATGCATCTTCCGGGCGATAAACTGGTGCAAGCGTATTTAAAATGAAAGACGAATAACTCGCTTCACCTTCTAAGGGGACATCTGTTCCAATATTCCGCAGAATCCCCTCCCACACATGGCGATGCGTATCAATGAAGCCCGGCATAACAATCATGTCCGAAGCATCAATCACTTCTGCATCTTCAGCATTGATGTTCGGGCTGACAGTCGCGATTTTTGTTCCCTCAATCAAAACATCGGCTCGATGAAAGTTACCGATTTTTTTATCGAGGGTTAAGACGATGCCGTTCTTAATCAGAATTTTATTTGCCATAATTATTTCATCATGCGTCCGCCATCAACGCGTAAGTTGACACCATTCACGCCACCATTTTCTAAAAGAAACACAGCGGCATCGGTCACTTCTGCAACAGTCACTAAACGTCCCATGGCAGTGCGTGACTTTAAGTTATCAAGCACTTCTTTTGGTTTTGCCATCCATGCTGGCGTATCACCAACTTGACCGGGATGAATGGCATTGGCTCGAATGGGTGAGAGTTCAATTGCCAGAGAATTAATTAATGTAGACATAGCACCATTGACTGTCGTAATCGTCGTCGAGCCAGGATAAGGCTGGTCTTTAGCGAGCCCGCCAAAAATCAAGATAGAAGCGTCTTGCCTCATCTTTGGATGAAGGACATGCACAACTTCTGTATATCCAACTAATTTGAGTGTGACCAACTTAATCGCTTCATCCACGTTATATTCACGCACTTTGTTATCGTCACGATAAATGCCCATTACCACAACGCGCAAGACATCATCAACATTTTTCAATGCAGGAGCAATGCTATGTGGTTCGGCTAAATCAAACGCAACAGGAACGCAATCGCCACCGAGTTCTTTCGCAAGCGCTTCAGCACGTTCCATTGTGCGGCTACTGACTACAACGCGATGACCTTTATCTACATAATGTTTGGCGAGTGCTTTACCTAGTTCATTGGTTGCTCCAGCAATCACAACAGTTCCTTTAGCCATTGTTGCCATCCTTTTTGTTTAATTTTTCTTCAAAGTATTTCCAATCGCGTAAGAAGCGATATGAATATCGGCGTGAAGGTTGAGGTGTAGCAGTTTCTAACCAACGCACAATTCCGTTTGTATTATTTTTAAATTCGTGGATGCAACCAACACCAGACCATGCCACATCACCGGGTTTGAGTAAATAATGAATGCCATCAAACTTGCTATCTACTTCGCCTTCTAAAATTAAATAAGCTTCTTCAAGTGGATGGTCATGTGGACTAGCCATTCCGCCGGGCACATACTGCACCATAAACATGGTGGCGAGTTGAGCACCTAACTCACTATCAATCATCATCTTGACCGTGATTCCGCTATACACAAGCAAAGCTGTACGCATACTTGCAGACAGTGCTAACAAATCTTGTGATTGTTTTGTTGGGTCCATATTGGCATCAGAGATATGACCAAACGCTCGCGTGCGTGGGTCACGCGCATCAATTGTGATTGGAGAAACTTTTGGCAGCTCTGCAACTGGATAGACATCATCCATGCCCATGCGTGGTTGCGGAGCCAAACTCTCTGCCCAACGAACTGTTTTATTACTTTCATTTCTTAATGCATGTGGTGCAGCAACTTGAATGAAACCATAGTCACCTTGCTTCATTAAATAAGTTCCATCACCTGTGGCACAAGTCAATTCACCTTCGAGAATGTATATGCTTTCTTCAAATGTATGTAAATGTGTATTGATACTTCCACCGGGTTCTAATTCGCACAAATTAAATTCTTGATGTACAGAACCTGTTTCATGATTCACTATAGACCAAACGCGATAACCTTTGCTTATTTTTTCATACGCTTTTGGTAATTTGTAATCCGCATCTGCGGCAGTTTTAACAATGTGATATTTTTGCATATAACATCCTCTTATTGATATTGAGTCCAATCGCGTTCAAAACGAAAAACTTCTTTGGCAGGTGGTAATGGTGCTTGTGTTTCAATCCAACGCACGGGTTCATTCCCAACATTTTCAAAACTATGAATGCAACCTACACTCGTCCAAATCACATCACCTGCGCCAAGGTCATATACTTTTCCATCGGCAGTTGCTTTCACACGTCCGCTGACGATGTAATAGGATTCTTCAAAGGTATGGTCATGCGGATCAATCTTTGCGGCAGGCATGTATTGAATCAAAAATAATGATTGATGAACTGCACCAAATGAACGGTCAACAAACATTTTGATGGCGACTCCAGTGGTGGGATTGAATCCTTCCATTTGAGATGCACCGCCGGGTGTTGGCAATTGCGCTTCATCAAAATGACCTATGAAGCTGTTTGCATTCTCCGAAGCATTTGCTTCGCCTGAACTGATGAAGAACGTGTCACGTCCATAATCTATATTGCGTGGTTGAGGTGAGTGCATCTCCAACCAACGAGTGGATTTATTACTCGCGTTATGAAGAGAATGTTTGATACCAGTGCTAATCAACCCGTAATTCCCCGCACTGAGTTGATGAGTCTGGTCACCGATTTGTAAAGTCACCTCGCCTTCGAGAATATAAAAACTTTCTTCAAATGAATGTAAGTGTGACTCGATTTTTCCATTTGCATCTAAAAAGCAAATGCCAGTACCCATGTGAACTGAACCCATCCCACGATAGACATAGCTTGCATAACGAAAGCCAAGGCTATGACCTTCATATAACTTCGGTGTTTGAGCAATGCTTGAGTCAATTTTGGATACGTAATGCATATTTATCCTTAATTTAATAATTGCAAAGGTTCTTCGATTAAATCTGCGAGTGCTTGTAAAAATTCTGCGCCACGTGCGCCATCTACAGCGCGATGGTCACAAGATAAACTTAATGTCATCATCGGTTGAATAAGTGGTTGCCCATTGACTGGCACAACACGGTCTGCGATTCGGCTGACTGCTAAAATCGCGGCTTGAGGTGGATTCACAATGGCATTAAACGCATCCACACCATACATGCCGAGGTTGCTGATGGTGAAAGTTCCTCCGCTTAAATCATCTAAAGTCAATTTATTAGACTTTGCTCTAGTAACAATTCCACTACGGCTTGAAGCCAATTGAGTCAAATTCATTTCATCGGCATGGTGAATAACGGGAACTAGCAAACCATCATCCACTGCAACGGCGAGACCAATATTTACATCTTGATTAAGCACAATGTTTTCATTAATCCATGAAGCATTTAGACGCGGATATTTTCGTAAAGCAACAGCCGTTAACTTGACTAACAAATCGGTGAAAGTAATTTTTTCGGCAGAGTTCTTTTGAACTTTTTCACGCCATGTGATTAATCTCGAAGCATTGACTTCTCGCATTAAGTAGAAATGTGGAATTGTTGTCCATGCTTGGGTGAGGCGGTCTGCCATGGTGCGCCACATTTTCGATGTTGGTAATTGGTTATTGGTAATTGGTGAAGTTGAGAGTAGAGATTGGATATTGGAAAATAGAATTGCACCTTCTGGTCCAGTTCCTTTGATTGTGGATAAGTCAATGTTATTTTCTTTGGCTAAGCGTTTTGCTTTTGGAGATGCAAGTACACGAGATGAAAATAAATCTTTCTTCTTTCCTCTTTCTTCTATATAAGCAAGCACATCTTCTTTGCGGACTTGCCCACCATTTGTTTTAATTTTTGTGATATCAAGATTATGTTCGGCGGCGAGTCGTGCGGCGACGGGTGTAGCAGAAAAAGTTTGAGGTTTAGAAGATGTTGACGCAGTTGAAACAGGTTGAGGCGTGGAGAGAGGCGTTGCACTTGATTCCGATTCACCGGGCGCGAGAATCAAAGCGATTCTTTGACCCACTGGAATCACATCACCTGCTTGGGCAGTGATGCTTGATAAAGTTCCAGATGCAGGCGCTTCAATTTCAACCGTAGCTTTGTCGGTTTCAATTTCCATCAATGGCTCGCCTTTGGTGATGGTATCACCCGGCTTTTTGAGCCATTGAATCAATGTGCCTGTTTCTTGTGCCATGCCCAAAGCGGGCATGATGACATCTTTTGCCAAAGTGACTCCTTAAGGCAAGCCTGCGCCGCCGTAATCAACGCCGCTGTAATCAATATTTTTGTGAGATTGTGTTTCGCGTGTTTCAGAAAGTGGACCCGTGGCTGTGTAATATTTTTTACCAACCACCATGAGTTGTTCGGCAGGGAAGCGAGTGATGACTTCGCATCCATCTTTGGTGACGACGAGTTGTTCTTCGATTCTTGCGGCAGACCAACCATCGGATGCGGGCCAATACGTTTCGAGTGCGAAGACCATGCCTTCTTTAATTTCTTCTGGGCTATCAAATGAAACGAGTCGACTGAAAACAGGTTTTTCCCAAATGGCAAGACCAACTCCATGTCCGTATTGAAGCGCGAAAGCCATTTCTTCATTTGCTACGCCAAACTCTTCAGCTTTGGGCCATAACTTTACAATATCCGCAGTGGTCACGCCGGGTTTGATAGCATCAATTGCAGCATCGAGATAATAACGACAACGTTTGTATGCATCAATTTGTGATTGTGAAGCAGAACCAACTGCGAGCGTGCGATAGTAACAAGTGCGATAACCCATGTAACTATGTAAAATGTCAAAGAAAGCCAAGTCACCGGGGCGGAGTAAACGGTCACTGAAAATATGTGGGTGAGGGCTACAACGTTCACCTGAAATTGCATTTACGCCTTCTACATGTTCAGAACCGAGACTATACAAAACATTGTTGACGAGTCCGACACATTCATTTTCACGAACGCCCGGACGCATAAACTTATAAAGTTCATCATAGGCGGCATCTACCAATGCACAAGATTGAGCGAGGAGCAAAATTTCATCTTGTGTTTTGATAACGCGCGCATCTTGCATTAATTGTTGACCATCTACAACCGTAATACCTTCTTTTTGTAAAGCAAACAAAACAGGAGGTTCAATTACATCAACACCCAAAGGTTCTTTATGCAAGCCACGTTCTTCCAATTCAATGCGGATTTTTCGTGCCACATCTTCTGCACGTTTTGCGCCGGGAGGCATAGCACCGCGCAATGTAGAAATGCCTGCACGAGAATTTCCTTCACCGAGCCATGAACAATACATATCGTGATGTTTGGCGGCAATACCAAAATCCCAATTAATCGGATTCGTATCTTGTGGAAGCAAACAGAAGCGACCAAGTTTATCAATTGCCCATGTGCCAATTGTTGTATTTGTGATGTAACGAATGTTTGCCATGTCAAAACATAACAAAGCACCAATATTGGATTTTTTTAATTCTGCTTTGATACGCATGAGTCGCTCATGACGTAAGCGGTCAAAGTGGACGCGTTCTTCCCAATCTACCCCCATCGTTCCAAATGTTTTGATTGGCATATCGGCTCCTCCGAGTTTATTATTTGTTACACAAAGATTTCGCCATTTCGAATACGCCTTTGGCATTCGGAATGGTTAGGTCTTCGAGTGCAGGTGAAAAAGGAATCGGAACATTCATTGCGCCCATGCGTTTGACGGGCGCATCAAGATAATAAAAAGCTTCATCCGCAATCACAGAAGCCAATTCAGCCGTTACACCATATTGCTCATAGCCTTCATCTATTACAATGGCGCGGCTGGTTTTCTTAACTGATTCAACTAACGTTTGCTTATCAAGTGGAACTAAAGTACGCGGGTCAACGACTTCAGCACTGATGCCGACTTCTTCAAGAAGTTTTGCCGCATCTAATGCGACATACACCATACTGCTGGTTGCGATTAACGTAATATCGCTTCCTTCTCGCTTGATATCTGCTACGCCTATCGGGACGACATATTCTTCCTCTGGAACATATCCCTTGACCGTTTTGTACATCATCTTGTCTTCGAGAATGACAACCGGGTTGTCATCACGAATCGCACTCTTCATTAAACCTTTAGCATCATAAGGCGTAGATGGCACAATTACTTTCAACCCCGGAATATGACTGTACCAAGCTTGTAATGATTGCGAATGTTGTGCGGCAGAACGACGACCTGCTCCCATCGTTGTTCTCAAAACCATCGGCACTTTTAATTTTCCGCCAGACATGTAATGAATCTTCGCGGCTTGATTCGCAACTTGGTCCAAAATCAATCCGCTAAAATCACCAAACATAATATCTACAACAGGGCGTAAACCTGTCATCGCCGCACCAACTGCTAGACCCGTAAAGCCGGGTTCAGAGATTGGCGTATCAAGAATACGGTCTTTGCCAAATTCATCAACAAGTCCGTTCAAAACTTTAAAAGTTGTGCCTGCTTCGGCGATATCTTCACCGAGCATGAACACAGTTGGGTCACGACGAAGTTCTTCGGCTAATGCTTCTTTGATTGCTTCGCCGTAAAAGATTTCACGTCCATTTGCATTAGGCATAGACATGGTTCGTCACCTCTTCAGGAGCAGGGAAGGGAGCATTCAAAGCAAAATTGACAGCTTCTTCAACTTCTCTTGTAACTGTAGATTCAATTTGCTCAAAAATGCCGGCATCTGCCAAACCATTTTCAGTTAACCAACTCGATAAATTCTTGAGCGGGTCGTTATCATTTTTCCATTTCAATTCTTCTTCTTTGGGTCTGTAATATTCTCTAGCAATATCCCCTACGTGATGTCCATGATAGCGATAGGTGTTACACAACATAAACGCTGGACCTTCCCCTTTGCGAGCGCGTTCTACAAGTTTGATTGCGGTTTCGTGAACTTCACGAACATTTTGTCCATCTACTTCTACCGTCAACAAACCGAAGGCTTCTGCGCGGGCTTTCATACTACCCGCCGTAGATTCTGAATGATGTGTGTATTCGTTGTATAAATTATTTTCACACACATAAATCACAGGTAACTTCCATAACTGCGCCATGTTCATTGATTCGTAAACAAGTCCCTGTCCTAATGCGCCTTCACCAAAGAAACAAACCGCAACTTTGCCATTTCCTAATCGTTTACTAGAAAATGCCGCACCTGTTGCAATCGCGGAACTTCCACCCACAATTGCATTTGCACCGAGGTTTCCAGTGTCTTGGTCGGCGATGTGCATTGAGCCACCCTTGCCATGACAATACCCTGCATCTTTACCAAGTAATTCGGCAAACATCTTATCTATTGATGCACCTTTTGCTAAACAATGTCCATGTCCGCGATGCGTGCTAGTGATGTAATCTTCTTTCGTCAACGCTTCACACACACCAACCGCAATCGCCTCTTCACCGATATATAAATGTGCCAAGCCCGGCATCTTCGCGCTTTGATATAACTCATTGACCTGTTCTTCAAATGCGCGAATCTTGAACATTTGTTGATACATGTGTAACCACTGTTCGCGGTCGATATTTGATATAGCTTCAGATTTTTTCGCTTTTGCCTGAGCCATGTCACGCCTCTTTCTTCGGGGAGAGTTGTTCCACCACCCTGAACAGGACTGCAAAATCCTCATCACCCCAACCCATTTCAATTGCTTTGTCTAGCATCTCTTTTGCGAGTTCAGCAGTTTTTAAAGTCACACCTAACTCTTTGCCTAAATCCAAAGCCAATTGAATATCTTTTTTCATCATTGCCGCACTGAACCAAACTTCATCCGGCATTTTCAAAATAAATGGTGCCCGATACTTCATAGCAGTAGATGCAACAACACTGTTCAATAAACCATCTAATGCTTCGGCACGCGGAATTCCACTTCGTTCAGCCAGCAACACACCTTCAAATAATGAAATCAGTTGTGGAGCAATATTGAGATTGATAGCAATCTTCATCGAAACGGCTTGACCATTTGTGCCAACATAAATAACTCTTTGACTCAATTGTTCAAAAACAGGGCGAACTTTTTCTAAGGCTTCTTTACTTCCCCCAACATAGATAATCAAAGTGCCAGCCTCCACAGCCGAAACACTTCCTGATACAGGTGCATCTAACATCTCCGCACCCGAATCAGCTACACGTCTAGCAGTGAGGCGGATAATTTCTGGGCTGACTGTGCTCATATCCACATAAATTTTCCCAGCGGAGAGTCCAGCCAAAATCCCATTATCTCCATCAACAATGGACGACAAAGCCGCCGTATCCGCGACCATACTCAGCGTGATATCGGCGGCTTGAGCCACTTCTTTTGGTGAATTTTTCCAGCGCATACCGGCTTGAATCAGCGATTCAGCCCTTGCCCGCGTTCGGTTATAGCCATAGACTTCATGCCCGGCATCTAACAAACGCTTTACGATTCGACTTCCCATCAAGCCCAAACCAACAAACCCGAGTTTTGCCATTACGAGACGCTCCGGAGTAGGATACTTGCAGGGTATTTAATTTAACTGAACACATTATATTGAATTAAATTTTTTTGTCAATAAATACTGAACAAAAACAGGAAATTTTAAGGTTTTTCGCCCCAAAATGGCTTGCGGTGTTTATCACAATTGAATATAATGGGCTGAGGTGAATAATGACTGACTCTACCCCTCATCAGGCACGAGCAATTGGAGAGAAACTGCGCGCCATTCGGCAAGAGCATGAAATGAGCTTGCGCGATTTGGCAGACAAGGCAGAAATTAGTGCAAGTATGTTGAGTCAGATTGAAACGGGGAAAGTATTTCCATCGGTACGTTCGCTATATAGCATTGCTTCGGCATTGAATGTTTCGATTGATTATTTTTTCCCTGAGGAAAATGATAGCAATTCTTCAGAAAATACATTGAATGGACCTATTGGGGAAATGACAGCTAGTGAAATGCGAGATGCAAAACTAAAAGGGGTTGCAGAAGTCCTGAAAGAATTTCCACCTCGTACACAATCATCATCTATTGTTCATGCAGGGACTCGACCTGTGATTCAGTTAAAAGGCGGGGTGACGTGGTCTCGCCTCACTGCACTTGCAGAAAGCGGGGCTGAGTTTCTTGAAATTACATACGAACCCCAAGCGATGTCTGGCGACAATATGTCTCATCATGAAGGTAGAGAGTTTGGTTTAATTTTAGAAGGAGAACTTGTTGTTGAATTAGGTTTTGAATCGTATACATTAAATGCTGGCGATAGTATTATTTTTGAGTCTACTACGCCACATCGTTTGGTGAATAAAACTAACCAGCCGACAAGGGCTGTATGGGTGGTTTTGAGTCGCGCTTAACTTTACTGCGTGGGGGATGTTAATTTTTTCAATGTTTCACTCAACACAACCACAGATTTTGCATACTCTTCCAACTCAATATGCTCATTCGGCGTATGATCCAACGTCGAATCTCCTGGACCATACACCACTGCTGGACATTTCCATACAGGCGCGACGATGTTTAAATCCGCGGTTCCCGTTTTATAGACAAAGCGCGGCTCTCCGCCCTGTGACCTGATTGCACTTAAGAAACATCTTACTAGGGACGTATTTTTCTCACACTTCCACGCAGGGATAGCAAATCCTGTTCTTTCAACATTTGCACCTTCGGCAATTTCATTTAACTTTATATACCAATCATCTGGTGACACTTCCACAGGCAAGCGGACTCCGACTTTGAGTATTGCTTTTTGCTCAAACCCATCTTGACTTGAATCAATTCCACGTAAAGTAAGTAAGAGCTGATCAAAGACTCTTTTCTTATCTTCATTGAATTGATTCACATAGGCTTTGATTTTTAACCAAATCTCCACTGCAACTTCTGCCGCAGTTTCTTCTCCACTTGCCGTATGAGTCTGTTCGCGTTTAACAATGACATTTGCCCAAGCACTACCTTTATATCCCAAAGCGATTCTATCCCAATGATTCGGCTCACCGATGATTGCAAAATTTGGATTGTATTTCGTTGCAACATATCTCGCCCCTTCTGAATCGCGTTCTTCTTCTACCGCTCCAATGACAACAAACTGCCAGTCATCTTTGACTCCAACTTTTGCAACCGCATCCACAAAACACGCCAGCGGACCTTTGGCATCCACTGAACCACGTCCATATAAAATTCCATTTTCTTCACGAACAGAAATTTCACCAGATACAGTATCAATATGACCAAGCAAAAGGACTTGTTTCTCCCCTTTTCCAATCACACCAACCGCATTGCCTGCTTCATCTATAAAAGAATCATCATAGCCAAGTGATTTCATTCTTTCCACTAACCATTCAACAGCCCCTCGTTCACTTCCCGAAGGGCTGTATTGCGAAACCAAACCAATTAACGTATCAAAATCACTCATCAATTAACCATTATCTGCTGAAGATAAATCCATCACCAAAACTTCAGTCAATGCATCCACTAGTTGATCTAACTGTTCATAGGTAATAACTAAAGGAGGCAACAAGCGAACTACAGTCATCCCAGCATTCAAGGCAATGATATTTGCTTCTTGCAATGCCTTGATATATGGCGCAACTTTCTGTTTCATTTCAATCCCAACCATCAAACCTAGTCCACGGATTTCTCTAATATTTGGAGATTGAATCGCTTTCAATTTCTCCATCAAATATTTCCCCTTCGCTTCCGCCTGACCAGCTAAATCTTCTTCTTTAATAACATCCAATGCTGCATTTGCTGCCGCGCATGAAAGCGGATTTCCACCAAAGGTGGAACCATGCACGCCTGGTGTTAAGTTCTTAACATTCTTTCCAATTAACACGGCACCCATTGGAACGCCACCCGCTAAAGATTTTGCACAACATAACAAATCAGGAGTGATTCCAAAATGTTCAATTGCAAAAAACTTTCCTGTGCGCCCAAAACCTGTTTGAATTTCGTCAACGATTAATAATGCGCCACGCTCATCACAAATTTTTCGCGCGGCTTGCACATATTCAATCGTTGCAAGGTACACGCCGCCTTCGCCTTGCACCACTTCCAAAATAACTGCAGCAGTTTCTTCATTGACAGCTTTCTCCAATGCCTCGATATTGTTATAAGAAACATGACTAAACCCAGGCACAAGCGGTTCAAAACCTTCACGATATTTTTTATTGAATGTTGCAGATAAAGAACCATACGTTCGTCCATGAAAAGCTCGCATTGCCGCAACAATATTTTTTCGCCCTGTTGAAATGCGTGCAAACTTAAATGCCGCTTCCACAGATTCAGTTCCTGAATTGCATAAAAAGACTCTGTCCAAACCTGGAACCAATGCAGTAATTTTTTTCATCAACATCGCGCGTTGGTCATTTGGAAACGACTCAAAAAGAGTTATCAGCGTATTCGCCTGCTTATATATTGCTTCAGCAATTTTCGGGTGAGCATGACCGAGATTCGCAACGCCATGTCCCGATGAACAATCTAAATATTCTTTTCCATCTGCATCAAATAACGAAGCACCTTGTCCGCGCACAATCACAAGCGGTTGTTTTGCATACGTGCCCGATGTATATTTATTTTCTATTTCGATGATTTCGTTTGCGTTCATTGAATCACTGTTCCATTTCCTGCCAAAGCATTTGAGATTGGATTTTGAATTCGACCATCCGCGATGATGACGCGACTCACGCCGCCTTTCAACGCTTCTTCTGCACCTAAAACTTTTTTCTTCATACGACCCTGCGCCGCTTCACTCGCCGCCTCAAGTTGACTCTGCGGCAGTTGCCGAATGAGTGTGGATTCATCTGGAAAATTTTTCATCAACCCAGGCACGGCTGTGAGTAACAAAAGATTCTCTGCCTTCAAAGCAGATGCCACCATTGCTGCTGCACGATCTGCATCCACATTTAACGCTTCCCCTTTTTCACTGACAGCCACTGGCGCAATCACTGGAAGATAACCAGCGTTCAACAACATAAGAAGCAATTCACTATTAACCGTATCAATCTTGCCCGTGTAATCGTCGCGGATAATTTTGCGTTTGCCGTTTTCAATACTTTGCACAGATTCTTTTCGGATAGCTTGCATCAACTTACCATCCAGTCCACATAAGCCAAAAGCATTGACACCCAACATTTGTAATTGCTCAGTCAATAACGAATTAACTTTTCCATTGACAGCCATCAAAAAGATTTCCAAAGTTTTTCTATCGGTATATCTCGATGTGTATCCAGAAGGCGAAGTAATCATCTTTGGCGGCGTGCCCAAACCTTCACCTAATGCATTCGCTTCTGCAGAACCACCATGCACAAAGACGAGTTTCTTTCCTTGCTTCAATAATTCTTTTGCATCAGTACAGATTGCAGAAAAATCCACACCTTCCGTGCCACCGAGCTTAACAACTGTAATTGACTGATTCATTATTCTCCATTCCAACAAAAATTCTGCATTCTGCTTTTTGCCTTCTGCATTTATATCGGATGTAAACCTGTAAACTCTAACCCAAGAGTCTCATCCCAACCCATCATCAAATTCATACATTGCACTGCAGAGCCTGATGCGCCTTTCATTAGATTATCAATTGCACACATCGCTACAATGTGACCATTGCTTTCATCCAATTCAAAACCTAAATCCGCATAATTCGAGCCAGCCAAAATTTTTGGTTCTGGTACTCGATAAATTCCACGTTGTTCTTTGACAATGCGAATGAATGGGTTTTCGTTAGCAACTGTTCTGTAGGCTTTCCACAAATCTTTTGTCGCCACACCAGCTTTCACCTTGGCATGAGCCGTTGCTAAAACGCCGCGGACTAAATCCACAGCAGTCATCGTCAATGAAACTTTTTTCACTCCCATTTCCTGAATCACTTCGGCAGTATGACGATGCCCAAAGCTAGAAAATGTTCGGATGACAGAAGCACGCTCGGGGTGGTGTGAAGCGGAATTTCCTTCGGCACCGCCTTCCGATGAACCCACTTTTAATTCAATAATGATAGATGATTCCAAATCAATCAAATCTGCTTTGATTAACGGAAGTAATGCAAGATTGCTCGCGGTAGCATTGCAACCCACACCGCTGACATAATTTGTTTTTGCAATTTCAGCGCGATGAAGTTCGGGCAAACCATAAACAAATTTATTCAACCATTCGGGTGCGGCATGTTTTTCTTCATACCAGTGCTCATAAAAATTTGCATCACGCAAACGAAAGTCTGCGGCGAGGTCAATAATTTTTGTAGCAAGTTTTGCATAACTTTCAATGTTATGTTGCGCTTGTCCGTGAGGTTGAGCGAGAAATAAAATATCAACAGGTTCAAGTTGTGATGAGTCACTAAATTTTAATTGCGTGCGTTTTCGCAAGTTAGGATGCGTTTGATACACATACTCACCCATGCGCGAACGCGAAGTCACTTGTTTGATTTCAACGTTTGGATGACTTAATAACAATCGCAATAATTCTCCGCCACCATAACCTGAACCACCGATAATCGATACACTTGTCATTATGTAACTCCGAATGCGCGTGCCAAAATTGCTTTTTGTGCATGCAAGCGATTATGTGCTTGCGGAAAAAGCACAGATTGTGAACCATCGGCAACTTCATCTGTTAATTCATGATTGCGATGTGCAGGCAAACAATGCATGACGATTGCATCTTTCTTCGCTTCGCTGACTAACCTCGAATTGACCTGATATTCCGAAAAAATTTCTTCTCTTTTAGCAGTTTCTTCTTCTTGACCCATGCTTGTCCAAGTGTCGGTATAAATCACATCCGCACCTTTGACTGCATCATGTGGGTCGTTATAAAACGAAACTTCCGCACCTGTTTCTTGTGAAATCTGTTTTGCAAGTTCAATTGCCTGAGGGGAAATTTCATATCCAATTGGATTTGCAATCGTAAAATTCCAACCGAGTTGAGCACAAATATGCATCAATGAAACTGCGACATTATTTCCATCACCAATATACGTGATGTTCAAACCTTTGGCTGTGCCGAATCTTTCTTGAATGGTTAATGCATCCGCCAATGCCTGACATGGATGGTTGTAATCACTCAAGCCATTAATCACGGGCACATTTGACCATTGAGCCAATTCAAGGAGATGTTCATGCTCAAATACACGCGCCATGATTCCATGCACATAACCTGATAAGACTCTTGCTACATCCGCAATGGATTCACGTTTGCCCAATCCAATTTCAGCAGGTGAAAGATACATGGCATGACCACCCAAGTGTTGCATAGCCATTTCAAATGAAACGCGAGTTCGCAAACTTGGTTTTTGAAAAATCATTGCCAATGTTTTTCCTTTCAATACAGGCGGATTGCCTCCATTGAAATATTCTTTCTTCAAAGCAATCGCGAGGTCTAATAAATCTTGTATTTCTACTGGAGAAAAATCTGAAATATGAAGAAAATCTTTTTTCAACATAATTTCCTGATTCAAAATAGGTTGTAATAATTGCGTGTTCATGCTTCTACCTTTTCTTTCGCTATACTCATTGTGTATTCCACAATCTCGCCAGCAATATCAATCCCACTCACGGGTTGCATCGTGTGAAATTCCATCGTGTGATTAATTTCGTTGACCACCAATCCCTTTTCAGGATGTTCAACCAAATCAACAGCAAGAACGCCACCACCCACAGATTTTGCCGCTTTCAAACATATCTCTTCAATCTCAGGGGTAATGGGACATAACTCACCTTCACCACCACGTGCTGTATTCGTAATCCAATGTTCAGACTTGCGATACATCGCCGTTAATATTTTGTCGCCAATCACAATCGCGCGAATATCGCGACCAGGTTTTTCAATATATTCTTGAATATAAAAAACAGAATGTTGCACAGACCCAAGTGTTGATTTATGTTCTAATACTGCTTCCGCTGCATCACGGTCGTTGATTTTTGCCAATAATCTTCCCCACGAACCAACAACTGGTTTCAACACAACAGGATAACCAAATGCTTCAATCGCTTCCAATGCGGCTTCAGGTGTGAACGCGGTCATGTTATGCGGTTGCGGAACTCCATCTCTTGCAAGTGCCGCGCTGGTCATTAACTTATCACCACAAATTTCTGCAACAGATGCTGTGTTGACAGTAGGTACACCAAATGCGTTTAATAATCGCAACGCATATAACCCACTGTTATAACTAATGCTTCGCTCCAACACAGCATCATATTCTTGCCACGGCTTTGCATTATCTAAATCAAAATGAATTGCACGATCATCGAGTCGTTCATAATCGATGCCACGTTTTTCAAGTGCACCAAAAATCCATTTCTCTTCAACACGCACACGTGAATACAACACACCAATCTTTAATCGTCTCTGCATAATTATTCTCCGTAAGGGCGAGGCAAAGTGCCATAAAATGGTATGCCTCGCCCCTACAAAAAATTATTCTCCCCAATCTTCTTGTTCCATAGGTGCAAGTTGCACAGCGGCGGGTTCAATACCTGTCACTTCCAAATCCACACCACAATCGGAACACACCAAAATCTCACCGACTTCAGTTCCAGTAGCTAACTCAATTTGGGCTTCACATTCAGGGCAAACAATTGTAGACATATTAAACTCCTTTGATTTTTTTGATTTGATTTTTTACAGATTGGAGACTCGTGCCACCAATCGAATTCCTTTTTTCAACCGATTTCATCGGGTCAAACACTTGATATACATCCGCTTCAAACACTGGACTTATTGCCTGATACGCTTCGAGCGACATTTTTTCTAATGACACATTTTCTTCGCCCGCCTCACGGACAACTCTCCCCGCAATCTCATGTGCTTTGCGAAATGGAACTTCTTTCTCAACCAAATAATCTGCCAAATCTGTCGCCAGCATAGATGAATCAATAGCGTTTCTCATTCGTTCTGCTTTCACAGTGATGGTTCTCAATGCTTCGGCAATGACAGGCAAAATGGCTAACAATGTATCAGTTGCTTGAAAAACAGGTGACTTATCTTCTTGCAAATCTTTATCGTACGTAGAAGGTAAACCTTTGAGCGTGACTAATAGACCAGTTAACAAACCTAATAACGTTCCTGCTTTTCCTCTTGTTAACTCAAACACGTCTGGATTCTTTTTTTGTGGCATCAAACTTGAACCTGTTGAAAATGAATCCGATAACTCAAAGAATCCAAATTCAGATGTTGTAAATAAAACAATTTGCTCAGCAAGTTTGCTTAAATGAATGCCAATCATCGTTGTACAGAAAAGATATTCAGCCGCAAAATCTCTGTCAGAGACAGCATCTATGCTGTTTTGTGATACTTCTCCAAACCCTAATGATTTTGCTAATTTGATTCGGTCAATTGCAAATGGAACACCTGCTAACGCGCCACTTCCTAATGGCAACACAGAGACTCGTTTTGTTAAATCTTGTAATCTTTCAACATCTCTTTGTAATGACCAATAATGACTCAACCACCAATGTGACAGTAAAATCGGTTGTGCACGTTGTAAGTGCGTATAACCTGGCATCACAATCTCATTTGCTTGTTCTGCTTGTTCAACCAATGCATTTTGTAAATTCTTCAAAGCATTTTGCAATTCAGGAATTGTGCCTAACATCCATAATCTGAAATCTGTAGCAACTTGGTCATTGCGGCTTCTGCCGGTATGAAGTTTGCCAGCGACATCACCGATTAATTCAGTTAACCTTCTTTCAACTGCTGTGTGAATGTCTTCATCCGAAGCGGCGAAAGAAAACTGTCCCGAAGAAAACTCTTTACGAACAGTATCAAGCCCAAGTGAGATTGAAGCGTGTTCTTTATCCGAAAGAATGCCTGCTTTGTGAATCGCATTTGCCCATGCAACGCTTCCATCAATATCTTGAATCGCTAAACGTTTATCAACAGAGATTGAAGCGTTGAGGTCGAAGGCAAGTTGATTGGGTGATTGGGCGAAGCGTCCGCCCCAAAGTTTGGTCATGTTAATCTCGCTTGAATTTTGAGTAATCAGGCTTGGGCATATCAAGACCCGAAACAGGTAAGCCATTCAACGCGCGGACTTTCATGCTGAGTCCATACAATCGGATAAAACCTTCGGCGTGACTTTGGTCATAGACATCTTCTTGACCAAAGGTTGCAAAATCTTCGCGATACAAACTAAACGGAGATTTTTTACCAGCCGTGATGATGTTGCCTTTATAAAGTTTTAATTTAACAATGCCAGTGACGGGACCTTGTGTGGAATTTACAAATGCATCAATCGCTTCGCGTAATGGCGTAAACCATAAACCGTTGTAAGTGAGTTCTGCATATTTCACAGCCACCATTTCTTTGAAATGCAAAGTTTCTCTATCCAATACAAGTGATTCGAGTTCACGATGTGCAAAGAAAAGAATCGTGCCGCCTGGCGTTTCATACACGCCATGTGATTTCATTCCGACCAAACGATTTTCAACTAAATCCACACGACCAATGCCATGTGCGCCACCAATGGCATTCAGTGTTTCGATAATTTTTGCTGGTGAAAGTTTTTCACCATTCACTGCAATCGGATTACCACTTTCAAATTCAATCTCTACATATTCGGCTTCGTCAGGTGCATTCTCTGGTGAAGTGGACATTTGATACATGGCTTCTTCGGGTTCGTTCCATGGGTCTTCGAGCAAACCGCCTTCATGTGAAAGATGCCAAAGATTTGAATCGCGAGAATAAATTGATTTAATAGTTGCAGTGACAGGCACATTATGTTTCGCGGCGTAATTCAACGCATCTTCACGCGAGCGAATATCCCATTCACGCCATGGTGCGATAATTTTTAATCGCGGGTCAAGTGCCATAACCGTTAACTCAAAACGAACTTGGTCATTGCCTTTGCCTGTAGCACCATGTGCAACCGCATCTGCACCAAATTGATGCGCAACTTCTACTAAATGTTTTGCAATTAAAGGACGGGCTACCGATGTGCCCAATAAATACTTATGTTCATAGACTGCCCCCATTTTCAACATTGGAAAAAGATATTCAGATGCAAACTCTTCTTTCATATCATGGATGACAAACTGACTCGCTCCACTCTTAAGGGCTTTCTGCTCCAAACCTGATAAATCTTCATCGCCCTGACCAACATCGGCACAAAAACATATCACTTCACATCCGTAGTTTTCTTTCAACCATGGAACAATGACAGATGTATCTAGTCCACCTGAATAGGCTAATACAATTTTCTTGATTTGCTGTTTTGATTTCGGACTCATTTTTTTCTCCTTGAATTTTCTCCCCTCTCCTCATTAGGAGAGGGGTTGGGGTGAGGTCAAAATAAAAAAAACAGCCCGCTTGAGAAAGCGGGCTGTTTGTGTGGATTTGTATGTGTGTACTTAATTATCACATCTTTGCGTTCATTACCTTATCATCCAAACAAAAAGAACCAACTTTCTCAAATGAGGTTGGCTTCGGACGACGGGTACGCGGTAACGCAAACTTGATTAACATATTAATTAGGCGAAATTCTACTACCAATGTGAAATGTGTCAATGGTTTTAAGTAAAGATTACCCATTTGGGTAATATGATTTGCGTTTTTGTGGAGGTGGTTCTATACTTATATAAAAATAGTTATGATAAGGATAAAGAATAATGGACTTGCCCATCATGGATAATGCAACGTATGGCGGAATTAGTGTGGCTCGACTAGTTGCATTTCGGATGCTTGACAAAGAAGAGATTCAAGAAATTGGGCATAGAGATAAGGTTTTTCTGGATCGTCTTGTTCGAGTAATTAGCCGGGTTAGCTTTACAGATTACTTACGCTTCAAAATGCCATTAAGCTTGGTTACAACAGATATTGACGATGCGTTGGAAGGATTTCATAGGGACGATCTTGAACTTTATTTACTTTGCACTTGTCTTGATACATTAGCAGGGAAAGATAATTATATTGATTTTTCTGGGTGGACTCGAACTTCTAAAGAGATATATTCTGGCGTCAAAGAAAGAGAAAATTTCCTTGATGAACTTTATAATTCTTCGCATACTTTCAATAGAGATGTTTACTCTACATTAATTGAAGGATTGATCGGTGTATACAGTAAATATTTTGGAGTAATAAAGAATATACATAATCTTGTGCGAAGTCTCCCAGAATATGTTCAAATTGAAATCGTAAATAGCTATACAATACTCAAAGTAAACAGCGATCCAAACTCATGGAACATTAAGACTACCGAACAGAAACTAAAAGTGATTCTCGATTATTTACTTGATTGTCGACGCCATCAATACACACATTCAGCAAAAACCGTATCTACATTTGGGGAGATACGAGCAATGCGTAAGGCACTGGTAGATGGTGTGATTGATATGTCCGACTCGAAAACAAAGATAATAAAATGGAAGAGATCTGAATTTAGTATAACTTGTCACTATGGTGAAGAAGCTTTTCTACTTCGGGAAATTATTTTTGCTTGTATAGCAAGTTCGCTGGGGATTCTTGATGCGGAGTGGGTCTTACGCTACCGCAAAGCTGAGAGGCAACGCAAGATATTATGGGCTTTGATTTACGAAATAGACTACAATCTTAAAGTCATGCAACTTCACTTAGATGCATTATCCGAAAAATTTGTGATATTAGAAAGTGAACATCCTCCTCACTTTAGAGTGAATGTAGCTACATTAATCCTTCGCAATAAAGATGAAATAAATTTCAAAGCATATGTTCCATTACTAGACAAATATCTTGAATTAGCCAACAAGTTTAATCAGATTCTAGATGAAACAAAAAAAATAAACAAAGACCAGCTTGCTGATTCGGAGTTTCGCTCTCTAGCTCCTATCCTTCGTGGCTACTGTAATAATTTAATGCATGATTATCCAGAATGGGTTTACAACAAAGACTATGTTTATGATTTCTCAATATGAGTGATTTCATATGTTAAATCTTCGAAGTATTTCGGTAAAAAATCAAATAAAGCATCATCTTTGTTCCCCAAAATGACTCTGTAAACTTCTATACTTTAATTCCTTCTTTCGCATCGCCTGAATTGCAGAAGCCGCCGCAGTTGCCGCAGAAAGAGTCGTGAGCAAGGGAACATTCATCGCAATTGCGGCTTTGCGAATCTCGTTACCATCTGTATGTGCATGTGGACCCAAAGGCGTATTCAAAATTAAATGAATTTTTCCCGCGCGAATTAAATCCACAATTTGGGTGGAACCATCTTGTGCTTTTTCAACAACTTCCACAGGAATATTGGCTTTATCAATCATATAGGCTGTGCCGGGCGTGGCATATAACTTAAATCCAAGCCTGTGCATATCGCGTGCAAATTTCAAACCTGCACTTTTATCATAATCATTCACGGTTATTAACACAGCACCATGTTGCGGCAATCCCAAACCAGCCGCGAGTTGTGCTTTTGCAAAAGCATGACCAAAATGTGAAGCATGTCCCATCACTTCACCGGTGGAGCGCATTTCAGGTCCAAGCAATGAACTGGAGCCGGGTAATTTCTTGAATGGCAAGACTGCTTCTTTAATAAAGAAACCATCTACTTTTGGTTCTTCAATTACATTTAATTCTTTCAATGTTTTGCCAGCCATCACTTGCGCGGCTGTGTAGGCTAAGTTTAAATTCGTCGCTTTGCTGGCATATGGAACGGTGCGTGAGGCGCGTGGGTTTACTTCCAACACGTACACCACTTCATCTTTCAATGCGAATTGCACATTCATCAATCCGCGCACGCCCAATGCCAAACCTAATTTCTCGGTATATTCGCGCATAATGCTTTGATGATAAGCACTGACTTTATATGGAGGCAGGACGCACGCCGCATCTCCCGAATGGACGCCTGCTTCTTCGATGTGTTGCATCACCGCGCCTACAACAACTCTTTCTCCGTCTGCTAATGCATCCACATCAATTTCAAATGCATCTTCCATAAATTTATCAATTAATATCGGTTGATTAGGAGCCGCCTCAATGGCTTGTTGAATAAAACCTGCTAAATTCGATTCTGAATCGACAAGTGCCATAGCTCTGCCACCTAATACAAAAGATGGTCTCACTAAAACAGGATAGCCGATTCTTTGAGCGACTTCACGCGCCTCTTCCAACGTGCGGGCGATTCCGTTTTCAGGTTGAGGAATATCCAACTCTTTGAGCAGTTTTGCAAATTCTTCACGGTCTTCTGAAAGTTGAATGGCATGTGGGGAAGTTCCTAAAATTTTGACTCCCGCCGCTTCAAGACCTGCCGCTAAATTTAATGGAGTCTGCCCGCCAAATTGAACGATGACTCCGATAGGGTTTTCTCTATCAATTACATTTAATACATGTTCAAGAGTCAACGGCTCAAAATATAATCTATCTGCTGTGTCATAATCAGTTGATACTGTTTCAGGATTGCAGTTATACATGATGGTTTCATATCCCATCTTCGACAATGCAAACGCCGCCTGACAGCAACAATAATCAAACTCAATTCCCTGACCAATTCGATTCGGTCCGCCACCGAGGATTAATATCTTTTGTTTATTTGTTGGGCGTGATTCATCATCCATTTCATACGCGGAATAAAGATATGGAGTCTGCGCTTCAAATTCTGCGGCGCAGGTATCAACTCTTTGGAAAGTGGGTAAGATGTTAAGTTGTTTACGGAGGTCTCGGACATTCGGCAAAGGAAAGAGGAAAGAAGAAAGAAGGCGAGAGATATGAGAGTCTGCAAACCCTAATTGTTTTGCGTAATGTAATATTGGTTTGAGTTCAATTTCGGTTTTGCAATTTCTAATTTCTAATTCGCAATTTTTAATTTCTTCCATTTGAGCAAGAAACCATAAATCATAACCAGTGACATTTGATATTTCATCTAATGACATGCCTTGTTGAATCGCACGATAGACTTTGAATAATCTATCGGATGTAGGAATTGAAAGTGAATCTAGTGTTTCAGGTTCATTAATTATTTCGCGATTAATTCCAGAACCGTCTAGTGCATCCACGCCAATTTCCAACGATTGAATCGCTTTGTTCAAGGCTTCAGGAAAGGTTCGTCCCAATGCCATCGCTTCACCAACAGACTTCATTTGTGGACCAAGCGTTGGGTCTACACCTGGAAATTTTTCAAACGCCCAACGTGGAATTTTCACAACGACATAATCAAGCGAAGGTTCGAATGCGGCTTTGGTTTGTTTGGTGATATCGTTTGTGATTTCATCAAGTGTATAACCAACCGCAACCAACGCGGCGAGTTTTGCAATCGGAAAACCTGTTGCCTTCGATGCAAGCGCAGACGAACGACTCACGCGCGGATTCATTTCGATGACGACGACACGTCCCGTTTTTGGGTCAACACCAAATTGCACATTCGAGCCGCCTGTTTCAACACCTACAGCAGATAACACGCGGTGAGCAAGGTCACGCAAAATTTGATATTCACGATCGGTCAACGTTTGTGCAGGTGCAACAGTGATGCTATCACCAGTATGAACACCCATCGGGTCAAGGTTTTCAATTGAACACACCACGACAAAATTATTTTTTTTATCGCGCATCACTTCGAGTTCATATTCTTTCCAACCCAAAACAGATTCTTCCAACCATGCTTGTCCAATGGGTGATTCAGAAATTGCACTGCGCACCGCTTCTTGAAGTTGCGTTGGTTCATAAACCCACGATGCACCTGTTCCACCCATCGCAAAGGATGCACGCACTAAAACAGGGTAGCCAGTTTCTTGAATCAGGTCTTGCGCTTCTTTCAATGAATAAGCAGCTCCGCCTCGAGGAACAGGAATATTATTCTTTTGCATTGTCTCGCGAAACAACATGCGATCTTCTGCAGCTTTGATGGCGTTGAGATTTGCACCAATTAATTGCACGCCATATTTTTCAAGCACGCCGTTTTCACTTAATGCAAGCGCGAGATTTAATCCAGTTTGTCCACCAACAGTGGGGAGCATCGCATCAGGTTTTTCTTGAGCAATAATTGCTTCAAGTGCTTCAACTGTAAGTGGTTCGATATAAGTTGCATCCGCAATTTCAGGGTCAGTCATAATCGTTGCAGGATTTGAATTAACCAAAACAACGCGATAACCTTCCGCTTTCAATGCTTTGACTGCTTGCGTGCCAGAATAATCAAACTCCGCGGCTTGACCGATGACAATGGCTCCCGAGCCAGGCACGAGGATGGTGTGAATGTCAGTTCGTTTCATTATTTCTTACCTATCATTTCAAAAAACTCTCCAAAAATATCATGTGCATCATGCGGACCAGGTGCGGACTCAGGATGAAATTGCACACTGAAGACAGGTTTGTTTTTCATTCGTAACCCTTCAAGTGAGTCATCATTTAAGCTTTTATATGTAATTTCTACTTCGTCTTGATTCAATTCCCCTTCAGTGACGCAATAATTATGATTCTGTGCTGTGATTAAAACTTTTCCGCTTGGTAAATATTGCACAGGATGATTGCCACCATGATGACCAAACTTTAATCTATGAGTATCCGCACCCAATGCTCGACCAATCAATTGATGTCCGAGGCAAATTCCAAACATTGGAACTCCACTTTCAATTAATCCATTCACTGCTTCAACCGCATACGGTAAACCTGCTGGGTCGCCAGGTCCGTTGGATAAAAAGATTCCATCGGGTTTCAATGCTAATGTTTCTTCTGCTGTTGTATCTGCTGGAACAACAGTTACATTTGCGCCATAACTTGAGAGATGTCGAAGGATGTTTTCTTTAATTCCAAAATCGTAAGCAACTACTGATAACTGTTTACTGCTTACTGCCTTCTGCTCTACCCATTTACTTCCTTCATCATCAATCCAGTGATATGTTTCTTCACAAGTCACTTCCTTGACCATATCTCTTCCATCAAGTCCACTCCAAGTGTGTACCATGTTCAAAAGTATATCAACAGGTGTCCCCTTCGTAGAAAGGGCCGCTTTTTGAGTTCCACCATCACGAAGTTTGCGAGTCAACCAACGTGTATCCACGCCACTGATTCCAGGGACATCATGTTTTTCAAGCCAATCTGATAATGAAAGTGCCGAACGCCAATTGGATACAACAGGACTCAGCGAACGAATCACCGCCGCAGAAATTTGTGGCTTTGATGATTCATCATCTTCCAAATTAATCCCTACATTACCAATGTGCGAAACTGTAAACAAGACACCTTGTCCACGATAGGATGGGTCAGTGAGAATTTCTTGATAACCCGTCATGCTGGTGTTAAAAACCAACTCAAACACAGCATCTGTTTTCGCGCCAAACGCTTTGCCTTCAATAATCGTTCCATCTTCAAGTACGAGTGTTGCAGTCATTCGTTATCCTTTCGTTAGTTCCATACAAAAAAATAACCCTCCAAAAGGAGGGCTATTTTTAATTAACGTTTTCGATGTCATCTTGAATCGCGCCTGTGCTTCGCACAAAATTAAAAACTTCCAACCTTTCGAGAAAAGTTAGTTTTGAACGATGGACACGACGCGCATAAAGTTGTCTGAACATATTGGGCGGTATTCTACCATCCCCACAAAATATGTCAATAGAAATTATCCAGCAATTTTTTCGGTCAATTCAATTGCCAAGCCTATATAACTTTCAGGCGAAAGATTTTTTAATTTATTTCGTGTGGCATCATCCACATCAATCGAATCACACCAAGCTTTGTATTCGGATTCAGTTAAAATTTGCCCTCGAGTTTTTTCTTTCAACGTTTCATACGCATCAGATTTACCAACTGCACGCAAGATGGTTTGTGCGCCTTCAGAGACGACTTCCCAATGAGCATTTAATTCCGCTTTGAGTTTTTCTTCGTCAGGAGCGATGCGCTTCAACCCACGCTTCAAGTTAGTCCATGCTAGTAAACTGTGACCTAACGCCGTGCCAAATGTGCGGCGGACTGTTGAATCGGATAAATCTCTTTGCAAACGAGAGACAGTTAATTTTTGAGCGTAATGATTGAACAAAGAATTTGCCACGCCCAAATTGCCTTCTGCATTTTCAAAGTCAATCGGGTTGACCTTTTGTGGCATGGTCGAAGACCCAACTTCACCTGCTACAACGGCTTGCTTTAAATATCCATCACTGATATATCGCCAAATGTCTTGAGCAAAGTCAATCAAAATAGAATTTGTCAAACGGATGAAATCAAAATAGCGAATCCAATTATCGTAAGGGAGGATTTGAGTTGTTAATAAATTCGGTTCTAAATCAAAACTTGATACAAAGTTTTCACTGAATGAAATCCAATCTACTTGTGGGGCAGATGCTTGCAACGCATTGAAGTTGCCCACTGCACCTGTCAATTTGGCTTCAAAACGAAACGCGGATATTTCATCTCGTATCTTTTTCAGGCGAGCAATGTAAACTGCAAATTCTTTGCCTAATGTTGTTGGTACTGCAAATTGTCCATGTGTGCGGGCGAGCATAGCAGTTGATTTGTAGCGGATTGCGAAGTCAGAGAGATTAGATAGTAGAGATTCGATATTCGGAAGAATGACTTTGTCTCTTGATTCTTTTAATGCAATGGCTTGACCTAAACTATTCGTATCTTCGGAAGTTAATCCAAAATGAATCCAAGGAATCAAATCTGTTAGATTAAGTTTGCTTTGAATAAAATACTCAATCGCTTTAACATCATGTCTCGTTTTGCGTTCGTGTTCAAGAATTAATTCTGCATCTGCATTGGAGAAATTCGAGACAATAGATTCAATTTGAGCAGATTCAGAGTTGCTCAAAGGGCGAATCAAGCCTGTTTTGGAAAGAGCAAGCAAAAAGTTAAGTTCGACGCGTACTCTATCGCGCAGAAAAGCAAACTCGGAAAAATAATTCGTCAATGGCGCAGTTGTCTCTGCATAACGTCCATCTAAAGGTGAGATGAGATGTAAGGTCATTTATCTTTGGCTCAGTTGATAATTTGGTGCTTCTTTCGTAATGATAACATCATGCGGATGACTTTCAAGCAAGCCAGCATTTGTAATGCGAGTGAGTCTTGTTTTGGTTTGCAAATCTTTCAATGATGCCGCGCCTGCATACCCCATGCCAGAACGAAGACCACCAACGAGTTGATACACATATTCGCCGAGCAAACCTTTATAAGGCACGCGACCTTCAATGCCTTCGGGCACAAGTTTTCCGCCACCAGCCTGACCCGTTGCATAACGGTCAACACCATAACCTTTCATCGCGCCCAAACTTCCCATGCCGCGATATTCTTTGAAGCGACGACCTTCATACATCATCACTTCGCCTGGTGCTTCATCCAAACCTGCTAGCAAACTTCCAAGCATCACAGCATTGCCACCTGCAACAATTGCTTTGACAATATCGCCACTGAATTTGATTCCGCCATCGGCGATAATTTTGATGCCATGTTTTCTTGCAACTTGAGCACATTCAAAAATCGCGGAGACTTGCGGCATGCCTGCGCCGGAGATGACTCGCGTTGTACATATTGAACCAGCACCTACTCCGACTTTAATCGCATCAGCCCCTGACTTTATGATTGCTTCTGTTCCCTCAGCAGTGACCACATTCCCAGCGATGACTGGCAAATCTTTCCATGCACTTTTGATTCTTTGAATGGCTTCAAGCACACCTTTGGAATGTCCGTGTGCAGTATCAATTGTGACAGCATCCACACCTGCTTTGAGCATTAAGTCCACGCGAGTTTCAACATCTTTGCCAACACCCACAGCCGCACCAACTAATAATCTTCCTTTTGAATCAGTGGAAGCATTTGGATAATCTCTTGCTTTTTGAATATCTTTGACTGTTAGCAAGCCTTTCAACTTTCCATTTTCATCCACAAGTGGAAGTTTTTCAATACGATGTTTTTGTAAAATATCTTTCGCGTCTTTTGCAGAAATCCCAACTTTTGCTGTAATGAGTTTGTCTTCCTTTGTCATAAATTGACTGACGGGTAAGTTGTAATCTGTTGCTTCCACAAAACGAATATCACGGTTAGTGAGAATGCCGACAATTTTCCCATTTTCATTTGTGATGGGCACACCACTAATATGATAGGTGGACATGATTTCTTCTGCACGACTCAATGGAGCATCTGGTTGTAAGCTAATTGGTTCCACAATCATGCCAGATTGCGAACGTTTGACCTTTTCCACTTCGGCGGCTTGTGCTTCGGGGGGCATGTTGCGGTGAATAATTCCCAAACCGCCTTCGCGAGCCAATGCAATCGCAAGCCGCGCTTCGGTGACTGTATCCATGGCGGCAGAAAGAATTGGAATATTAAGTTGAATTGTTGGCGTGAGTTGTACTTTTACATCGGTTTCATTTGGCAATACTTCTGTATAGCCAGGGACGATTAACACATCGTCGAAAGTAAGTGAGTCGTATCGGTTGAAAAGTTCTTCGTTCATATATTTTCTCCTTGTTAATAAGGTGACAGTCACCTTTCTTGATTATTTAATTTGTTCTTTCAAATATGCATGAATTGCTGTATCGTATTTTGCAGTTGAAGCAAACCCTTTGATAGCAAGTTTTTTGCGAGTCTCATCAGAAATACTACCTGATTGCAATTCTTGTAATACAGAGTTGTAATCGGTTGGGTCACAAATCAATGTAACACGCTCATGATTCTTTGCTGCCGCACGAATCAAAGTGACTCCACCGATGTCAATATTTTCAATTGCATCTGCATAGGTGACATTGGGTTTGGCAATGGTTTGTTCAAACGGATATAAATTGACAGCAACCAAATCAATGTAATCCCAGCCGAGGTCTAACAATTCTTTGTGATCTGATTCTGTCCGACGGGCGAGGAGTCCACCATGAATTGCAGGGTGCAATGTTTTGACTCTTCCGCCAAGAATTTCAGGTGACTTTGTGTATTCAGAAACTTCGGTGATGGCGAGACCATTATCACGAAGAAGTTTGGCTGTGCCGCCAGAGGCAAGCAAAGTCCAGCCGACGTCAGTGAGAGATTTGGCGAATTCGATAATTCCAGTTTTGTCGTGAACGGAAAGAATGGCGATAGGCATGAGCAGGTCCTTATTATTAAGTTATTTTTTTACCAGTATTCCAGCCAATAGATTACTTGAAAAGTGGTTTTATTTATTCCAACACCATACATGGTTCCATGATTCCAAATGAAATCTTCCGTACCAGCGGGCTCTGCGCTTACTAAGAAAATTGAAAAGTTTTGACCTGCTTCATGATTTTCATTATTGATTAGAAAGAGATTTGGTTCGGGAATATCATTTAAGGTCTTGTCTTCAATAAATTGATATTTTTCTAAGCCACTATATTTATCCCATATCTCAGTAACCTGCTCTTCAGGAAGAACCATTAACAGCTCAAGAAACATTGCACCTTGCATTATTCGAGGCTGATATGCAAACTTTACATTGCTAGCTTCAGAAGGGATGCTCTCAGGAAAATGTTCAACAACAGCTTTAGGCGTAATCGATTCCATAACTTCTGAATAACGATTTACATCTGTTATAAATGGAAATCTACTATTATTTTCTGGTGTCTTTGTTGGTGTGGTTTCTGGATTATTTGCGCCGCATCCTAACAATAACAAAGTAACTAAAATCGGAATAATTCTTGTTTTCATTTTTCGCCCGTTATTTTCTCTGGATTAGCAAATACCAATTCTAGAGTATTAACTAACAATTTATGTTCAACTTGATGAACACGAATTTCAAAATCTTCAAACGTTTCATCTTTAATAAAATCAATTTCCTGTTTCGCAAGTAAAGGTCCATCATCAACACCTTCATTGGGAACAAGATGAATCATCACACCTGTTTGAATGATCTCGCCGCGTTGATAGGCTTCGTATGCGCGTTCAATGGCATGGGTACCTGGAAATGTATTTGGCAAAGCGGGATGAATGTTAATCACACGATTTGGAAAATGATTCAAAAATGCAGAGGTGAGGATTCGCATCCAGCCAGCTAAAATGATGAAATCGGGCAAACAGGCAGAGGCGTAATCAGCGAGGCGTGAGTCATATTCTTGTCGAGTTTCGTTTTCAGGTTTCGCAAAATGAATCGCATCTACTCCAGCATTTTTTGCGCGGAAGAGTCCATAGGCATTTGCTTTATTTGAAATCACACTGACAACAACTGCATCAAGCTCACCAGATTTACATGCATCCAAAATGGCTTGCAAGTTAGAACCGTTGCCAGAAATTAAAACAACAAGACGAGTTTTCATTTAATGATGGAAGAGACGCACGCCACTGAAGACCATCGTCATGCCATATTCATCACACGCGGCGATGACATCTTCATCACGATTTGAACCACCAGGTTGCAAAACATAACGCACGCCACTTTTTGCGGCGCGATCAATTGAATCACGGAATGGAAAAAACGCATCGGAACCTAAGACAACATCAGACATTCCATCCAACCATGCGCGTCTTTCTTGCGCTGAAAGTTGGTGCGGCGATTCTGAAAATATATTTTTCCAGTTGGCTTTTTCCGCGTCGGTGACATCGGGTTGTAGAAATTGGTCAATTGCATTATCTCGATCAGGGCGTTTGATTCCAGTTTTGAATGGCAAATTTAAAACATGTGGATGTTGACGTAAACGCCACATATCCGCTTTTGCGCCTGCAAGCCGCGCACAATGCACGCGTGATTGTTGACCTGCGCCCACGCCAATCACTTGTCCATCCACTGCATAACAAACAGAATTGGATTGAGTATATTTGAGAGTGACCCAAGCGATGGTCATATCACGAATTGCGTTTTCAGATAGTTCTTTCTTTTTGGTGACAATGTTTGCAAAATCTGCTTGTGAAACGATTCGGTCATTGCGATGTTGTTCAAAAGTTATGCCATACACATCACGTGTTTCAATTGGCTCTGGTTCATAAGCCGGGTCAATTTGAACCACAGCATATTTTCCTTTTTTCTTTTCTTTCAAAATATTTAATGCTTCGGGTTCATACGCTGGAGCAATCACGCCATCAGAAACTTCACGGCTGATAAGTTTTGCGGTGGATACATCCACAGTATCAGATAGAGCGATCCAATCTCCAAAAGAAGACATACGGTCAACGCCTCGAGCGCGTGCATACGCTGTAGCTAGCGGAGAAAGTTCAAGGTCATCTACAAAATATATTTTCTTCAACACATCCGAAAGCGGAGTCCCAACTGCCGCACCTGATGGGCTGACATGTTTAAAGGAAGAAGCGGCTGGTAATCCAGTAGTTAATTTCAACTCTTTTACCAATTGCCAAGAATTAAGTGCATCTAATAAGTTGATATACCCAGGCGATGATGAATGTACTGTAATCGGCAAGTCTCCATTTTTAATAAAAACCCGTGCAGGAGTTTGTTGAGGATTACAACCATAACGAAGCGAAAGAGAAGATGACATGAATAATTCCTTATTAAATAAGTTGAACTTTTTGTTCGCCTTCGATTAATTCACCGACGATAAAAACTTCTTCTGAAATTTCTTTTTGTATTTTAGAGGCTTGCTCTTTATCTACAATTGCAATCATACCGATACCCATATTGAAGACGCGATACATTTCTTCTGCATCAATTTCTCCTGTTTGTTGAATCAAATTCCACAGAACGGATGCTTCCCATGAGCCGACTTGAATCTTCGCATCTAAGTTTTCTGGCAACACACGTGGAATATTTTCAATGAATCCGCCACCTGTAATGTGGGCGAGTGCTTTAATTTTAGAAAGTATTGGGTAGAGAATAGAATAATAAGAACGATGCGGAGCAAGCAGTGCATCTGCAAGAGATGAATTAAGTTCAGGGGGAATTGTTTCGAGTGAAATGTTTGCAAAGATTTTTCGTATCAAAGAATATCCATTTGTATGTGGTCCATTGGACTTTAATCCAATTAAAATATCACCCGCTTTGATATTTTTTCTTGGGAGAATATCATCTCGTTCTAGAACACCGACGATTGTCCCAGCGACATCAAATTCATTGGGTTGATACACGCCTGGCATTTCTGCAGTTTCTCCACCGAGCAAAGCAACACCCGATTCTTTACAGGCTTCCGCAATGCCAGTCACTACTTCCGCAGTTTGTTCGGGATTTAATTTCGATGTCGCAAAATAATCCATGAAAAATAATGGTTTTGCGCCTTGAACCAAAATATCATTGATACAGTGATTGACAATATCATTACCGATGCCACGATATCTACCAACGGATGCGGCTAGTTTAACTTTTGTGCCAACACCATCTGTGGATGCAACTAACACTGGATGTTTCATCTCTTTTAAAAATGAAGCATCGAACAATCCACCGAATGAACCTATGCCAGCCAAGACAGAAGCGTTATAAGTTGATTTGACTGCATCTTTCATTAAATCAATGGCTTTGTTACCTGCATCAATATCTACACCAGATGATGCGTAATCAGATTTTTTCATTTTGCACCCTGCAAGGCTTTTTGCGCAATATCTTTTCGATATTGCATACCATCAAATGAAACTTTATCCATATTGGAATAAACTTTTTCTACGGCATCCGCAATATCATTTCCCTTAGCAGTTAATCCAAACACACGCCCGCCTGATGTAATAATTTTATTTCCATCAAACTTTGTGCCTGCATGAAAACAAATCAAATCGTTGGGCAGTTCTTTAAATGTGACAAGCTTTCCATCCTGTGATTTTTCAGGATAACCTTTACTAGCTAAAACTACACAAACTGCAGAGCCATTTTTCCACTTAATATTTATATCTTTCAACTTGCCATCAATACATGCTTCCATAATTTCTATCAAATCTGTTTCAAGTAACGGAAGCACCACTTGAGTCTCAGGGTCACCGAAGCGGCAGTTAAACTCCAACACACGGATGCCATCTTTTGTAAGTATCAGCCCTGCATACAAAATGCCAACAAACTTTCTACTTTCGTTTCGCATTCCATCAATCGTTGGCTTCAAAACTTTTTCAATCGCTTCGTTCAATAATTCATTCGTCAAAATCGGAGCAGGTGCATACGTTCCCATCCCACCTGTGTTTGGTCCGTTGCCGCCATCCAATAATTGTTTGTGGTCTTGCGCAGGAATCATTGGAACAACATGTTCTCCATCCGAAAAAGCCATCAAAGAAACTTCCTGTCCGATCAACTTTTCCTCAATTACTACTTCTGCACCCGCAGATGCAAATTCATTTTTCACCATCATGGCTTCCAACGCAGAAATGGATTCTTCCAACGCCTCTGGCAGAATCACACCTTTGCCCGCCGCCAAGCCAGATGCCTTAATCACAACGGGATAATCAATTTTATGAATGTGATCTATCGCTTCTTCAAAATCAGAAAACGTGACAAATCTCGCCGTTGGGATGTGATTGCGCGCCATGAAATTTTTAGAGAAAACTTTTGACGCTTCAATCTCCGCTGCGGCTTGACTCGGTCCAAAACAACGGATTCCCTCTGCGAATAAAGAATCCATAATGCCATCCGCCAGTGGAACTTCTGGACCGACAATCACCAAATCAATGTGATTCTCTTTGCAAAAACGAATCACTTCTACATGATTGTCTACAGTAATTCCACTGATATTCTCTGCTAACTCTGCAATCCCTGGATTGCCAGGCAATGCATATAACTTCGTCAGCTTGGGGGATTGCTTAAGCTTCCATGCAAGCGCATGTTCGCGTCCGCCTGAACCGATGACCAAAACATTCATTACTTTGTCATCCTTTCAAATCCAGTCTTCACCGAAGTCATATCCACTGGAATTGGATACTCTCCCGTAAAACATGCCTGACAAAACCCATCATTGCGTTTGAGTGCACACATCATGCCTTCAACAGATAAATAATACAAACTATCTGCACCGACATATTCTCGAATTTCATCCACTGTTCTTTTATGCGCGATTAAATCTTCATGCCTACCCATGTCTACACCCATGAAACATGGATGTGCAATCGGCGGACAAGTAATTGCCATGTGAACTTCTTTTGCACCTGCATTTCGCAACAACTTGATTAATGGTCCAGTTGTATTTCCACGCACAATACTATCGTCAATCACAACAACTCGTTTATCACGCACATTTTCATTAATGACGTTGAACTTCAAAGCCACGCCACGTTTACGAAGTGAATCAGTTGGCTCGATAAATGTTCGTCCCACATAACGATTCTTGATAAAGCCATCATTGTAGGGAATCTCAGTCACATGCGAAAACCCGATTGCAGCAGGTACAGACGAATCAGGAACAGGAATGACAACATCTCCAAAGTCGCTCCCCATTTTTTCTGTAATCTCACGTGCCAGTTCTTCCCCTAATCTTTGACGCACATGATGCACATTAATTCCATCCCACACTTGGTCAGGACGTGCAAAATAGATATGCTCGAAGATACACATTGATGTAGGGTTTACAGTTGGAAGTGCTTGCATCACTTTCAATGCGCTATTTGATAATGAAACCACTTCACCAGGTTTTACATCGCGGATGGCTTCACACCCTAATGTTTGTAATGCACCAGTTTCAGATGCAACCGCATGTCCGCCATTTGGCAATAATCCGATACATAACGGACGGAATCCCCAAGGGTCACGAACTGCATATACACAATCCCGAGTCAAAATGACTAATGAGTATGCGCCAATCCATTTTGCCATCGCTGTTTTGATTCGTTCTTCCCAAGTCCCTCCGCCGTTACGCGCTAACATCATTGTCATTACTTCGGTATCCGATGATGATGAAAACCCCACACCCTGTTCCATCAACTCATTTCTTAATTCTGCTGAATTAATTAAGTTTCCATTATGCGCCAATGCCAATGGTCCATGCATGGTTTCGATCATAAATGGTTGAGCATTTCTTAATAACGATGAACCTGTTGTTGAATATCGTGTATGTCCAATTGCATAATGACCTTTTAAATCTGCCATGACATTTGGAGTAAATACATGTGAAACCAATCCAACCCCTTTGTGCATGGATATTGTTTGTCCATCCGCAACTGCCATGCCCGCCGCTTCTTGCCCACGATGTTGTAAGGCATACAATCCAAAGAACGTCATGCGCGCTACATCTTCATTTGGCGCGAAGATGCCAAGCACGCCGCATTCTTCTTTTGGTGACTCATCAAAATAGTTCATACACTTCTTTTACCAAATCAATTTTTCTTTGCAAAGTTTCGATGTCTTTTTCAACAAACGTAATGTGTCCAAGCTTTCGTTTCGGTCTTGGACTCTTATCGTACAAATGCAAATGAGCACCTTCAATTTTTAGGATGAATTCCACATCTGGAACATTTCCAATCAAATTGATCATTCCACACACCCCAAGCGGGCTCGTGCTCCCAAGCGGCGCATCTGTCACCGCCCGAACATGATTCTCAAACTGAGACGTGATACTACCCTCAATCGTCCAATGCCCGCTGTTGTGGACTCGTGGTGCCATTTCATTCGCCAGCAACCAACCATCTTTTTCAAAGAACTCAATCGTCAATACACCGACATAATTTAAAGCAGACAAAACCTTCATTGCAAATTCTTCTGCTTGTTTTTGTAATTTAGAAGGAATATTTCCATCTACAATTGACAATCGCAAAATGCCTTCACGATGCTGATTCTCAATCAGCGGATAAAACTTTGTCTCACCAGATTTGTTTCGTACAGCGATAATAGATAATTCACGGTCAAATGAAATGAATTCTTCTAAAATACAATCTTTTGACTTTTCAGCGATTAATTCCGCTTGTGAATGCACAATGCTTTGACCTTTTCCGTCATATCCCATACGACGAGTTTTCAATATCGCGGGAAAGCCAAAGTCATTTGCTTTTGATAAATCAATTGTAAATTTCGGTGTTGGAATCCCTAATTCACAAAAAAAAGATTTTTCAATAAATCTATCTTGTGCTTTTTCCAATGCAATGGGTGGCGGATAAACAGTCACAAATTTTTCCAGATAACGAGCTATTTCCACTGGAACATTTTCAAATTCATAAGTGACTATATTTAAGCCTTTTGCAAATTTTTCAAGAGCGGATTTGTCAGCGTAATCAAATGTTAAATGGTCAGCGAGCAGGCTGGCGGGTGAGTCTGAAGCGGGGTCTAAAAAGCGGAAGCGATGTCCGAGTGGATATCCTGCTAACGCGAGCATTCGTCCAAGTTGACCTGTTCCCAAAACGCCAATGTGACTCATCCCTTATCTTCTCGCGGATCGGGATTATCCAAAACGTTTTGAGTTTGCGTGGCGCGATAATCAAGAAGTGCTTTGAGATATTCGTTATGTTTATTTGCAATGATGGATGCCGCAAGCAACGCGGCATTGATTGCACCTGCTTTGCCAATTGCCAACGTGCCAACGGGAATGCCCGCAGGCATTTGCACAATCGAGAGAAGCGAATCCATTCCATTGAGTGCCTTCGATTGAACAGGCACACCGAGCACGGGCAAATGCGTTTTGGCGGCGGTCATGCCAGGCAAATGCGCCGCGCCACCTGCACCTGCAATGATGACTTCAATACCGCGTTGATGTGCGGACTCAGCAAATTGAAAAAGCAAATCAGGCGTGCGATGTGCGGAAATAATTTTTACTTCATACTGAATTTTTAATTCATCAAGAGTCTTTGTAGCATGTTCCATCGTCTCCCAATCGGACTTGGAACCCATGATGATGGCAATTAATGGATGAGACATTTATATACCAGCCTCTTTTATATTTTTTAGCAGACGTTCTTCAATTGGATATGAACCAGGCTTGAAAGTTTTTCTTGTGAGCATTTCATAAATGGCGATATATCTTCGCGAAGCGGATGTCCACAAATCATTTGGCATGGATGGGATTTCTCCATCGCCACGATAGCCTTTATCCGCATACGCAATGCGGATAAATTCCTTATCAAAATTTTCAGGTTCCTTGCCTTCATTAAAAAGTTTTTGGTAGCCATTCGATTTCCAAAAACGTGATGAATCTGGCGTATGGACTTCGTCTATTAACATCACTTGACCATCATCTGTTAAACCAAATTCATATTTTGTATCTACCAAAATTAATTCTGCTTTAGCGGCAAGTTCCTGTCCGCGGTTGAAAATTGCCAATGCGGCGGTTTGTACTTGATTCCAAGTTGCTTCATCGAGAATTTTTTTCTCAACAACTTCTGCACAAGTTAATCGTTCGTCATGTCCTGTTTCGCCGCCTTTGGTGGTTGGCGTAATAATCGGTTCAGGTAATTTTTGATTCTTTTTCAAGCCTTCGGGAAAATCATATCCGTAAATATTTCTTTCACCTAAAGAATAACGATGCCACAATGCAGTAGATGTGACTCCTGTAATATATCCACGCACGATGACTTCAACTTGAATCGGGTTCACTTTTTGAACAATGGCGGCATTCGGGTCTGGAATAGAAATTAAATGATTTGGAATAATATCTTTCGTTTGCTCAAACCACCAAGCGGATAATTGATTTAATACTTGTCCTTTATATGGAACTCGCGCAAGAATTCTGTCAAATGCAGATAAACGATCTGTGGTCACAATCAATCGTTGTCCGTTTTGCAAATCATACCAATCGCGCACCTTGCCAGATTGTTTCCCTGCAAGTGGCAAGTTTGTTTCATTCAATGCTTGCGGAATTAATTTCAACAATTCATTTTGCGAAATCATTACATTTCCTTTGCATAGTTCACGCCGTTTGCAAACAACTTCAAGCCACTGCCGTTTGTCTCTCCACGTGTGTGACGCGGATGTTGCCATGTGTAAATATGATTTTCAGGATGTGGCATCAACCCAAGCACATTGCCTTTTGCGTTCGTAATTCCAGCAATATCCATCGTTGAACCATTTGGATTAATCGGATACACACCATTTGCGGATGAACCATTTGCATTCACATAAGTCAACGCAATATATTCAGATGAAATATTTTGGCTCGCTTTGAAATTTCCTTCGCCATGTGCAATTGGGCAGGTGATGATTTCATCCAAATCTTTTGTCCAGATACAATTTTGTGATGCGGATTTAAGATTCACCCAACGACATTCAAAATGACCTTCTGCATTAAATGTCAATGTCGCTTCATTCTTAACGGATACTTGATTCTGTTTCCCAGGCAGAAGCCCAGCTTTGACTAAGACTTGAAATCCGTTGCAGATTCCGACGACAGGTTTGCCAGCATCCACAAATGCAGAGACTTCATCTGAAAAGTAAGATGCCAAATCTAGTGCAAGCAATTTGCCTGCGCCTAATGCATCCGCGTAGGAGAAGCCGCCAGGAACAACGAGCAGTTGAAAGTCCGCAAGAAGCGATTTGTGATTCCGTAATTCATTTAATGGAACACCAGTCGCATCTGCACCTGTGAGAGTTAATGCATCTATCACATCAAAATCGCGGTTGGAGCCGTGCGCTTGGAGGACGAGAGCTTTTGGTTTCATAAGTTAGTGTAAAGTGTTGAAGGCTTGCACGAGCTCTTCAACAGGGATTTCCGTTTCATTGAGTTTAAGAATTGGCTTGGTTGTTACCTCACCAATTTTTTGGAATGGCAAATTTGCAAATTGTTTTTCAAAAATAGTTTTATTTGATGGAGTTACTTCAACCAATAAACATCCATTCACTTCATTGAATAAATTTGATTCCTCAAAATTTATTTCGGCACCGAGACGACCGCCTATACACATTTCTGCAATTGAAACGGCAAGTCCGCCTTCACTTAAATCATGTGCAGAGCGGATTAAATTGTTTTTGATGGTTTGATGCAATGCTTTGTAAACTTGCAATGCAGAGTTTGGAACATCAGGAACATTTTTTTGCTCAGTTGAAAAATCACCAATCAAATAAATAAGATTGCCTGCTTCTTTTAAATCTATCGTGATAGCTTGATTAACATCATGCACAATACCAATGGCAGAAATTAACAAAGTAGGTGGAATGGCATGACGTAAACCATCTGCACCGAGATATTCATTGTTAAGCGAATCTTTTCCACTGATGAACGGCGTGTTGTAAAACAGTGCGGCATCATGGCAACCACGACAAGCTTCAACCAATGAACCTAATGTTTCGGGGCGAAGTGGATCACCCCAACAGAAGTTATCAAGCACCGCAATTTTGGATGGGTCAGCACCAACAGCAACGGCATTGCGAATCGCTTCGTCCATCACAGACCAAGCCATTTTGTAAGCATCCCGCTTTCCAAATTCGGGATTGATTCCGTTGGAGAGTGCAATTCCTTTCACGCCCCTTGTTCCAATCGGTTTGATGACAGAAGCATCCGATGGTGCATCGTCTTTTACACCCGTGAGCGGTTTGATTGCGGTTCCACCTTGTACTTCATGGTCATAGATTCGAATCACAGGTGCTTTGCTGGCAATATTGGGAGAAGAAAGAAGAGAGAGTAGATGGTCTTTGATATTTACGATTTGCGAATTACGATTTACGATTTTTGACGACTGATTACTGATTACTGCTTTTAATACTCTCTGCGGAATTCCTTCATGTAAAAACTCGTTATTCATATTCACAACGATATTTTCACCATAGCGGACTATAAGTTTTCCATCACCAGTGAATGCGCCGATGTCTGTTAATTCTGTATTGAAAGTATCGCATAATGTTTGTAATTCAGAAATTTTTTGTGGCGCAACTGCGACGACCATGCGCTCTTGTGCTTCGGAAAGCCAAATTTCCCATGGAGCCAAGCCTGCGTATTTCAATTTCACGCGAGTCAAATCTACCTCACAGCCAATGGAGGAAGCCATTTCCCCAACTGCGGAAGATAATCCGCCTGCTCCACAATCGGTGATGTCGTTGTAGAGATCCAAATCACGCGCACGGACGATGACATCAATCAAACCTTTTTCGGTAATCGGGTCACCAATTTGAACAGAAGCACCAGAGACTTCACCAGTTTGTGCGTCCATTGTCATCGAAGAAAAAGTTGCACCGCGTAAACCGTCACGACCTGTTCTTCCACCGAGCACAACGACTCTGTCACCAACTTGTGGATTCTTTTTATGTAGTCCTTTAGGTGCAATGCCTACACATCCGCAAAAGACTAATGGATTAGCTGTATAACCTTCATCATAAAGAATTGCTCCATTAACGGTTGGAATGCCAATTTTATTTCCATAATCTTGCACACCTGCGACCACGCCTGATTGAATCCGCCTTGGATGTAAAACACCTTCAGGCAAAGATTTCGGATCCAAATCTTGTGGACCAAAACATAAAATATCTGTATTTGCAATGGGTTTTGCTGAAACGCCTAATACATCACGAATGACTCCACCAACACCTGTGTTTGCTCCACCAAATGGTTCAACAGCGGATGGGTGATTGTGTGTTTCCGCTTTGAATGAAATTTCAAACTCATCATCAAAGTCAATGATGCCTGCATTATCTACAAATGCAGAGATAACCCATGGTGCATTGATTTTATCTGTTGCAGCTTTGAGATACGTTTTGATTAGCGAGTCAATGACTTGCCCATCATCTTTAGTAATTTTCGCTTTAAACGTTTTATGAACACAATGTTCGCTCCACGTTTGGGCGATGGTTTCAAATTCAACGTCGGTGGGTTCACGTTTTTCTGCGATGAAATAATTTTGAATCGCTTTCATCTCTGCCAAATCTAATGCGGCGCGACGTTCTTTTGAAAGTGCAAGTAATTCATCGTCAGATAATTTTGTGATGGAAATAATTTCCACTTCGCCACTGGATTCAACTTCTTGTGGAAATGATGGTGTGATTTCACCAATTGTCCAATGCTGGATGACATTATTTGCAAGCAATGATTTTGCTAATTGCTGTGTTTGCTCAACATTCAAACCTTCCACTTGAAATCTTGAACCTGTAGCGGCACGATGAACCCCATCAATTTTTAATTCGTGTGAGGCACGAACGATTTGTTCTGCGACGGGGTCAGTAACGCCGGGGCGAAGAGAAATTTCGAGGATAATTGAATCAGGTTTACCCGAAGAAAGAGGCGCGGGTAGTTCAATCCAAGAAGCGGTTTGAGTCACAGGGTCTGTTAAAAGTTTGAGGGTCAACTGTTGCAAATCTTCCTGCGACAGTTGACCCTCTATAAAGTAGAGGTCTGCTATTGTTATTTTTTTTAACTGCAAAAAGCCAATGGCATGCGCGTTTTTTAAATAGGAAGCATTACGCGGGTCGGTGATTTTTGTGTGGACAAGAAATTTATAAATTGGCATAGTGAATTCGCCGAGATTGTACCGCTGATAAATTGTCTAGTCAACATGTGTTTTGAAATGTTAAGCTTTTTGTCTTACATTTTGCAAAACATATTCAATCATCTTTTGTGGAATGTTTACGCCAGTGGTTGTGATGCTGTTGCGAAATTCCATTGTGTGATTAATTTCGTTAATCGTCAATCCATTTTCTGTTTCAAACAAATCAAGCGCGAGTAAACCTCCACCAACGGCTCCTGCGGCGCGTTTGCATAATTCTGCAATTTCATCTGTCACTGGGCAATTTGTTGCGATGCCTCCACGTGCCGTATTCGTAATCCAATTTTCGGATGAACGATAAATTGCACAAATACATTCATCGCCGATAACGAATGCGCGAATATCTCTATCAGGTTTGTTGATATATTCTTGAATATAAAAAACTTGATGATTGACTCCCAATGTGGCTTTGTGTTCAATCAATGATTCAGCCATTGAACGATTTTCAACTTTTGCAAGCAATCTTCCCCATGACCCAACGACTGGTTTTAATACACATGGATAACCCATCGCTTCAATCGCCTGTAAAGCTGATTCAGCGTCAAAAGCCATGATCACACGTGGAGTTGGGATTCCGCTTTTTGACAGAATCTGACTCGTGACATATTTATCGCCACATCGTTCAGCAACTAAAGATGAATTCACAACAGGAATTCCATGCGCTTCAAAGATACGTGAGATGTAAAGTCCACGAGAATAGGAAATGGAACGTTCAAATAAAACATCAATTTCTTGGGGGAATTGATTGATGTCAAAGAAGGTGTCTCCATCGTTAATGCGAACGATTTCTACATCATTAAGTTTTTCTAATTCATCTAATAAATATTTTTCTTCAGCTCGTAAGCGGGTATATAAAAATCCAACTCGGGTCATGTTTTCTCCTTGTTTTGATTCATGAAAATAAAAACGCTCTCCGTTATCGGAGAGCGTTTGGGTAGACAGATAAAAATAAAACTAGATGATGTTACTTCTGTTTTCTGTTTAACCGAAACAAAACCAAACCCGACAACATTGGTTGCAGATTTGGCTTGCGCTTTGATTTGATTTCATAACAGAAAATAGAAAACATAAATATTAAGCCGAATTCTACTCGTGATATGAAATATGTCAATGATTTTGTATTACCCAAATGGATAACATTTATTTTTGAATAAGTACCCATATAGGGTATTGAAAATAATTTTTCGCTCACTATCATTAAAAGAATTTATCAATTCCTAAACTGAGATGAGGCACACCATGAAACATATACTTGCAAATACAGAGGATGACCAGCAGAAAAAAAATAACTCATTCAATTGGTTAACTGCTGAACATACCAAAACATGGTTAGATGAAAGAGATGCCTGTGCTTTAGTAGCATCTGTACGCAAGAATGGTGAAGCGTCACATGGAAATCTCAAACGCGCACTTGCGGCATTAAGCATCATGGGGCATCGTAGTGGAGAAGTGAATGGCGAAGGTGATGGTTGTGGAGTGATGACGGACATTCCGCGTTTGATATGGTCGCAAGCATTAGAGCAGGAAGGCAAGCCCGGTTGGTTAGCAGAAGACCGTCGTTTTTTTGTGGGGCATTTGATGATTCCGAATACTGAAGCAGATATTCAGAATTTAAAATTACAGATTATCAATATGTTGAAAGAAAAAGGCATAGACCTTTTACTAGAACGCCCGATTCTCACTCGTCCGCAAGTGTTGGGGAAAATGGCAGGGCAACAAGCACCTTATCTTTGGCAAATTGCTGGAATGGTCAGTAGTGGTCCCATTGAACATGTTGAACGTATACTTTTTCAATTGGGTCTTTATATTGAAAAAAATACAAATATTTCTATTGCCTCGCTTTCAAGTAATGTAGTTGTTTATAAAGTTCGTGGTTCGATTGAAACCTTGTATCAATATTATCCAGAACTTCGCAATCCAGATTTCACAACTGCCATTACGATTGGTCACGCCCGTTATTCAACCAACACCGCCACAAGTTTTGAACGTGTTCAACCATTTAGTTTATTAGGTCATAATGGTGAACTCAATACCATTGCACATTTGCGAGAACAATCTGAAATGCTGGGCGTTGACCTTCCGCGTGGTGGCAGTGACTCACAAGACCTCGATCGTTTGTTAGGAACGTTGATTCATCAATATCACTTTTCGTTAACTGAATCAATGGAACTCGCATTTCCTCCGCTCATTAGTGAAGTAGAAAAACTTTCTCCCGAATTACAAACCATTTATAAATATTATCGTCAGGCATTTGGTCCGTTTGCACAAGGTCCTGCTGGAATCATTTCGCGTTATGGTGATGAATGTGTTTTCAGTGTAGATGCGTTGGGTCTGCGCCCGTTATGGTTTGGCGATACCGAAAAAGAATATTTCTTTTCTTCAGAAAAAGGTGTCTATCATTTAGATACCATGAATGTAGACCCGATTCCACTTTCGCCCGGTGAAAAAATGCGTTTGCGAATTCATCGCGGACGCAATGTAGAAGTCTTTGATTATCCCGCCATTCAACAACGCATGTTAAATCTTTCGATAAGAAGATTCGGTTCACTCGAAACGATGAGTCGTCGCTTAGATTATCAAGATGAAAATCAAAACCGCTTCATTCTTAACGTGAAACCTGCTTCTCCAAACCTCGACAATCGTTTATCCGCTTTCGGCTGGGGACGTGAAGACCGTGAATGGGTGAGTGAACTTGCTAAAAATGGAATTGACCCCATCAGTTCACTCGGTTTTGATGGTCCACTTGCACCATTATCATCAGAACGCCAAAACATTGCTGATTATTTCAAAGAAGCAGTTGCAGTGGTGACCAACCCCGCCATTGACCGTGAGCGTGAAGTGGAACATTTTTCTACGCAGATAGTTTTAGGTTCACGTCCGCCTCTCATGCCAAACGAACTTGGTAATGACATTACTTTTACTTTAGATGCTCCGCTTTTGTTAGAACATCCCAGTGATGCCATAGAAAAAATTGCAACCGATTCAGGTTGTGGAACATTGAATCAATTGTTTGCAAAATTTTCCAAGTCACAAATTGCTCAAATACAAACAATTACACAACCCAATGAAAATACGGAACAAGCCTTAGAAAGAATTGCTCAAGAATCTATTGAATCAGTCAAACAAGGTGCTCGCATTGTTTTGCTGGATGATTCATCTGCCTTTCAAAATGAACATGGTTGGTTAGACCCAATGCTTGTATTAAGTGTCGTTGACCTTGCTTTACGTCGCACATTTATTGAAGTTAATACATCTGAATCACCAACGCCACTTTCATTAAACATAGATGGAAAAATTGACTTAGGCATGATGGCTTCACATAAATCTGTCAATTTACGCCGTCAGGCTTCGATTGTGTTACGCAGTGGCGCCATCCGCAATTTACATGATTTGATTATGTCAATCGGTATGGGAGCAGATGCAGTTTCACCGTATTTGATTTTTGAATCTGCTACAAAAGATAAAGTTGAATTAACAAATGATGAAGTAAATCAGCGTTTGAAGCATGTTTTGAAAGCCTTACGTTCTGGTGTTGAAAAATGTACTAGCACCATGGGCATCCATGAATCAAGAGGCTATGGACGATTATTTGCTAGCATCGGATTAAGTTCACAAGTTGCTTTTGCATTGGGTACAGTCAATTATGGTGGTTCAACACAAGGCGGTTTGCAATGGCAAGATATAGATGCAGATGTTGAAGCACGTGCTAAGTCGTATCACAGTGTGGGGCGTGGTGAACTTTCACGCGTGAATCATTTTTATCCGAAAATTTGGAAGGCGGCTGGAAAGTTGGGGAAAGCAGAATCAGGTTGGCGCGAGTATGAAGCGCATACGCAATCCACTGCAAAATCAAATCCAGTGACGATACGTCACATTCTTGATTTTCGTTATCAAAATGAATCGAATATTGATTCACAAAAAGTGGATACAAGTATTACGTCACATCAATTGCCGTTTTTAATTGCTTCTATGTCTTTTGGTTCACAAGGTGAAGTGGCTTATCGCGCCTATGCAGAAGCGGCGTTTCGTTTGAATATGCTTTCGGTAAATGGTGAAGGTGGTGAGATACCTGATTTGTTAGGAAGGTATCCATTCAATCGTGGGATTCAAATTGCATCGGGTCGTTTTGGAATTACTGCTGAAACCATTAATGCAACCAATCTGATTGAAATTAAAGTGGGTCAAGGTGCCAAGCCCGGCGAAGGTGGACATTTACCTGCGCGTAAAGTGACACAAAAAGTTGCCAATGCACGTCATGCACAAAAAGGTGTTGATTTAATTTCGCCATCGAATAATCATGACATTTATTCGATTGAAGATTTGGCGCAATTTATTGAAGAATTAAAAACAATAAATCCAAAAGCGCGTGTAGCTGTCAAAGTTCCTGTTGTGCCGGGCATTGGCATCATTGCGGTTGGTATTGCAAAAGCTGAAGCCGATATTATTTATCTAACAGGCTTTGATGGTGGAACGGGTGCGGCGCGTTCACATTCGTTAAGATATGTTGGCTTGCCTGCTGAAATTGGAATTGTAGAAGCGCATCGTGCTTTAAGTGAAGCTGGTTTGCGCGCGAAAGTGGAGATTTGGGCTGACGGTGGAGTCCGCTCCGCGGATGACACAGTTAAGTTGATGTGTTTGGGTGCAAATCGCATTGGTTTTGCTACATTACCAATGGTTGCTATTGGTTGTACCATTTGTAGAGATTGTCAGAGTGGGGCGTGTCATGTTGGTATCACCACCCAACTTGAAACAAAAGATGAAGCGACTCATTTAGGAATCAAACATTTTGCACCGCGAGATTTTGAAAGTGCCACACAGTCATTGGTTAATGTGTTTACAGGTTTAGGTGAAGGCGTAAAAGAAATTGTCGCCAAACTTGGTTTTGATAATGTGCAAGATATTGTCGGGCGTTCTGATTTGCTCGTACAAGCATCTCATTGTGACAAAATTGATTTGAATGAAATGCTCATCCCAGCCGATGAATATTTGTTAGCAAAACAACCTGTCAAAATTCAAATGCCTGTGAATGAAACCGTTAGTATTGATCGTGGTCCATTGCATCGTCCACGTAATCATCTAACGACTGTGATTTCAAACCTTGTGATGGAAAGTTTTACAACCTATCAACAAGATGTGGTTTTGTTTGAAGATGATAAGGTAACACCGGTTGACCGGGCTTTGGGTACACATCTTACTGGTGCATTGACGCGCTTCAAAAAGAATTGGGATTGGTCGCCGGGGCATGGTGGCATGGGTGGTGAACGCGAAACATGGCGTTTGCCAATTAAAAAAGAAGAAATGGATACAGATTCTGTGCCACATACCCGTTTGCATTTCACGAGTAGTTCTGTGCCGGGCAATGGATTAGGTGCTTATAACACTGACCCTGTGCATATTCTTGTAGAAGGTGGCGCACAAGATGGTGTTGCTAAGGGAATCTCCGGTGGGCGTGTGGTGATTATGAAAGGTTATAACCATGATGGCAAGTTGATTGATGGTTCTGTTGGAAAGAGTCTTGCATATGGTGGCATTGGTGGAACTGTGATTGTGCAAGGCAATGCAGACTCACGCGCTTGCATTCGTTTATCTGGCGCGGATGTGATTATCGGTGGTGAAATCACCAAGCCATTAAATGATAGTCTTGGTTTTATTGGTGCGCGTGCAAACGTCAAAGGCTTTTTGTGTGAATATATGACGTCTGGTCGTGTATTGGTGCTCGGTGACCCAGGTCCATGGATGTGTGCAGGTATGACGGGTGGTGTGTTGTATTTGCGTTTACAACCGCATTTGAATTTTGACCAATCAGCTATTCAACGTCGTTTAGCAAAAGGTGCTAAAGTTATTGTGCAGGAAGTAAACGAAAATGATTTGAAAAATTTGAAAGATTTACTCACTGTCTACGCCGAAGAACTCAAGCATAATCATCAGAATGAAGAGGCGCATAAAGTGAATAATCTATTAGTAGATTGGAAAAATACTTTCGTGAAGGTGATTCCTTTAGGTCAACAAGAAGACCAAAGATTCTCAACAGAATAATCCATTTGGGGAATGGCTAATCATTGTTTTGTTGAATAGAATTCAGGAATGGTTGGCTTACGTTTCTAGCCTATACCTCTCCTTGTTTAGCCCTTACGGGCAAAATGACATGAATAAATTTTTATTCATGTCATTTTTTTTAATACTCCATTTGGGTCATAAATATTTTAGCATTATTACCTCACTATAAAATTGTGTTCATAAAATACTCCATAGGGGTAATAGGCACAGCCGCTTGAATCCATAGAATAAGAGTAACAAAACTTAAGAAGGAGAAGAAAATGAAAACGATAGCTCTCAAATCAATGAAGTGGTTGCGCTGGGTAGTTATTCCGGCGGTTGTATCTATTGCACTGTTGGTATTTGTCACCCCAGCCTATGCACAGGATACAGGTCCAATTGACGAATTGACGCGCGGTCTTAATACTTTCTGGATGTTGCTGACAGCCTTCCTCGTATTTTGGATGCAGGCTGGTTTTGCACTCGTCGAAGCAGGTCTAACCCGTGCTAAGAACACAACCAACATCTTATTCAAAAACTTGATAGACTTTGTTTTTGCAACGCTCGCATTCTGGGCATTTGGTTATGCATTTATGTATGGCTCTTCAGCCGGTGGTTGGATTGGCACATCCGGTTATTTTGTAGATGCCTCGCTTGATGATGTAGTTGGTGTTCCAGTGTTAGCTTTTTGGTTCTTCCAATTGGTTTTTGCAGGAACTGCCGCCACAATTGTTTCAGGTGCCATGGCAGAACGAACAAAATTTTCAGCGTACTTAATCTATAGTTTTTTCATTACAGCAATTATCTATCCAATCGCTGGGCATTGGGTATGGGGTGGTGGCTGGTTATGGACTTTACCTTTCGGTGATGGTTTTAGAGATTTTGCAGGTTCAACAGTTGTGCATAGCGTTGGTGGCTGGCTCGCATTGATTGGTGCCATTGTGCTTGGACCGCGACTTGGACGCTTCACTAAAGACGGGAAAGCGGTTGCCATTCCCGGGCATTCGATTACGCTTGTGACATTAGGCGTCTTCATCCTTTGGCTCGGTTGGTTCGGCTTCAACCCAGGCAGTCAACTTGCTATACATGGGGGTAACGCAGATGCTGTAGCATTGGTAGCTGTCAATACCGCGCTTGCCGCTGCCGCGGGTGCTATAGGCGCAATGAGTATCTCTTGGTTGTTTGTTGCCAAAAAACCTGACCTTGCTACAACATTAAATGGTGCTTTGGCTGGCTTGGTTGCGATTACGGCTCCATGTGCTTATGTAACTCCAGGATTTTCACTACTTATTGGTGTTATTGGCGGTGTCATCGTAGTATATGGTGCAGTTTGGCTTGAAAAACTCAAGATTGATGACCCAGTCGGTGCCGTTCCTGTTCACTTGTTCAATGGTGTTTGGGGTACATTGGCAATTGGTATCTTTGGCACTGAAGGCATTGGTAGCCTCGTCACCGGCGACACAGGTCAACTTGTTGCACAATTTATTGGTGTTGCGGCATACGGTGTTTGGTGTGTGGTTACTGGTTCTATATTATTCCTCGGCATCAAGGCAGTGAATGGTCTGCGTGTATCTCGTGAAGAAGAAATCAAAGGCTTGGATATTGAAGAGCATGGCATTCAAGCGTATCCAAACGATGTAGTTGGCGCATTAGGTGCTACTGACTAAATCCTATAAGACTTGAAACAAAATGGACAAGATATTTCCTTGTCCATTTTGTTTTAAGTACCCGTTTGGGTAATAGACTTGCCCTACCCACAAACCCTATAATGCCGAAGTTGAAATAATTAATTAAATTCATTCGTAAGGAGTTTATCCATGGCAAAGACAGTTAAAGATGTTTTGGAATTAGCAAAAAATGTGCAAGTGGTAGATTTACGCTTCATTGACTTGCCCGGAACTTGGCAACATTTCACCATTCCTGTTCAAAAGCTGACAGAAGATTTTTTCAAAGAAGGTATTCCTTTTGACGGTTCTTCTATTCGTGGTTTTCAAGAAATTCACGAATCAGATATGCTCCTAAAGGCTGACCCAGAAACTGCATTTATTGACCCAACTTCTACTACGCCAACTTTGGTCATTTCTTGTAACGTGTTCGACCCCTTCACAGATGAACCGTATTCACGTGACCCACGTTATGTAGCACAAAAAGCCGAAGAGTATTTAAAAAGCACAGGGGTTGCTGATACTGCTTACTTCGCGCCAGAGGCGGAGTTCTTCGTCTTCGATGGCATTCGTTATATATCCACTCCAAATGAAGCAAGTTTTTCAATCGAATCAAATGAAGCTTGGTGGAGCAGTAACGAAGCAGGTTCTAAAGGCGGACAAATTCAACCGAAACGTGGTTATTTCCCAACCTCACCAACTGATACTTTACAAGAACTTCGCAACAAATTTATGTTAGCCATGATCGAAGCTGGCGTGCCAATGGATTTGCATCATCACGAAGTTGCTACAGCTGGTCAAAGCGAAATGAGCATGACCTTCACCACACTTACTCGCATGGCTGATGATTTATTGTTATACAAATATATTATCAAGAATGTGGCTCGCCAAAATGGTAAGACCGTAACTTTTATGCCGAAACCAATTTTTGGTGATAATGGTTCAGGTATGCACGTTCACTCATCATTGTGGAAAGGCAAGACCAACGTTTTCTTTGATGAAAAAGGCTATGCAGGTCTTTCACAAACTGCAAAATATTACATCGGTGGTTTGCTCAAACATGCGCCTGCTTTATTAGCACTTACATCACCAACTACAAATTCATATCGCCGTTTGGTGCCGGGCTATGAAGCACCTGTAAACATTGCTTACTCACAACGCAATCGCTCTGCTATTTGTCGTATTCCTGCAAACAAAAGCTCCAAAGCAAAACGTGTTGAATTCCGCGCACCAGATGCAACCAACAATCCATACCTCGCTTTCTCTGCAGTTCTCATGGCTGGTCTCGATGGTATTTTGAACAAGATTGATCCAGGTGACCCACAAGACCGCGATTTGTACGAATTGCCAGCAGAAGAAAAGAAACTTATTAAGCAAGTTCCTAGCTCATTGGGTGAAGTGCTTGATGCTCTCGAAGCCGACCACGATTTCTTGTTACAAGGTGGAGTATTTACTCCTGATTTACTTGAAGAATACATCAAGTACAAACGCGTGCATGAAGTGGATGCTGTTCGCTTACGCCCAACTCCGCACGAATACGTTCTCTACTTTGACGCATAACCCGCGCCACTGACAATCGCCTCCTAACTAGCCGACAGTTGGTTGCTGACCTCTGAGTTTGCATCTGGCTGTCGGCTTTTTATTCAACCTCAAAAAAATTATGACTGCTTTATTTATCTCTTCATTTATTCTAGCCATTGCATTTTGTGCTCCGCCCGGAGTTGTCACTGCTGAAACAGTTCGGCGTGGTGCGGCAAATGGATTTACGCCCGCATTATTTGTGCAATTCGGTTCTCTTGTAGGTGATACCACTTGGGCAATCATTGCACTGACTGGGTTGGCTTTTATTGTGCAAAATAATATTGCCAAAATTATGTTAAGTTTGATTGGTATTTTATTGATGTTAAAACTTGCATGGGACGCCATCAAAGATGCTCGCCAAAATAAAGAATTAGTAACTGCTTCTACAGATTCAAGTCGCGGAGATTTTGCCAGTGGTGCCTTTCTTTCATTAGGCAATCCAATGAACATCGTCTTTTGGACTGGTCTCGGAACGACTGCATTTGCATCGATTGCAGGTAGTCCACAACCGATTCATTTTGCTGTTTTCTTTGCAGGCTTTTTATTTGGAGCTATTGCCTGGTGTTTTGTAATGGCAGGCTTAGTGGCTTGGGGAAGAAAATTCTTAACCCCAACTTTTTTTCAAGGTCTCAATTTGATTTGTGGTCTGGCACTTGCATATTTCGCATTTCGCCTGAGCATGAATTTGATACAAAATTTCATATAACGGAACTTGCATGGATAGCCAACCGATGGGAAAATCATCTTTAATTCAAGCACATCCAATATTTGAGATGACTACTCAACCTTTTTCTACTTCTGATAATGACCCGCGTTTACTCGAAGCCTTACGCATTCTGAATCAAATCAGTTTGGCGATTAACCGCATTGGCTCGGATGATGCCACTCCGAATGATTTAAGTCTGCAATTAATTGTAGAGAGTGCTATTCGCGTTGTGCCGGGTTCATCGGCAGTGATTTATACCTACGACCAAAGCATGGGGCGATTTGAAAAAGAAATGCGTGTTTCAGCACAACCACAAGAACGTACACCTGTTTCTATTCCAACCCATGCAGATGATGAACCTCGTCCAAACGGAATTGGAATACGCGCCATTCAAAATCGGCATAGTCGCTTTTCTTATGAAGAAGCAGATTTAGATGTTCACCCTTATCACGTCGCGTTGGGAGTCAAGGCAGTTGCTTGTTTCCCATTAATCGTCGCTGAGCAAGTGGTAGGTGTGTTGTATATCTACTTATATGAAGAGAGGCAGTTCACTCCTTTAGAGCAACTGATGTTGGATAACTTCGTCAACCAAGCCGCTATGGCAATTTACCATACCAGACGGCTTGCAGGAATCCAGCGTGATTTGCTACGAAAAGAAGAAGAATTAAATCAACTGCGCCGGGCAGGGTTATTAATTTCTTCTCGTTTACGGCTCGAAGAAACGCTTGATTCAATTTTGCAATTAGCACTTGAAATTACAAATGCTCAATATGGCATCTTCCGCCTACTAGATAAAAATGGAGAATATCTCGTCACTCGTGCAGTAGCAGGGTTAATGCTTGAGCGTCCACTGGTAGAAAAACTTCCTATGGATGGGAATAGTGTCATGTCTTATGTGGCACGCACACGAGAACCTTTGTTGATTTCAGATTTACGCCAAGAACCGTGGAAAGATATTTATTATCCGCTTGATTCAAAAATTGAGATGCGTTCTGAATTGGCTGTGCCATTAATCAATGCCAGTGGACGGTTAGAAGGCGTGTTGAATTTGGAAAGCCCAAATTTAGGTGCTTTCTCTGAAAGTGATAATCATTCACTGCAATCATTGGCAACATATGCCATTACTGCGATTCAAGAAGTGCGTTTGTTAGATGCATTGCAAGAAGCGGCACAATTATTAATTTCTCAACCGACTCAAAAAGTATTAGACCGTTTGTGTATGATGGCAAATGATTTATTGAATACATCATCCAGTGCAATATGGTTGAAGAATGAATCAAATGAATTTCAATTGGTTGCCTCAAATGGTGCCAAACAAAAGATTGAATCATTTTCTGAAATGAAAAAACAAAACAATGCTTTGATACTTCCGTTAGGTGAGGAGGCTGAGGCGTTGGGAATGTTTGGGGTCTTTAACCCAACTACAAGTGAGGAAAGAAGCGTTAAATCTGATTGGGATAAAAAAGTATTGGCGTGTCTAGCAAATTATGCAGTCTTGGCTGTTCAAAATGAATCGAGTCAACAAACTTTAAGACGAACGCAAGAACAACATTGGACGGCGGAAACATTTGCGGCGGTGGGTGATATTTCTGCGAACTTGTTGCATAACATGAATAATAAAGTGGGTGCGATTCCAGTGCGGGTGCAAGCCATTCAAGATAAATATGCACAAACACTCGAAGCCGATGCATATTTATCAAACACATTGGCAGAGATTGAACATAGCGCTATGGAAGCCATGCAAATTGTGCAAGAGAATCTTTCGCATTTGCGTCCGATACGCATGGAAAAAGTAAACATTGCTGTTTGTATGAAAGATGCCATTCATGCCACACAAATTCCATCGGATGTTCAAATGGAAATTAATTCATTAAATGATTTGCCGATGGTGATTGCTGGTAAACAAAGTTTAACGTTTGTGTTTAGAAATTTAATTGAAAATGCAATTGCCGCCATGAAAGCAAAAGGTTCGATTGTGATTCAAGGCTTATCTTCAGCCGAATGGGTAGAAGTTTCATTAACCGATAGCGGACCTGGCATTGCGCCTGAATTACACAATCAAATTTTTGAATTAAATTTTTCACGCACAGGTTCACATCCGGGCAAATTAGGTTTTGGTTTATGGTGGGTAAAAACATTGATGACGCGTTTAGGCGGTTCAGTCCATGTTGAAAGTGATGGCGAACATGGCACAACTTTCCGATTGCGTTTGCCAATTGTGGAGCACGTATGAATCAAATAATGCGTGCATTGGTTGTTGAAGATGACCACTCGTGGCAACAAATCATCAGTGAAATTTTACGAGATTGTGGTTTAGAAGTTGACCTCGCTACGAATTTGGATGATGCCACGCTCGCTTTAAAATCTAACACGCATCGCGTCGCAGTCATTGACCTTTCATTATCTCCCAACGACCACAATAACATTGATGGTTTACGTGTGTTAGATACAGTTCGCAAACTTGACCCCAATTGCCGCGCCATTTTATTAACTGGTTTTGCTACTGTTGAATTGGCTGTGACTGCTTTAACTGATTACGGTGCGTTTACATTTTTACGAAAAGAAAGTTTTCATCGCAGTCAATTTAGAGATATTGTTTATCGGATTTTGGTCAGCCCGCCGCTTCAAGCCCCGCCTGTACCTGCTCCTGTTTCTTCGACATCTGCTTTGCCCCAAAAATTTCAACCACCCGTTACAAAACTCCAAAGTGAAAAAGCCCTTATAGTAGAAGATGATGCAGGTTGGAGAAGTATCATTGAAGAATTATTAAATGATATTGGCTTTCAAGTTTTAACTTGCGCCAGTTTTGGTGATGCTTTAGGTTCATTGCGCCGTGAAAAGTTTTCATTGGCAGTCATTGATTTATCTTTACAAGGCATCAACAACATTATGTGGGATAAAAATTCGCAAGATGCTGAATTGGAAGGCTATCAATTATTGACCACAACACAAAGTAAAAATATTCCCACCATTGTGGTCAGTGGTATTACTGAAACAGATGAAATTCAACGTGTGTATTCACAATATCAAGTTTCAGCGTATATTGAAAAACAAGCCTTTGACCGAGCAACATTCCGTCGCATTGTAGAAGAGACTCGTAAAACACATCAATCATTCAGCGAATTAAGTACACTGACAGACCGTGAACGCGAAGTATTGGAATTACTAGCACAAGGTTTAACCAACAAAGAAATTGCAGAAAGACTTGTGATTACCACCAATACAGTCAAACGACATCTCAAAGCCATCTTTGAAAAATTAGATGTACATACTCGTTCTGCCGCTACTGCCAAAATTGCAGGGAAGTAATCTAACTTAACATCAGCTTCGGACGATATTGCAATGCCTCTGCCAAATGCGGAGATTGAATCTCTTTGCTACCTGCTAAATCTGCAATGGTTCTTGCTAACTTCAAAATGCGATGATAAGCACGCGCCGATAGATTCATTTGACTCATTGCCGCCCTCATCAAACTCTGACCTTCAGCCTGTAGATTGCAATACTGCCGAATCTCTCCCACACGCATATCTGAATTGCAAACAATATCTGAATTTGCAAAGCGTTTGATTTGAATATCTCTAGCATTTTGCACACGCTGACGAATCGTTTCGGATGTTTCGCCTAATTTGTTTCCACTTAGCTTTTCATAATCCACTCGTGGAACTTCAATGTGAATATCAATGCGATCTAACATCGGACCTGAAATTCGTTTTTGATATTTGGTCACAACAGCAGGCGCACAAGTGCAAGGTTTTTGACTGTCACCATAATATCCACACGGGCATGGATTCATTGCGGCTATTAATTGAAAATTTGCAGAAAAAGTTAATGAACCTTTGGCTCGGCTAATCGTCACAACTTTATCTTCCATAGGTTGACGCATGACTTCAAGAACTCTACTTCCGAATTCAGGAAATTCATCTAAAAATAAAACGCCACGATGAGCAAGTGAAATTTCTCCGGGCTTGGGAATATTTCCTCCACCAACTAAACCTGCATGTGAAATTGTGTGATGTGGTGAACGAAATGGACGATGTTTGATTAACGGTGTTCCAGCAGGGAGTTGGTCTGCGACTGAAAAGATTCTGGTCACATCTAATGATTCTTCGATAGACATTTCAGGCAATATGCCCGGTAAAGCTCTGGCTAATAATGTTTTGCCTGCACCGGGACTTCCAACCATAAGTACATTATGTCCACCAGCGGCGGCGACTTCTAATGCACGTTTGACGTGGTCTTGTCCTTTAATTTCGGAAAAATCTGTGGGAACGAACAATGGTTCAAGTGAATCTGTTGAGGCTTGATAAATGTCGATTAATTGGCGACCAGCTAGATGGTCATAAAGATGCGCAAGTGTTTTGACGGGATAGACTTCAAGGTCAGGAATCAAAGCCGCTTCACCTGCATCAGATTCAGCCACGAAGATTTTTTTAAATCCATTTGCACGAGCGGCGGCAGCCATTGGTAAAACGCCGCGTGTGTGACGCACAACGCCATCCAATGAAAGTTCACCAACAAACATTGCACCTTCAATTGAATCTTGTGGAAGAAAACCTGCAAGGATAATTACGCCAAGCGCAATTGGAAGATCATAAGCAGGACCTTCTTTGCGAATGGCGGCGGGAGATAAGTTGACAACAATGCGATGACGGGGAAAATGCAAGCCTGCATTTTTTACAGCAGTTTGCACACGCTCACGACTTTCTTGTACGGCGGCATCAGGTAAACCAACAATGGTGACGCCGGGCAAACCGTTGGTGTAATCAACTTCTACTTCGACGATGACACCTTCAAGTCCCACTACGGCGCAGGAGTAAACTCGTGAGAGCATAATGAGATTTTATCAGAATTAAACTAAAAGACCTGACAGGTTTTTAAAACCTGTCAGGTCTTTATTACTTAAGTATATTTCTTAGTCCAACAAATCGGCTGGGATATTGCCACCGTTTGCGGCAATTTTTCGCAACACTTCTTTATGGAGCCAAACGTTCAAGCGAGCAGAATCGCCAGTGACGTCTGCTGGAGCATTCAATTCTTTGGCTAATTCTTCGCGAGCTTCGCGGCTGGAGTCGAGGTCGAGCAATTTGAGCAAATCTACAATGGAAACTTTCCAATTGAGGTCTTTGCCTTTTGCTAAACCTTCGAGTTTTGCGACCACATCTACTTCAGACATAGCGGCTGGTTTTACAACACCGGCTTGTTGTGGCACAGTGCGTGCTGGTGCATTAGCGCCAACACCAGGTTTTTTGGCGACATCATCTTTGGCTTTCAAACCGCCTTTGGCTTCGCCTCCTACCTCTTTTTCATCTTTCTTCTTAATGCCAATCTTTTCGAGAATTTTATCGAAGAAACCCATGGTACACATCCTTTCAATATTTGGGATTTAAGATATATAAGGCATCAAAATATATTGTCCTTATAAATTCATTATAACCACTTTTTAGCGTTTTAGATTAAAGAAAGAATTTAATATAAAACTTTTATAT
>ERZ761602.602-NODE-602-length-75254-cov-16.229883_pt1 | contig 75254 bp, 60 predicted proteins | sample MGYA00512165_ERZ761602 | MGnify/ENA primary metagenome ERZ761602 (study PRJEB28899, sample SAMN02445085) | bioreactor sludge metagenome | biome: EBPR sludge; isolation source: Thorneside wastewater treatment plant | place: Australia: Brisbane, Thorneside...
GGCACCACCTGCGCGGCGCGCGGCGACACCAGCTCGACGTCGTCGGCGTAGTGCCGCAAGACCCGCTCGAGGTCGTGCGCGTTCCAGGCCTCGAGCCACTCCGTCGCGAAAGCGTGCGCGTCGACCGTCATGCTGGCCGCATTGTAGCGAAGCAACAGCACTCACTCGCGAGACCAGCAGGCCTGGAACTGCGAGGCCTGCAACACCGTTCATCCGGCGCACGGTGTAGGCGCGACCCCAGCCCCCGGCGCTGCATCGAACACCGCCCGAGTACGGCGCCGACGCCCTATTCGTCCTCGTCCTCGTCCTCGTCCTCGTCCTCGTCGTCGTCCTCGTCGTCGTCGTCCTCGTCGTCGTAATCCTCGTCCTCATCGTCGTCGTCGCCGCCGCTGGCGTAGTCGCCCGCCGCGTCGAGGCCCGGACGCGACGCGTGCTCGCCGCCGACTTCCCACAGCTGGATCACGACCTGCTCCGGCTTCTTGAGCGGCCCCATCATCGGCTGGCCGAAGCGCTGCCAGGTGATCACCGGCGCCAGCCCGAGCTGCGCGACCACGCCGAGCACCGCCTCGAACAGCTCGTACTCGCGGAACCGGCAGAAGGCGGGGCACGGCCAGTCGAGGAGCTGCACCGACTCGACCGCGAACGAGTAGCCGACGCGGGTGCCGCACACCACCTTCTCGATCCCCGCCTCGTTGCCCTCGCGGTCGCGCGGCGTGGGGTGCATGTGCTCCTTGCCGGGCGCCTTGAACAGGTCGCGCCAGCCCACCTCGAGCGCGGTCACCAGCGCCTGCCGCACCTGCTCCGCGCGCGCGTCTGCTGGCGCGAAGTCGGTCGGGTGCAGGCCGTACCCGATGCGGAACCCTGGAAAGTGGAGCGGGATGCCACGCATCTCCAGCACCAGCCGGTCCGGCCCGGCCATGAACGCGCCCTTCAGGTCGCTCGGGAACTCGCTCGCGGGCGCCAGCGACGCCTGCGGGTTCCACAGCTCGTCGAGGTACATCTTCGGGTTCGGGTAGCCCGGCCGCTCCGCCGGTGCGCGCGGATCCGCGACCGGCCCCATCGCGTTGAGGTGCGGCTGGAACGCCCACCGCGTGAAGAACGCGTCGCGGAACTGCACCCCCTGCTGAAACAGCCGCACGGTCATGTCCCACACCGCGCGCGCCGCGCCGGCGGTGTTGCCGATGCGGAACGCCATCTGGTAGTCGCCCAGGAAGGGCTCGAACACCTGGAACACGGGCTCCGACGGATCCGCCGGCGGCAGCGCGCCCAGCGCATCGAGCTCGGCCTGGGCCGCCGCCTTCTGCGTCGCGTCGAGCGGCCGCGCGAAGCTGATCGCGGCGATCAGATGATCCGACGGCTGCATGGCGGCGAACACGGGGTTCGAGAGCCCTTCGCGCGGGACGGTGCGGGCGGCTGCGCTCATACGTCCATCCTACGCCAGCCGCCTGCGCATCGCGCAGCGCGCGTATTGTCGCTCGAGCCCGCGCCGCCCCTCGTCGCTCCGGATCGCGGCCAGCTCCCGGCCGAGCGCCGCGTCCGGCACCTCCTCGAAGCCGAGCTTCCGGTAGAACGGCCCGTTCCACGGCACGTCCCGCCACGTGGTCAGCGTGATCGCCGCGTAGCCGTGCGCGACGGCCCAGTCGCAGCTCGCGCGCACGAGCGCGGCACCGATTCCTCGCCGCCCGTGATCGGGGTGGACGTCGACCTCGTCGATGTAGACGTCGCCGTCGACGATCTCGAGCGCCGAGAAGCCGACCGGCCGATCGCCGCCGTCGACCGCGACGAGCAGGCGCTGCTCCATGCAGGCCTCCTCGAACACCCACGCCTCGGTCACGCTGTCCGCCGGCAGCGCGATGCCGAAGTCGACGAAGAGGCGCTCCGCCGCCGACTCGATCGCGACCAGGTCGGCGAGCTCGTCGGGACGCGCCAGGCGGATGCGAGCCGTCACGATCCTGCGCTCCTCGACCGACCCTACCCGATGCCCATCTTCATCCAGTTGGTCGGGTTCTGCACCGCCGGGCGCTCGCCGCCGCGCACGAGGAAGCGCACCGCCGCCGCCAGCCCCTCGAGCGTCAGCTGCCACATCGGGAACACCGACGCGATGACCTCGACCGTCGTGCCGCTCCAGTAGCGATCGGGCTCGGGGTTGAGCCACACCGAGCGCCGGAAGTGACCGGCGAGCCGCCGCAGCCACTCGAGGCCCGACGTGCGGTTGTTCTGGTAGTAGTAGATCGCGCCGCCCGGATCCAGCAGCTCGGCCGGGTGCATGAGCGCGTCGCCGAGGACGACGAGCCGCTCGTCCCGGTCGCTGTGCGAGATCAGCTCCGACACCGGCACCCGGTTCCGGAACGCCGCGTCCTCGTAGACGTGCTCGTAGACGCAGTTGTGGAAGTAGAAGCTCCGGAACTTGGCGAAGCGCCCGGCGCGCGACGCGGCCGTGAACAGGCGCGACGCCAGCTCGGCGTGGGGATCCATCGAGCCGCCCACGTCCATGAGCAGGATCACCTTCACGCGGTTGCGGCGGGGCGGCCGGTACACCAGCTCGAGGTCACCGGCGTTGCGGCAGGTCTCGTCGACCGTCTCGTCGAGGTCGAGCTCCTCCTCGGCGCCCTCGCGCCCCAGCTGGCGCAGCCCGCGCAGCGCCACGTCGATCTGGCGCACGTCGAGGATGACGTCCTTGCGGTACTCCTTCCACCGCCGCTCCTCGGCGACCTGCATCGCCGAGCGCCCGCCGCCGCTGCCGCCCACGCGCACGCCGCTCGGGTTCACGCCCGAGTTGCCGAACGGCGACGTCCCGCCGGTCCCGATCCACCGGTTGCCGCCGTCGTGGCGCCCCTTCTGCTCCTTCAGGCGCTGCTCGAACAGCTCGCGCAGCTTGTCGAGGTCCATGGCCTGGAGCGCCGCGCGCTGCTCGTCGGTGAGCAGCTTCATCAGCTTGGGATCCATCAGCCACTGCTGCATCTCCCGCGTCAGCTCGAGCGCGTCGGCCTTCACGTCCTTGAAGTACGAGAGGAACGCCTGATCGAACGCGTCGTACTCGCTGATGTCCTTCACGCACACCGCGCGCGCCAGCTTGTAGAAGCCGTCGAGCGAGCTGTCGTGGAGCCCGAGCGCGAGCGCCTCCATGAGCGCCTGCCACTCGTGCGTGGACACCTTGAGCTTGTGCCGCCGCAGCTCGAAGAGGAAGTCGACCAGCATGTGGCTCGCCTTGGGTTGGGGGCCTAGGCCTTCGCCCGCCGGCCGACGAGCTCGACGTCCTGCTCGGTCTTGAGCAGCGTGCCGAGGAACGGGATGCCGCCGCCGACCCGCGCCAGGTCGACGCCCGCCTTGCGCAGCGCGCAGATCCAGTCGATCAGCTCCGACGTCGTCGGCCGCTTGCGCAGCTTGGGCGTCGCGCGCAGCCCGTAGAACACCTCGAGCGCCTGATCGAGGACCTTGTCCTCGAGGTCCGGGTGGTGCACGCGGACGATCCGCTGCATCAGCTCGCGGCCCGGGAACTCGATGTAGTGGAAGACGCACCGGCGCAGGAAGGCGTCCGGCAGCTCCTTCTCGTTGTTCGAGGTGATGATGACGATCGGCCGCTCCTTCGCCACCACCTCGCGGCCGGTCTCGTCGATGCGGAAGCGCATCGCGTCGATCTCGAGCAGGAGATCGTTGGGGAACTCGAGGTCGGCCTTGTCGATCTCGTCGATCAGCAGGACCACGCGGTGGTCGGCGTCGAGCGCCTCACCCAGCGGGCCGAGCTTGATGTACTTGGAGATGTCCTTCACGTCGCCGTCGCCGAAGCGGCTGTCGTGCAGGCGCGCGACGGTGTCGTAGACGTAGAGGCCTTCCTTGGCCTTGGTCGTCGACTTCACGTGCCAGCGCAGGAGCGGCAGCCCGAGCGCGCGCGCGACGTTCTCCGCGAGCAGGGTCTTGCCGGTGCCGGGCTCGCCGCGCACGAGGAGCGGGCGCGCGAGCGCCACGGCGACGTTGACGGCGTGCTTCAGATCCTCGGACGCGATGTACGACGCGGTGCCAGTGAACTGATCGAAGGACATGACGGGCGGCAGCGTAGCATCCCCGCCCGCCCTGTCGCCTTGCCTGGGCTTACCCCGACGCGCCGACGCCTACTGCGGCAGGCGGTCGGAGAAGTCCTTCACCATCTTCACGGTGTCGTTGGCCTTGATGTCGACCGCGAACGACTCCTTGATGCCGAACTCGTTGTTGAGGAGCGTGATCCTGTGCTTGCCGGCGGGCAGCTTGATCTCGCGCTGGGGCGTCTTCAGCCCCGTGTTGCGGCCGTCGATGAAGATCTCGCAGGGGGGCTTGGCGCCGAGCGAGAGCGTGCCCTCGCCCTTGGCCGCCGCGCCGCCACCGCCACCGCCACCACCGGTGGCGCCGCCGCCGGTCGTGGCGCCGCCGCCACCGCCGCTGGCCTTGTCGCCGGTGTCACCACCGCCGCTGGTCTTGTCGCCGGTGCCGCCGCCGCTGGTCTTGTCGCCGGTGCCGCCGCCGCTGGTCTTGTCACCGGCGCTGCCGCCGCCGCTGGTCTTGTCACCGGCGCTGCCGCCACCGCTGCGATCACTGCCGCCTCCGCCCCCGCCGCGCGATCCGCCGCCGCCGCGATCGCCGCCGCCCGACTTGATCGACGCGACCTGCGCGCGCTCGAGGTTGACGACGACCTTCTCCTCCGGCGATCCGGACAGGACGAGCGGTCGCGTCTCCGAGACGTAGCCATCCTTCTCGAAGACGACGTCGTAGCGCTCGCGCGGATCGATCTTGTACTGCGTCGGCGTGGGTCCGACCTCGATGCGCTTGCCGCTCACGAGCAAGGACACCGTGGCGCCCGGCGGCGCGCTCTCGAACGAGGCGACGATGTCGATCGCCTGGAGCTCGATGGTGACCTCGATCGTCTGCCCCACCACGACCTCGACGTCCTGCGTGACGCTCATGAAGCCCGGCGGCGCGTCGATCGCGACCTGATGCTTGCCCGGCGTGGTCTTGACCAGCACCGGCGTGCGCAGGGTCGTCGTCTGCGGCTGACCGTCGAAGCGCCAGCCCGTGCTGCCCGCGGGCTTCACGGTGAGCTTGACCTCGCCCTGGCCGGCGACCGCCGTGGTCGCGGCGCTGCCGCCGGCGACCGCCGCCTCCGCGCCGGTGCCCGGCGCGGTCGCGCTGCTACCGGGCGTGCCGCCCTCGGCGGCCTGCGACTTGTTCCCGGACGAGCCCGAGCCCGACGTCATCACGACGACGGCGACGGCCGCGCCGATGAGCACGACGCCGCCGAGCGCCGCCCACAGGAGCGCCTTCGACTTCCTGGGCGGCGTCAGGCCCTGACCGAACGACGCCATCGGATCGAAGGCGGGGTCGTACGAGGAGTCACGCGCCGCGAGCGACGCGACCGCGGACGACTCGCGCGCTTCCTCGCCGAACGAGGGGAACGGCGACGGCAGCTTGTTGGAGCCGGTGGCGAGACCGTGCCCGTGGCCGTTGCTGCCGTTCGTGGGTCCCTGTCCCGGACCGAATCCAGGCGCGGTCTGGCCGAGCATCGTCGGCGCGCCGGGCGCCGCCCGGTAGTCCGGACTGGACGGCGTCACGCCGGGCAACGGACCACCCTGCCCACCACCCGGCTGGACGGCCGCGCCCCAGCCCTTCGAGGTCCGCACCAGCGAGGACAGGTCCGCCTCGTCCGACGGCGCCGCGGCCGCCGCGGCCGCCATCGCCACCGGCGACATCGCGGGCGGTGCCCCGAGCGGCGCCGGCCCGAGACCGGCGGCGGCCATGGGTGCAGGCGCCGCCATGCCGCCGTTCGCCTGCTGCTGGCGAGCGCGGGCGGCGGCCTCTTCCTCGGGATTGTCGTAGATCTGGGTCTCGAGCTCGTCGTCGTCCCAGTTGAGGTCGGCCTTGGGCGGCCCCATCGAGGCCGCGGCCGGAACCGGCGCGCCGAACATGGGCGCGGGCGTGTTCGCCGGCGGCGGGACCACCGGCATCCCCTGCGTCACGCGACCGGGCGGGGGCGGCGGGCGCTGCGCCAGCATCGGTGGTCCACCCGCGCCGGGCTGCGGCGGCGGCACCGACGGCATCGACTGCGTGCGTCGCACGCCCGGCGGCACCGCCGGTGGGCGCGTCGGACCGGGACGGCCGCCTTCGAACGTCGGCGCCGGGGTCTTGCCCTGGCCGCCCTGCTGGTGGTTCGAGGCGGCCGCGAGCTCGGGCGGCGGCTTGAGCTGGCGATAGCTCTCGAGCTTCGCCGTCTCCTCCTCGATCTCCTTGGTGAACGTCCGCTTCATCCACGCCGCCAGATCCTTGCGCGAGTAGAACTCGCCGGCGGTGTAGACGAACGCCTGCAGCTCGTCGTGCAGGTCGATCGAGTTCTGGTACCGGTCCTCGACGTCCTTGGCCAGCGCCTTGAGGACGATGCGCTCGAGCTCGTCGGGGATCTTGCGGTTGTACGTCGACGGCGGGAGGATCTCGACGTTGCGGACCTTCTCGAGCGTCGAGAAGTCGCTCTCGCCGACGAAGAGCCGCTCGCCGGTGAGGAGCTCGTAGAGCACGATGCCGCAGGAGAAGATGTCGGTGCGGCGATCGATCGGCAGGCCGCGCACCTGCTCGGGCGACATGTAGCCGAACTTGCCCTTGAGGATGCCGGCCTGGGTCTTGGCGCCCTTGCCCGCGGCCTTGGCGATGCCGAAGTCGATGAGCTTCACCTCGCCCTCGAACGAGGTGAGGATGTTCTGCGGCGACACGTCACGATGGACGAGGTTGAGGTCGCGTCCCGACTGGTCGCGCTTGTTGTGCGCGTAGTCGAGGCCCTCGCAGATCTTCATGATGATGAAGCACGCCTGCGCGATCGGCATGGGCTCGCCGAGCGTGCGGCTGCGATCGAAGATCGCGCGCACGTCGCGGCCGTGCACGTGCTCGAGCGCGATGTAGTAGCTGTTGTCGACGACGCCGAGATCGAAGATCTGAGCGATGTTCGCGTGATTCAGCTGAACCGCGATCTTCGCCTCGTCGATGAACATCCGGATGAAGTCTTTGTCCTCCGCGATGTTGGGCAGGATGCGCTTCACCGCGACCAGCCGCTCGAAGCCCTCGACGCCGTATGCCTTGGCGCGGAAGACCTCGGCCATACCGCCGACATTGATGCGCTCGAGCAAGTAGTACTTGCCGAAGGGTACTGGCTTCTTCACGTCGCGGAGGCTCCCTCGGTGGGACCGTATACCAAAGAGATTCCTTGGGCCAGAGAGAAGCCGGGCTGCGGTCTGGCCAGATCACGGTGGTAGCAGAGATCGCCACCCGTTCGAGCAGATTCGCCTAGTTCTGGGCGAGGGCGGCGGCCGGCTCCATCTGTGCGGCCTTTCGCGCGGGTAGCCACCCGCCGACCACACAGAAGAGCACCGAGAAGCCCACGGCCAGCGCGAAGATCCACCACTCGAAGGCGAACCACGACGTCGGCTTGAACGGGAAGTCGGGGACGACGGCGGCCGACGCCCAGTCGACCGCGAACGAGCCGATCACCGCGGCGACGCTGCCGATCAGGCCCGAGACCAGCCCGATGAGGGCCGCCTCCCCGAGCACGATGAGGAGCACGTCGCGCTGCGAGGCGCCCACCGCACGCAGGACCCCGATCTCGCGCCGGCGCTCGGTCACCTGCATGAAGAAGTTGTGGGCGATGTTGATCGCGCTGATGCCGACGATCACGAACGAGATCGCCAGGAGGACGATGGTGATGACGAAGACGACGGTGCCGAACTGCTCGCCGAGCGAGTCCTCGAGCTTGAGCTTGGGCTCGTCCTGGAGCCACTTGGTGAACGGCGCGAGCCGGTCCTTGTCGCGCAGCGTGACCACGATCGAGCTGAAGGTCCTGGCCTGCTCCTCGCCGGCGAACTCCCGGTTCCACCGCTCGACGTAGCCGATCGGGATCGTCAGGCCGACGCGCTTGGCCTTCTTGGAGACGCCGATGAGGATCGCGCCGACCTCGCGGTGCTTGGCGGTGACCGCGACGTTCGAGCCCGCGACCATGGTGTCGCCGAGCCCGATCCAGAAGTGCATGCGCTCGCGGCCTCGCTCGGCGATGAACTGCTCCATCGCGCCGATGTGGGGCAGGCCGTGCGACTCGGCGACCTGCGTGTTGTAGAGCTCGAGCACCGTCGGCGAGACGATGACCGGCACGCGGTTGTGGCACATGCGGTCGGTCTTGTCGCAGTACTGCCACGCCTTGTCGGGGCAGGCCGCCTTGCCCTGCGCCGGCTCGCACGCGGGGCCGATCGCGCCGGCGGCGTCGCCGTCGATGAAGCGGTCGGCGAGCTTGGGATCGTCGGCGATGTACGACACCGGGATCCCGTCGGTGAAGCCGCCGACCTCGAAGCGGATGTCCTGACCCTCGAACTTGCCGAAGCCGACCGCCGGGAACTGGAGCGTCATGCGCGGCAGCGCGCTCTTCACCTCGGGCCGCGTCTTGATGAGGTCGACGGTCTCCTGGGTCAGCTTCTTCGACAGGTTCTTGCCGGCGATCGAGGTGTGCGGCGCGATGACCTCGACCTCCTCGAGCGGGAACACGTCGTAGAGGACGCTCTGGACGCGGAGCACGCCGGCGAGGAAGAAGACGAAGGCGCCGATGCCGATGACGACGCCGATCGCCGAGAACACGAAGTGGCGCGGGCTGCGCACCGTGTTGCCGACGACCATCTGCGACAGCTTCTGGAAGGTCACGACGGCCCCCCGTCCTCGCCGCCGGCCTGGTCGCCCTCGACGATCGCGCCGTCGCGCATCGTGATCACGCGCTGCGCGATGGTCGACATGCGGCGCTCGTGGGTGACGATCATGAGCGTGACCCCGTCCTTCTGGTTCAGCTCCTTGAAGAACTCGATCACCTCGTGGCCCGTCGCCGAGTCGAGGTTGCCGGTGGGCTCGTCGCAGAGGAGCAGCTCGGGCTCGTTGAACAGCGCGCGCGCGATCGCGACGCGCTGCTTCTGGCCGCCCGACAGCTCCGACGGCCGGCGGTGGGCGTAGTCACCGAGGCCGACGCGACCGAGCGCCTCGCGCCCGCGCTTGTCGGCGTCCCTGGCGACCGGCGCGAAGCTCGCGGGCAAGGTCACGTTGCCGAGGCAGGTGAGGTGATCGAGCAGGTTGAAGGCCTGGAACACGAACCCGATCTTCTGGTTGCGCAGCCGGGCCAGGGCCGGCTCCGGCGTCTGCCGGTAGTCGTGACCGAGCACCCGCACGGTGCCGCCGTCCGCCTTGTCCAGGCCACCGACGATGTTGAGGAGGGTCGACTTGCCCGAGCCGGATTGCCCGACGAGCGCGATGAGCTCGCCGCGCGGGACCGACAGCGAGACGCCACGCAGCACCTGGGTCTGCCCGGCGCCCTCGCCGTAACTCTTCCGGACGGACTCGAGTTGGATCACAGGATCGGCAGACACGAGTGCCGGGAACCTAGCACAGCGGGTCCGCGCGTATACTCCGGGCGTCCACATGAGCCCGCGCCGTCCGCTCCTCGCCGTCGCCGGCGTGACCTCCGTCGCCGCGTGCCTGTCGACACCTCCGGCGGTCGAGATCGACGCGGCGCCGCCGTGCGCCGGCGGGTTCGAGGGTGCGACGTTCGATCGCACCCGGGTCCTGGGGACCGGCTACGTCGGGCTCGACACCGGGCAGACCAGCGGAACGTTCACGTCGCGCGTCTTCGCGGCGCCGCCCGACGGTGGCTTCGACACCCTGCGCTGGGAGACGGTGCGCCCATCGCTCAAGGCCCTGCCCGACGACCGCGGGCGCGAGATCTCGTACCTCCAGGGCAACGCCGACCTCGCGGGCAACCAGCTCCTCTTCCACTTCGACGATCCGCCGGCGTGGAATGACAGCTCGGGCAACAACCTCGCCTCCTCGTGCGCGTCGGCGCCGGCGAACCAGTGCCCGGCCGTGGTTCCCGGCCTCTTCCGCGACGCCCTGGACTTCGACATGGACGAGGAGCCGGGCATGGACGCGGACAACGATCGGATCCGGATCGGCTCGATCGCCGCGCTCGAATCGCCGCAGGCGACGCTCGAGGTGTGGGTGCGGCCGAGCCGCGCCCCGGCGGTCGGCGCGCGCATGATGGTCGTGCGCAAGGGCAGCGCGAGCCCGGTCGCGCCGCCGTACACGTCCTACTCGATCGAGTACAACAACAACGGGACCTTCCGTTGCTACGCCAACGTCGACGCCGCCGGCGAGGAGCTCGTCGACGGCACCCGGCTCGCGGCGCCGCTGCAGTGGCACCACGTCGCGTGCACGTACGACGGCATCGCGCTGCGCATGTTCGTGGACGGCTACGCCGACGGCGAGCTGCAGGCCGCGGGCGCCCTGCGTTACGACCTGACCGGCGAGTCGGACGTCTTCCTCGGCGACTACGTCGGCAGCCAGTTCCTCGACGGCCAGGTCGACGAGCTGGCGATCCACGACCGCGCGCTCCAGCCGGCGGAGATCCTCGAGCGCGCGCGGCGCGGCGCCTTGCGCCTGGCGTGGCAGGTCCGCACGTGTGACGACCCGGCGTGTGTCGGCGAGGACGACGGCTGGCGCGGCCCGACGGGGACGTCGGCGTCGTACTACACCGAGAGCTGCCACACCGGGCTGGGGCCGCCGACGCTCACGCTGTCCGACCTCGACTGCGACGGCGACGGACCGGAGGACGACGCCGGCGACCTCGCCGTCCCCGAGAGCCCCTACTACCAGGTGCGCGCGATCTTCGACAGCCACCGCCCGCCCGAGACGCCCGAGCTGATCTCGTTCGAGCTCTGCGAGTGACCGCGCCGATCAGCGCGTGCCGTGGGCGAAGAGCACCACCGCGCGGCCCTCGAGCGACGCGGAGATGACACCGCGCGACCACGCGCGCAGGCGGCGGATCGTGTCGGCGCGCGCCTCGCGGCGGCCGATCACCTCGGCGAGGAGCCCGTCCCACGTCTCGACCGGCCACGCCCGCGGCAGGATCTCGAAGCGCGCGACCTCGTCACCGGGCGCGCCGGGCGCGACGAAGGCGTCGATGGCGCTCGACACCGCGATCACGGTGGTGGCGCCGACCTGCGCGTACGAGAACCGCGGCAGCATGGGCACGTTCACGTCGGTCACGTCGACCGGCCCCACCGATCGCACCTTCTTCATGAAGCGGATGCCGGGGATCTCGTCGAGCGCGCGACCGATCATCTGGGGATCGACGAGCTCGACCGCCGCGGCGCCGCGGCCCTTCATGTCGTCGAGGTCGACCTCGTGCACGAAGCCCCGACCGCTCGACGGCATGTCGCGGTCCAGTCCGGCCGCGAGGTCGTCACCGGCGCACGGGGAGAGCCCGCGCGCGACGGCGCGGACGTCGACGCCGACGTCGAGCTGGAGCGGCGCGCCCCGGCGCGCGTCGACCCACCCGGGCGGCACCCTGGTCAGGAGCGCGCGCAGGCCGCCCGTGCCGCCGGGGACCTCGACGACGAGCGCGCCCCGGGCGTCGGGGCCGTCGACGCCGGCGGCGAGGAACATCCGGCCGATCGCGCCGACCGTCGACCTGCACGCGGCGCGCCCCGGCCCGTCGGCGAGGAGCCGGTGGCCGACGAGCGCCGGCGTGCGCGCGAGCCCGACCAGCGGCGGGTCGGCGCCGAGCCGCTTCGTTCCCTCGTCGAGCGCGGCCAGGAAGTCGGCGTGCCCGGCGAGCCCGCCGCGCGCCGCCCACGCCTCCTCGAACCACGCCCCCTCGGCCTCACGCTCCTCGGTCACCTCGAGGTGAGCGAGGAACCAGTCGCCGGCGATCGCCCAGTGGAACGCGGCGTCGCGATCCGGGCGGATGGTGAAGACGTCGGTGTCGTGGGCGCGGCTCACCTGCACGATCGTGCCGGGACCCCGCCGGCGCTCGATCTCGGCGGCGAGGCGCTGGGGATCGGCGAGCGGCACGGCGAAGCTCGGCCCCAGCCCGCGCGACCACACCGCGAGCCCGCGCTCGAGATCGACCCCCAGCTCGGCGTACGCCTCCGCCGAGAGGATGTCGAAGCCGAGCTCGTCGACCGACTCGCGGCTCAGCTCGGACGCGTCGAACTCGCCCACGATCCCCAGCGCGTCGACCGCGCTCTTCAGGAGGACGACGGCGTCCCCGGTGCGCCGGGCCGCGACGACGTAGGTCGCATCGGCCGGCACCCACCGCAGCCCGGCGTAGGCCGACACCGCGGCCGGCATCGCGCCGCCGCCACCGCCGCCAGGACCGCCGCCTCCACCCTTGGGACCACACGCCACGGCGAGGAGAACGACGAGTGCTGTGCGCTTCACGCCGACATCTTGCACGGGCCGGCCTCATTTTTCACGCAACCGCCACCGGGCACCTTCGATAAGGCCGGTATCTCACAAGGAGAGGCTCATGCCCGGTACTCGTAAACCCCGCCCGATCGCAGTATCTTTTCCGGACCCGACGAGGGTGTCATGACCAGCGGAATCGGCGGCATCGGAGGTAACGGCGGGCCCTCGGGCCCCGGTCCGGTCGACCCGACCGCGGGCGCTGGCGAGGCCACCGCGGCGGACGGCGCGAGCGAGGCCACGGCCGCGGACAGCGCGCCGGGGATCGACACCGACGCGATCGCCCAGCTCGCGGCCGACCTCGACGCCGGCCGCATCACGCCCGAGCAGGCGATGGCCCGGCTCGTCGACGACTCGGTCGCCGGCCTCCCGCCGGCCGAGCAGGCCGAGCTGCGCGGGATGATGGAGGAGCTCATCGCGAGCGATCCGTACCTGAGCGGGCTCCTCGGCACCGGGGGTCGCTAGCGGATGGCGACCCCTCGTCGCCCCGTCGGGGCGCTCGTCTCGTTCGTCGTGATCGCCGCGTCCCTGGCGCGCCCGCTCGCGGTGCACGCCGACGAGGGCGACGCCGGCGAGCACGAGGACGGCGAGGCGACGGTGGCGGTGGTGGTGACCGCGGCGCCGGGCGTGCCCTTCCCGATGGCGCGACGCGCGACGGTGCAGGTCTCGGTCGAGCGCGCGCTCAAGCGCGACAAGCGCCTGGTCGTCGTCGACAAGGACGATCGGCTCGCGGCGCGCGCCAAGCGGGTGCCGACCGACGTGGTCAACGAGGCGCGCGCGCTCCTTTCGAGCGGCGAGGCGCTGCTCCGCCGCGGGCAGGCCAAGGCCGCGCTCCTCAAGCTCGAGGGGGCGTCGGTCCAGCTGGCGCGGGTGCTGGCGTGGACGCAGAAGCAGGAGCTGGCGCGGGCCCAGTTCCTCCTCGGCGCCGCGCAGGCGCTGTCGGGTGACACCAAGGACGCGCTGGCGACGTTCGTCGCGCTGCTCGCGTGGCGGCCGGACGCGGTCGCGGACGCCGACCTCGAGCCCGGCGTGATCCTGCCCTTGTGGGAGAAGGCCCAGAAGCGGGCGAGGAAGCTGCAGGGTGGCTCGATCGAGCTCGAGACCACGCCCGAGGGCGCGCTCGCCTACGTGGACGGCAAGCTGGTCGGGTTCACCCCGACCCTCGTCGAGGGCCTCGCCGCCGGCGTGCACTACGTGACGCTGCGCCGCGACGGCCACGAGCGGCGCGTCGAGGCCGTCCGGATCTCGGACAAGAAGGCCGCGCGCCTGTCGGTGAAGCTCGAGCCGTCGCGGCGCGGCGCCGAGCTGGCGGCGGCCGAGGAGGCGCTCACCGTCGGGCTCGGCGCGCCGCTGGCGCCGGCTCGCGCCCAGGCCGGGTTCGCGGAGGCGGGCGAGCTGCTCGGCGTCGAGCAGCTCGTCGTGGTCTCGGCGGAGAAGGGCGAGGGCCGCTACCGGGTGTTCGTGTACGAGGCGAGCGGCGGCGCGCGGCTGGCGGCCGCGGAGCTGAACGTCGGCGATCGCGAACTCGAGGACGCCTTCGCGGACGTCGTCGGGCCGCTCTACGAGCAGGTCGCGAAGGCCAAGGTGAAGGTGGTGGCGAAGCCGCCGAAGAAGCCGAAGCCGCGCGGCCCCTCGATCTTCGCGAGCAAGTGGTTCTGGATCACCGCCGGCGGCATCGTCGCCGTGGGCGTCACGACCGGGCTCGTGCTGTCGATCGATCGCCGCGAGCCCCTCACCTGTCCGGCGGGCACCTCATGCGGCGAGATCATCTTTCGATTCTGATCGTGGTGGTCCTCGCGGCGCCGGTCGCGGCCGACGTCACGATCGACGTGCGCGCGAAGGATCCCGTCGCCGCGCTCCCCGCCGTGTCGGCCGACGGCGCGAACTTCCTGCGGCCGTACCGACGGTGGCGCCCGGCGTGCAAGGGCGCCGACCTCCACGTCGAGATGGGCGGGATCGATCGCTCGGTCGACGTGCCCGAGCACGCGTCGGCGCAGCTGCTCGGCGGCTGCGGTGAGCCGGTCGATGCCTACGAGGGCAACGTCTCGATGGTCAACGCGTCGCTGCACGAGACGAGGTGCTCGACCGCGCCCGATCGCGGCAAGCCCAGATCGACGCTGCCGGCGAGCTTCGTCGCGGGCGGCCTCCAGGTGCGCGTGACCGCGGGCCCCGACAGCGCCCTCGTGCTGGCCGATCCGGTGGAGCGGAGGCCGGGCGCGCGCGCGGGCGAACGCCGGATGCAGCTCGCGGGCACGCCCGAGGAGCTGCGCGGCTGGTACCTCGTCACGCGCGGCGCGAACCACGCGCTCGCGGTGCTGGTGAGCGTGCGCGAGCAGGACGGCACGATCGGCGAGCAATGGATCGACGTGTGGCTCGACCCGCTGCCCCGCAGCGCGGGCCCGATCGACGTCGCCCGTGCGTGGCTCCGCGCCTCGCCCCGCTACGCGCCCGGTTACGATCCGCTGGCGGTCGAGAAGATCCCGGCGCGCGCGATCCCGCGTGAGCTCGCCGCCTCCCGGAAGGCGCTGTCGAAGCGTGGCCTCGCGCTCGTCCTCTACAGCACCGACGACGCCACCGTGGTCCTCGGCGTGAAGAAGGGCAAGGTCGAGGTCGTCGCCGAGCCGCCCGCGCCAGGCGCGCGGTGACGCGACCGCGCCGTCAGCAGCGGATCTTGCCGACGAAGATGTAGCCCGTGGTCGAGCCCGACGGACCGACGAAGCGCGCGGGGCGCTCGATCCCGGCGCCGATGGGGAAGACCGAGAACGGCCGGGTCATCGGCGCGCCGTCGCGATCGTGGAACCCGGCGAGCACGACCGCCTGGCACGGTCGATCCGAGCTGTTGACCACCATCGCCGTGGCCACGACGCGATCGCCGTCCTTCCACACGTGGCCCTGCTCGATCGCGACCGGCGGCTCGTGGCGCGGCCGGGTGGCGCCGCGCACGTCGATGCGCGCGGCCACCGCCGCCGGGCGCGGCTGGTCCGCGTCGTCGACGAGGGCGAAGGTGCGGCGCCCGCGCGGCGGGATCCACAGCGTCTCGGCGCGCAGGCGTCCGACCTCGTGCCCGTCCGCGTCGACGAGGACGCCGCCGAGGGTCACGGTCGCGGGCCGGTCGCCGAGGTTGTCGGCGTCGACGAGCGCGAAGGTCGCGGCGCGCGCGTGCTGGTCGAGGCCCACGGTGTCGGTGCGGATCTCCACGCGGGCGCCGATCGCGAGCTGCGACGGCTCGACCTGCTCGAGCGGCCGCGCGCGATCGCACGCGGCCGTGGTCACGAGGAGGCCCAGGATGGCGAGCGCCCGGTTCACGCCCTACGAGCGTACGCCAATCGCGAACTTCAGGTAGTTGCCTTCGGGGAAGCCTGGCACGACCGGGAAGTCGGGCGGCAGGCCGCGACGGTCGATGATCTTGAGCGTGGTCCCCGCCGCCGCGGCGCCCTCCGCGAGCGCGGCGTCGAACTCGTCCGACGAGACCTTGTGGGTCGACGAGGCGGCCGCGAGGAGCCCGCCCGGCTCGAGCACACCGAGCGCGGCGGCGACCAGCTCGCCGTAGTCCTTGATCGCGCTCCACGGCTTGCCGCCGCGGGCCTGCGCCGAGGCGAACGCCGGCGGATCGAGCACGACGAGATCGAACTTCGTGCCGCGCTCGGCGTAGCGCGCCAGCACCTTGAACGTGTCGCCCACGACGTGCTCGGGCTTCTCGGCGTCGAAGCCGGACGCCGCGAAGTTGCGGCGCGCCCGCGCGTGCGCCTTGGCGGCGACGTCGATCGCCGTGACCTGGCGTGCGCCGCCGGCGTGGGCGTAGACCGAGATCGCGCCGGTGTAGCTGAAGAGGTTGAGGACGCGACGGTCCTTGGCGTACGCGCGCACGGCGCGCCGGCCCTCGCGCAGATCGGCGAAGAGGCCGGTCGACAGCGGCGCGGTGACGTCGACGACGAAGCGCAGATCGTCCTCGCGCACCTCGAGCTCGACGGGCGACGGCGCGCCGCGCACGAGCTCGGCGCCGGCCTGACGCGGCGCCTCGCCGCCGAGCGAACGATGCCGGCGTTGCTCGTAGATGCCCCTCGGCGAGAGCTCGCGCTCGAGCGCATCGTAGAGCGCGGTGTACAGCGCCGGCGCCTGCGCGAGCGCGGGCGAGAACAGCTGCGTGACCAGGTAGTCGCCGTAGCGCTCGACGGCGATCGCGGGGAGCCCGTCCGACTCGCCGTTGATGAGACGCACGTTCTCGAGCGCGCCGAGATCGAGGAAGCGGCGGCGCAGCTCGATCGCCGAGCGCACCCGGGCGGCGACCAGGGCCGCGTCGACCGCGCGATCGTCGTTGGTCCAGAGCCGCACCGAGATCGCGCCGTCGCCCTCGGCGAGCCCGCGCCCGACCAGATCTCCATCGGAGTCGACGACGTCGAGCACCGTGCCCGGCTCCTCGCGGACCGGCCGCGCCACCGCCTCGCGGTACACCCACGGATGGCCGGCTCGAAGATGGCGCGCCACGTCGAAGGGCACGCGGACGGTGTTCCGGCGTACGATCGGAGCGGCCAGGTTGCGCCGACGCGAGCGATTCTGCGGACGATCCGGGCCGGCCATGGGGGCGGCATATATCTCAGAAAGGGCGAGGGAGAAAGGCCTCGGGCGCCTCGGGCCTCCGGCCTCGGACCTCGGGAAGAGGGAAGAAGGCCTCGGATGCGTCCCGAGCTTCTCCGATTCTGGGCTGAGGCCCGAGGCCCGACGCCCGAGGCCTGTGCCGCACGAAAGGCCTTGCCTTGGGTGCGGCACGATCAGGTAAGCTCCGCGCGCCTCGGAGCACACATGGTCACCAACACGTCCGCTGCCCTGGTCACGGTTCGCTTCGGCGAGTTCCTGCGCGAGAAGAACCTCATCAGCGACGAGCAGTGGCTCGCCGCGCTCGCCACCCACTGGAGCGAGACGCCGCGACGTCGGTTCGGCGATACCCTGGTCGACCTCGACATCCTCGACAGCGGCGCGGTCGAGGAGGCTGCCGGCGTGTTCCACGACGGCCTGGACGTGGTGGAAGTTCGCCCGAGCGCCTAGGCGAGACGCCTGGATCTCGCCTGGATCTCCATAGGTCAGACGAAGTTCTGTTGCGCGGTTGGGAGCCGCGCTACCCTGACGAGTCAGACCGGTCCCGCGAGGGGCGAGACCGGCCGGAGGTACCCTGACGATGCCCACGGAAGAGAAGCACGGCCCGAGCAACGGTCACGCGAACGGCAACGGCACGCGCAGCAAGCGCCGGAGCTCGCTGATGCAAGCAGCGACCGCGCTCCCGACCGTCGAGTCGTCGCTCGAGGAGTTCATCGCCCGCGCGAACTCCACCCTCGTGGACGTCGATCAATGGGAGGCCGAGGCGAGGGCGGAGAAGGAGCGCCAGGTCCGCGAGCAGACCGACGCCGAGGCGGCGCGCATCGCGCGCGCGGAGCAGCTGGTCCGCGACGAGGCCGCGCGCGAGCGCACCTCGCTTCACGGCCGGATCCGCGACCTCGAGACCGAGCTCGCCGATGTCCACGCCAAGCGCGCCGAGCTCGAGGCCAAGGTGGCGGTGCTCGCGAGCGACAGCGCCAACGCGTCGGTGCTCGCCGAGCTCCAGGGTCGACTCGCCGCCGCCGAGGCACGTAGCAAGAACGCGGAGGAGCGCATCCGTCAGGCCGAGAGTCGCGCCGCCGCCGCCGAGGCGCGCGCGGCCGACACGTCGGTCTCGATGCAGCCCGTCGCGCTCGCGCCCGCCGCCGCCGCCGACGCCGATGCCGGCCGCCGGCTCGCCGACGCCGAGGAGCGTACGCGCGTCGCCGAGGCCAAGGTGCAGAAGGCGATCGCCGCCGCGCGCGCCGCCGCGGCCGGTCTCACCGTGAACCCCGCCGACCTCGACAAGATCGAGGCCGGGATCGGACTCGCGCCCGCGACGCCGGCCTACGCGCGGGGACTCGCCCGCGAGCTCGACGACGAGCCCGTGATCGCCCCGCGGCGCGGCCTGCCGATCGGCGCCGTGGTCGCGGCGTTCGTCGGCGGCGTGGCCGTGATGCTCGTCGGCGTGAAGCTCCTGGGCGGCGGCGACAAGCCGGCCGCCGCGCCGGCGCCCGCCGCCGGTGTCGTCCAGCCCGCGACCGCGGTGCAGCCCGCGGCCCCGGTCCAGCCGAGCGCGGCCGTGCAGCCGGCGCCGACGCAGCCCGCGCAGCCGCACCCCGCGCAGCCGACGACCGTCGAGCCGGCGGCGCCGATCGCGGTCGAGCCGGCCACGCCGACGACGATCGAGCCTGCGGCGGTGACGACGACCGAGCCGGCCGCCATCGAGGAGGCCGTCCGCGTGGAGCCGACGACGGTGGCGCCCGTGGCCGTCGAGCAACCCAGGGCGACGCAGCCCAGGGCGACGCAGCCCAGGGCGACGCAGCCCAAGGCGACGCAGCCCAAGGCGACGCAGCCCAAGGCGACGCAGCCCAAGGCCACCAAGCCCGCGGGCGGCATCGTCGATCCGTTCGGCGCGCCGGCCGCCGCGCCGAAGCCCGCCACCGAGAAGCCGAAGGCGAAGAAGCCCGAGGCGAAGAAGCCGGCGGGCGGCATCGTCGATCCGTTCGCCAGCTGAGCGCCACCACGGTTACGGCTGCGCGTCGCGTTGGAAGTAGGAGCCTGGTTGTGATACGCAGCCCCGGAGGAACCGTGACCGCCATCGGCCGACTGTCGAAGTTCGCCCTCCTGCTGGCTCTCCTCGGCGCCGTCGTCTTCGGCGCCGCGCCCGCCGCCGCGCAGCCCGCGCCCGGCGATGGCAAGGAGGCGCCCGCGCCGCCACCGCCGACCCCCGAGCAGATGGAGCAAGCCAAGCAGGCCTTCATCGCCGGCAAGACGCTCTTCGACGAGAAGAAGTTCGACCAGGCGGTCGAGAAGTTCAAGGAGTCGTACCGGCTCTCGCGGAACCCGCTCCTCCTCTACAACGTGGCCTTCACCCTCGATCAGATGGGGCAGAAGGACCTCGCGGTCTTCTACTACAAGAAGTTCCTCTCCGACGCGCCGGCCGACGCCGCGCAGCGACCGGACGCGACCGCGCGCCTCAAGGTGCTCGAGAAGGAGCTCGCCTCGGTCGTGCCTCCGCCCGACGGCGGCGGCGGCGGCGGCGGGGACGTCACGCCTCCTCCCGACGGCGGTGGCGGCGGTGGCGGTCGCAAGCCGCCGCGCAACACGGACCCGGGCAGCTTCACGCCGGAGGACTTCCAGCACCAGGTCGTCGAGGACGCCCCGCCGGGCAAGCCGCTCGATCTGACCGCCTTCTCGCCGGAGGAGTCGGGCTGGATCGTGACGATGTTCTACCGCGGCGCCGGCGAGGCGAAGTTCAACGCCGTCCCGATGAAGCCGCGCTACAACGAGCTCGTCGCGCGCGTCCCGGCCAGGGTGATGCAGGGCGTCTCGATCCAGTACTACATCGAGGTCCGTACGCCCGACGCCAAGATCGTCACGCGCGTCGGCAAGCCGTCGTCGCCCAACATCGTCTACATCGACGAGAAGGCGCGGCCCCGGTACTACCCGGATCTCACCGACGAGCGCGACTGGGAGCCCGACACGGGCGGCGGCGGCGGCGGCGGTGGCGGTGGCGGTGGCGGCGGCGGCAGCACGTTCGTCCCCGGTGGCTGGACCGAGGTCGGCTCGACCAAGTTCAGGCGCGGCAAGTGGATCGCCACCGGCTCGGCCGTCGGCATGCTGAGCGTCTCGCTCACGTTCTACCTGCTCGCCGCGAACATGTCGTCGACGCTCGAGGCCGAGGCCGCGCTCTCGAACAACACCAGCGAGTGCACCGCGCCCGACACGCCGCCGTGCAAGAGCTTCAACTCCGACCGCAAGGCGATCGAGCTCGCTGGCAAGCGCAACGAGCTCGTCAGCCGCGTCACGTTCGGGCTCGCGCTCGGCGCCAGCGGCGTGGCCGCCTGGTACTGGTACAAGGAAGTGAAGGCGGAGAAGGCCGGCGAGAAGAAGCTCTCGGCGCAGAAGGGTCTCCGCTCGATCGTCGCCGCCCCCGTCGTCGGCGAAGACTTTGTCGGCGGCGCCGCCGCGCTGCGTTTCTGAGGCACGCCATGCGTACGCTCCTCCTGGCCTACTCCTTCGCGGCGCTCGCCGCGTGCAATCCCTACGACCCCGATCTCGGCCGCGCGCCGTTCGAGTGCGGCTCCGACGAGCCTCGCTGCCCCGAGGGCTACACGTGCGTGACGTACTCGGACACCAACGAGGTGTGCGAGCGCTCGGCCGGTGGCGACGACATCGACGCCGCGGGCGGCACGTTCCAGTGCGCCAACGACTCGTCGATCGAGCCCAACAACGACATCATGAACGCGTTCGTCACCCCGATCCCGACGATGCAGACGTACTCGCTCGTCGGCCTCGCCGTGTGCCCGACCGGGGACCGCGATCACTACCGGTTCGACATCAACGTCAACGGCCTGAACTTCGAGGCCACGGTCTCGGGCGTCGCCAACCGCACGCCGCTGTCCCTGAACGTGCTCACCTCGTCGGGCGCGACGGTCGCGAGCGGCGCCCCGGTCAGCGGCACGCCACAGGTGGTGCGGGTCGAGATCCAGAACCGACTCGCCATCGGGTCGTACATCGTCCAGGTGCAGTCGCCCGACTCGACCGAGAACAACTACGACCTGACCCTCAAGGTCTGCACCGATCCGCTGCCCTGCGACGGCATGTGAGCGGCGGTCGAGCCCCGCGCGGCTCGAGCCGGCTCGAGCCGGCTCAGGCCGCCAGCAGCTCGAACCGAAACGCCCAGCGCTCGTACTCCGCCCGCAGCTCGTGATCGGCGGCGGCAGCGGCGGCCACTTCACGGAAGCGTCCCAGCGGGACGAGGGCGCCGGTGACGTCGTGCGCGACCAACCGTTCGCGCAGCGCCTGGCGGAGGAACGCCAGCTCCTTGGCTTCGCGATAGCTCATGGGGACTCCTGGTTAGACTCGACGGTGCGTGGCAGGATCGGATGGGGCAACTTTTCGATACCCCCGCCCTACCCGTTGCGGCCACCCTCTGTTTGACGCCGCCTGCCCGGCGCGGATACGCTCCTGTGTGGCCCGGGCGAAGGCGGGGAAATCACGACAAGAATTCTTCATCCACGGGGAGCGCCGAAAAACCGATGAGCCGAATTGGCGAGCTGCTGATCCGCGAGAAGGTCCTCTCGCTCCAGCAGCTTCAGCAGGCGCAAGACGAGGCCAAGCGAACCGGCAAGCGCCTGGGCGCGACGCTGGCGCGCATGGGCCTCGTCCCCGACAACGTCCTCACCCAGCTGGTCGCCCGACAGTACAGCCTGCCGGCCATCAATCTGGCCGAGATCGACATCGACGCCAACGTGCTCAAGCTGATCCCCAAGGAGATCTGCGAGAAGCACCAGGTCATCCCGGTCCGCCGCCAGGGCGCGACGCTCATCGTGGCGATGGCCGACCCGTCGAACATCTACGCGATCGACGAGCTCAAGTTCCTCACCCAGTACAACATCGATCCGGTGGTCGCGTCCGACGGCGCGATCGAGACCGCGCTCTCGCGCTACTACGACAAGGGGCCCGATCTCGACGCGATGATCGGCGACATCGACGTCGAGAACGTCGACTTCGCCGCCGTCTCGGAGGCCGACGTCAACGTCGTCGACCTGGAGAACCAGGCCGGCGAGGCCCCGGTCGTCAAGCTGTGCAACGCGATCCTCCTGTCGGCGATCAAGAAGAAGGCGTCCGACATCCACATCGAGCCGTACGAGAAGTACTTCCGCGTGCGCTTCCGCATCGACGGCATCCTCCAGGAGGAGATGCGGCCGCCGCTCAAGCTGCGCAACGCGATCACGTCGCGTCTCAAGATCATGGCGTCGCTCGACATCGCCGAGCGCCGCCTGCCCCAGGACGGCCGCATCAAGCTCAAGATCGGCACCAACAAGGAGATGGACTTCCGCGTCAGCGTCCTGCCCACGCTGTTCGGCGAGAAGATCGTCATGCGCCTCCTCGACAAGTCGAACCTCCAGCTCGACATGACCAAGCTGGGGTTCGAGGTCGGGCCGCTCGACGACTTCAAGAAGTCGATCAAGAAGCCGTACGGCATGGTCCTCGTCACCGGCCCCACCGGGTCGGGCAAGACGACGACGCTCTACTCGGCGCTGTCGGAGCTCAACACGATCGACCGCAACATCAGCACCGCCGAGGATCCCGTGGAGTTCAACCTCCAGGGCATCAACCAGGTGCAGATGCACGAGGACATCGGCCTCAACTTCGCCACCGCGCTGCGCTCGTTCCTGCGCCAGGACCCGAACATCATCATGGTCGGCGAGATCCGTGACTTCGAGACCGCCGAGATCGCCGTCAAGGCCGCGCTCACCGGCCACCTCGTGCTCTCGACGCTGCACACCAACGACGCGCCGTCGACGGTCATGCGCCTCCTCAACATGGGCGTCGAGCCGTTCCTCGTCACCGCGTCGGTCAACATGGTGATCGCGCAACGCCTCGCCCGCCGCATCTGCGCCGACTGCAAGCAGCCGGTGGAGAAGCACCCCGAGGCGCTGGCCAAGATGGGCATGACCGAGGAGCAGATCCGCAAGGCGACGATCAGCGGGGGGCGCGGCTGCGGCACCTGCAACAACACCGGCTACAAGGGCCGCGTCGCCCTCTACGAGGTCATGCCGTTCGTCGACGCGCTCCGCGAGCTGGTGCTCCAGGGCGCCTCGGCCGCCGAGCTCAAGGCCGAGATGATCCGGCAGGGCTACCCCAGCCTGCGGATGTCAGGCATCCAGAAGATCCTCGAAGGCGTCACGACCCCGGAAGAAGTTTTGCGCACCACCGTGGAAGACTAGAAGATCGGAATCGCGTGCCCCCACCTACCCTGCACCAGCTCTTGAAGGTCATGCTCGACAAGGGGGCGTCGGACCTTCACGTGACCACCGGCTCGCCTCCCCAGCTCCGCATCGACGGCGACCTGGTGCCGCTGCGCACGGACGCGCTCACGCCCGTCGACACCAAGCAGCTCTGCTACTCGGTGCTCACCGACGCCCAGAAGCTCCGCTTCGAGGAGGATCAGGAGCTCGACCTCTCGTTCGGCGTGAAGGGCATGGCCCGCTTCCGCGCCAACCTGTTCGTCCAGCGCGGCGCGGTGGCCGGCGCGTTCCGCCTGATCCCGTTCAACATCATGCCGCTCGAGGACCTCGGCGTGCCCAAGGTCGTCTCCGAGCTGTGCGAGAAGCCGCGCGGCCTGGTGCTGGTCACCGGGCCGACGGGCTCCGGCAAGTCGACGACGCTGGCGTCGATGATCGATCGCATCAACCAGCGGCACCGCTCGCACATCGTCACGATCGAGGACCCGATCGAGTTCCTCCACCCGCACAAGAGCTGCCTCGTCAACCAGCGCGAGGTCGGCAGCGACACCCAGGGCTTCACCAAGGCGCTCCGTCACATCCTGCGCCAGGACCCCGACATCGTGCTCATCGGCGAGATGCGCGACCTCGAGACCATCGAGGCCGCGCTGACCATCGCCGAGACCGGCCACCTGGCGTTCGCGACCCTCCACACCACGAGCGCGGTCGGCAGCATCAACCGCATCATCGATGTCTTCCCGCCGCACCAGCAGTCGCAGGTGCGCGCCGTGCTCTCGTTCGTCCTCGAGGGCGTCGTCAGCCAGACCCTCATCCCGCGCGCGTCGGGCTCCGGCCAGGTGCTGTGCGCCGAGGTGATGATCCCGACGGCGGCGATCCGCAACCTCATCCGCGAGGACAAGCTGCACCAGGTCTACTCGCAGATGCAGATCGGCCAGTCGAAGCACGGCATGTGCACCATGAACCAGTCGCTGTGTGACCTGTTCCTGCGCCGGCTCATCACGCTCGACGACGCGCTGGCGCGCAGCTCCGACGTGGACGAGCTGAAGACGCTCATCGCCAGCGCCGGCTCGTCGCCGGGCGGTGGCGCGCAACCGGGCAGGAGGGGGTAGCTAGCGATGCCCAAGTTCAGCTGGGAAGCGACGACGCGATCGGGCGAGGTCAAGCGCGGGTCGTTCGAGGCCGCCGACGAGGCGGCGGTCGCCAACCGCCTGCGGGCCGACCAGCTCACGCCCAAGAAGATCAAGAAGGCGGCGCGCGACATCCAGATCGTCATCGGCTCCGGCGTCACGCCCAAGGAGCTGCAGATCTTCACGCGCCAGCTGGCGACGATGATCGATGCCGGCCTGCCGCTCGTGCAGTGCATGGACATCCTCGCCAGCCAGACCGAGAACAAGATCTTCGCCGGCATCCTCTACCAGGTGAAGTCCTCGGTGGAGCAAGGCTCGACGTTCTCGGACGCCTTGCGCAAGCACCCCAAGGTCTTCGACGAGCTCTACGTCAACCTGGTCGCCGCCGGCGAGGTCGGCGGCATCCTCGACACGATCTTGAACCGTCTCGCGACGTACATCGAGAAGGCGGTGAAGCTGAAGGGGCAGCTCAAGAGCGCCATGGTCTATCCGAGCGCGATCCTCGTGGTCGCGATCGGCGTCATCGCGGTCATGCTCGGCAAGGTCATCCCGACCTTCGAGGACATGTACAAGGAGTTCCCGAACGCCAAGCTACCGGGACCGACCAAGTTCGTCATCGACCTCTCCGACGCGTTCATCTCGAACTGGTACATCTTCTTCGGCGGCGTCATCGGCTTCGCGGTCCTCTTGTCGCTCGGCCTCAAGACCGAGAAGGGGCGGGACATCCTCGATCGGCTCCTGCTCAACATCCCGGTCCTGGGGCCGGTGCTGCGCAAGATCGTCGTCGCCCGCTTCACCCGCACGCTCGGCACGCTCCTCGCGTCCGGCGTGCCCATCCTCGACGCGCTCGACATCTGCGCCAAGACGTCGGGCAACCGCGTCGTCCAGCGCGGCATCATGCACGCCCGCGCCAAGATCTCCGAAGGCCAGGACATGGCGGGGCCGCTGGGCGAGACCCGCGTGTTCCCGGCGATGGTGACGCAGATGATCGGCGTCGGCGAGCAGACCGGCGCCATGGACCAGATGCTGCAAAAGATCGCCGACTTCTACGAGGACGAGGTCGACACCGCCGTGGCGGCGATGACCTCCCTCATCGAGCCCATCATGATGGCCTTCCTCGGCATCGTGGTCGGCGGCCTGATCGTGGCGATGTACCTGCCGGTGTTCGAGCTGGCCGGCAACATCGAAGCGTGACGAGGGCGGCGTGAGCGGCCGCCGGCTGATCTGGTTGATGGTCCTCCGGACCGTCGTCATCAGCCTCGTCCTCGGCCTCACGATCTGGCTGGCGTGGCTCGACGGCAACGCGCGCGCCCCGGCGCAGCTCTTCCTCATCGGGATCGTCGTCGTCACCTATGCGTCGACGATCGTCTACGCGCTGCTCATGCGCGGCGGGATCGATCCCGAGCGCCTGGTGTGGCCGCAGCTGGGCGGCGACCTCGTGATCACGACGGCCCTGGTCTACGTGACCGGCGGCGCGCAGAGCGCCTACACGTTCTTCTACGCGCTCTCGGTCGTCGGCGCCGGCGCGGTGCGCTTCCGCCGGGGCGCGCTCGTGATCGGCGCCATCTCCGTCGCGCTCATGCTCGCCGTCGGCCTCGCGGCGTGGGCCCAGCTCCTCCCGCTGCCGACCCTGGCGCGCGTCGAGCCCTGGACGGCGACGAGCGCGGACCTGGCGCGGCAGCTCGGCCTCAACCAGGGCGCGCTGATCGGCGTCACCGTGCTGTCGTACATCTTCGGGCGCGAGCTGCAGGAGACGTCGGCGTCCCTGGCGTCGCAGCGCCAGGTGGCCGCCGACCTGCTCGCGCTGAACCGCGACATCGTCCGCTCGCTGTCGTCGGGGCTCGTGACCGTCGATCTCGAGGGTCGCGTCCTCACGATCAACCAGGCCGCCGCCGACATGCTCGGCGACGGCGCCGCGAGCTCGCCCGGCAAGCCCGTCGTCGCGCTCCTCCCTGGCATCGAGGCGCGGTTGCGGGATCTGCCGCCCGGGGGTGTGTTGCGGCGCAGCGACCTGACCCTCCCTGGCGTCGAGGCCCGCGTGCTCGGCATCTCGGTCTCGCCCCTGCGCGACGACAACGACACCGTGATCGGGCGCGTGGTGAACTTCCAGGATCTGACCGAGCTGCGCACGCTGGAGGAGACGATGCGACGCGCCGAGCGCCTGGCGACGGTCGGCCAGCTCGCCGCCGGCGTCGCCCACGAGATCCGCAACCCGCTCGCGTCGATCTCGGGGTCGATCGAGCTGCTCGGCCAGGCGCCACGCGTCTCCGATGACGACAAGGCGCTCATGGCGATCGTCGTGCGCGAGATCGAGCGCCTCGATCGGCTGATCAACGAGCTCCTCGAGTACGCGAGCCCGCGGCCACGGACGCTCGTCCACTTCGACCTCCTGACCGTCATCAGCGAGGTGGTGCAGGTGATGCGGCAGGACAAGAGCCGCGGGGACGTGAGGCTCGAGTCCGAGCTGCCGGACGAACCGCTCTGGCTCACGGCCGATCCGGGTCAGCTCCGTCAGGTGCTGTGGAACCTGTGCCGGAACGCCGCGGAGGCGGCGAGCGGCGCGAGCGGCGGCGCCGCGGTGACGGTCCGGGCGCGTGGGGACACGATCGGCGCGACGATCGAGGTCGAGGACAACGGGCCGGGCATCGCGGCCGAGCACCTGCCGCGGATCTTCGATCCGTTCTTCACGACCAAGATGCGCGGCACCGGCCTCGGCCTCGCGACCAGCCACGCGATCGTGACCGAGCACGGCGGCACGCTCGACGTGCGCAGCGAGCCGGGGCGAGGGACCCGCTTCGTCGTGCGCCTGCCACACGCCGCGGCTCGCAAGGCCGAGACGGGATAGACTGACCCGGTGAGGAGGAACCCGTGCCCCGTGTGCCAGGGCGAGCTCGCCGACGGCGATCTCATCCTGGTGTGCGCGCCCTGTCGCGATCGTCTGGGCGGTGGCGTGAGCGTGAAGGCGACGGGCGAGTTCCGCGTGCCCGCGGATCTGGCGGCCGTGACGGAGCTCGGGGCGGCGCCGCCGGCCGAGGCGAGCACGCCGGGCGCGCCCACGATGTGCAGCTGGTGCTCCAAGTCCGCCGGCGCCGTCCGCAAGCTGCTGGGGAACACGGCCTTCGCGATCTGCGACGAGTGCGTGTCGCTCTGTGCCGATATCCTGGAAGCCGAGCTGGGCCCCGACTGGAGATAGGGCCGCCGGCGGTGGCCCGATCGGAGTCGCCGCGGGAAGACCTCGGGCGGTGCGTGCTGGTCGTTCAGAGGGGCGAGAGCGTGAACGGATAGTGGACGGTGACGAGCGTTCCCTCGTCGGGGGCGGGCAGCTCGATCGACACGATCGCGTCGAGGACGCAGGTGGAGAGCGCGGCGTCGGTGATGGTGGATGCGTCGGTGATCGACGCGTCGCTGACGACGCCGCCGAGGTCGGGCTCGCCCTCGATCACGACGCGGACGGTGAGGGTGCCGGCGAGGTCGGGCGTGCGGGCGATGGAGGCTTCGTAGCAGGCGAGGACGTCCGCGCGCGCGCCAGAGAGCGCCGCGCGGATGGCCGACTTGGTGAGGACGGTGTGCGCCGTGAGCGAGGGCGGTGGCGCCGGCACGCCGGCGGTGAGCGACTCGCCGGCGAAGTCGTAGACCTTCTCGGGGACCGCGGCGGTGGTGGGCGCGGCGGAGGAAGCGGCGCGGGCGCGCGCGGCGCGGATCGAGGCGAGGAGCGCGGCGCGATCGCGGGGCACGGTGGGACGCGTGGCGGCGGCGGTCGCGGGCGCGACGGGCGTCGCCTCATCGGTGAGCTGGCCGGCGGGGGCGATCGTGTCGCGCTCGCGAGCGGGCGGCGACGAGCCGCCGCGGGACGCGGCGATGGCGAGGCCGCCGGCGACCAGCGCGCCGGCGACGAGGGAGGCGGTGAGGACGGGGTGAGCGTTCATGAAGGGCTCCTGGGTGGGGACTGGCGGGGTGGTGGTGGCGGCACGAACCGTGGCGTCGGTGAACGAAGGCAGGGGCGCGAGCGCGAAGGCGGCGGCGGCGAAGCGGGGCTCGTCGCGCAGGGCGGCGCGGGCGCGCGAGAGGCGCTGCTTGACCGCGTCCTCGCGGAGCGACAGCGTCTGCGCGATCTCGGCGACCGAGCAGCCGGCGACGTAGTGCAGCAGCAGCGGCTCGCGATAGCGCTCGGGGAGGTCGGCGACCACCGCCGCGAGGAGGGCGTCGTCCTCGCGCGCGATCGCCTCGTCGAGCGGGGTCGGCGTGGGGGGAGCCGCCGCCGTCGCGTCGACGTGTCGGTCGCGCAGCGAGCCACGACGGCGCTCGACGCGGCGGTGGTCGCGCGCCAGGAAGCGTACGATCCCGCAGAGCCACGCGCCGGCCTTGTCCGGATCGCGCAGCTCGTCCTGGTGGCGCCACGCCTTCACGAAGGCCTCCTGCGTCAGGTCGTGGGCGATCGCGCGGTCGCGGACGATCGCGTAGGCGACCGCGGCCACCGCCGCCTGGTGCCGCTGCACCAGCTCCGTGAACGCACCGACGTCCATGTTCACCAGCGAGCCGTCACCAGCGGCCGGAAGGTGACACGGAATCGACCGGCTCAGGAGATCGGCACGATCGTGAAGGTATTCGCCTGGAGCGGGATCGAGGTCGGTCCCGTGAACGTGCCGCCCAGGGTCGCCGTGCCGTTGCCGACCGGGACGTTGGGGAAGAGGACGAAGGTGCCCGAGGCGCCCGCCTCCCACGTCGTGTCGTTGTCCCCGTCCGAGACGTAGCTCGCCTGCGCGCCGAGCGTCACGGCGGTGGGTGCGCCGCGCTTGTGGACGAACACGTGGGCCCGTGTGGCGTCGAACGTCATCTTGCTCACGATGGCGCCATAGCTGGTGTCGGCAGCCGCGACCCGAAGCCCTCGCGCAGAGAAGCTCGCACCAGACGACGCGAGCACCGCCGGGTCCGCGACGAAGATCGCCCCCACGTACGGTCCCGGCCCTGTCGTCGCGGTCCGGGTCACCGTCAAGCGCACGGTTTCGCGTGGGAGGCAGATGATGACGCGTCCGTTCGGCGCCGTCGTCGCCGACGTGTTCGGCGGCGTGGTCATCGTCCAGACAGAGTCCTCGACGCCGTCGAATCCCATGAGCGTGGGCGATTCCCAGTCGATGTACTCGCCGGTCATCTGGTAGCCGGCGCCGCACGGACCGTCGGGCGTGTCGATCGCGACGTCGACCGGCGCGTCGACCGCGGCGTCGATGTCGCCGCCCGTGTCGTCGCTGCACGCGGAGAGCGTGCAGCCGGCGGTGGCGGCGACGGTGATGGCGATCACGGTGGAGCCGAGGCGAGTCATCGCCCCGAGGCTATCAGAGCGACGTCGGATCAATCGATCTTCATGTAGGAGTACTTGCCGATCGTCGTGTCATTCAGGATCGCGAAGTGCTGTCCGAGCGGGACGCCGGCGTCGTCGGCCTCGAACCGCAGCCACCAGCCGTCGGGGTCGCGGGTCCATGAGCCTTCGCGCGCGAAGTCCTGCGCGGTGTTGCCCAGCGAGTAGCGCGCGGTGCCGTCGGCGCGCAACTCGAGTCCCCAGTCGGCCTCCACGTGCTCGCGCTCGCTATCGAAGACCTCGGTCCCTTGCCAGACCCCGACGAGCTCGACGACGTCGCCCACAGGTCGCAGCGCGTGGAACACCACGAGCTCGTTCCGGCGCTCGTACTCCGTCTCGCGATAACCCGTTCCCGAAGGGTTGTACGTCCTCAGGCGATCACCGACCAGCTGGTAGGCGGCCGTCTGTGGACTCGCGCTGCTCGTGTAGGTCCCGTCGAGCGAGAAGGTGATCTCCTGGACGTCCGTGACGTCGGGCGCCTCACCGGACGGCAGCCGGATACGCCACGTCCCGACGATCGGGACCGGTCCGGGGACCGGAGCGGGTCCGGGATCCGGGTCCGTGCATGCTCCGACCAGGAACAAGATCGCCGTCGCCGGTCGGCTTCGCACGGATCCAGGTTACTACGGCTTGACGGCCAGGTTGGCGGCAACGTCCGGCAGCGTCATCTCGGCGAGCTGGTCCTGGAAGCGGACCTTGGCCAGCATCAGCTTCTCCTGGTTGTCGACGATGTCGATCGTCGTCTGCTGCACGCGGTTCGAGATGTCCTTCATCTTGTCGGTCAGGTTCTTCTGCAGGGACGCCGCGCTCTTCACCTTCTTGAGCGAGACGATCTGGTCCTGGAGCTCGTCCATGCGCACGCGGTACTCCACGGCGCGCTCGCGCAGGCTGGTGATCCTGTCGGCGGTGTCGACCACCTCGCGGTGGATCGCGAGCAGGCCCTCGAGCTGCTTCTTGAGCGCCGGCGTCGGGTGCGGGCTCTGGACGAAGACCTTCATCATGTCGAGGGTCGTCGGCGAGCCGAGATCGAGGGTGCGGGTCATCGGCGTCGCCTCGGCGAACTCGACGGTCTTGCTCTCGCCGGCCTTGAGCGTGATCTCGTAGAGGTGGGCGTCGCCGATGCGCCAGTAGTGCTCGGGCGCCTCGAGGGTGATCCAGCCCTTCTGCGCGGTGTGGCGGATGTAGACCTTGGTGTCCTTGTGCAGGCGGCTGGTCATCGTCAGCTTCTTGCGCTTGATGTGCTGGACCTCGGCGGTGAGCACGCCGCGCTGGAGCGTCACCAGCTTCGAGACCTGGTGCTCGCTCACGTCGTCGCGGTCGACGACGACCTGGCGATCGAGGGCGAACGGGACGACGACGTTGGCGCTCGGCGGGATCGGCTCGGTGAGGCCCTCGCCGATGTAGCGGTCCTTGCCGTACACGGTGACGGGGCCGGTCTCGAGCGTGTACTCGGTCGGGTTCTTGAGGCGCACGGCGTTGAAGGCGAAGCGGTCGTTGCCGCGGTCGCTCTCGGCGTCGTAGAGGTAGACCTCCTCGCCCTCGGTCTCCGCGCGCACCATCGACACCATCACGCTGGTGCCGCGCGCGACGGTCATCGGCATCTCCGACTGGAAGTGGCTCTCGCCGACCGGGGCCGCCGCGGCTTCGGGCTTGTTCGCCGCCGGGCCGTGGCCGGTCTCGTCGGGGCGCGGCGCCTCGGCGATCATGCGCACGCCGGCCTTCTGGCCCGGCACGACGCCGCGGTTGACGACGCGCACCTGCGCCGGCGGCACGCCGGCGTCGATGAGCTGGTTGCGCACGATGTTGGCGCGATCGAGCGCCTGCTGCTCGCTGCCCGGCTCGCTCGCGTCGGCGTAGCCCTCGATGACGACCGTGTTCTTGTTCTTGACGATCTGCGGGGCGAGCGCGGCGATCTTGCGGTCGCCGTCGCTCACCCGCGCGCGGCGGTAGTCCTTCTCGGCCTCGCGCTTGTCGGCGCGGGCGACGCGCGTCGGGCGCGACTTCGCGGTCGCCGCCTTGCCGCCGCCGCTGCCGCCGCCGCCGCTGCGCGTGCTGCCCACGGCGGCCGGCGCCGGCGCGTAGTCGGCGTCGACGCCGGCGAGCATGTCGTCGTCGTACGCCTCGCTCTCCGTCCGGTCCGAGATCTTGGCTTCGTCGAGGTTGCCGGGGTGACCGGGCGGGCGGCGGATCTCCTCGTCACCGAGCTCGGCGACCATCGCCGGCTGCTGGTACGGCTGGGCGCCGCCGTAGGGCGACACGGCGGTCGGCGGCGCGACCGCGAACTGCGCGTCGGCCTGGAGGGTCTCGCGCTGCACGGTGCGGACGCTCCAGAGGTCGTACCGGAACGACATCGCCGAGCTCGAGCCGACGCCCACCATCACGTTGTTCCAGTCCTCGCCCGACGTGTTGTCGACGATCGCCCAGCCCTCGATCATCACCTTGCCCTGCTGGCCGACCGCGATGCGATAGGACGGCTTCCACACCGGCGCCTCGGTGACGTAGGTGAGGAGCACGTCGGCGGTCTCGCCCGGGTTCTTCGCCATGGGCACGTCGAGCGTCATGTCGAGGAACGCGCCCGCCTCGGACTGCTGGCGCGGGAAGGACACGGGCAGCGGCTGCTGGGTCTTGGCGTCGACGACGGTGAGCGACTTGAGGAAGTCGTCGACGCGATCGCGCGGCACGCTGACGGTGAGCTTGCCGCCGGTCACCTGGGCGCGGCGCTCGTAGAAGGCGACGCCGTTCCTGTAGACGACGACCTTGCCGAGCGCGACCTGGTCGACCTTGACGAACGACTTGGTCGGTGGCTTGTGGCCGCAGGCGGCGACGGTCGTGGCGAGGGCGGAGGCGAAGAGGAACTTGGCGAGCAGCTTGCGCATGTAGGTTCTCCAGCGCACGCCTCCCCCGCAGAGCCGGACGGGGCCCCGCGCAGCGTGCATCGTGCTGGGGGTAGACGCACGGGACGCGCGCCGGGTTTACCGGTTGCGAGGTTTCTTACCGGGCCGTGACCGGGCGCTGGTGTCGGAGGGGGGAGCGGGCGGATTCGCCTGCCGTGCCCGGGCCTTGCGCTCCTCGAGCTCGGCCAGGGTGCGGGGCCAGTCGGCCTTGAGCAGCCGCGAGAGCCCGCGGTCGGCGAGGAGGCGCCCACCGGTCTGGCAGGTCGCGCAGTAGTTGGCCTCGTTGTCGGCGTAGACGATGCGCTGGACCGGCGAGCCGCAACGCGGGCACGGCTTCGCGAACCGGCCGTGCACCGCCATCTGGTCGTGGAAGGCGGTGACCTCGTCGGGGAAGCGATCGCCGACCTCGGCGCGCAGGCGCGCGATCCAGTCGCCGAGGGTCGCGCGGGCGGCGTCGCACAAGGTCGCGATCTCGGCGTCGGTGAGGTCCCTGGTCTGGCGGAACGGCGACATCCGCGCCGCCCACAGGATCTCGTCGGAGTATGCGTTGCCGACCCCGTCGATGATCGTGGGATCGGTGAGCGCGCGCTTGATGGTGTGGTTCTCCTCGCGCAGCGCCGCCGCGATCGCCGCGTCCGCCGACGTCATGAGGTCGATGCCGCCGCGGTGGATCTCGGCGAGCGCGGCCTCGCCGCGCACGAGGGTGAGCGACGCGCGCTTCTTCGGGCTCGCCTCGGTGAACAGGAGCGTGCCGTGGTCGAAGTCGAAGGCGGCGAGCCCGAACTTGCCGGGGATGCCCGCGCCCGCGGGCTTCCAGCGCAGGCGCCCCGCGATCATCAGGTGGATGACCGCGTGGAGGTCGTCCTCGAAGTGGAGGACGAGGCGCTTGCCGATGCGACCGGTGCCCGTGATGGTCTTGCCGACGAGCGCCGCCACCGGCGGATCGTAGGAGCGGAGGAGGAAGGGGCTCGCGATGCGCAGCCCGCGCAGCGTGTGCCCCTTCGTGTACGCGGCGAGCTGCTCCACGTAGACCGTGATGTCGGGCAGCTCCGGCACGCTCGCAAGAGCGTAGCCGGCGCGAGGGCCGGCCGCGAGGAGTGGGGCCACGAGCGAAGCGAGGACCGGGGTAGCGCCCACGACGACGCGGCCGGAGCGCGAAGCGCGGAGCAGGCCCGAGCGAAGCTAATGACGGCGCAGGATCATCACCTTGAGGTAGTCGGCCTCGGCGAAGCCGACGGGATGATCGAGCTCCGGCGGCAGGTCGGCCTCGAGCTCCCAGGTGCCGCCGCCGGCCGGGGACGGCAGGTTGGCGACGACGGCGCGGAACTGCGCGCGGGTCACGCGCGACGTGCAGCAGGCGAGCACGAGGGCGCCGCCGGGCGTGACCCGCGCCGCGGCCGCGCGGTGGAGGCGGCGGTAGGTCGCGAGCACCCCCGGGACCTGCTCCATGCGCGAGGTCATGCTCGGCGGATCGACGATCACGAGGTCGAACTCGCCGGTCGCCGCCGGCAGCCAGTCGAAGATGTCGGCGGTCACCAGCTCGTGCTTCGCCGCGTCGCGCACGTGGTGTCGGCGCGCCAGCGCGAGCGCGTCGCCGGCACGATCGACCTGGACGATGCGCGCGGCGCCCGCGTGCTCCGCGGCCAGCCCCAGCGTGCCGGTGTACGCGAACAGGTTGAGGACGCGGGCGCCGGCGAGCGGCCGGGTCGCCACCCAGCGGCGCAAGCCGCGCAGATCGAGGAAGCCCCCGCCCTTCTGTCCGGACAGCGGACGGCTGACGAGCGTGAGCGGGCCCTCGCGGAACCGGACCTCGGCGTCGACGGTCCCGCGCAGGACGCGCGGTGCGCGGGAGCTCGCGGCCGCGCCCACGCGCCGGTGGCCGCCGCGCAGGAGGACGCCGCGGGCGCCCACCGCCGTCCCCACCCGCCGCGCCACCAGCCGCGCCAGCGCCTCGACCCCGGCGGCGTAGCTCTGCACGACCACCACGTCGCCGTGGACGTCGGCGGTCACCGCCGGGACGCCGTCGCTCTCGCCGTGGATCACGCGGAGGCCATCGGTCTCGGCGCGGAGCGGCGCGCGCCGGGCGAGCGCCTCGTCGATCTTCGCGCCGAAGTACGGGCCGCGGGGACGCACGTCGCCGCGCGCGAGCACGCGGACCGCGATCGCGCCCTCGGCGGCGAACACGCCGTGGCCGACGACGCGGTTCTTGCCGTCGTGGAGCGCGAGCCACTGCCCGTCGGCCAGCGCGCTCGCCGCCGAGCTCATGTTGCCGCGGAAGATCCACGGGTGACCCGCGGCGACCAGCTCGACGCCGCGCTTGTCGAGCTGGTAGCGCTGCGGCGCGCGCCGCACCCGGCGACCGCGAGCGTCACGGCCGTCGCGGCCCTCGCGGCCGTCAGTCATCGGTCTGTTCGCCGCGACGCCAGCCGGCGGCCTCGGCGGCGCGCCCGACGAAGCCCGGATCGGTCACGAGCGCGCGACCGAGGGCGACCACGTCGCAGCGCCCCGCCGCGATCACGGCGTCGACGTCGGCCGGCGTCGGGGCCGCGTCCTCGAGGATCACCGCGACGCCGAGCTCGTTGCGCAGGCGATCGGCGAGCGGCGCCGCGTCCAGGCGCGCCCCGCTCGCGCGTGTCGACCCGGGCGCCACCGCGATCACCCTCGCGCCGAGCGCGCGCCACGCGGCGGCCTGCGCCACCGTCGTCGTCGAGTCGCCGCGGCGCACGCGCACGCCGAGCGGCCGCTCCGACGGCCACGCCGGACGCACCGCGGCGAGGGCGCCGTCCACCACGTCGTCGCCGGTCCCGCCGGCGTCGAGGAGCAGGAGGTCGAAGCCCGCGAAGGCCGCGCGCCGCGCCGCCTCGGCGAGCGCCGGCGGCTCGACCCCGGCGTCACCGACCCGCACCACCGCGCCGATCTTCGCCGGCGAACGCGCATGCACGAACTCGACGACGCGCCGCCACGCCACGGCCTGCTCGTCGGTGCCGATCGCCGGCACCTCACCCGCGCCGCTCGCCGCGACGGGCTCGGTGAGCACGAGGCCGGCGCCGCCCGTCGCGCGCGCGCCGAGGAACACGAGGTGCCCGTCGCCGACGACGCCGCCCTCGGCCTCGCCCACCGGCCACGGCGCGAGCGCGATGCGGTTGACCAGCGTGAGCCCGGCGAGCTCGACGGGCGTGAACATCGGCGGCGGCGGCGCCTCGTCGGCGTCGAGCTCGAGCCGGGCGCGCTCGGCGAGCACGCGCTCGACCGCGCGCGCGAGCACCGGATCGCGGCGCAGCATGCTCGCGTGGGAGACGCGCAGGCTGCGGGTCATGAGGCTGTAGCCGAACTGCGCGGGCGGGAGCCCGACGTAGCGCTCGGTGCCCTCGAACCACTCGAGGCTCGCCTGGGCCGCGGCCTGGAGCGCCTCGACCTCGGGCCGCCGGCGCATCTCGTAGGCCGCGAGCGCGGTCGCGACGTCGCGCTCGGCGACCAGCGCGTCGCGCAGCGCGATCGCGTCCTCCATCGCGAGCTTGGTGCCCGAGCCGATCGAGAAGTGCGCGGTGTGGGCGGCGTCGCCCATGAGGACGACGTTGCCGGCGCGCCAGCGCTTGTTGCGCACCGTCGGGAAGTTGCGCCAGATCGAGCGGTTCTTGATCAGCCGGTGGCCGCCGAGCTCGGCCGCGAAGATGTCCTCGAGGATCGCGATCGTGCGATCCTCGTCGGCGCCGTCGAAGCCGGCGGCCGCCCACGTCGCCGGCGTGCACTCGACGATGAAGGTCGACCCGGTCTCGCAGTAGCGGTACGCGTGCACCCGGAAGAGGCCGTGCGCGGTCTCCTTGAAGATGAAGGTGAACGCGCCGTACGGCACCGTGGTGCCGAGCCAGACGAACTTGTTGGGCCGCACGTCGACGTCGGGCTCGAACTGCGCGGCGAGCGCGTCGCGCACCCAGCTGCCGACGCCGTCGCAGGCCACGACCAGATCGGCGCCCGCGACCTGGTCGAGCGACGTCACCGGCTGCTCGAAGCACAGCTCGACGCCAAGCTCGCGCGCGCGGTCCTGGAGGATCAGCAGGAGCGCCTTGCGCTCGAGCCCGCAGAACCCGTGGCCGGTCGAGGTGAAGACGTGACCGCGAACATGGGTCTCGATGTCGTCCCAGCGCGCGAAGCGCGAGGTGATCGCGGCGTGGGTCACCGGATCGGCGTCGGCGAGGTTGCCGAGCGTCGCGTCGGAGAACACGACCCCGAACCCGAACGTGTCGTCGGGCCGGTTGCGCTCGTGGACCGTGACCCGCTGGCGCGGCTGCGCCAGCTTGAGGAGGACGCCGAGGTAGAGGCCGGCCGGGCCGCCGCCGATGCAGACGGTGTGCACGGCCGGAACGTACTCGAAAAGGCGATCAGAAGTAGTACGTCGCCGCGATCGTCAGCTGTCCGCCGCTCGAGCCCTCGGCGTCGATCTCCGCGGTCGGAACCGTCATGCCCGTCGGCCGGACCGGATCGGTCTGGGGCGCGTCCTCGCCCTCGCGGGGCGCGATGCCGACGGCGCGCAGCTCGGCGCCGATCGCCAGGTGACGGAAGCGGCGCTCGACGCCGACGCCCAGGTGCACGTGGCCGACCGAGCTCGCCTCGCGCTCCTCGTCGCTGATCTCGGGGTCGCCGTTGGCCGTCCCGCCGAAGCCGACGAGCGCGTACCAGTCCCAGCGCGCGTAGGGGCGGAAGTGATACTGCGCGGCGAGGGTCGCCGACTGCAGCTGGCGCGTCCCCATCTGGCCGTCCTCCAGGCGCTCGGTGACATGATCGAACGCGAGCTCGAGCTGCCAGCGCGGCGCCACGCGGTAGCGCAGCTGCAGGCCGCCGCCGCCGTACTCGGTCTCGGCCTCGGGGTTGTTCTCGGGCGCGAGCGTCATCGACGTCACGCGCAGGCCGATGCCCCACTTCGGCAACGTGGGCGGCGCCTCGACGACCACGACCGGCGCCGGGGCGACGGCGCAGTCACAGGCGCCGGGACCGTACTGCGCCTCGGCGGTCGCGTGGGTGGCGGCGAGGCCGGCGGTGCAAAGGCCGGCGGTGATGGCTAGGCGAGCTGTGGAGAACATCGACAGAGGCTCCTCGGCGACGGGCGTCCCGAGGATATCAATCCAAGGCGCGTGCCAGCGGTAAATCAGCAGAACCCGGGGGCGATCGACGCCGTCGTGGTCGGGCCGGCCGCGAGGTGCCGGTTCCCGCCACGGGAGCGTGTGGCATAGTCCGCCGGATGCTGTGTACACGCGGTAACGCCGCGCTCCTCGCCGCGGCGTGCCTCACGGCGCTCGCGGCGTGTGGGGGCGCCCGCTCGGACGCCCCACCACGCGACGATTCGCCCGTCGCGCCGACCCCGCCGACCCCGCCGCCTGCGCCCGCCGATCCGCAGGTCGCGGCCGGCGCCGAGGTTTACACCAAGTACTGCGCGCTCTGTCACGGCCCCGAGGCCAAGGGCTACGCCGCCGACAACGCGCCCTCGCTCGTGTCGCGGACGTTCCTCGAGAGCGCGGACGACACGTTCATCGCGCGCAGCATCGAGCTCGGCCGACCAGGCACGGCGATGGCCCCGTACGGCCGCGACCTGAACGGCCCGCTCACGCAGCGCGAGATCGAGTCGGTGGTCGCGTTCCTGCGCGACAAGGGCGGCGTGAAGACGGCGATCGCGCCGCCGGCGCCGCCGGCGGGCGACGCGGCGCGCGGCAAGCAGCTGTACGTGACGATGTGCCAGACGTGTCACGGCGATCCGTCGACCCGCTCGACGGGTGTGCACCTGGCCAACCCGACCTTCCTCGCGCTCGCGTCCGACGGCTTCCTCCGCCACGCGATCGTGTTCGGGCGCCCCGGCACGCCGATGGAGGCGTTCGCCAGCCGCCTCGACGGCAACCAGGTCGCCGACGTCATCGCGTACATGCGGAGCTGGTCGCTGCCGGCCGAGCCGACGAAGCCGACCGGGCCCGCGCCGGTCAAGGACGGCCCGGTCGTCATCAACCCGAAGGGCAAGTCGCCGACCTTCACGGCGCGCGACCGCCGCTTCGTCCCGTCGGTGCAGGTGAAGGACGCGCTCGCGAAGAAGCAGAAGCTGGTCATCATCGACGCGCGCCCCGAGTCGGACTTCGTGCGCGAGCACATCCCCGGCTCGATCTCGGTGCCGCATTACGAGCTGGCGAAGCTCGATCGCGTGCCCAAGGACGTCGTCGTGGTGGCCTACTGCGCGTGCCCGCATCACGCCTCGGGCGTCGTCGTCGACGAGCTCCTCCGCCGCGGCCACAAGCAGGCGTACGTGCTCGACGAGGGCATCCTCTTCTGGCGCAAGCAGGGCTACCCGATCGCCGGCTCCGGCGCGGCCAGCGGCGCGGCCGGCATCCCGACGCCGCCGCCGCACGATCACGCGCACCACGATCACGCGCATCACGGCCACGCGCATTAGCGCGTGGCGTGACGCGCGTGGGCCTCGGGCGTCGGGCCTCGGGCCTCGGGAAGAAGGCCTCGGGCGGCGCGCGCGGTTGCTAGAGCTCGGGGCCGGGATCGAAGGAACGGGGAGGCAGGAACCAGATGCGCCGGGTGTAGAGGCCGATGCGCGCGCGCCAGCGCTGCACGCCGCCGTCCACGGCGGCGTAGCCGAGGACGCCGTCCTCCATGCTGGCGCTCGAGCCCTCCACGGGGAGCCCGTGGCGCGCGGCGGCGGCCTCGATCAGCTCGATCGCGCGGTCCTCGTCGAGCGGGCGCGGCGTCTTGCCGACCGTGGTGACGGTCAACGTGCCGCCGTCGGTCGTGACGACGACGAGGACGCCGAGCGCGTCGAGCTCGGCCTCGAGATCGTCCTCGCGGGTGGAGAGCCGCGCAGATCCCTTCTTGCCGCCGCGCGCGAAGGAGAGCTCGTAGAAGCCGACCGCACCGCCGCCGACGAGGTGCTTGTGGCCCTGGCCCTCGAAGGTGACGCGCAGGCCATGACCGACCGTCTTCGTCTGCTCGGCCCGCAGCGTCGTCCTCTTGCCCCTGGCCGGCACGTAGCGCTTCGGGATCACGAGCGGCGGCGGCGCGTCGACCACGCCCGCGTCGATCACACCCGCGTCGATCACGCCCGCGTCGATCACGCCCGCGTCGATCACGCCGGCGTCGACCTCGCCCCGAGGCCCGGGGCCCTCTTCCTGAGGCCCAAGGCCCGAGGCCCGAGGCCCGCCCGTCAGGCGATCGCCTGTCGGGCGCTGCGAGGAGCCGCCGCTGCAAGCGGCGGCGACGAGCACGGCCGCTACCGATCGACGCAGCATCGGAAGTCGTAGGGGTCGGTGATGACGTGCGTCGACTGATCCGCGCAGGCCGAGTAGCCGCGCTTGTGCGCGACGCCGCCGCTCTCCTCCGCCACCCACTCCCACTCCGCGGCGCTGCCGCCGCCATCGTCGAACATCTCGTTGAGCCCCGGCGCGCACGGGCACGCCAGATCCCACTCGGCGCCCGCGCAGAGCCGGCGCCCGACCGCGGCGCACGCGGCGACCGCGTTGGTCCACGTGTCGTAGCCGCGCTCGTCGATCTCGATGCAGACCGTCGACCCCGCGCACAGCTCGGTCGTGCCGTTCGGGCACGCTGCCAGCGCGTCGGTCGCGTCGACCGCGAGCGCGTCGGTCGCGAGCGCGTCGGCCGCGGCGTCCGCGGCGGCGTCGGGATCGTCGTCGCTGCCACGCGCGTCGTAGCCGATCCGCCCGCAGCCGACCGCGACTCCGGCGACGACGATCGCGGCGAGCCACGGCGGCGGCATTGGTGAATCCTACACCACCACCGTCGGGCGCCGACACGGTATCCTGCGGCGCCCCATGGGCGACGTGCTCCCGCCCGGCACCCGGCTCGGCCGTTACGAGATCGTCCAGCGGCTCGCGCTGGGCGGCATGGCCGAGATCTACCTCGCGCGCATGTCGGGGCTCGCCGGCTTCGCCAAGCACGTCGTGCTCAAGCGCATCCTGCCCTCGCACGCGCGCGACGCCGAGTTCGTCCGCATGTTCTTCAACGAGGCGCGCTACGCCGCGACCCTCGATCACCCGAACATCGCGCACGTCTACGACCTCGGCGAGGAGCACGGCCTCCACTACTTCACGATGGAGTACCTGCACGGCGAGGACTGCCGCACGCTCCTGCGCGAGCTGTCGCAACGGCAGCGCGTCCTCCCGCTCGAGCACGCGCTGACGATCGTGGTCGGCGCCGCGACCGGCTGTCACTTCGCGCACGAGCTCACCGGCGACGACGGCAAGCCGCTGGGCCTCGTCCATCGCGACGTCTCGCCGTCGAACGTGGTCGTCACCTACGCCGGCGCGGTCAAGCTCGTCGACTTCGGGATCGCCAAGGCGACCAACCTCGAGGACGTGACCGCGGTCGGCGTCACCAAGGGCAAGCTCGCGTACATGGCGCCCGAGCAATGCCGTGGCGAGCCGCTCGATCGCCGGGTCGACGTCTACGCGCTCGGCGTCCTCCTCTACGAGCTGGCGACGCAGCGCCGGGCCTTCGCCGGCCAGAACGACGCGCAGGTGATGTGGGCCGTGATCACCGGCGAGGTGCCCGCGCCGTCGACCCAGGCGCCCGACTTCCCGCCCGCGCTCGAGGCGATCATCCAGCGCGCGATGAGCGTCGATCGCACGCAGCGCTTCGCGACGGCGCGCGAGCTGGCGCAGGCGCTCGAGGGCTTCGCGCGCGACGCCGGGCTCCAGCTCAACCCCGCCGCGCTCGGCGAGTTCCTCGAGCGCACGATGGGCCCCAAGCTCGAGCCGTGGCGCACGAGCGACTCGCAGCGGGCGCGCGTGGCGCCGCCCGCGTCGCCGCACGCGGGACGCGTGCCCACCGACGTCAGCCCCGACACGCCGACGTACGCTCCCATGAACACGCCGGTCGGACCGGCGGCGCGCGTCGCGAACGACACGGGCACCCAGGCGTCGACCCCGGACGGCGCCACGCTGGCGAGCCGCGAGGCCGACACGGTCTCCGAGCTCGCGGTGACGACGCCGCGCGTGCGCCCGGGCGCGCCGAGCCCGTCGGCGCGTCGCATGCCGGTCCTCCCGATCGTGCTCGCCACCGTGCTCGCGGGCGGGCTCGTCGCGGGGACGCTGTGGTGGAAGGCGCAGCGCGAGCCGCGCGCTGCCGAACAGCCCATCGTGCTCGTCGCCGAGCGCGGGAACGCCGCGATCGAAGCCGAGACCGACGCGGCCGCGGCGAACGAGCCCGCCCCCGTCGACGCCGGGCCGCCCCCCGCCGACGCACGCCCGAGCCCGCGCCCGCGTCCACCCGCCGCCGATCCGCTGTCGGAGCCCTTCGCGCGCCGGCAAGCGAAGGTCGAGAAGTGCTTCGCCGATCACCCGGACGTGGTGATCCACGCCCCGTCGGTGGTGCTGCGCTTCGAGATCGGCGTCGACGGCGTGCCGACCAAGGTCGAGGTGCAGCCGGAAGAGATCGGCAAGACGCCGCTGGGTGCGTGCATCGCCGGGGTCGGTCGCGGTACACGGTTCCCTCGGCAGACGGTGCCGACGGCGTTCCGGATCCCCGTGTCGATCCGCACCAGCGGAGGAGCCCGATGATGTTGCGAAGCGTGTCGCGGAGCGTCGTGGTGATCGCAGCGGTGCTGAGCCTGGCGGCGACGGCGGTCTCGGCCGACGGCGGGCTGCGCGCGACCGGCCGCGTCCGCTCCGCCGAGCCCGGACCAGGCGTCTCGATCGCGCTCGGCACGGGCTACGGCTTCACCGAGAGCGTGCTCGAGGCCAACGACGCCCACCACCGCATCGGCGGCGCCGCGGCGCTCGCGGTCGGCGTCGCGCGCTGGCTCGAGCTGGGCGGCGAGGTGCGCGGCCGGTACGACAAGCACACGGGCGACATGCCCGACGACGGCTTCGTCGGCGATCCCCGGCTGTGGGCGACGGCGACGCGCGCGCTCTCGCGCGGCGACACCGACGGCAGCTGGCTGGGGTTGCGCCTCGGCGTGTGGCTCCCCGGCGACGAGGTGCCCTCGATCGATCCGGACGCGATCTCGGTCGACGCCTCGGCGATCTACACGAGGCGCGCCGGCGCGATGACCATCAGCGGCACGGCCGGCTTCCGCCTCGATCGCTCGGGCAACTCGGTCGACGCCAGCATGCTGTCGTTCCCCGACAAGCTCGGCCTCGGCATCTCCGACTACGACGCCGTGCTGGTCGGCGCCGCGGTGACGCGCCGGGGCGCCGGCGTCGTGCTCTTCGGCGAGGTGAGCTGGGACGTGCTCGTCGGCGACGGCGCGCCGTCGGCGCTCGAGAGCCCGCTCCGCGTCGGGCTCGGCGCCCGCAAGCCGCTCGATGACTCGCTGACCCTCGAGGGCCAGCTCGAGGTCGCCGCCAGCGCGCGACCGGAGATCGACGCGACCCTGGTGAACGTGGAGCCGCGCGTCGCCGCGATCATCGGCCTGTCGTGGCGGCCGCGCCCGCGGGCGCAGGTGGCGCCGGTCGTCGTCGCGCGACCCGACGAGCCCGAGCCGCCGCCGCCACCCCCGCCGCCGGCGGCGCCGACGACCGGCTCGGTCAAGGGCCGCATCGTCGGCCCCGACGGCGCCCCGCTCCCCGACGCGATCGTGCGACTCGGCGCGCGCACCGCGACCACGGGGGAGGATGGCACCTTCACGCTCGACGACGTCACGCCGGGCTCGGTCGACGTGATCGTCGAGCGCCCCGGTCACGAGCCGACCCAGCGCACGCTCGCGATCACGGCCGGGCTCGAGTCGCAGCTCGAGGTGACGCTCGCACGGGTGAAGCCGCCGTCGCAGATCCGCGGCCTCGTGCGCAGCTTCGACGGCAAGGGGCTGGGCGCGACCGTTCGCGTCGAGCCCGCCGGCGTCGAGGTCACCGCCGGCGCCGACGGCTCGTTCCAGGTCGACGTGCCGCCCGGCACGTACACCATCGTCGTGTCGATGCCCGGCTACGAGCCGCAGGAGAAGGTCGTGAAGGTCGAGGAGCAAGGCGTCGCGGTGAAGAACATCGAGCTGCGCAGGGCGAGGCGGTGAGCGGCGCGCGCGCGATCCTGTGCGTGATCGCGCTGGCCTGCGCGTGCGGCGGCACGAAGCCCGCGGCCGTCGCCGAGCTGCTCGAGGGCCAGGGCGCGGTCGAGCGCGAGCACCGCGCCGTGTTCGCCGCGGCGCCGCTCGGTCAACCGTTCTTCGTCGGCGACGCCGCCCGCACCGGTTCCGGGGCGTGGGCGCGGCTGCGCCTGCGCGATCAGGCCGTGGTGCGCCTCGGCGCCGACACGCTCGTGCGCTTCGTGGCCGGCGGCGCGCGCCTCGAGACCGGCGAGGCGCGCGCGGAGAGCGGCCCCGTGGTGATCGCGACCGAGGCCGGCATGGCGGAGATCGAACCAGGAGGTGTCCTGCGCGCGATCGGCAGCCCGGGCAGCATCCGCTACCAGGTCGACATCGGGCGCGCGATCATCCAGCGCGAGGACGGCGCGGTCACCCTCGAGGGCGGCGCCGGCGTCGTCGTCGCCGTGGGCGGCGCGATCCTCGAGCGCATCACACCGCCGGGCGCCCAGCCGCCGCGCGACGCCGGCGCGCCGGGCGAGGTCGCCGACGCCGGCGCGCCCGACGCGACCGACGGCGTCACCGCGACGGTCACCGGACGCGGCGTCACCCAGAAGACCGGCGCCGAGCCGTGGAAGCCCCTGCCGGCGGGCGAGGCGCGGCTCCCCGCCGGCGTCGTCGTCAAGCTGCCGCGCGGCGCCTCGCTCGAGCTCGCGCGCGGCAACGACCGGGCGACGATCACCGGCCCGGCCGAGCTCACGGTCGGCGCCCCGGGTGGACCGATCGCGTCGGCGACGTCGGGCACCACACACGTGCGCGCGCGCGACGCGGAGGTCGCGGTCGCCGTGCCGGGCGGCGTCATCGTCACGCGCACCGGCGGCGACGCCGGGCTCGAGGTCGGCCGGCGCGAGACCGTCGCGCGCGTCGAGCGCGGCGAGGTCCTCCTCGACGGCGACCGCACCGACGCCACCGCGCGCGCCGGCGAGACCGGGGTGATGACGAAGGACGGCGCCGCGTCGGTGCGCGATCTCGTGCCGTCGACCGCCGACGTCGCGGTGCCGATCGGCGAGCGCGCCGTGATCCACGATCCGTCGCGCAGGGTCGCCGTGGAGATCGACCTCGCCGGCGCATGCGCCGGCGGCGGCGTCCTCGAGCTCGCCGACGCGCGCGGCTCGTTCCGCGCCCCCCGCCGCATCGGCGGCGCGCGCGCGCGCTTCTACGCCCACGCCGGGGCCACGCGCTACCGCGTGCGCTGCGACGACGGCGGCGCGATCAAGACCGGCGTCGTGCGGGTCCAGGGCGACACCGGCGCCGCGCCCGTCGTGCGCACGCCGCCGGTGAACACCATCGAGACCGACGGCCGCAAGTACTTCATCACCTACCAGAACCGCCTGCCCACCTTCACCGTCAACTGGAACGAGGCCCGCGGCTCGGCGACCTTGCACGTCCGCTCCGGCGGCGGCGAACGCACCATCCCCGGCTCCGGCACGTTCGACCTGGGCACCTTGCCCGAGGGCACACACACGGTGTGGATCACGGCCGGCCGTCGCAGCTCGCCGGAGACCACGATCACGATCGACTTCGACAACGCCGCGCCCACCGCGCAGATCACCGCGCCGCCGCCGCGCGCGACGTGGGACGACGACGTCTCGGTCACCGGCGTCACCGTCGAGGGCTGGAGCGTCTCGGTCGACGGCGCGCCTGTGACACGCGACGCGACCGGACGCTTCCGGACCTCGGTGGCAAGCGCTGGCAAGAACGCGTTCGCGATCCGCCTCGCCCATCCCCAGCACGGGGTGCACTACTACCTCCGTCGACGGAAGTGACCCGTGCTACCCTCCCGGGCATGTTCGCGGGCACGATGGTCGGCCAGTACCGGATCACCGGTACGATCGGCAAGGGCGGCATGGGCGCCGTGTACGCGGCCGAGCACACGCTCATCGGTCGCGTCGCCGCGGTGAAGCTGCTCCTGCCCGAGCTGTCGCAGAACCAGGAGATCGTGACCCGCTTCTTCAACGAGGCCCGGGCCGCGACGGCGATCCGGCACCCGGGCATCGTCGAGATCTACGACTTCGGCTTCCACGCCGACGGCTCCGCGTACATCGTCATGGAGTACCTCCAGGGCGAGCCGCTGGCGGCGCGCATGGCGCGCGGCCGGATGGCGGCGCAGCCGGCGCTGGCGATCATCCGCCAGATGGCGGGCGCCCTCGCCGCCGCGCACCAGAAGGGCATCGTCCACCGCGACCTCAAGCCCGACAACGTCTTCCTCGTCCCCGATCCGGAGGTGCCGGGCGGTGAGCGCATCAAGCTGCTCGACTTCGGCATCGCCAAGCTCGCCAACGACGGGCCCAACAGCTCCAAGACGCGCACGGGCTCGGTCATGGGCACGCCGACGTACATGTCGCCGGAGCAGTGCCGCGGCGTCGCCGTCGATCACCGGGCCGATCTCTACTCGCTCGGCTGCATGCTGTTCGAGCTGTGCACGGGGCGGCCGCCGTTCGTCGGCGAGGGCGTGGGTGACGTCCTCGCCGCGCACATCCACGTGCCGCCGCCGTCGGTGCAGTCGATCGCGCCCGACGTGCCGCACGAGCTCGAGGTGCTGGTGCAGCGGCTCTTGATGAAGGATCCCGCGCAGCGCATGCAGAGCTGCGAGGAGCTCATCCACGCGGTCGATCTCGCGAGCGGCGGCGCCGCGTATCGCACCGGCCCGCGCGCCGCGTCGCACGGGCCGCCCCTGCCGACGAGCCCGGCGATCCCACCGCCGACGACGCTCTCGGGGGCCGCGCACGCGTACCAGACCGGCGCGACGATGCCCCCCGCCAGGTCGCGTACGCCGATCTTCGTCGGCCTCGGCGCGCTCGTGCTGATCGGCGGCATCGTCGCGATCGTCGCCACCCAGGGCGGCGGCGACAAGCCCCCGCCGTCGGCGTCGAACGTCGTCGCGTCGGGCGAGCCCGCCGACCCGGCGGTCGCGGTCGACGCCGCGCCGTCGGGCGAGCCGGCCACGACCCTCGACGCCGCAGCCCCCGAGCTCCCGCCGCCGCCGCCACCACCGGAACCGATCCAGGCGAGCGTCCCGGTCACGATCACCAGCTCGCCCAGCGGCGCGACGCTCGAGCGCGACGGCCAGACCCTCGGGACGACGCCCTTCACCGGCACGCTGCCGCAGAGTGACGGCGAGGTGACCCTCGTCGTGAAGCTGTCCGGCTACAAGGACGGCAAGATGGTGCTCCGTCCGCACAAGGCCATCGACACGACGATCAAGCTCGAGAAGAAGAAGTCGGGCACCCGGCCCGCGCGCGGGCGCGGGGGCGACGATCGCGATCAGAGCGTGAATCCGTTCGGCAACTACTGACCTCATCTCTGGCTTCGGGGGAAGCGACGATGCGAAGCAGCCTCGTGTCCATCGTGCTGTGTGCCGCGGTGCCGACCGCGACCGTGACCGTGATCGCGCCGGCCGCGAGCGCGCAACCCAAGGTCGACAAGACGAAGGCGGCGAAGGAGTACGTCGACGCCGGCCTGGCCGCGCAGAACGCAGGTGACTACGACACCGCGCTCGTGTTCTTCGGCAAGGCGTACGAGCTGGTGCCGCACCCGGTGCTCCTCTTCAACATGGCGCAGGCGCACCGCCTCGCCGGCCGCGCGGCGCAGGCGATCGAGTTCTACAAGAAGTACCTCGCGGCCGAGCCCAGGGGACCGCAGGCCAAGACCGCGGGCGAGCTCGTCACCGCGCTCGAGGTGCAGCTCGCGTCGGAGGCGCGCGCCGAGGAGGCCCGCAAGGCCGAGGAGGCCAGGGCGGCGCAGCAGGCCGAAGAGGCCCGCCGGGCCGAGGAGGCGCGCAAGGCCGAGGAGGCGCGCAAGGCCGAGGAGGCCCGCAAGGCCGAGGAGGCCGCGCGGCGCGAGAACGCCGGCGGCGCGGGCGGTGACGGCGACGTGGTGTCCGGCACCGCGCCGGCCGACACCGACACCGGCGGCGGCGGCGGCGGCGGCGGCATGCGAATCGCCGGCCTCGGGATGGCCGGCGTGGGCGCGGGCGCGATCGGCGTCGGCCTCTTCGTCTTCGGCGCCAAGGCCGCGCGCCTCTCCGACGAGCTCTCGGAGCCGGGCGCCGTCTACGACCCGCAGAAGATCGCGGACGGCGAGGCCGCCGATCGCAACATGATGATCAGCGTGGCCGTGGGCGGCGCGCTCGTCGTCGGCGGGGCCGTCGTCTACATGCTCGGCCGCAAGCAGGGCACCAGCGCCGAGCGCACCACGTTGGCGCCGACGATCTCGCCTGACGGCGTCGGCCTCGTGCTCACCGGGAGGCTGCCATGAGTCGCCTCGCGTTCGCCGCGGCGCTCGGGCTCGCCGGCTGCTTCAACCCGACCTTCGACAACCCGACGTGCGGCCCGGGCGGCGCGTGCCCGAGCGGCACCAGCTGCGTGCAGAACGTGTGTGTCGCCGGCGGCGGCGAGATCGATGCCCCGACCGGCGCCGACGGCGCGATCGACGGAGCCGCCGACGCGTCGATCGACGCGGCCACCGACGCGGCGATCGACGGCCCGCCCATCGACGGCCCGCCCATCGACGGCCCGCCCATCGACGGCCCGGGCCCGGCGTGCGGGAACGGCGTCGTCGAAGCCGCAGCCGGCGAGAACTGCGACGACCGAAATGATCTGGCGTGCGGCACCTGCAGCGCCGGGTGCACGACCTCGATCTCGCCACGCGCCGCGACCGGTTCCATCACCGCCGCGCTCGGCAACCAGCAGCAGGACGGCGAGACCTTCACGCTCGACGACGGCTTCAACCCGCCGACCGTGTTCGAGTGGAACCTCCTGGGCACGGGCGTCGGCGCGGGGCGCGTGCGGGTCGACTACACCCAGACCTACGGGCAAGGGATGATGGCGATGGCGCTCCGGGACGCGGTCAACTCGGTCGGGGGCACGCTCCTCATCACCGCCACCCACTCGGGCGGCCCGACCGCGATGCTCGACCACGATCGCCTGACGTCCTTGGGCAACCGGCCCATCACCGAGACCGTCTCGAACGGCCAGTTCGTCGTCCAGGGGATGTCCGGCGGCGCCGCCGGTGACTGCCCCGCCAACGTCGGGTGCAACCAGGCCGCGGATTGCGCCAGCGGCGTCTGCAACACCACCACCCGGGTCTGCCAGTAGTTACGGCCGCTCCGGGGTGATTCCCGGTGGTGTCATCCGTCCCCGCCTGGGGGTTTGCCCCCCAAAAAAGGTGACGCTTCGCGAGTGCACTCCGGACCTCCGGCATCATGGCGACATCAAGAACCCCGGTTCATCGGGTACTTGCGCAGAGATCGTACACCCGCTACCCGTCGCCCGCGGTCGGCACACTGGTTGCTCTAGTCCCGCCCCATGCTGACGGGATTCCAGACCTCACGCGCAGTTCCGGGATCCCGGAAGGCGATGCTGGACGTCCTCTGCCGCCACCTCCCCATGGTTCGCCTTCGCATCTCGGCCCTCGCCGCCCTGGCGCTGGTCGCCGCCGCGTGCACCGGAGACATCGTCGATCCGGAAGGTGACCCCCTGGAGGCGGCGACGCGGGCGTTCGACACCACGGTCGCACCGACGATGCAGACCAAGTGCGCCTCCTGCCACGTGTCGAGCACGAACCCGCAGTTCATGCGGCCCGACCCGACGCTGCGCGAGGGCGTGCTCAACTTCAACGGCGGCGCGCTCGTCGATCTGATGGATCCGCAGGCCAGCCGCCTGTCGGTCTACGCGTCGTCGCAGGCGCACGCGACGGTGGGCGTCAACTACCTCCCCGCCGAGGCCGCCGCCGTCACCGCGTGGGTCGAGCTCGAGGCGCTCGCCGCCGGCGTCGAGGCGGAGCCCGTGGTCGAGACCGCGAAGATCACGCCCGTCATCGGCGCCAACGAGGTCGACCTCGGCTCGATCGGCCTCACCGGCTCGAAGCTCACGTTCGATTACCAGCCGCTCGCGACCGGCATGTACCTGTCGCGGATCTCGGTCAACGCCTCGACCGGCGGCGTTCGCCTCGTCCACCCGCTCTTCGTGGTGTGGGACGGCGCGACCCCGATCCCGGACCCGATCGATCGCTTCAGCGACATCGACCTGACGGTCGCCGAGATGACGACCAGCCAGGTCGGCGGCGGCACCGCGGTGTTCGTCGACATCCCGCCGACGGGCCAGCTGTCGCTGCACTTCAAGACCGCGACCTTCGCCAACGGCATGCCGCCCTCGGACGACGGCGGCATCGTCGGCGGCGGCTGCAAGGCCGTGCCGCTGTTCACGTCGGCGGCGCGCCCCCAGCTCACCGGCTGCGCGAACCAGTGCCACGGCGGCAACAACGCCGCGGCCCGCGGCGCGACCGACATGTCGAAGCTCGCCGACGACGCCCAGCAGCCCGACGCGTGCGCGCAGATCCTGTCGCGCGTGTCGAAGCTCAACCCCGACCAGTCGAGCATCATCGTCTCCGTCGACCCCGCGGTGCCCAACGTGCACCCGCAGTTCAAGGTCCCGGCGGCGAACTTCGCCAACTACCGGACCCAGATGCTCATGTGGATCAACGCCGAGGCAGCCCCGTGATCGAGGAGAACACCATGCGCACGACATCCCCCACTGGCACTCTCGGCACGCTCGCGCGCGTGCTCGCAGCGACGGCCCTGGCCGGCGCGGCCTGCACCGGCGGGACCTCCACCGGCGACGACGACGGCGGCGACGACGACGGCACCGGCCCCGTCGACGAGTGGGACCAGAAGCTCGCCGAGCGCGAGTACGACTACAGCGCGGCGCTGCGCATCGCGTCCTTGCGCCTCACCGGCAGGCTGCCCACGCTCGCTGAGGTGAAGGCCGTCGCCGACGCCGGCGACGTCGCCGCGCAGAAGGCGGTCTACGAGTCGTTCCTCCGCAACTACCTCGAGACCCCCGAGTTCGCCAACCAGATGCTCGGCTTCTGGCGCGACACGTTCAAGATGGGCGAGTCGGCGATGCTCGACACCGCGCCGGTGTTCGCCGCCCAGCTCACCGTCGAGAACCGCTCGTTCGGCGAGCTGTTCACGGCGTCGACCGGCACGTGCCCGACGTTCAACCCGGCCGACGGCAGCTTCACCGCCGCCGACTGCCAGAACGGCGTCACCACCCACGCCGGCGTGCTCACCAACCCGGGCGTGCAGGCGCACTTCTTCTCGAACATGGCGTTCCGCCGCGTGCGCTGGGTGCAGGAGGCGTTCGCCTGCACCGCGTTCCCGGCCGAGATCGTCGAGCAGGGCGTCGAGATGGGCGGCGCGCAGGCGTACACCGCGCCATGGCCGTTCGAGTCGATCGCCGGCGCCGGTAACGGCGGCACCGTCGACTTCCACGACACCAGCGCCGTCGTCTGCGCCAACTGCCACGCGACGATGAACCACCTGGCCCCGCTGTTCGCCAACTTCGACGATCAGGGCCAGCTGCAGAACACCATCCAGGTGCAGACGCCGAACGAGGGCGCGCCCGACGCGCAGCTCACCGACTGGCTGCCGGCCGGCGAGGCCACCGCGTGGCGCTTCGGCGTCCCGGTCGCCGACCTGCCCGCGCTCGGTCAGGCGATGGCCGCCGACGCCAAGGTCGCCGAGTGCATCGTCGCCCGCTACTGGGGCTGGGCGCTGGGCAAGGGCGACATCGTCGACACGCTCACGCTGGTGCCGACGGCCACGATCCAGGCCCACGTCGACTCGTTCCAGGCGAGCGGCGGCCTCATGAAGGACGCCATCTTCGCCGTGTACACGGCCGACGACTTCGTGAAGTTCTGAGGCGCCGAGGACCAGGAGATCCACCATGACGACCAAGACCAAGACGTCCCCGCTCCTCGGCCTCGCCGCCATCCTCGCCGCCGCCGCGTTCGGTTGCGCCGACGAGGAGCTGGCCCCGACCGAGGAGAACCCACTGCCCGAGGGCAACGCGTCGGGCGGTGAAGAGAACACCTACGATCACCCGGACACCAACCTGGACCCGTTCGCGCTGCTCGAGCGCCTGCGCCAGGAAGGCCCCGTGCGCTACTCGTCGCGCATCCACAGCTGCCCCAAGATGCGCTACGACACGCTCGGCACGCTGCTCGCGTCGCGCGGCGTGAACCTCGCCAGCACGACCGCGCTGTCGGCGGGCCGCATGTGGCGCGAGAGCGATCAGGCCCTGGCCGCGCCCAACTACGGCGCCCGCCAGCGCGAGGGCCGCGAGCTGTCGACCGCGACCGCGTCGAAGATGTTCGACATCTTCGTCCAGGCCGCGCCCGAGATCATCGCGGCGATGCCCAACCGCGCCGAGTGCACGGTCGCCGGCGTCGGCACCGAGATGTTCAACGCGTCGAACCAGTGCAACGCCGACGGCATCGCCTGCCTGATCGGCGTGCCGGCGACCGCGAGCCACCTCGAGCTCTGCAACCTCACCGTCCAGCGAGCGAGCGACATCGAGAAGGGCAAGCGCATCGCCGTCGCGTCCTTGCTCGCCGCCGCCCACACCTGCGAGTGACCGACCGAGAGAACCGGAAGGAACAGGAGCACGCCATGTTCAAGAAGTCTCCGAAGCACGAAGTCCGCGAGCTCGGTCGTCGCGATCTCATCAAGTGGAGCCTCTTCGCCGGCGCCGCCCTCGGGCTCGCGCGGTGGAAGGTCTACGAGGTCCTCGAGGACACGGTGGGCACGGCGATCGCCGCCGACGCCGCGTGTCACCCGACCAGCCGCAGCGTCCACATCGTCGCCGGCAACGGCGGCTTCGCGTGGTTCCAGCTCCTGTGGCCGCACAACGACATCGCCGCCGCGGGCAACGATCAGTTCGCGTTCCACGCGCCCGGGCAGCAGACGATGGCGTCCGGCACCGATCGCCCGCTGACGCTGGGACCGGAGGCGCCGTTCAGGACGTTCACCGGTAGCAAGCAGATGACGGCGTTCATGGCCGGTGGCAACGAGACCCACCGCCGCGACCCGATCACCGCGACCAACCTCGGCGGCAACTCGCTCATCGCGGTGGCGGCGGCGCTCCAGGTGACCAACCCGAGCGTCATCCCGGTGGTGACGATCAACAACACGCCGTTCGGCAACGCCCCGGGCGCGCCGCGTCCGTCGGCCGTCGGCTCCGCCGACCAGTTCGTCGGCCTGTTCAACAGCGCGGCGTCGCGCACCGGCGGCCTGCTCGAGAGCTCGAGCGACGCCGGCCTCTACGACGCGCACTACGCCGCGCTCGCGTCGCTCAACCGCGCCGCCGAGCGGCCCACGCAGACCCGCGCGTACGGCACCGCCAAGACGGCGGCCCGCCTGCTCGGCACCAACCTCGCCAGCCAGCTCGCGATCACCGACGCCGATCGCCAGCGCTACGGCGTCAACGCCGGCACCCGCACCAACCTGCGCGAGCTCGCCGAGAACCTGATCGTGACCGCCAAGGCGTTCCGCATGGGCCTCACGTCGAGCGTCGTCATGCCGGCGATGAACGACGACCCGCACGGCGCCTTCAACGACATGAACGGCCTGCGCAACACGGCGATGACCCTGGGCCAGATCCTCGACGGGTTCTACGCCGACCTGGCCGCCAGCGACGACGCGACCTGCGCGGGCACCAAGCTGTCCGACAACGTGGTCCTCACGATCCACGGCGACACGCCCAAGAACCCGCGCGCCCGCTCGGGCTGGCCGGACGGCACGCCGTCGGACTCGAACTGGATGTACGTCATGGGCAACGGGCTGCTCAAGACCGGCTGGTACGGCGGCATCATGCGCGACGGCTCGGTCCGCGGCTTCGACCCGGCGACCGGCGCCGAGAACAACACCGGCTCGCGCGACCTGGCCGCGCCGGCGTCGGCGGCCGTGGCCTACGCGATCGCCAAGGGCGACATGCGGCGCGTCGGCGACTTCGCCCGCGGCGTCAACATCAGCGGCATCGTCAAGCTCGTCCAGATGTGAGCCGTTCATCCTGAGCGAGCCCTCGCGTCAGCGAGGGCGAGTCGAAGGATGTCCTCGCGCCGCATGCTAGTCTGCGCCCGTGCGAGCCGTCCTCGTCTGCCTCCTCCTCGCGATCGCGGCGGTCTCCTCGTTCGGGGGCTGCAAGAGCGAGTCGTCGAACGCCGCCGGCAAGGGGGCTGACCCGTCCAGCGGCGGCGGCGACGAGGGCGATCAGGCCCTCTTCGACCGCGAGCGCCAGCCGGAGGTGATCATCCAGGCCCTGGGCCTGGCGCCCGGCAAACACGTCGCCGACATCGGCGCCGGCACCGGGCTCCTCACCGTGCACGTCGCGCGCGCCGTCACGCCAGGTGGCAAGGTGGTCGCGACCGACATCGACGGCGCGGTGCTCGAGTACCTGAAGACCCGCATGGTGGCTGCCGGGTTCGATCACGTGGTCGAGGGTCGCGTGGTGCAGCCGACCGAGCCGGGCCTCGAGGAGGGCCGCTTCGACGCGATCCTGCTCGCCCAGGTCGACCACTACTTCGACGACCGCACGAGCTGGTTGAAGAAGGCGGCGCCGGCGCTCAAGCCGGGTGGCAAGCTGGCGATCGCCAACCGCCTGCACCACCGCGCGGCGGCGATCGCGGCGGCGGAGGCCGCCGGCTACACGCTCGTGACCGAGGTCGCCGACATCCCGGGCCAGTTCGTGGCAGTCTTCGAGGTGAAAGGCCCGCCATGAACGCTCGCCCCAGCTCCCCTGCCCTCGCGTGCGCCCTCGGTGTGGTGTCGGTGCTCGGCCTCGCCGGCTGTCCCGGCGACGACGGCCCCCCGAACGCCAATCCGCCGCGGCTCTGGCTCGCGCTCGACGGCTCGGAGATCCAGGTCCGCCTGGTCACCGTCGAACCGCCACCTTTTTGAGCGCCAGGCGTGGGGGCCGGGCGCTCCCAGGAAGCCGAGTACACGCTGCTGGACGACGTTCCGGCCGGCCGATGGCGCCTCGTCGCCGACGGGATCATCGTGTTCCCGGTCGACGTGACGTTCGAGATCATCCACCGCCAGGCCGCGGGCGGCGACGTGCCCATCGCGATGTGGCAGCACCACTTCGATCCACTGCCCATGGGCTTCGAGGCCCAGGCGTACGAGGTCACGGCCGACGGCCCGGCGATCGACCAGCAGCCGGGCGACGAGCTCATCTTCCGCTACACCGGCACGAACACCGAGCCGACGCAGACGATGGCGTACATCCCCAACGGCGACGGCGCCGAGGCGGGCGGCCGCATCCCGTTCATCGTGCTGCCGCGCTGACTTCGCCGGTCGCGCCGACACCTACCCTGCCCCACGTGCACGTCGTGGCTACTCGGGTCGCCAGGTGACGGTCCGGCGGCGCTCGGGTATACGGCGCCGGTCATGATCATCCTCGCTCGCCCGTCCGTGTCGCCGTACCTGTCGAAGACGCTGTTCGAGCTGGGCGAGCCCGCGATCCTCGCCGAGGACATCAAGGTGCCGATGAAGCCGGCGCTGCGGCTCGAGCCGGCGCAGGTGATCGTCGACAAGCCCAAGCAGGCGTACCAGTCGCTCATCCTCACCAGCTCGGAGAACGCGCTCGCGTTCCTGCAGGAGGCGATCCCGCACGACGATCGCGTGCTCAAGGCGCGCCTGTTCAAGGACAAGGTCGCGTTCCGCCGGTCGCTGGCGAAGCTCTACCCGGAGTTCTACTTCAAGGAGACGACGGTGTCGGAGCTGCCCAAGCTCGACGCGGCGACCCTGCGCTTCCCGCTCGTCATCAAGCCGGCCGCGGGCATCTCGTCGATCGGCGTGCGCCGGGTCGAGCGCGCGGCCGACTGGAAGGACGCGATCGGCTTTCTGACCCACGACCTCGCCACCTACGCGGCGAACTACGCCGGCATCGTCGTGGACGCGCAGAAGGTGATCCTCGAGGAGTGGATCCCGGGCATCGAGCTCGCCGTCGATTGCTACTTCGATGGCAAGGCCGAGCCCGTGATCCTGAACGTGATGGAGCACATGTTCAAGGACGCGGCCGACACCAGCGACCTCGTCTACTACACGCGGCGCTCGCTCGTGCGCCGCCACTACCAGGCGATCCACGAGTTCCTCGTGCGCCTCGGCGACCTGTTCGACCTCAAGCGCTTCCCCATGCACCTCGAGCTGCGGCTCACGCCGCACGGCCAGCTCCTGCCGATCGAGGTCAACCCGCTGCGCTTCGCCGGGCTGGGCACGACGGAGATCGCGGAGTACGCGTACGCGATCAACGTGTACAAGCACTTCTTCCGCGAGACCCGCCCCGACTGGGACGCGATCCTCGACGAGCCCGACGACTCGGTCTACACGTTCCTGTGCACCGACGTGCCGACGGAGAAGTACGGCAGCGGCGTGCGCATCGACGACCGCGCCCTGTGGAAGAGCTTCGGCGAGGTGCTCGAGTACCGCATGCTCGACGAGGACGAGACGTCGACCTTCGCGGTCATCTTCCTGCGCGCCGACGACCTCGAGGAGAACCGCCGGCTCCTTGGCACGGACCTTACACGCTTCATGCAATAGCGCGGCGCCGGCCGGTGTCTCATCGGGTGATGAGGACCGTCGCCGTCCGTGCGTTCGTGCTCCTGGCCACCGTCACTGCCCTCGGGGCGCCGCGGGCGGCGCGGGCGGCGCCATCGGCCGAGGCGGAGGCGTGGCTCGACGGGCTCACCGCGCGGGTCGTCGCCGACCTCGCGGCGGGCAAGCCACTCGTCGTCCAGGTGCACGTGCCGCTGTGCGAGAACGACGTCATCCCGTGCGGCAACGCCCGGCTCGGCGACGGCGACAACCCGGCGAAGAACTTGTACTGGGCGACGAGCGAGGGCTTCCTCGGCTGGTTCGGGCGGCGCGGCGGCGGCTGGAAGCAGGTGCTCGCCGCCGACGGCGACGCGATCGGCGAGGCCCACGTGCTCGACCTGCGGGTGTGGCGGCGCGAGCTGGCGACGCCGGCGGCGTGGCGGCGTGCGGGCGCGCCGGCGCGCTTCACGATGTACGTGGTGGCGCAGGCCTGGCGCGGCGAGGAGATCCACCGGGCGTTCACCCACTACGCCGACGACCTCTACGGCGTCACGTCGAACACGGTGACGCTGGCCGACGGGACCAAGCTCGCCGCGGGCGGCGACGCGCACGTGGTCGCCTACGTCGGGCACAACCACCTCATGGACCTGGCGGCGTTCGACTGGCACGCGGTGGCGAAGCGCGCCGACGCGCGCCCGCGCGGGGCGATCGCGATCGCCTGCCACACCGCCGTGTACATGCAGGACGTCGTGCCGGGCGCGCGCCGGGTGCCGCTGGTCTTGACGCGCGACTTCCTGCTCGCGTCGGCGGCCGCGCTCGAGGGCGCCGTCCTCGGCTTCGCGCGCGGCGGCGACTACGCGGCCATCCGCAAGGGCGCGGCGGCCGGATACGCCGAGGGCGGCAAGAAGTCGGTCGCGCGGGTGCAGGGCGCGTTCTCGAACCCCGCCGACCGGCGCTGGGGCAAGCCGAGCTACTCGAGGAGCCTCAACTTGCACGCCGCGCTGCACCGGGCAGCCCAGGCGGCGAAGTAGTCGCGTCGAGCACCGACTGCTGGGAGGGGAAGTGCTCCACCGGGGGGCGCTCGGGGGGCGCCGGCTCGGTCGGCTTCTTCCAGTGTTGCACCGCGAGGACGATCGCGACGACGAGCGCGATCGCCGCGAGGACGGCGAGCACGATCTTGAGGATGCTGTAGGGACGATCGCCGGCGACCTCGCCGGTACGCGCGTTCACGACGACGCGGAAGACCTTCTGCTCGTACTTGAACGCGCTGACCCACACCGGCAGGAGGAGGTGCTTGAAGCGCACGTCCTTGTGGCGCACGTCCATGTTGTGGATGCGCTGCTCGTCACCGCCGATGTCGCGGCGCACCGCCTGCGCGATCTTCTTCTCCATGATCGTCTCGGCGGCGGCGAAGCCCTCCTCGAGATCCACGGAGTAACGCTCGGCGACGAAGCCGGCGAGGTACGCGCCGTCGAACGGCTTGCACTCGTCGGTGTGCCACGGCTCGAGCTGGTCGAGGCGCTTCTTCGGCATCCCCTTCGACGCCGGCACGAGCACGTCGTCGAACTTCACGTACACCGTGCCGGCGGCGGGATACCAGCGGGTCTTGCGCACGCGCCGCGTCGCCTGCTTGCCCTGGCTGTCGGTGTACGACTCCTCGACGTAGTAGTGCTCGCCTCGCGCGCCGGTGTAGCGCGTGGTCGTGTCGGAGTCGTAGGCCCAGTACGGCACGTACACGCCGTCCATGCCGTCGTGCTTGGCGCGCTTGACGAGGTCCGACGGGGCGAACCAGCGCGAGCGCAGCCACGCGGCGTAGCGCTTGCCGGCGCCGGCCTTGTCGATGCCGAACGGGAGGACGGCGTCGGGCAGGACGGTGTCGGCCTCGGGCTGGATCTCGACGACGAGGGGCTCGTCGCAGAACTGGCAGCGATTGGCCTGGAGCGTGGTCACCGAGCGCGCACCGCACTGCTTGCACTGGACCTCGCGCGCGCCGCGCACCATGTCGGTGGCGGGGCCACGGCGGACGCGGCGTCGCGCTTCCTCGAAGTCGTGCTCGTGTACCGGGCGCGAGGGCGCGTCGATGCGCACCTGGTGCCCGCAGTGGGCGCAGGCGAGCGCGTCGGCCCCCGGCTGCATCGCCTGGGGAGCGCCGCACTGCGGGCACTTGTAGCTGGTGTGTCCGGTCTCGGTCGCCGTCGGCGGCGCGTCGCTCACGATCCGATATTACGACGCGACGCCCGGTATTGTCCGGGGGTCATGCCGGTCCATCGCTTGAAGGCGCGGTGGAAGGCGCTCTGCTCGGAGTAGCCGAGCCGGTGCGCGATCACCTTGATCGGCTCGATCCCGGCAAGCGCCGCCCGCGCCACGTCGCTGCGCGCGTTCTCGACCAGAGCGGCCAGCGAGGTGTCGAGCTCGGCCAGGCGGCGGCGCAGCGTGCGCACGCTCATCCCGACGCGGCGGGCCAGCGCCGCGGCGTCGATCGACTCGACGCCGGGCGCGTAGGTCACGAGATCGACGATGCGCTGCTCGAGCCGGCCGGCGGCGGCGTGCTCGGCCAGGAGCTGCTCGGCGCGGGCGCGCAGGAGCGACGCCACCGACTCGTCGCGCAGGAGCTGGGGCACGTCGAGGAGGGCCCGCTTGAACACGATCTCGTTGCGTGGCTGCGCGAAGGCGACCGGGCAGCGGAACACGTCGGCGAGCGCGTTGGCGCGCGCCGGATCGGCGGGCGCCGCGTGGCGGAAGCGCACCTCGCGCGGGGCGACGTCCTTGCCGGCGAAGCGGCGACCGACGCCGACGACGTAGGCGAGGCAGAACTCGGCGTCGAGCGCGGCGGCGGCCGCGTCGTGGGCGACGAGGTCGTCGTGATCGAACGAGAACGTCGCCTGACGCTCGTGCTCGTGGAGCTGCCAGCGCGCGCCCTCGTAGACCAGGGTGGCGAGCTCGACGAACTGCGCGATCGCGTCGCGCATCGTGCGGCAGTTGACCAGCACGTAGCCGACGGTGTGGAGCGCGCCCATGGGCGCCGCCTCGCCGACGCGCGCGGCGAGCGCGGGCTCCCCGGCGAGCTCGTGGGCAGCGGCGATCACGCGCGCGTAGTCGGCGACGTGGATCATCGCCGTCGAATCGTCGAGGCGCGCCGCGTCGAAGCGCGCGGCGTCGCACAGGGCCTGCGGCGGCAAGCCGCGACGAACGAGCGCCTCCGCGAAGGCGCGCACGATCGCGATCGAAACGTACATCGCGTCTCCCTCTCGTCTCGCAGGGTCAACGGCTCGTCCGTTCCTGTCAATGACGAAACCGCCGCGCATCGGCAATGTGAGCGACGAGGAGGCGAAACATGTCGATCGATGCACGAAACGCATTGCCGATCACGCTGGCAACAATGGTGTGCGCATGCGCAACTGTGGGAGAGACACCGGGAGACGACGGTGAGGCTGATGTCGGCGTGATGTCGGGACCGCCCGACTACACGGCGACGCGCTACCCGATCGTGCTCCTGCCGGGGATCCTCGGCTTCGAGGAGCTGCTCGGCGCCGTCGAGTACTTCCCGGGCATCCCCGACGCGCTCGCCGCGGGAGGCGCCGACGTCTACGTCGTGTACGGCAGCCAGGTCAACTCGAGCCGCGTACGCGCGGACCAGATCATCCCGCAGCTCGAGGAGATCCTGGTCGCGACCGGCGCCGGGAAGCTCAACCTGATCGCGCACAGCCAGGGCGCGGTCGACGCGCGCATCATCGCGGCGGAGCGCCCGGACCTGGTGGCGTCGGTGACGTCGATCGGCGGTGCGCACCGCGGTGCGCCGCTGGCCGACAAGGTGCTCGACGGCTCGCTCACGCCGCTGGCGGCGCCGGCGTTCGGCGCGCTCGCCGACCTGATGACGCTCATGGCCGGATCGAACGAGCCCAACGACGTGAACGCGGCGATGACGGCGATGTCGACGGCAGGCATGGCGCAGTTCAACGCGCAGCACCCGGCGGGCCTCCCGACCGACGCCTGCGGCCACGGCGCCGCCGAGGTCGGGGGCATCCGCTTCTACTCGTGGAGCGGCATCGGCTCGCTCACCAACCCGGTCGACCTGCTCGATCCGATCTGGGTTCTGGGCAGCCTCGTGACCGGGCCGGACAGCGACGGGATGATCCCCAGGTGCAGCTCGCACCTCGGCGTGGTGATCCGCGACGACTACCGCATGAACCACCTCGACGAGACCAACATGGTGTTCGGCCTGGTCGCGCCGTTCGGTCCGCGGCAGACGGTCCTCTACCGGACGCACGCCAACCGGCTGCGCAACGCGGGGCTGTGATGGCGCGGTGGCGCGGCGAGCTGGCGGCGCTGGCGCTCGGGCTGGTGGCGGCGGCGTTCGCGGTGACGCAGACGGGGACGGAGACGCAGACGCAGACGCAGACGCAGACGCAGACGCAGACGCGGATGCAGACGCAGACGCGGACGGGCACGTCCGTTCACCCTGAGCGAGCGCGAGCGGCAGCGAGCGCGAGTCGAAGGGAGGCGCGGCCGCCTTCGCTCACCGGCACCCAACCCGACGGTGAGCTCCACGTGCTCGACGACACGTTCATCGCGACCCCCGGCGCGTTGCGCTTCTTCGACTACTTCCTCACCACCGTGGGCGAGGGAGGCCTCGTCGATCTCGGAACCGTGCGCGCGCTGGTCGCCGACGAGGTCCGACGCCGGCACCCCGAGCGGGTCGAGGCCGTGCTCGCGCTCTTCGACCGCTACGTCGCGTACCTCGACGACGTGCAGCACGCCCTCGAGGTGCGCCGCGACCTCCCGCTGGCCGACGTGCACGCGGTCACGGTCACGCGCCAGCGGGCTCACTTCGGCGACGACGCCGACGTCCTCTTCGCCGAGGAGAACGCGCTGGCCGTCCAGCTCCTCGCGTCATCGGCCTCGTGGCAAGCGAGGTCCCGGCCCTAGCCGCATGGAATACTATCGGCGCCATGCGACTCCTGCTCGCCCTCGCCGCCGCTGCCATCGCCCTCGGGGTCGCCGCCCCGCCACCGGCCGCCGCCGACGAGCGCCGGGTCTGGGTGAAGGCCGTGCCCGACGAAGCGACGTGGAGCCACTACTCGCGCCGGCTCAACGCCGACGAGTTCGGCAAGTTCGTCATCGACGTGAAGTCGAACGAGATCTACTTCATCGACGTCAACCTGTTCGAGCTCCACGCGGACTTCGTCCTCGGCGTGCTGCTCAAGCAGGCGTGGACCTCCGAGAACGTCCGCGCGTACAACAAGAACTACGAGGCCGACAAGCCGCGCTTCATCCTCGGCTACGTCACCCACCACACCAAGGTCGACAAGTGGGTGTTCTCGTTCTGGGAGGGCGACAAGATCCGCGCCGCCGACGTGGTCCGCGTGCACCAGCGGCTGAACGAGACGTTCTGGAAGAAGAAGCTGCCCTACCGCCCCGACTCGCCGGCGCAGGAGAAGATGGCGAAGGAGCTGGGGAAGAAGGGCGTCGCCGTCGTCACCAACAGCGAGATCTACAACCTCTCGGACTACCAGGCCTTCAACAAGGGCTGGTCGGTCGGCCGGCTCAAGGTCGTCCCCGTTGGCACGAAGTACGAGGACCTCATCTTCGAGCGCAGCGACATCGCGCTGCTCCAGGAGAGCTACCCCGACATCACGCCGGTGTCGGGCGTGCTCTCGACGACGTTCTCGACGCCGCTGTCGCACGTCAACCTGCGCGCGACCGCCTGGAACGTCCCCAACGCCGGCTACAAGAAGGCGCGCGCCGAGTTCGGCAAGTACGACGGCAAGATCGTCTACTACGAGGTCACCGACGCGGCGGTGACCCTGCGCGAGGCGACGCCGGAGGAGATCCGCCAGTACGAGGCGAAGCGGGCCCAGGCGAAGCACGTCGACCTGCCGCCGGCGGACCTGAAGGAGACGCGGCTCGCGATGCTCACGCGCATCCGGGCCAAGGACGTCGTCACGTACGGCACCAAGACGTCCAACCTCGGCGAGATCCGGACCGCCAACCTGCCCGAGGTCAACATCCCCGACGGCTTCGGCGTGCCGTTCTTCTACTACGTGCGCCACATGAAGCAGCACGGCCTCGACCAGCAGGTGGAGGCGCTCCTCGCCGACGCCCGCTTCGCCGGCGACGTCGCGTGGCGCAAGGGCGCGCTCGAGGAGCTGCGCAAGGCGATCGTCGCCGCGCCGATCGATCCCGCGGTGCTCGACATGCTCTACAAGCGGGTGCGGCTCAAGCTCGGCGGCAAGGGCGTGTTCGTGCGCAGCTCGACCAACGCCGAGGACCTGCCCGGCTTCAACGGCGCCGGGCTCTACGACACCGTCCCCAACGTGCGCGGCAAGGCGGCGCTGGGCGAGGCGGTCAAGACGGTGTGGGCGTCCCTGTGGAACCTGCGCGCCGTCGAGGAGCGCTCGGCGTTCGGCATCGATCACCGCCAGGTCTACGCGGCGGTCATGATCCAGGTCGGCGTCGCCGCGACCGCCGCCGGCGTCCTGGTGTCGACCAACCTGTGGGACCCGCGCGACGACGACGGCTTCACGATCAACGCCAAGTGGGGGCTGGGGATGCGCGTGGTCGAGGGCCAGAAGGTGCCCGAGCAGATCATCTTCGACGCGACCAACGACGGCACCCGCATCATCTCGCGCGCCGACGATCCGGTGATGCTGGTGTTCGATCCCGCCGGCGGGCTGAAAGAGGTGAAGGTGGCGGCCGGCGAGATCATCCTGACCGAGGACCGCGCCAAGCGCCTGGTCTCGGCGGTGCAGAAGTTCATCCCCCTCTTCGATCCGGGCGCGCCGCTCGACGTCGAGTGGGTGCTCGAGGGGGAGACCATCTGGATCGTGCAAGCGCGCCCGTACGTGGGAAGATGATGGTCATGCGCCTGCACGCCGGGGTCCTGTTCGCGTCGTCCATGCTCGCCGTCCTCTCGTGTGGATCGCCGCAGCGACCGGCGGGCGGCGGCGGTGGGGATCCCGTCGGGAACAGCGGATCGGAGGGTGGCGGGCAGGTCGCCGTCGGCTCGGGCATCGGCGTCACGCCGGCGAGCGTCTGTGCGCGCCTCGCCGAGCTCGACGCGGAGCAGGGCTGCGAGTTCAGCTCCCTCCCCGAGGACGAGTGCCGCGACGAGTGGGATCGCGCCCTCGAGCAGCGCGGACCCGACGCCCGGACCGCGAGCATGCAGGTCGGCCGGTGCCTGCTCGACAACGAGAGCTGCGAGGCGATCGAGGCGTGCGTCGCGACGCTCACCCCCGACCAGGATCAGAAGTTCCGCGCGTGCGCCGACAAGGACGTCTATGCCCCGGTCGGCCTGCCACGCGCCGAGTGGGACAAGCGCCGGGGCGCCGGCGCCACGCGCTTCTCGAGCGTCAAGACCACCAAGGACGAGCCCGTCGAGGTGTGCGGGATCCCGGCCCAGATGGAGTGGCTCCTCGCCGCGACCTGCGACAACGGCAGCCGACCGTTCCGCGACTACGATCACGCGCACTCGGCGCGCGTCGGCAACGTGGGCCCCGGCGGCGCATGCCAGTCGATCATCGATCGCTACGAGGTCCCTTGCCCCGAGGGCACGTACTCCATCTTCATCGACGCGTACGTCTGCCCGCTGGAGGAGTGAGCGGCGGGCTCACGCGCGGAGGCGCTCGCCGAGGTGGCGCAAGAGCGCCGCGGCGAGGCCGGGCTCGTCGTCGACCAGCTCCTCGAAGTCGACGCGCGCGACGCGCACGATGCGGGTCGGCGCGCGGGCGACGATCGCGGCCGGCAACGGGCGCGGCGCCATGGGCGCGAGCTCGTCGACGGCGTGGCCGGCGCCGAGCGTGCGCTCGCCGACCGCGAGCTCGCCGGCGGCGACGATGACGAGCGCGTCGAGGCGCTCGCCCTCGGCGTGGAGGACCTCGCCGTCGGCGAGATCGACGACCTGGGCGCGCTCCGCGAGCGCGGCGATCTGCGGCGTCGTGAGCTCGCCGAGCAGCGGCAGGCTGGACAGGAGCACCATCTTCTCGACCGCGGCGGGCACGTCGCCGACATCGTCGTCGGGTTCGGTGATGCGGCGCAAGAGGTCCAGCGGGCTGACCTCGGCCGCGGCGGCGCGGGCGGCGTCGGCGATCGCCGTGCGGTAGCGGGCGCGTTCGGCGCCCAGCGCGCGCACGAGCAGGCCGCGCAAGAGCGTGTCGCCCCCGGCGAGCTCGGCACGCACGGCGACCTCCTTGCGCGGCGGCTCACCCCGGAGACGCTCGGCGGCGGCGCGGGCGCGGCTCTCGAGGCTGCCCTCGAGCGCGGGCAGGATGCGGATCGCGACCGCGCGCGGCAGCGCGGCGTCGAGCGCCTCGAGGGCGCGGGCGCGCTCGTCCTTGCCGCGGGCCAGCCGGAAGAGGCGCGCGCCGGTCGCGACCGCCGCGCTCTTCTCGCGCGCCGCGATGAGGAGTAACGAGGTGTGGCCGATCTCGTCGAGGCGCTCGCCCAGGCGGCGCACGATCCACGGATCGCTCAGGGATGCGAGCGCGGCGCCGCGGAGGGCGGCCGCGTCGAGCGCGTCGAGCTCGGCGGCGACGAGGCGATCGAGGATCGCCGTCGTGACCGGGAGCTCGCGGAGGAGCGCGAGCGCGCGATCGCGGGCGGCGCGGCGCCCGAAGCCGGCGGCGCGCGCCAGATCCGGCGCGGCGTCGGCGCCGAGGGAGCGCAGGACCGCGGCCGCCGCGTCGCGCACGTCGTCGTCGCGATCGCCGAGCGCGTCGGCGAGGAGATGGACATCCTCCGGCCTCAGCGGGCGCCACGACGCGAGCGCGGCGAGCGCGGCGGTTGCCACCGGCGGCGCCGCGGGCTCGTGCCGGCGATCGGCGAGACGGCGGCACAGGTCGTAGGCCTCGGTGCGGAAGAGGACGGCCTCGGCCGAGCCGGCGTCGCGGGCGACGGCGGCGAGCTCGCCGATCGCGACCACGGCGCGCGCCCGATCGTCGACGGTGCCGGGCCGGCCGCGCCGCGTGATGCGCAGGAGCCGCCGGCCGAGCTCGAACGCGCGCTCGCCGGGCGTGCGCGGCGGCGCCGGCGGCCGCGACGCGACGAGCTTGTCGGCGCGGTACGACGCCTCGCCGGCGGAGCGCCGCATCGACAGCATCGAGGTGGCCGCGGGGTGAGGCGTGGCCGCGCCGGCGGGCGCGACCTCGGCGGCGGCGAGGCCGACCTCGACGGCGAGCTCGCGGACGCCGGCGGCCTGCACGGCCGGATCCTCGTCGTCGAGCGCACGGTCGATCACGCCATCGAGCGCACCGTCGTTGCCGAGCACGCGCGCCCGCGCCATCGCGAGCGCCACCTCGACGACCGGGCCGCGCCGGCCCCCGGCGGCGCCGACGCGCGCGCCCTCGATCGCGATGCCGGCGTCGCGGCCCAGCACGCCCGCCGCGCGCGCGACCCACTCGGCGGCGTCGTCGGCGAGCCGCGGCACGACGGCGGCGATGGCGCGCGCCGTCGCCGGATCGCGGCCGCGCGCGCACGACCACAGCGCGGTCGCGACCGCGGCGTGCTCCTCGACCGGCGCCTTGGCGAGCAGCCCGGCGATCACCGGCCGGCCGTCGATCGCGCCCGCGTGATGGAGCCGCGCCGCGAGCTCCGCGGCCATCGCCGGATCGCGCTGCTCGAGATCGGCCACCACCTGGCGCCCGGCGCGGTTGCCGAGCACGACCTCGTCATCGGCATCGTCGGCGCCGACGCCCGGCCCGGCGACGGCGCTGAGCGCCCAGCCCGGCAGGCGCGCGCGCAGGAGCAAGGCGCCGGCGGCCCAGCCGGTCGCGATCAGGACGAGCGCGCCACGCAGGACGTCGGGCCACGTGAGGAGCGCGGTCGCGGCGAGGCCGCCGCCGACGGCGCCGGCGCGCTTGGCGACGCCGTCGAGGAAGCCGCCGACGCGGCCGCGGATCTCGGCCGGCAGGAGGTTCTGCGCCAGCTTCTGCGCCGGCGCGTCGATCGAGCCGTCGAGGACCCGCGCTTGCACCTGCACGACCGTCGACGACGGCAGCCCGCCGAAGACGGCGCAGGCGAGCGCGGCGAGCGCGGCGCCGACCGGCGCGACGACGAGCGCGCCACCGACGCCGGCGCGCGCGAGCACCCGCGGCGCGATGACGAGCTGCACGACGAGCATCGCGGCCTGCGAGACGGCGCGCACGGCGCCGAGGAACTGGGCGAGGCCGGCCGAGTCGGGATAACGCGCGGCGGCGTCGGCGCCGAGGACGAAGTAGGCGAGCGACGCGAACGCGCCGCCCAGCGCCACGACGACGGCGAGCCCCCGCGCGAGCGGCTGGCGGCGCAGCTGATCCCAGCCGGCGGCGAAGCGCATGCTGCCCGACGCGGTGACGGCGGGGCCGAACCGCCGCGACGGATCGAGGCGCGACGCCAGCAGCGCGGCGAGCGCCATCACGCCGGCGCCGGCGACCAGCGCCGCGCTCGCGCCGCCCACGCGCGCGAGCGGCACGACGAGCGCCGCCCCGACGACGGCGCCGACGCCGCCCGCCGCGGACAGCCACGGCACGAGCCGGCGCGCCGTGCGCGCGTCGAAGCGCTCGGCCATCGCCACCCAGAACGCGAGGTCGACGGCGGCCTGCAGCTGCTTGACCACGATCATCGACGCGATCGCCGCCGCGCTCGCGCCCATCCGGTGCGCGAGGTCGAGCGCCGGCAGGAGGACGGCGCCGGTGGCGCACAGGAACATGAGCGTGCGCCGCCGGTCGCGGCGATCGCTCACCGCGCCGACCAGCGCCAGCGTCAGGGCGACCAGGAGGCTCGACGCGGCCAGCGCCGTGCCCAGGTGGCGAGGCCCGATCGCCGCGAGAAACCACGCGTCGGCGGCCGACGCCGCGAGCTGCGCGCCCGCCGAGGCGCACGCCAGGACCAGCGCGGCGGTCCGGGCCTGGCGGTCGTGCAGCATCGGTCTCAAGTATCAGGGAACCGCCGGTGGCGTCGCGGTGTCGGAGTGGCATCATCGTATGGCCGTGCGCCGCCGCCTCACCGCCGCCGTCCTCGCCGCCGCCGCCGTCGGTGCCGGCGCCGTCGCGTGGGCGCAGCAGGGCGCCCGCACCGCGCGCAAGCTGCACGAGGATCTGCCGTCGCCGGGCGGCGACCTGCCCGGCCCGCTCGTCGGGTCGAAGCCGGAGGCCGGCAAGAATCCGGAGGGGTTCGCCTCGGGCGACAAGCTCCTGCCCGAGCCCGAGCTCGCGCCCAAGGCGCGCGGCGAGGAGGTCTTCGGTCGCGACGGGTTCTCGACCGATCGCGAGACGTCGGCGCGCCCCGACTACCAGACCGGCTCCGACGGCACGCTCCACTACGTGAGCGTGTTCAACCCCGACGTCATGCCGTTCAAGCGCATGAGCGCGCTCGACGGCGTCGCCGACGACTACACCGCGGTGATCCGCAGCCGCTCGCTCCACGACGTGCCGGTCGGCGGCGCCACCGACGCGAGCCGCGATCGCTTCTGGGCGTCGATCATGATCGAGCTGCGCCCGGGCGAGGACATCGCGATCCCGTCGGTCGCGCCCGACATGCGCGTCCTCTCGTACGAGACGCAGCCGAACGTGCGCGTCGCGTTCTCCAAGGACTCGGCCGACAACTTCTACGTCCGCTCCGACGAGTCGTCGGCGGCCGGGCAGTACCGCCTCGTGTTCCTGGCCGACGCCGACGCCGGCTACTTCGCGCCGCGCCTGCCCGATCGCATCTTCTCGGTCGGCCGCGTGCGCGAGCTGGCGGCGCGCGAGGGCCTCCTGCCGCAGCTGCCGGCGCCGGTGCTCACCATGGCGCGGCGCGCGCTCACCGACCGCGGCGTGTCGGAGAACGACGAGCTGGGGACGGCGTTCAACAAGCTCGTCTATTACTTCCGCGCCTTCGAGGCCAAGCAGATCGAGCACCCGACCGGCGACATCTTCTGGGACCTCTACAGCAACCAGGCCGGCGTCTGCCGCCACCGCAGCTCGGTCTTCATGATCACCGCCAACGCGCTCGGCATCCCGACGCGGCTCGTGCACAACGAGGCTCACGCCTTCGTCGAGGTGTGGTTCCCCGAGCGCGGCTGGCAGCGCGTCGACCTCGGCGGCGCGGCGCTGCGCATGGAGGTGCAGAACGGCGCCGACAAGACGATCCACCGCCCGCGCGCCGAGGATCCGTTCCCCAAGCCCGACGAGTACGACCAGAGCTACACCCAGCTCGAGGGCGACATCCGCGGCCTGTCGAAGCAGCAGCTCGACGAGGCGCGGAAGGCGCCCGGCGAGGGCCCGGCGAGCGGCGAGTTCGGCGAGCTGTTCGGCGACGGGCCGGGCTCGGGGGACGGCTCGGGGGACGGCTCGGGCAGCGGCAGCGGTGACGAGGACGAGGAGCCGCTCGGCCCCGGGCAGGGGCCGCTGGGCAAGGCGCCGGACCCGTCGAAGATCACGCCGACGGTGTCGATCACGCTCGCCGATCCGGTCGGCTACCGGGGCGAGTCGCTCCGCGTCGAGGGCCGCGTCGACGCCGTGCGCGGCCCGGTGAGCGGCGTGCGCGTCGACGTGATGCTGTCGCCGGCGGGGACCGGCGGGCGCGTGCCGGTGCGCATCGGCCGCAGCGTGACGGCGCCCGACGGCACGTTCTCCCTCGAGGCCGAGCTGCCGGCGGACCTGGACCTCGCGCGCTACGAGCTGTACGTGTCGTCCCGCGAGGATGCGCGGCACAACGCCGCCATCAGCGATTGAGCGGGGGCGCCCGCACCGTTCACCCTGAGCGAGCCGGCGCGCCAGCGCCGGCGAGTCGAAGGGCCCCGGATCGGGCACGGGCACGGGCACGGGCACGGGCGCGGAGAACGGGAGCTACACCCGATACGCCAGCAGGGCGTGCGTGCGCGCGGGCTCCTCGCGCCGGTCGAACGCGGCGAGCACGTCATGGAGCCACGCCAGGTTGAGCGCGTCGGCCTGCGCGCGCGCGGACGACCACTGCTCGGCGGCGCGCGGATCGGCGGCGCGCTCGTACGCGCGGGCGAGGAACGGCGCGAAGTAGGCGCGCATCCCGCGATCTCCGGCGCGCTCGAGCCCGGCGTCGGCGGCCTCGCCCTCGCGCAGCGCGGTGGGCACGTCGCCGGCGAGGAGCGCGACGACGGCGCGGTAGCCGCGCGCCATCGCGGCGAAGCGCGCGTCGAGCGGCGCGAGCAGCGCGGCCACCTCGTCGAGCTCGGTGGCGGCGCGCGCCAGCTCGCCGTCGCGCGCGAGGACGAGCGCGCGGTAGATGCGGGCGATGCCGACGAAGCGACGGTCGCCGACCGCGGCGACCCGCTCGATCGCGGCGTCGAGGTGACCGAGCGCGCCGGGCATGCCGTGCTCGCCGAGCACGTTGCCGAGGTTGGCGAGGATCACGCCCTCGATGCGGCGATCGCCGACCGAGCGCGCGACCTCGAGCGCTGCCTGGTAGTGCTCCTCGGCCTCGGCGATGCGGCCGGCGTCCTGGAGGATCGCGGCCAGGTTCTGACGGACGCGCGCCAGCACGCGCGGATCGCCATCGTCGGCGGCAACGAGCGCGGCGCGCACGTCGGCCTCGGCGGCGCGCAGATCGGCGACGTCCTGGGCGAGCGCGGCGCGGCCGTCGCGGGCGAGCGCGATGACCGCGGCGAGGCCGGTGGCCTCGGCGGCGGCGACCGCGTCGTCGAACGCGGCCGTCGCGGCGGCGCGCTCGCCGCGGTTGCGTAGCGCCGTCGCCCGCTCGACGCGCACGCGCGCCGCGACGACGGCGTCACCGGCGACCGCGGCCGCTTCCTCGGCCGCCGCGAGCGCCGGCTCGATCGCCGCCGGCTCGCCGCGCAGGCGCGCCGCCCGCGCGCGTGCGAGGTGCACCTGCGCCGACAGGGACGCGTCACCGGCGACGGCCGCGGCGCGCGCCGCGCGCTCCAGCACGGCGGCGCGCTGCTCCGCCGGGCCACGCACCGCGAGGATGTCCTCGAGGACCAGCGCCGCGCGCACCGCGAGCGCCGGCGACGTCGTGACATGACGCTCGAACGCTGCCAGCACGTTGTCGACGTCCTTCATCAGGGCACCGACGTGCAAAACGGCGTCGCGCCCGGCCGCGCCCGCGCGCGCGAGCTCGCCGGCGGCGACGAAGTGCGCGGCGTGGCGCTCGATCGCCGGCGCCAGGGCGCCCGCCGGCGCGCGCCCGGCGACGAACGCGCGCACGCTCTGGTAGAGCGTGAAGCGCACCCCGGCGACGTCGTCGCGCGTGCTGCCGAGGAGCGACTTGTCGCGCAGCGCCGCGATCACGTCGAGGATGAGGGCCTGCTCGTCCGCGCACCGGACGACCGCCTCGGCGGCGTCGAGCGTGAAGCCGCCCTGGAACACGGTGCACTGCACGAGCGCGTCGCGCTCGGCGTCGTCGAGCGCCTCCCACGACGCCGCGATCGCCGCCTCGAGCGACGCGTGCCGCCCGGCGGCGTCACGCCCGCCGCCGCGCAGGACGTCGAGCCCCTTGCCCAGTCGATCGACGAGCTGCGCCGGCGCCAGTACCCGCAACCGTGCCGCGGCGAGCTCGAGCGCGAGCGGGAGACGATCGAGGCGCTCGGCGAGCTGCGCCAGCGCGGCCACGTCGCCCTTGCCCAGCCGCGCGCCGGCACGCGCCGCCCGCTCACGCAGGAGGGCGACCGCGTCCGTCTCGGTCATCGCGCCGATCTCGATCACGCGCGCGTCGGCGACGGCGAGGTGCTCGCGCGAGGTCACGATCAGGACCGCCTCGGGTGCGAGCTCGGAGATCCGCGCGGCGACGTCCGCGGCCCCGGGCAACGCCGCCTCGCTGTCATCGAGCACGATGACGATCGGCCCGCGCGCCGCGACGGCGTGACCGATGGCGTCGACGACCGCGTGCGCAGCGGCGCTCGCCGGCGCCGGCACCGTGAGCACGCCGCCGATCGCGGCCGCGACCTCGACCGTGGAGCGCGCGCTCGCCAGATCGCACACCCACGCGCCGCCCGGCCGCGCCGCCGCGAGCCCGTGCGCGACCTCGCGCGCCAGCCGGCTCTTGCCGCCGCCGCCGGGCCCGACGAGGACGATCAGGCGATCTCCGGCGGCGATCGCGCCCTCGAGCTCGGCGCGCTCGGCCGCGCGCCCGACGAAGCCCGCCGCCGGCGTCAGGTTGGTGTGCCGCGCCTCGCGCACCTTGAGCGCGGCGAGCAGCATCTCCATCGACGGGAAGCGCGCAGCGCGATCGACGGCGAGGCCGCGGCGCAGCGCCGCGACGATGTGCGACGGAACCTCGTGCCCGGGCGGTGGCTCGGGCACGTCGCCGCGACACACGAGCTCGGCCATCAGCTCGATCGAGGCGACGCCCGGCGGCAGCTCGAAGGGGCGCAGGCCGAAGAGCGCCTGCCAGAGGGAGACGCAGTAGCTGTACTGATCGGTGCGCGCGTCGACGTCCTGCGCGCGGAACTGCTCGGGCGACATGTACGCCGGCGTGCCGAGGAGCGCGCCCGCCGCCGTGAGCTCCGCGGTCGGCGGCGAGGAGCCGGTCGCGAAGCTGTGCGCCGGCACGTGCGCGCCCGCCGCCCCGCTGTCGATCGTCGCCTCGATCGCGATCTGCTCCGCGGACGTGCGCGCCTCGACCTGCGCCAGCCCGAAGTCGGTCACGACGACGCGACCGTCGGCGTCGAGCAGCACGTTGTCGGGCTTGAAGTCGCGGTGGACGAGCCCCGCCTTGTGCGCGGCGGCGAGGCCGAGCCCGGCGGCGTGGAACGTCTCGACGACCGTCGGCCAGTCGCGGCGCGTGTGCATCCACGTGCGCAGCGTCTCGCCGGGCACGTACTCCATGGCGATGAAGAGCGCGTCGCCGTGACGGCCCACGTCGTAGACCGTCACCACGTTGGGATGGCGCAGGCGCGCGACCGCCTGACCCTCACGCAGGAGGCGCGCCTGCTGCCCGCCGAGCGAGCGGTGGAGGAGCTTGATCGCGACCTTGCGATCGAGGTCGGGGTCGCGCGCGAGCACGACGACCCCCATGCCGCCCTGACCGAGCACGCGCGACACCTGATACCTGCCCACCTCGGCCGGGACATCGGGCGGCAGCGCCGCGCGGCTGCCGGAGCTGCTCGGTCCGCCCTCCGACGCGGAGTGCGTCTCCTCGAGCCCCGACGGCGGCCTGGCGTCCGAGGTCATGAGGCCTTGTTGACCGACACGACCTCGACGACCCGGTGGACGAGGTCCGCAGGTCGGCGGAGACGCGCGGCGGCGAGCGCGGTGTGAAAGGGGACCAGGTCGTCGGCGGACGCGACGCCGACGCGCGCCGGACCTCCGGCGTGATCGATCTCGGCGCGCCACCCGGCGTGGAGCTGCGCTGGCGAACGCCTTCCGAACGCCACGAGGAGCCGCATGGCCGCCCCGAGCTGGCCCGGGTTGCAGTCGGAGGCGCTGGCGAAGGCGACGCCTCGGAGCATCCGGGCGTCGGCGACGAGCCGGGCCATGGGCGAGGCGCCCTCGTGGTCGAGCGGGAGGACGAAGAACGCGCAGCCGTCGAGGTCGTCGCACCAGGCGAGCAGCAGGTGCGCAGGCGCGGCGGTCAGCTCGTCCTCCGCGATCCCCGGGACGGCGGCCCAGTCGGTCTCGAACATGTCGAACACCGTGCCGTCCTGCTCCGCCGCGATCAGCACGTCGCGGAGCCGGTCGCGCAGGGCGGCGTGGGGCTGGGCAGAGCCGTCGAGCCGCACGTCGAGGAGCTCGTCGTGAAGGTACCGGGCGCTCACGCGATCGAGTCTAGCCCGACCCGAGGTGCGACACGTGGCTCACGTCCGGTCGCGTGCGACACCGGACGTCGTCACGCGCGGTCAGAGACCGCGGGCCCGCGCCAGCGCGTTCGCGCGAGGACCATGCACACGTCCTCGTCTCGCTCGGCCTTCGCACGCCTCCTCTTCGCCGCGGCGCTCGGGGGCGCCGCCGCGCTCGTCGCCGGCGTCCACGGCGCCGGCCTCGCCCACGCCCAGGGCACCACCGGCGCGGTCCAGGGCGTCGTCACCGACGCCGACAGCGGCGAGCCGATCTACGGCGTCACCGTGGTCGTGAGCGCCGGCGGGGTCTCGCAGACCGCGGTCACCGAGGAGGACGGCAGCTACAAGGTGACCGGCCTCCAGCCGGGCGAGGCGCTGGTGACGTTCTTCCTCGGCGACACGACGCTGTCGCGCAAGGTGCCGATCGGCGCGGGCAAGACGGCGTCGGTGTTCCAGAAGATCCGCATCCAGATCGACGACACGGTGGTGATGGAGGAGGAGTGGACGCCGGACGTCGACCCCGACACCATCATCCGAACGACGATCGACAAGCGCGTGCTGCGCGGTACGCCGATCCCGGGGCGCGGCTTCGAGTCGGCGCTCGGCCTCACGCCCGGCTCGCAGAGCGACGGCGCCGGCACGGCGTTCTCGGGATCGACGTCGGCCGAGAGCCAGTACTACATCGACGGCGTGTCGACGACGGGCCTGCGCTACGGCACGTCGGGCGGCTCGGTGATCAACAACTTCATCGAGGAGATCGAGGTCATCACCGGCGGCTACAACGCCGAGCACGGGCGCTCGACCGGCGCGGTGGTGAACGTGGTGACCGTGACCGGCGACAACTCGCTGCGCGGCGAGGTGTTCGCGACCGTGCGGCCGGGCGTGCTCGTCGCCGACCGCGAGGTCACGCCGTTCGAGGGCGCGTCGATCGACGCGACGGCGAACCTGGCGCTCTCGACCGACGCCGGCTTCTGGTTCGCCGGCCCGGTCGTGAAGGACAAGCTCTGGTACGCGGTCGGCGTGGCGCCGACGTACTCGTCGACGACGATCACGCGCACGACCAAGCGGCGCATGGACTGCCAGCAGCAGCTGCCGTCGGGCGAGCTATCGACGTGTGATCCGCGGACGATGGCGTCAGGCGGGTACGCGGATGGCGTGGCCGACGTCGATCCCGAGACCGGGTTCACGCGGTTCGAGACGCTGGCGCGGCGCGAGCTGTCGGCGACGAGCCGCGGCGCGTACGCGTTCGGCAAGCTCAACTACGCGTGGAAGCCCGAGCACCAGGGGCAGGTGTCGGTGAACGCGGTCGGCTCGAAGAGCTTCCAGCCCGAGCTCTACGGGCTGCCGTCGTCAGGCGACTTCGACGCGATGGGCATGACGACGGACGCGGGGGCGAAGTGGACGTCCAAGTTCAACGACAGCAAGACCGAGCTCGAGCTGGTGCTCGGGTGGCACCGCGAGTCGTCGACCGTGACGCCGCGCGCGACCGCGGCGGCGAGCGCGCCATACGAGGTGCTGCTCTTCGGCAACCTCGGCACGTGGAGCCGGCTCGGATACGAGGACGCGGCGACGGCGACCGGGTGCACCGACAACGCCGCGGGCGATCCGTACGCGCTCATCGAGAACTGCCCGGATGAGCTCGGGCACGGCTACCAGGTCGGCGGGTTCGGCGCGGTCATCGACAACCGCGCCAACCGCTACGCGGCGAAGCTGGCGCTGGTGCAGCGCGTGAAGGCGCTCGGCAACCACGAGGTGAAGGCCGGCGTCGACGTCGAGGACAACCGGCTCGAGGAGCCGCGCGCGTTCACGGGCGGGTCCTTCTACCAGAACTTCCAGGACCGCGCGCAGATCTACCGGACGCGGTGGATCCAGGCGGGGCCGCTCGGCACGATGGATCCCAAGTTCGACCAGACGTGCTCGTACCAGCCGGCGGGCGCGACCATCGGCGTCGATCAGCCGTGCCGCTACATCGGGCAGACCGGCGAGGGCGCGGTGGTGTCGGGGCAGACGCTCAACTGGTCGGCGTACCTGCGCGACTCGTGGCAGGTGCGGCCCAACCTCGTGCTCAACGCCGGGCTGCGCTACGAGGAGCAGCGGCTGCGGTTCGCCGAGTACCTGCGCGACGACGTCGATCCGCTGACCGGGCGCGCGTTCGGGAAGAACGCGATGACGATGGATCAGATGTGGGCGCCGCGCGTCGGCATGCTCTACGACTGGACCAAGGTCGGGCGCTCGAAGGTGTACGGGCACTGGGGGCGGTTCTTCGAGTCGATCCCGATGGACATCAACGCGCGTTCGTTCGCGGGCGAGGTCTCGTACCGGCAGGTGTACGACTACGGCGACTGCGGCGCGACGGTGGACGGCTTCGGCAGCCCGAGCGGCGCTGGCTGCCCCGACGCGGGCGCGGGCGGCGGCGACATCCTGGGGATCAACGGCTCGCTGGTGGCGCCGGGGCTGAAGGCGCAGTTCATGGACGAGCGGATCCTGGGCGTCGAGTACGAGCTCGTCGACGACCTGAAGCTCGGCATCCTGTACCAGCACCGCGGGCTCGGGCGCGTGATCGAGGACGTGTCGACGGACGGCGCGGCGACGTACATCATCGCCAACC